>MKWU01004066.1_pt1 | contig 17906 bp, 16 predicted proteins | sample 809101 | NCBI WGS metagenome assembly MKWU01 (sample SAMN05860141, study PRJNA318959) | sponge metagenome | host: Aplysina aerophoba | place: Slovenia: Piran, Adriatic Sea, Gulf of Piran | collected 2013-05-07
GATCTCTACACGGCTGGCGACTCGCCCCAAGTGCTAGTGGCGATGAATCCGGCCGCGCTCAAGGCCAATTTGTCCGAACTCGAGCCGGGCGGGACCATCATCGTCAATACGGATCCGTTCAACCGCAATGGCCTCCGCAAGGCTGGGTACGAGACAAACCCGCTCGAAGACGACAGCCTCAGCGGCTACGACGTGCATCCGGTCCCCTTGACCACGCTGACTCGCAATGCCCTCGCCGACATTGAGGGCATGAGCAACCAAGCGAAGGACATGTGCAAGAATGCCTTTGTCTTGGGCTTGGTGTTCTGGATGTTCGACCGTCCGCTCGACTACACGCTCAAATTTTACGAGACCAAGTTCGCCGGCCGTCCCGAGGTGGTTGAGGCCAATACGAGGGCCTTGAAAGCTGGCTATTACTACGGCGAAACGGCCGAGACCTTTCAGACGCAAATCTCGGTGCCAAAGCGAGAGATTGTCGAGCCGGGAGTGTACAAGCGGATCACGGGCAACGACGCGCTTGTCTTGGGGTTGGTCACGGCCGCGCAAAAAGCTGACAAATCGCTCTTTTACGGCTCGTATCCCATCACGCCGGCCAGCACTATCCTAGAAGGTTTGTCCGGGCTGAAGAACTTCGACGTGCGGACGTTCCAGGCCGAGGACGAGATCTCAGCTATGGGTTCGGTGATTGGCGCGGCCTTTGCCGGCAGCCTTGCCGCTACCGCCAGCAGTGGCCCGGGCATCGCGCTCAAGAGCGAGGGGATCAACTTAGCCGTAGTTATGGAGTTGCCGTTGGTGGTCATTGACGTCCAGCGCGGCGGTCCTAGCACGGGCTTGCCGACCAAGACCGAACAGGCCGATTTGCTGGAGGTACTCTACGGACGCAATGGCGAAAGCCCGATCCCGGTCATTGCTCCGGCAACCCCGAGCGAATGCTTCGACATGATCATCGAGGCCTTCCGCATTGCCGTTCGCTATATGACGCCAGTTTTTGTCCTATCCGACGGGTACGTGGCCAACAACTCCGAGCCGTGGAAAATACCAGACCCGGATTCTATCGCGGCCATTGATGCCGAGCCGTATACCGATCCCGACGGCTACCAACCCTACATGCGAGACCCGCAGACCTTGGCCCGGCCTTGGGTCTTGCCGGGGACGCCGGGGATGGAGCACCGGATTGGCGGTTTGGGCAAGCAGGATGTGACAGGCAATGTATCCTACGCGCCCGAAGACCACGAGCGCATCGTCCGCGTCCGCGCCGACAAAGTCCGCGGCATTGCCGATTTTATTCCCGAGTTGGAAGTGACCGGTCCTGAGCAGGGGGATTTGCTGGTCTTGGGCTGGGGAGGGACATACGGTGCCATTCGCGCCGCGGTTGAGCAAGTGCGGGACGAGGGCCTCGACGTGGCCTACGCGCACTTGCGCTACTTAAACCCATTTCCCCGCAACCTCGGCAACGTGCTTGGCCGTTACAAGCAAGTGTTGGTACCCGAGCTAAACTTGGGCCAATTGGCTATGTTGGTCCAGGCGCACTTTCCCGTGCGCGTCATCAAGCTGAACAAGGTCCAGGGATGCCCCTTCCAAATTCGGGAAGTGGCCAACAAAATTCGCCAAGTGCTAAGCTAAAGTAGGGAGATCGAGATGGCCGAAGCAGTTGTAGAGGCTGGGTTAAGCCGCAAGGATTTCGTTTCTGATCAGGAAGTTCGTTGGTGCCCCGGGTGCGGCGACTATGCGATTTTGGCGCAAATGCAAAAGATGCTACCCGAAGTGGGGATCGCGCGGGAAGATATCGTGTTCGTCTCTGGGATCGGCTGCTCTAGTCGCTTTCCCTACTACATGAATACATACGGCATTCACTCGATCCACGGGCGCGCTCCCACGATCGCCACGGGCATTAAGACGGCCAACCCGGATTTGAGTGTCTGGGTCATCACCGGCGATGGCGATGGGCTCTCGATTGGTGGCAATCACCTCTTGCACAGCCTGCGGCGCAATGTCGATCTGAAAATTATTCTGTTCAACAACCGCATCTACGGGCTTACCAAGGGCCAGTACTCGCCGACCTCGCTGCTAGGGCACCGCACCACGTCCACCCCCATGGGGTCAATTGACTATCCGCTCAACCCCATATCCGTGGCGCTGAGTGCTGAGGCGACCTTTGTCGCCCGCTCGCAGGACACCAATACCAAGCACCTGAGCTACGTGCTCAAGCGAGCAGCCGAACACAAGGGGGCCGCTTTTGTCGAGATATATCAAAATTGCGTCGTGCTCAACCCCACGGCTTGGGAGCACACCACGGATTCAGATGTGCGCGACGACAATATCGTGTTCTTAGAAGAGGGGGAGCCCCTCATCTTTGGCAAGGACCGGGATCGGGGCATTCGCATGAACGGCACCGAGCCCGAGGTCGTCGCGCTCAGCGACGTGTCCTCAGATGAGTTGGTCGTGCATCAAGAAGGCCGCGAAAACGCCAGCTACGCCTATATGCTCAGCCGGATGGAATACCCGTCGATGCCGCTGCCCTTTGGCGTACTGCGCGCGCTCGACAGGCCAAGCTACACCGAGTTGCTACTCGACCAAATCGATGCGACGACCCAACAACGGGGCACCGGCGACCTCGCGACGCTGTTTAGCGCGGGCGACACTTGGGTCGTCGAATAGGAGAAGAGCCATTGATTTGCCCTTCGTGTTCGCACGACAATATCTCTGGAGTTGACCTCTGCCAAGAGTGCGGCCAGAGCCTGAGTGAAGCGTACCAAGATTGGGGAAGCAGGGAGTACAAGGAAATTTTCACCGAACCGCTTTCCGCGCTCAATCCGCAGGAGATGGTCTGCGTGTCGCCGACCACCTCGTTGGCCAAGGTCATCTCATTGCTCAAGGAGCGGCACGTTGGTTGCGTGTTAATAACCAGCGAGAGCGGGCAGTTAATCGGCATATTTACCGAGCGCGACATCCTCTACCGGGTGGCGGGTCTGATCACCGATTTGGAACAGATCGCAGTCGAGAGCCTAATGACGCCGCGGCCCACTGCGCTCAAGGCCGATGCGGCCGTGCAGCACGCCCTACATTTGATGAGCATCCACGGCTTCCGTCACGTGCCGCTATTGGACGATGACGACCGCCCGGTTGGCTTGGTCTCGTTTAGGTACATCGTCCGTTTTATCGAAGAGAATTTTTCCTCCGTAGCTTGAGCGAATTGGCCGCTAGGCTACCTCCAGTTTTTTGAAAGGCGGTTGTGCTATGTCATTGAGCCGCACGGCGATATGTTCGCTCCTCGCATTGGTCCTGTTGAGTCCTCTAGGGGTTAGAGCTGAACTGGACTGGGCCACCCTAAACAGCACTCGCGAGGTCACCGAAGCCGAGTGGTTGCAGTTACAACTGTCCGTATTGGGGTTAAAACTGAGCTATCCGGCCTACCGCATCAACCTAAAGCTGACCGAAGACTCGGCGATTGAATTTACCTTTGTCGCCAGTAGCGGGATGGCCGAGCACTTGACCGAAGACTTGGACAAGAGCGAAGCCGACGAGGTTATTTCCTACCACGCGCAGGGCATAAGTGACCAAGTAGAAACATTGATCCGCGACGAGTTCCCGAACTTGTGGTCGAACTTTGACCCCCGCCAAGATATTCGCGGGCAATTTCTCGGCCCAGGTGAGAAATGGAACGACCCACCGCGAGAAATCGGCACTTGGTTGGAAAACAAATTCTCTTGGGGGCGCTAGGGCTAGTGCCATTATTCCGGGTCGCGGAGGGGCATTGCGCCTTGCGTTGACTCGTCGAGGGAGATGTCCTTGTCGATGACCGGCTCTTCGGTGATCACGATCCAGCCGCGCACCCGCTGACCGAAAACGCTAATATCCTTGCGCCGGGCGTCGATGACCTTGGACGAAGCCGTATGCCGCTCTTTGTTGATACAGAAAAAGGTGTGCCGTCGCGTCACGCCTTTTTCTTTGCCTTCCATGCTTTCCATTCGCTTTACCCTTTCAAGTTTGCGCGAATTGGTGGACCACATCCACTAACGATTTGACCTTTTCATAGGGCGTGTCTGGATAGACGCCGTGTCCCAAGTTGAAGATGTGGGGGCGACCTCGGCCCTGCTCCAGAATGCGCTGGGCCGCCGCGGCAATGCTCGTTTCCGAGCCGTAGAGGGTACAGGGGTCTAGATTGCCCTGTAAAGGCATGGTATCCCCGAACAATCCATAAGCTGTATCTAAGTCGATTCGCCAATCGAGGCTCAGGACATGGGCACCGACGCGGCCAAAGCAGGACAGGTTTTGCGCTCCGGCAAGCGGGAAGTAAATGACCGGAACATTCAGTGGCGCGAGGCTACGGCAAACCCGCTGGAGATAGGGTAGGGCGAATTCGTTGAATTGCGTTGGCGATAACAAACCGATGGACGTATCGAAGATCTGGACGGCTTGGGCACCGGCTTCGATCTGGGCGCGCAAGAAGCGGCTGGCGAGATCGCTGAGCAGGTCGAGTAGCCTATGGGCGAGAACGGGATCGCTATGGATCATGCGGCGAAAAGCGGGAAAGTCCTTGGCATGGCTTCCTTCCACTAGCCAAGTGGCCAAGGTAAAAGGTCCCCCGGCATACCCGATGAGCGGAATGGCTGGCGGCAGGGCGTTGCGCGCTAGCCGTGCGGCTTCTAAGACGTAGGCGAGGTCGTCCTCGGGGACGGGGTTATGGAGGCCGTCGATGTCGGCGGCGGAGCGGATGGGGCGGGCGAAAACTGGGCCGGGTGCGTAGGTCAATTCGCAGCCGAGCGCCTCTAAGGGAGTCACTAGGTCGGTAAAGAGAATGGCCGCATCGACTCCGAGCAGATCGACCGGCATGAGGGTGATTTCAGCGGCGAGCTCGGGAGTTTTGAAAAGTGTGAGCAGTGAGCCGTGCCGCTGACGTAGGTCCCTGTAAGGCTTGAGAATGCGGCCAGCTTGGCGCATGATCCAGATGGGAGGAGTCGCTGGCACTTGGCCCCGACAGGCTTGGAGAAAAGGGGCAGACGGAGCGGACAAAGCGCTAGCGACCGGGTTCGACCATCCACTCGGGCAGGGCGATGCGATAGGTGACCACATCCTCCAGCGGTTTGAAGCGGACGCGGTCTCCTTCCATGTCGGCCCGGTAGATGTCGGGCTCCTCGTCCTCGGACTTAAAGGCCAAAAGGCGCAAAGGAGGCAGTTTGCGGTCTGGCCAGTACTGGCCTACGTCGATTACTATATCGGCTTGGCACCCAAAGGGCACTACGTCAATTTCCCATTTGCGCTCTCTAATGGCCACGGCACCATCGAACTCTATGGGGCCAAATTGTCCCCGTTGCCCTCGAGTATCGACGAACAAATAGTCCTCGCAAGAAGCGTAGTCTATGCGCCCCAAGCCAGCGTCGGCCGAATAGACCAGCAACGATGAGTCTTTCCAGGCGCAAAAGGAGCCTGGAGGAAGGTGGTAGGCTACATCGCTCCGATGGACAGTCCAAGGCTGCTCCCAGCCGAGGTTGGCATAGACTTCAAGGCCATTGACGTATATCACCCGCACTTGTCCTTGGGCAAACGCGCCAGAAAGCAGGGCGTCGTTGGTCTCCAGAAACTGGTCGTTATGGCAATAGGCGATGGAGCGAACAGGGACGCGGAGATAGTGCTTTTGCAGTTCGCGCAGCATGTAATAGGACTTGACCGTAGAGGCGATGCCCCACTCCAACTGGTCGGGGAGCAGACAAGCGTGGCCAAAGGCCGCGGTCGCGGCGAGATAGCGGTCGAGATAGGTGCTGCGACTGTGTTTCTCGTCTTGGGGGATCTGCCCAGCAAAGTACTGATCGATGGTCCCCAGACCCGCATCGCTTTCAATGGGATGAAGATTTTGCAGGTCGAAGTCCACCAGCGGCGGAATGCGGCTGGGATCGTCCCCGACCATGCGAGCGAGGTAGCCGGTCAGGACGCCGGCGTAGAGCCAGTGATTGCCGCCGTTCCCGATGGCCAAGCCAGCTTGGGCTTGAGAGCGGAGGATGCTCTGTTGCAGAGAACAGCTACTCGCCAAGTGGCTGATTGCTGCCGCGCCGTCGCTGAAGTCGTTGAATTCCCAAGGCGGGACTTCGGCGTGTTCGCTTACGTACAGCGCATCGCAGGGGTATTTTTCGCTGATGGTATGCGCATGTTCGGGTGCACGCGCCAGAGCTTCGGACGGCTTGAACAAATAGAGCCCAGGTCCGGTTGGAGTCGGGGTTCCGTCGGCGAGTTGGGCGGCTAATTCAGGTTGCCAATTCGGGCTGGTAGAAGCGATGTGGCGATAGTTGACTTGAAGGCTGGTTTTATAACCCAGATCCGACAGGGCCTCAAGGTACTCGCTGAGGGCGTCTTCACCTCCTTTAGCCTCGGCTCCTTCCACCGCGAGTATGGCGTCGCCGTCGCCATCGTGCCAAGTTTCGCTGGGATGGTTGATCAGCAGGTGATCGACGCCCATCAGCTTGAGCTGAAGCATATTCTCGTATAGTTCGACGTAGCTTTCTTGGGAGGCATCGATATAGGGGATGTTGTACCAGACCCAGTCGGCTAACGTTTCGCTTTGCTCGGTCTCGGTGGTGGGAAAGGCTGGGAGGACTTCCTCGTATTGGGTGGAGACGGTTATGAGCCAGCGCTCCTGAAAATCGCTGCGCTTGCCGTCGCCTTGGCTGGCGTAGCTACAGCCGCCGTTGAGTTGGACGAGGCGCTGAGATTCTGCTTCGGGCGGGGCGTACAGAGAGGAAGCACGCGAGTAGTGCCAATCCACAAAGCTAGACAGGAAGTAGCCCGAGGTGCAGAGGATGTGCGGGTAGTTATCGCCGAAGTTGAAATAGGGAATGGCGATCAGGCGCGGGTGCAAGGCCCCGGTGACGCGACCGAGCGAGAGGCCGGTGCCCTTGCCATGCCCGCCTTCTATTTCCACTACGAGGGATTTGCCGCTGATGCGGAGCCGGTAGAGGAAGTTGGCTTGTTCCTCTCCTAGTTTCCACTGCCAGCGGGCTTCGACGCAATCGCCGACTTGCTCGCAGGAAATGAAGTGTCGCTCTACTTCTTCGCTATTGGCTGGCCAAACCGAGCCGCCCATTTCCACGGCAATCCCGCCGTCTTCGGCTGGGGTGATTGGGTCGCCATTGTTGACTTCCAATTCGATATCGGCGAAGGTTCCATCAATGGGCGTGTAGATAAATTGGACCACGGCAGAGACGGAGCGGCTTTCAAAGACAAAGGAAATACCTTCTTTGCGGATCGAGGTTTCGACTTCTTCTTGGAGCGTGGGAAAGATCGAGGGTTGGCTTTGGCTAGTGGATGCGGGTTGTTGCTCGCTCAGAGCCGTCGCCGCTCCTGTGAGGTCTGCCATGAAATGTCCTGACTCAGCGCGTTTTTAATTTTTCCAAAGTCAATTAACTTAGATAATAAACGAGAGTATGTCAAACTGAAGGCCCTTGGTTTGACCGAGGGATAGAGCTGTTCTATCTTATTGTTTTTTAATAATTAGCTATGTGGAAACAGGCTTGAAATCAGGGGATTGCATAGTGGTCGGCGGTGGGGCCGCCGGGATGCTAGCGGCCATTGTTGCCGCCGAGGCGGGCGAGCGGGTGACTCTGCTCGAAGGCAGTGGAAAATTGGGGCGGAAAATATTGATTTCGGGCAATGGGCGCTGCAATCTGACGAATAGGGCTGCGGACGATCTCAGGCACTACCACGGCACGCATCCGCGCTTTGTCCGCAGCGCGCTGGACCAATTCCGTTTAGAGGAAACCCTGGCGTTCTTTGCCGATCTGGGGATCGAGTTCCGCGAAGAAAAACGGCAGCGCCTCTTTCCGGTGTCGGATCAAGCGCGGTCGGTCGTCGATTTGCTCGCGGACCGGATGCACTGTCTCGGCGTTCGCGTCGAAACCAATGCCAAAGTGGTGGGCATGGGTCGCGCTTCTGACTCGGCTCGCTTTGAACTGCGCGACGCCGAGGGGCAGCGCTACACCGGAGCGCGCGTAATAATGGCCAGCGGTGGCGTCAGCCTCGCCCGCTTGGGAGCCGACCGCTCAGGCATGGATTTGGCTGTGGGCTTGGGGCACCGGCTCACCGACCTCAAGCCTGGATTGGTGCCGCTAATCAGCCCGGAAAAATACGTTGCTCGCATGCAAGGGCTTAAGGTCCGGGCCGAAGTGCGCGTCAGACTCAAAGGCGGGCGCGAGGCCGTTGATACAGACGACTTGCTCTTTACAAAATACGGGGTTTCTGGATTCACCATATTGAACCTCAGTGCCCGCTTGGTACCCGAGTTAGGAGAAAAGCGCGCCGTGCTCCGGGTCAACTTCTTCCCCGGCCGCAGCCCGGAAGCAATCAGCCAATTGCTCAAAGAGCGCTGGCAGCGCCATCCCCATCGCTCGCTCGAACTGAGTTTCGCCGGCCTGCTTTCCAGCAAATTGGTGCGGCCCCTCTTGGATCATTTGGGGTTTGACGCGGCGCAGCGGGTAGATCAGCTCGGCAAGGGCGCGCGCTGGCAGCTTGCCCAGAGCTTGACGAATTGGCCGATTGCGGTCAGCGGGCCGAGGCCCTTTGACTACGCCGAAGTGACGATCGGGGGCGTGCGCACCGAGGACATCAATCCCGATACGCTTGAATCCTTTTTGGTGCCCGGCCTGTACTTTGCCGGCGAGATGGTTGACGTTCACGCCGACTTGGGGGGATTTAACTTCCAATGGGCTTGGGCTAGCGGCGTTCTCGCCGGTCGCCGTTTGGGGGCGTGAGCACTGGCGCGATTTGCCTGTGGGCGTAGATTGAAATAGATGCGAACAAATGAGACTGGCCGGGTGGCCGGCATCATTTTGGCGGCGGGCATGTCCACCCGCATGGGACAGCTCAAACAGCTATTGCCCTTGGGGGGACGGGCGGCCATTGAATGGATCGCCGAGGTCGTGGGGCGGCGGTTGGATGAGGTGGTAGTCGTACTCGGCCATCGCGCTGAGGAGATTGCCCCGGTATTGGCCGCTTATCCGGTTAGTTGGGTCGTCAATGCCGACTATCAAACAGGTATGCTCTCTTCCGTGCAATGCGCTGTGCGAGTGGTGGATACAGAAGTTGATTACTTGATTTGCCTAGGCGATCAACCTCGGCTGAGTGGGGCCGTAGTAGAGCAGGTTTTGCAGGCGAGAACACAGGTCAGCGCGGGCATTATCATACCCACGGCCGATGGGAAAAGAGGCCATCCCGTATTGATCCGCAACGCCTACCGGGCGGAAATTTTGGGGTTGCCGCTGGACGTGGGATTAAATGCGGTGACGCGGGGTCATCCCGAGGATACGTACGAGTTGCCTGTGGCAGAGGACGCTATACTGACTGACATGGACACGCCAGCCGACTACCGGCGCGAACTGGAACAGTGGCCAGAGTAAATTATGGAAGATATCCTCACTGAAATCGTTCGGCGCAAGGAGCAGGGAGAGCGCATGGCTTTGGCCTCGCTCGTGTGGAGTACCGGATCGATCCCGATGAGCGGACGGGCCAAAATGATCGTCGCCGAAGAGGGAGATGTCGTCGGCACCATCGGCGGCGGATGTCTCGAAGCCGAGGTCTTGAGCGCCGGTCGCATCGCGCTGGCGACCGGAGAAAACCAGCTCATGCGCTACACCATGACGGAAAAACAAGCCGGGGAAAGTGGCTTAAATTGCGGCGGTAGTGTGCGGATTTACACCGAAGTCATTGAGCCGGACGAGGGAGCCGACTTCTATAGCCGAGTACTGGCGGCGCGTCAGGCGCGCAGTGGTTGCGCGCTGGCGACGCTGCTCAAGCGCCGTTTTGACGCCAGCGGGGAAGGGCGACTGTGGCTAGGGGCTGACGGCAGTACCTACGGCTCGTTGGGCACGTCCGCAGCCGACCTACAGGTGGAGGAGCACTTGCCCGCAGTGCTTGAGCGCGAGCGCGGCCTAGTCTGTGCGCTGGACCCGAGTGCCAAGCCGGGAGAGACCCCGGAAGTATTTATCGAGCCGTTCTTGCCCGAGCCTGTACTCTACGTCTTCGGCGGCGGCCACGTAGGCGGGCAGATTTGTGCGCTGGCCAAAAACGTGGGCTTCCGCGTCGTTCTCATTGACGACCGCCCGGCGTTTGCCAATCCCGAGCGACATCCGCAGGCCGACGAGTGCTTAGTCGCCGGCATGGAGGAGGTATTCGCCGATTTGACCATCGACGACCAGCCCTACATCATCGCGGCCACTCGCGGCCACCAGCACGACGAAATCGTCGTCGAAGGGGCGATCAAGACGCCGGCGCGCTACATCGGCATGCTGGGCAGCGAGCGCAAGAAGCTCATTTTGTGGCGGCGGATCGCCGAGCGCGGCGGGGACCCGCTGCGCTTGGACGCCGTCTTTGCGCCGATTGGGGCCAACATCGGCGCGGACACTCCGGCCGAGATCGCGGTCAGCGTCGTCGCTGAGTTGATCGAGCAGCGGCGCGGAACGCCCAAAGTGTGGAAGACGAAGAGAAAAACTCATGGAGGATGAACTGCGCTACGGGGTGGCCGCCTGTCAGGTTGACCAACCCAATCCCACCGACCGCGCTGAAATGGCCCGAAACACTACTCGCATGGTCGAAATGGTCGATATGGCCGTTGAAGGCTACGGGCCGTTTATGGACGTCAAGCTGCTGGCCTTTCCCGAATTTGGTCACGCCGCCCCGATCTATCCCACCGCCAAGAGCTTGCTGGCCAAATTGGCCGTTCCCGTTCCCAACGAGCACACGGCCCGCTTGGAGGACAAGGCCCGCGAATTGGGCGTGTACATTCAAACGGCCACTTTTCTCGAAGAAGATCCTCAATGGCCGGGCAAGGTGTTCAACACGACCTGTCTGCTTGGGCCGGAAGGGCTGTGGTACAAGTACCGCAAGGTCAACCCTTGGATTCCTTGGGAAGTTCACGCCAGCCCCCACGACTTGGCTGATTACGCAGACGAACTGTTCCCAGTAGCTCAGACGCCCATCGGCAGCATTGGCGCGGCGATTTGCTACGACTGGCTCTTTCCCGAGCCACTGCGCCAGCTCACAGCCAACGGTGCCGAAATCCTCGTCCGCGTCTCGGCCTATATGGACCCTTGGGGTGCGACGCCGCCGATGGATTGGTGGACGACGGTCAATCGCTGCCGTGCCCTAGAAAATACGGCGTATGTGCTTGCTGCCAATCAAGGGGCCGAATTGAGTCACTATCCTCCCTTTTCTTGGCCGGGCGGCTCGATGGTCGTCGATTTTGACGGCCGCATCCTCGCGCAAGCCGATCCAGGGTCAGGGGAAAAAATCGTCGTCTCTGAAGTCGATATCGGGGCCTTGCGACACATCCGCAAGCGGCGCGCAGGTCACCACACCTTGGCTCACCTGCGCAGCGAGGCGTACCCCATGTACGGACAGCCGTACTATCCGCAGGGCAGTTTTTCCGCAGAGAACAATCACACTGTCGCCATGAACGAAGAGCGCATCGCCGAGGTGAAGCAAAGGATAATGGTCGTTAAGAAAAAAAGAAGTGAGAAAAAGTGAGGCACTGATATTACGTAGTTTGCTCATCAATGGAACCAACTCGCCATTCATCAGGCCAAGGCATCTCACATGGCAGAGTTTGATACGATTTCCAAATATCTGATTCAGACCTATCCCGACCAGTTCGCCCACTTCAGCCTCGGCCGCGAGGATGTTGACGTGCTCGAAGTGCTCAACACGGAGCAACCCACGGTCGAATTACGCCATACGGACAGCCTTCTCCGCGTGCGTTTAGACGACGAGGTGGTTTTGGTTCACAACGAATTTCAAACCACCGATAGCACCCATCCGCCGATGCCGCAGCGCATGGCCGGCTATATCGGGCGTGCTATTGAGCATCACGGCGTACCGGTTTATTCCAGCGTCCTCTACCTGAGACCCGATGCAGGGCAGACCGATCCGGGGCAGTATCTCCAAGCTCATCCCGATCATCAGGTCTTTATCAAGTACAAGGTGATTCGGCTGAGTGAATTGGATGGTCAACGCATCCTCGATGTCGGGCATCTAGGGCTGATGGCGTTCGCGCCGTTGATGAAGCCGCCCGAGGCGATGGCCGCTGAAGCGTGGTTGCGTCAGTGTATTCACACGGCTCGTGAGCGGTCGATGGAAGATAGGTCTGCCCAAGCGAATCTTCTCGCTGGCATGTCGCTTCTGAGTGGATTGGTATATGCGTCTGCAACCATTTCTGATATTATTTTACAGGAGGGTATCATGGACCTAATACGCGAATCATCCTTTGCCCAATACCTTACCCAACAGGGCATTGAGCAAGGACTCCAAGAAAGTATCCTCGACGTGTTGGAGCTTCGGTTTGATCCAAGCGAAGCTCAACAGTTGGTCGGTCGCATTGAAGCCCTTGACGATGTGCAACGCCTCAAGCAGTTGCATCGCGCCGCCATACAGGTGCCCAACCTCGAAGCCTTTAGGGACCTGTTGGACGCCGCTGAGTAGGGGGCCGCGTAACGTCAGTGAAGAACTTAATTCGCTCTATTTGCATGGGTTGTTTGCTTTTCGCCTTCCAAACTCCTGTAGGAGCGGCTACTATCGAAGAGGTGTTGGCTTATTGTCGGGCTCAGGCTGAGGCTGACGAGCGTCTCGCCTGTTTTGACGAGTTGGCTCGTGCAGTAGCAGAGGGCGAAGTGCTTCCAACCCTACCGTCTTCTGGTACGAGTCGCTGGAAAGTGACTCAGAAGATATCTCCGATTGACGACTCTCGGAATGTATATATGCGATTGGGGGCAGAGGACGAGGGCTATGCAGCAGGCTCTCGCCCAACACTTATGGTTCGCTGTACGGAGAGCAAAATAGATGTGTTGGTTCACTTTGATTCGCGTTTGAGAGGTGATTCCGGTCCAATTTACATTGAGGTTTTGTCCCGTTTTGACCGACATCCTACACAAAAGAATCATTGGGGGTTATCTACGGATAGTAAAGCGATTTTTGCTCCGCATGGTGCCTTTTGGGCATTCAAGATAGAACGCGCTCAAAAGCTGTTTGTGAGGCTTACTCCGCTTACTCCGTCGGAAGCGAATCCGATATCTGCCACCTTCGATTTAACCGGCACTGAGGAGGCCATGTACCCGTTACGAGATTCGTGTGGATTTAATGTCAACGAGAAGAACGAACGTGACGAGACGGCCCTACATGTGGCGATAAGTGAAAATGCCTTAGAGTTAGCGGATTTTTTGCTGACGCATGGGGCGGATGTCAACGCGACGACGGATGCAGGCGGATTTTGGGGTGGTGACGGGACAGCCCTGCATGTGGCGGTGAGTGAGAATTCTTTATTAGAGGTGAGTGAGAATGCTTTAGAGAAAGTGAGTTTTTTGCTAACGCATGGGGCGGATGTCAACGCGAAGATGGTGGGCTTCTCTTTGGGGGAAGATCGCGGGCGAATTTTTTTTGATGGCTGGACGGCCCTACACTTGGCGGCGGTGTGCAGTGCTTTAGAGGTAGCGAGTCTTTTGCTGACACATGGGGCGGATGTCAATGCGAAGGACAGCGATGACAGGACGGCCTTGCACTGGGCGGTGACGAAGGGCCATACCGAGATGGCCGATTTGTTGCGCCGTCATGGCGGAAAGGAATAAGCGCGTCGCCGATGCTATCGAGAAAAAGATGACGAGAGGACTTTCCTCGCTAAAGAATCCCTATCCTTTCTATCTATGTTACAGGCGACACCGGCAGCCGTGAAGCGCTACGGCGACCGGCAGATTCGCCGCACCCTGAGCAAATACGACACTCGACAGGTGAACTGCACTTTGGCAACCGGCTGCGAGTTGCAGATGACGGCAGTCGGCGATGTAGATGCCTTGGTGGACCGCATGATTGAGCGCGAAGGGCGGCTCCAGCGAGTGGAGCGCTTTCCCTATTGGGCTGAGTTGTGGCCGACGGCGTTGGCCATGGCCCAGTGGTTTTGCCGCGCCAAGGAGCCAATCCCCAAAGGTTGGGCTTGCGAATTGGGCTGTGGCTTGGGGCTAGTAGGCATTGCTTTAGCCAAGTTAGGTTGGCGCGTCGAAGCGACTGATTTTGTCGAGGACGCGCTGATTTTCGCCGCCCACAATGCCCGGCTCAACGGGGTCCAGCACAACTACCGGGTGGCCTATTTGGACTGGCGAAATCCCGTGGGAGAGCCGCGCGAGTGCTTGGTGGGGTCGGACATCATTTACGAAAAGAAGAACCACCGCTATCTCGAGCGCATCCTGCGCAAGCTGCTGCTACCCGGCGGTCGATTTTACCTCGGGGATCCGCAGCGCAAGGACGCTGCCGACTTCGTCGCGCGGCTCGTCGCCCAAGGCTATAGTCAGCGGCGGGAAACGCGAGTCGAGACGTGGAATTCAGTCGAGTACCAAATTTCTATCTACGTATTTACCAAGCCTCAAGCCGCGAGCAGAGCGCTGCGGAAGTAGGCCGTCAACTGCACGCTCACGGCTGGATGGTTTGGACCAATCGGCCTTGCTCATCGGTGACATAGATCGGCCCATTGTGTATTTGGCAGTTCCCTCTTGGGAGGCTTGGGTCGGCCGCGAGTTTTGCGCTGCCTAGAGGGGGCAATTGATACGCATCTGCTTGACTTACATCGACTTGATAGCCGATATCGGCGAGGACTTGGATCGTGATCGCACTGAGTCGTTTCGCATAGGGCCATACCCAATTGGGAGTCATCAGTTCGTCGCCGAATACCGACTGTCGCCAATGTGAATCGTCGCCGCCACTTTCTAAGGGCACCTTCGCTCCTTGGTATGGTCCACCGCCCGCGTTGTTGAATGCCTGAAGCGCCTGCCAACCGGAAAAGTGCGTGTCGGCAGCAGGGTTGGCATGGGACGGATTTTGGAGTACGTCGAAGTCGAATGCGTTCCAGAACCACGGTGAGAACCCTAGGGTGTGTCCTAACTCGTGGAGAAAGACCTCCAGCAGAAAACCTTTATCTTCCAGAAGTTGAAGGCTACTCCTATCAATCACTATCCCACCGGCGATCGGCAGGCCGTTTTCCCACCGTACCAAAAGTGGCCCACCCGCCGCAAGGTAGTTGCCATCGAGTTTTTGAGTCTTCACGAAGACCCGTAGGTCGTCCACGGTATCGTTAACGCGGAGCCAAGCCCCTAACTCCGCATTCCAGTGGTTATACGGGTTGTCGCTATAGTTTATATCCTTGAGGCCGGCTGTAATAATCGACTCCCAGCGCCGGGCCGCCTGCTGGAACAGTGCTTTTTGAGAGGCTGTGAAGTCTTGCTCGTCCAAGAAGACGAGTTCAATGTTGAACGAGTCGTTTTCTTGGCAGAAGGATAGTCCTAGTCGGTCTAGGTCATTGAGCCATATCTCCCGCAGGCTATCGGGTATGCAGCCGCTCAACCAATTCCCCCAGAGAGACAGGGCCTCTAGATATTTGAGGTTGGCCAACTGAGGTGGTATTGACCCGCTCAACTGATTGTACGATAAGGACAGGTGTTCAAGGTTAGAAAGGTTAGCTAACTGAGGAGATATTGATCCGCTCAACCGATTGTACGATAGGCGCAGAGTAATGACGCGTCCTTGATCATTCGTCTGGACGCCATACCATTTGTCAAGGGGTTCATCGGAAAGCCAGTTGTCCTTTCTACGCCAGTTGTCTCCGCCCGTCGCATGGTAGAACGCGACCAGCGTAGCGCGGTCTTCAGCAGCGGTCGCGGCTTTGGGCGCTGGCGCAACGGGGCTAGGCTGGAGCGAGGAGAAGGGTGGCTCTTTCGAGCAGGAGAGACCGGAAAGAGCGATGAGGATGAAACAGGTGACGAGACGGACCATAGAGCATCTCCAGTTGTAACGTACCGGCGATTCTCAAGCCGCGAGTAGAGCGCTTAGGTGGGCAGCCACGGAATCTGCGGTCGCCTCTAAGTCGTATCCGCCCTCTAGCAGGGAGACGAGGCGGCCCTCGCAGTGGCGGATGGCTAGCTGAAGCACCAGCTCGGTTAGCTGGCCATAGCCCTCTGCGCTGAGCAGGATTTGCCCGAGAGGGTCGTTGCGATGGGCGTCAAAACCGGCCGACAGGAGGATGAAGTCGGGTTGGAATTGGTCTATGGCTGGAATGATGGTGTCGGCGAAGTGGCGGAGGTAATCAGCATCAGTGCTGCCGGCCGGGACTGGGATATTCAAGGTTTGGCCGTGGCCCGCTCCCAGCCCGCGTTCGTCGGCCGCACCAGTGCCCGGATAGAGGGGGGATTGGTGGATGCTAGAAAAAAACACCGAGCCGTCGGCTTCAAAAATGTGCTGCGTGCCATTGCCGTGATGGACGTCCCAGTCGATGATCGCCACTTTGTCGCAGCCGCATTCGGCCCGCAAGTAGTGAGCGGCGACCGCCACATTGTTGAAGAAGCAAAAGCCCATGATTTCCTCGACTTCGGCGTGATGGCCTGGGGGCCGCATGCAGCAAAAGGCATGGTCGGCGTGGCCGGCGAGCAGGGCGTCGATGGCCGTTATGGGGGCTCCGGCCGCTAGGAGGGCGGCACGGTACGTGCTTGGAGAGAATGTGGTGTCTTGGCTCACATAGACGGACTGCTCGACCTGTGCGAGGGCTGCTACTCGGTCCAAGTGGACTGGCGAGTGGACTCTGAGCAGGGCGTGACGCGGTGCTGGCTGCGGCTGGAGGTGCAGCACTTCGTCCCACAGCGAGCGGTCTTTTAAGTGTTGGACAATGGATTCCAAGCGCGCGCGGCGCTCTGGATGCCCCGCGCCCGTGTCGTGTAACAAGACGTCGGGGTGATAGATCAAGGCGGTCCTAGCCATAGTTTACCACTTCTCCTGCGTCGATGGATGCAATGGCACGGCGTCCGAGGATGCGGATGTCCTCGGCGATGGCCGCATCGCCCAAGGCGGCGTGGTCGCACCAGCGCAATTGCGTGGATTCGCGGGGGTTGACGCGGGCTTGCCCGCTTACCACGCGGCTAAAGTAAATAAGATCTATGTGCTGATGGCCCGGTTCGATGTCCTCTAGGAGGATACACGCGGGTTGGTACAGGACGGCGACCTGTCCCCATTGCTCTTGTCGGCCCAACAATTCAACGGTCAGGCCGGTTTCTTCGCGCACTTCGCGGAGGGCGGCTTCCTCGGGCAGTTCGCCCGGGTCGATGTGGCCGCCCGGGGGCAGCCAAGCCTGCATTTTCTTGTGCCACAGCAAGAGGGTGGCTCCCTCGTGGACGACAAAGGTCGTCGCCGTGAAGTCGCGGGTGATTGCCGCCAAGGTGTCTGCTCGTCGCGCGTTTGATGGAGGAAAAAGCAGGGGCGTTTGCAGCGCGCCGGAGGTCAATATAGCCGGTCGTTTGGTGGAACGAAAGCCCGCGACAGACGCGCACTGCATTGACCAGCTTTGCTCGTCAATTATTTTACAAGGCTGAGCTTTGCATTCCTTCAGACTGAGAGAGATATGGCTACTGAGATCGTCATGCCCAAATTGGGGCTGACCATGGAAAGCGGCGCAATAAGCGCTTGGTTGGTAGAAGAGGGCCAGGAAGTGCAAAAGGGCCAGGCCCTGTTGGAAATCGCCACCGACAAGGTGACGATGGAAGTCGAAGCGCAGGCCGATGGGGTCCTGCGCAAAATTCTGGTGCCGGTCGGCCAGGAAGCACCGGTATCGACGACGATTGGCGTCATCGCCGCCGCGGACGAAGACATCGACTCGTATGTCGCCGCTGCTCCGAGTGACCCAGTTCCTGCTGCTGCTCCGAACGATCCGGCTCCACCGGCAACTCCAACTCCTGCTGCTCCACCAACCCCAGCCCCACAGGCTCCAACTCCTTCCGCTGATGCCGATGGGCGGCGCCCGCATAAGACCTCGCCCAAAGCGCGGAAAATAGCTGCTGAACACGGCCTCGATCTGTCTGGCGTCAACGGCAGTGGCCCCGGGGGTCGGATCGTCAGCGCCGATG
>MKWU01004068.1_pt1 | contig 17884 bp, 13 predicted proteins | sample 809101 | NCBI WGS metagenome assembly MKWU01 (sample SAMN05860141, study PRJNA318959) | sponge metagenome | host: Aplysina aerophoba | place: Slovenia: Piran, Adriatic Sea, Gulf of Piran | collected 2013-05-07
CAATCCGGTTGCTGGCGCTCACAGGCTGCCGCCGCGGTGAGATCGTCAATCTGCGTTGGCGCGATATCGGAGAGAACGCCATCGTCCTGCCCGATTCCAAGACCGGCCCGCGATCGGTGCCGCTGGGCGCGTCCGCGCGGGCCATCGTGGACGCGTTGCCGGGTCCGCGACGCAAGGATGCATTCCTGTTCCCGAAGAACGCCGGACGGCGTGCTCCCTACAATATCGTCACATGCTGGCACACCGTTCGTGCGGACGCGAAGCTCGGCAGGCTTCGCCTCCACGACTTGCGCCACACGGCGGCAAGTCACGCCGTCATGTCGGGGGAGAACCTGCCGCTGGTGGGCAGGCTGCTCGGTCACCGGCGACACGAGACCACGGCGGGGTATGCTCATCTGGCCGACGACCAATTGGTCAAGACGGCGGAGAACGTCGGCAAACTTGTAGCAGAAGCAATGAATCTCTCCAACAGCCTTCCTCAATCCCGTTCTCGTGTTCGCCGCACGTACAGCCGCTGGATTTAACAATTCGCCATCCATGACATTCCGACGAGGTGCCGTTGTCGAACCAGACAGCCAAGGAAGCAGAGCTGGCGCGGGGATCGACCGATTTCGCCGCCTGTGAAAACCAGCACAACGTTTGCTTCTCTGCACCCGCGGCGGTCCCTGAAGCGTCAACCGTCGGAGCGAGCGCTTCAGGACATCGCGTTGACGGCGAAGATCCACAATTTCCCTCTCCGCGTGATTGACGGTCAAGTTGGCTTTGAAGTTTCTCATCGATTCTTTTCGATTCCGGGCTACGTCCCGACCGCCCTGGCCGCCCTCACGATGGAAGGCGCCTAGCGGCTGTGCACCAAACTCAACCCCGCCTCGGACTGGATCGGGACGCCTCGAAGACGCTTGAGGCTCAGGCCATGCGGGAAGCCTCCGCTCCCAGCCACGCCCCCGTTCACTAGCGATCCATGCTGAACGTAATAATGAACTCTCCCAGCGGCATCCGGTTCAGTACCGCTCCCGTTTTCGTACCCAATTGCGGCGCATTGACTGCCCCTGCCGCGCTCGCCTATGATGACGGCCAATTGGTCCCCGCCAGACTCACCCCAAGGTCCCGACGGGGGTATTTTTTGCGGAATGACTCCGTAATTGCACCACACAAGTGCTAGATACCTGCATTTTCTTTTCTTCTCCTTACGTACAGAAAAAATTTGCACAATGGGCAGTGATTCAACAGTTCGCTTTCTGGCGTATACCTGTATTGCTATCCCTGCCCTTCTTCTATTTCTTGAAAATCGGTTTTTCGAAGCTGGTGCAATAGGATGGCTTTTTGTTGTAATTTCGGCAGTAGTCGTAGTCGAGTCCTGCATCCGATATAGGCGGCGTAAAGCTATTCCATCTCCACCTACTACGATAAGCCAATCAAACCATTCTACGGAATCTGATCTTGCTTCTCCCTCGGAAAAACAATTGCCAACAACTTCGGAATACGATATGAAGCCCGATCAAGAATGGTGTCCGTTAGACCCAAAAGAACTCATTGATTATGTTTCTTGTGAAGGCTCCACTTCCATAGTACAAGAGCAACGCAGCGCAATGTATAAGGGGACACTGCTACAAGCGAGTGGAGTCGTACGCGATATCGATACGTTCACCTTTAATGATTCGTACCGGATAGACCTATATGACACTTTAGTATATCCGTGGTCTTGGTCGCTTAATGCCGAAATGCGATCTGACCAAGACGAATATGTAAAGTCTTTAATTAAGGGAGACCAAATCACTATCATTGGCACTATCGAGTCTATTTCCAATCACGTTTCACTTGAAGATTGCTACATTGATCGCTCAACTACAATACCGCATCCAAAAAGCCAAAAAGAGCCGTTAGACAAGACAAACGTACCAGCATGGTTTATCGCTGCCCTAGCTCGCTCTCTTAGCCAGATCGATAGCGAGGATGACACGGTATTATCGCGCCGATTGCTTGATATTCTCGATAGACACATCAGCGAATTGAGTGAAGAAGTCGGCTTTCTCGGAGCGACACAACCTCGCGGTGAAGAGCTTCGATTCTTGTTCACACTATTGAATCGATGGTGTGAAAATCCTCCAACTTATCCTAAACCAGAAAAGTCCTAGCCAAGGAGCGCAAGGAACACCTTGAGTCTGCAATGTTATAGATCGCAGCGCTTACTCATATAACGGCTTCGCCCGTCAATTGAAATTGAAGCAATAAACCACCCTGGCATTCCCTAAAGCCACGTCTATCCAGTGGACCGACACGTTGAGCCTGTCAATCGGTACCGAATCTTGAGACTCCCCTTTGGAGTGCTCCCCCGCGAGTAGGCACAGGGGGCTCAAAATTCCAGGCCGATTTGCTACTCCTCGTCATTCGCACACCACACCATCGTTGTCCCTGTCATCCATAAACGGATAGGCTGGATGCCCTCTGTGTACAGGTGCGATACCGTGCGCCCGGGCTTCCGCGCAGGTAATGCGACCGTCCCCGTTATCGTCATATCGAACAAGCGCCTGAGGTCGTTCTGGAGTCGTGTCGCAGTCCTGCACGATCAATTCCGTCGACGTGCGGCATCGCAAGGACCCGTTCGACCGCATCCGCCTCCATCCGGTCTATCGTGAGATCGTACTTTCGCCTTACTTCCAGCGTCCGCGCCGCGAACCAGCAGGCGTTCAAGCTCGGCTGCCATTCGGCAACATCTTTGTCGCTCTTCTGAGAGCGGTTCACGGACGGGCTGGCCAACGTCAGGTTAATCACGTCCCCAGCAAACGCCCGCTTTGTATCGGCGCTCGCCGCGCACATGCCGCTGTCGTGCGCCTCCGAGCGGGCGACAATGTGCTCGATATCGGTCTCGCCCGTCGTGGCTAAACACTCTCCAGTGTACGGGCTGTACATGCTGCCGATAACTGCGACGATCTCGTCCTCAACCGACTGTGGGTAGGAATAGTCATTGCTGTCATATGCCGAGCAGCGGAATTCCGGCGCCACCCAAACTCCGCGATACTGTTCCTGCTCGCTACCCGCGCCACCGTCGCCAGTGACCGGTTCAGTACTCTCGGCGATGCGGTCAATACGCCAGGCTCCTTCTCCCTGGTGGGAGACGCCCAAGTCGTAGACCTGACCGTTGATTGTCTGGTTGACGATTCGTATTGCAGCATCCGCAAACAGGAACAGAAACGATCCCTGACCCTGACTGTCGACAGTGAACATATCTCCTGTGCCCGGGTACGCGCAGCTCTCTCCTAATCCCACCGTCAAACCCACGTAGCAATCGCCTTCCGCGAACGCGTCGGACGACTCGATGCTGATGGTAAAGCTTCGTGTATCCGTATCCCCGTCAGCGTCCGACACCGTATAGGCCATGGCGTAGGTGCCTGCCATGGATGGTGTACCGGTGAGCTCACGCGTTACACCAGGCGAACGCTGATACCGTTCCCGGCATGGACATGCGTGCTCAGCGCGTTATATGCCTCGGAGGTCTTCTGCTCACTCTCGGAATAACGGTCTGTGACGTGAATCATCCGGTTGAACGGGTGGGACCGATAGCGGGACATCGTCTTGTCCACGGGAAAGTAGGTCCCCAACCACAGCCGCTCCAGATCCGGGCGCCGTTTTCCGTGAAGGCAGCACCACATGATGTAGAGCTGAAAGTCTCGTCCGAGTCCCCGTCGCCACATGCCAGGGTGCTGCCATGCACACCCAGTGCCTCGTCGATCAGCGCGGCGGCGCCGCTCCAGCCGGCCGGGTTGAGCGCAGCGTCGTGTAACGCGGCGAGTATCCGCCCGAACCCGATCCGTTCGCACACAAGCACGCGTTCACGTCCCCACGGCGCGGCTTGAACGGCACTGTCCTGTTCGGGCAGTGCCCTTGCGTGTGCGGCCGCGAAGACCAGGGTATTTCAAAGTGCCGCCTCCATCGCCTCCGGCCGCGTTGCACGGGGAAAGGCAAGCCGGACAAGTATGCCCACTGAACCCCACTACCGGGGAACCCACATTTAGAGTAGGAGTAGCGGGTCGATCTTCGAAGGTCCCGCTATTCAACTGGCAAACACCTAACCAACTTCGCAATTTGTTACCTTCCGAACGTTATCGCGAGTCATGGACGACCCCAAATCTAACCAGTGGATTACATTATAGTATCGATACGCCTCTCTGTTGACATACTTGTGAAGTATTGATTTGATCCTTTTCGATGGAAGAGATCTAACTGCTTTAACCGAAGCCGCCCTTCGAACGCTCGACGACTCACAATCAAATAGATCAAGTAGCGCCTTATCCGAAACTCTAGAGAATCTTGAGTCACTACATAACTCAATTACTCTCGCCAAAACGTCAGTTGGAAATTCAACTCCAAATAATCTAGAAATGGACTTATTTCTACCCAGCTTGAGTACAATCTTCGCAACTTTTCCGCAAAAATCTTCTCTATCATTTGGTTCCAATAGGTATTCGCTACTAATGGGTGCTTTAGCTTGCGCAAGAACTGAAATATCTGCCCAATCTCCACGTTTTCCAAGATACTCTATATCTAATGTTGAACTTTCAGTGAAGCCGGTCTGTAAGTTTAGTCTTACTCTATGTAAATCTTGAGCCTCACCCGTCCTGCACAACACGTTCAGTCCAAGTCTCGTAAGTTTCTTGCGATGAAAGTCCTCCAGATTGCGCAATCTCTTAATGAACTCTTTTCCTTTAACTCCCTTTCCGACTGGTGTCTCCAATAGGCGGTTAACATGTGTGTTGAAGTATGCAAAAAATTTATCATCTACGTCGTTTCGTAGCTCATCACCGAATCTCTCAAAATACCCTTCGGCCCGAGCGAAGTACGGTGCGTCTTCGAAAATAGCACTCAATTCGACTCTTGCCGTAAGTTCTGACTCCGATAGTCGCTTCAATTGCTCTAATTCATACTGCGCAAATAACGCTTCTCCTTCGGGATCTCCATTGGCGGAGAGCGCACTTCCAATTAGCCCCCTAAACGGCGGTGAGCCTTTGGGTTCCGTCAGAATCGCCTTAATCTCGTCGTCGGAAAGCATCTTGCCAAGCGATTGCAAGGCCCATATCGCCTCCTGTCGAATCGTCGCATCACTGTGACGTGCCAGCTGCTCCGCCAACTGTATGTCAACAAAACCGCGCCCGCGTAATGTTGCTACTGCCCGATGACGGACTCTCTTGCTATTGTGTTCTAGGCCCAGCTGCAAGGTAGTTGTATCTAAATCGTCAAACGAGTCCAGAACTGCGTTGAGCAAGCCAATGTCCAGCGACTCGAATTGGGATTCAAGAAGCAATTGTCTCGACATGCCATACTTTTCATGCCTGAGAGAAATTCCAATCATACACTCTAGTGCGGCCCTCGACGTAGCAATTTCGTTTCGATCAAATTCCTTCTTTGCGACCGCAACGTCATCCACTGACCCCATTTCCTTAAAGTACTCCAATGCAGCGATCCTAACCGAGCTCTCGGACTCCTTTGAAAACCACTTTTCGACGACATGTTCCTTAGTTGGTGATCCATCAGCTGCCGAAATTTCCCGACCAAGTAAACGCAGTACGGAAATTGCTCCCACCTTTTCTTCGTCATTTTCGCCATACAAAGACGCATAGAGCGCAGGATCGTACGGCGTATTCGACAACATTGCATACCAGCTCCACAGCGGTACAGACTCTTCCTTCAAGCGTTGGAAACCAAGCTGAGTCAGACACAATGCTTCTCTACTGCTGAACCTCATGCCGGAAATATGCTCGGCGAAGAGCAAATTAGAGTCATGAACTCCAAGATTCCTTGCATCGTTGCTTGTCGTACTGACACAATTTCCAAGCAAGCGAAACCTGGCCACATCCGGCGCCTCGACGCTCCCTATGCCACCTTTTTTCCTAAACTCACCGGTAAGTTTTTCCAAAAACACCAACGCCTCATCAGCGATCTGCGGACTCTTTGAAGCATCGGGCTGGGTTTCCCTCTCTGAAAGCACATTGCTTGTACGAGTCGCACCAATCTGGCGTGGTTCATCGCTTGCTTCCTTATTCATAATCTGTCTAACAAAATGGGTAATGCTCCTTCGTGCCAACCGTCGAATATCCGCTCCGGAAGAGAAGGTCTTGTATAGAACCTTTCTTTCGGATTCTATTGTTCGCCGAAACTCCAAGACCCTTAAAAGACCTGGACCAGGATCGATCTTAGACTCTTCGCGAATATGTTTGAAGAACAATGCGATTTCTGGCGTACCTTGCGCCTGAAACCTTTTCATTGACCGGTCATATTCTTCTTCAAATCCGGATGTATATTTCCCGTCATCGCTGGGTGGTGTGCCCCATCTTTTCCAAAGCATCCCAATGAAAAAAACGCACGCGTCGAGATCCCTATTTATTAGATGTTGAGGTCTTCCGACACCAGGTAACGTATCTTCCCAACCCAGCAATTCTACATGGTAGCCTAGCTGTTCCGCCCACAATTCGTTGAACTCTTGCGCCACATCCCGGACAGCTTTGCGCTCTTCCTGCAGGTCACTAGGAGAGGCAACAAAAATCTTGAGAATCTTTCGAGTACTAGACATGATCAATTAATCCCTTACAATGCTAAACCGTACCAAGCGTTCCAGCAGCTACAATCGAAGCCGCAACTCTGCTCTGGATGGGGTGGTACTATTTATCAGGAACGACATGTAACTATGACTGGAACCGACTGGTATCATTGAGGGGATATGCAATCGTCTCCTGCCCATTCTAAGTATTGAAGGTGATTGCAATAAAATTTTCTACAAGGATTTCTACATTTGACATATGATAATTCAATTCTTCGAATATGCGTAGAATATAACTGTAGCGCTAACCGGAAGAAAACAACTATGCTCAGCAATATGTTTCCTCATCTCACATAGACTCCATATTCACTCCTGCCACGGAAGTTGTTCTCCAATCAGTTGTCCAATGGAGACGGAAAGTGCGAAGCCAAGAATCTCTGCCAAGGCTGCCAATACAAACAACGTCGCAATACTCTTTCCCCAAACCGGCCACAGGACAATTTCTCTCCATAGCCTCCTAAACCCATTTGGTTCAATAAACCTTCGATGGGAGCGGGCGATCTCTAGTAGACAGTGACCAATGGACTTGTATCGTCCTTCGAATGACCAGCCAGGAATCTCAGACCGAACTATTGTTGTTCCATCTGATCGGAAATGACATACGACCTTTTCGTCACCAATTTGCCTGCTCCTGGCGTTTACTACCTGCGCGATTATCTCTCCACGACATTCGATCCAGTGTTTTGCGCCTGTCTGATTGTGACCAACTCGATATTCTCCAAATGATTCCATATGCTCTCTCCACAATTCCTTGTGTTTCCATGTTCCAAGTACCAGAATAGATTGTTTCACTCAATATGATACGATTCATTATGATCGTCGATGTCATTTAACAAAGCGATCAAGATAGTCGGACTCCAAATGTCCCTGTCTGAATCGTTTACCGCAGCTAAGGCTTCGAATCAGCTACTTTCCCCATTTGTACTCTGCCATTCACGCTACTACAGATTCTCACACAGTTCGATCGCGATTTGTCTTTAACCCGCCCACCTCGCCGATAGCGCCTCGGCTTGTTGAAGTACGGTCTGAACGGCCGCGTCCTGCAGGTCCGGCGGATACCCGTACTTGCGGAGAATCCGTTTGACCAGCACCCGCATCCGCGCCCGCGTTGATTCCCGGTGCTGCCAATCTACCGAAACGTTGTTTCTCAGGCTATTCAACAGCTCATGGGCGATAACGCGAAGGCGATCGTCGCCCATAACCTCCACGGCGCTCTCGTTCTGAGCCAACGCGTCGTAGAACGCGACTTCCTCCTGGGTGAGACCTTCCTCCTCCCCGCGCAGGTGCGCGACACTGATGTCCTTGGCAAGCTCTATCAACTCCTGAAGAACCTCTGCCGTCGTGATCGCATTAGTATGATACCGGGCGATCGCCTCCTCCAGCGGGGCGGAGAAGGCCGAGTTCTCCACAACGTTGACGCGGCTGCGCGAGCTTATCTCGCCGTTGATGAGCTTGCGCAGCCGTCCCGGCGCCCGCCGCCCGCATTTGTCCCACGAAGAGGGCGAGATTGGCCATGGCCGGGACGGGGGCCAGTGTCCGTGGAGCGACCCGGCCGGCTGTCCGATCACCGCAGAGAAGGAGGATCGATGAACAGGTTCACCGACAGTTTCGCCCGGGCGTCGACGTTCGTCACCCACTACTTCGGCCAGGGGGTTGCTGAAGGGCAGGGCCGCTATGCCGTGGAGCGACTTCGGGCCCGCGCCAACGGCCGGATTCGGCGCGCCTAACCCGTGTCCGGGCAACCCCATGCCCGGCGCAATGCCGGCCCCGTCACCGCCTCGCTGCGCACCGTGAAGGCGATGCGTCCGGCAAGGAGTGGGATCGTCGTCTGCACCGCCCTGAACGAAAGGGACTCCGGCGTGGCCTACTACGGAGACTTGGCCTCGGGCCTGTTCCACGGTCGAAGACCGGGGCGCTGATCCGCGCCGTACAAATACGACGCGCTGGCCGGGCGCCGGTCGTTCTGCCCCGCCGTTTCCCCCAACGCAGCCTGGACGAAGCCATGCCCATCAAGGACCCCGACAAACGGCGAGCGCATGAGCGCGAACGTCACCGCAAACGAGTCGCCGAGCGTGCCGCACTGGGTTTGTGCCGGCGCTGTGGCGTGTGTCCAGTGGCGCCCGGCAGGGCCACGTGTGACCCGTGCGCAGAGAAGAGACGCGCAGCCGACCGTGCCCGCGCCGAGAAACGCCGTCAGGCCGGCATCAAGCGCGCAAGTAGCCGCCACGAGCATGGCAGTTGCAGCGACCATGAGAGACGTGCTCGCTCCGTTCCATGCCGGGTGGCTCAGAGAGTCGAGAATCTGACCAAGCATGTTCGAGCACCTTCTCCTCAGTCGAGCAGTTTGGCAATTTGGTTCGCGGCGGCTAAGAAGTTCTGCACCGCCTTGCTCCCGGCGCTCGCCGTGGCGAAACACTCCTTGAACTTGGTGGTCCATTCCCGGCGCACACTTTCTTGCTGTTTTTCGGACAGGGGTGCGCCGTCCGCCTTTGCCTTCTCCACGACGTAAACGATTACGACTTCCACAATGCGGCGGATAACCGCCTCGTCGCTCACCGGAGAGCCGGACTCCTGGACGGACTCGACGGCGGCCACCGGGAACGAGGCCGTCAAGTCTCGGCTCTCCACGTTGTGCAGCCAAAACCGATACGTGTCGTCCTCTACGGTCATGGAATCCGCCCGAACCCGCTCAGTTGATCCGTAGGGGCGTCCCTTGTACTTCACTCTGACTTCAAACTGCTTCATCGCGCGGAGCCTAGCACGGACACGCCTGTTCTTCGCTCTGGTGCGTCGGGCAGACCAATCCGGGTCGCAGTCCGCGGGCAAGTCGACGGTGCGGTGAGGTTTTCAGCTTCGCCTCTAATACCGCGCAAAGTTCATTCAGGTGCGGACCGGCAGCATCGAGAGGTTGTTTGTCGGACGGGATGCGCTAGCGTGCCTGCTCAGGCGCGGGCCCATTCGGCGTGGACCGTACAGGCATCGAGCCTAACGCTGCGAACGGTGATCTTCGCGTCAGATTGGTCCAGGGCCACACGGGCCACGGTACGGCCATCGGAATCCTTGCACGGAATCACAGGAGGATCGCTCTGGAAGGCGCCAATGGGTTCACGCTGGATGGAGTCGAACAGGGATGCAGGTATCTCGACGAGCTGGTACAGGCGCGGGGCCTGATCTTCGTTCGCATTGGCAGTTCAATCGGACCGCTACCGGACGAAGCCCCAATCATACCGACGTATCGACAACAGCAACTCGGGAGCTCGCAAGAATCCCAACCCCATCCTCAGCCGAAACAACCACCTGTCTTATTCGTCGCACAACAGGGGAGGCCCATTCCACAGTCGTCAACGTTGCTCGATGTGCGTCGTCCCGGACAATGCTCTTTCACTTTTCCGTCCGGAGCGAGTCAGCGTACTCGACGTTGGAATCGTTCGAAGCTGTTCCACTACTTCGGCACTCGGGCGCGCGAGGTCGACTGTGACAAAACGCAGTCGATGTCCCTGGATGAGCGCGGTTTCATCAACATGCAGACCCGCGGAGGGATACAGCAAAATACCGTCGGCACTGATAGACATCGGGTCGCTTGGGCATTCCTGACTTCGCACATAGGCAAACAGTTGATACAAGTGCTCCGTTTTGAATTGCAACGCTCCGAACTGAGAGCGGGTCACGACCTGATTGAATTTTGTGTCGACGATTATGCGTCTTTGAGCCTGCACGTTCTCGATGATGATGTCCGTCTTCATGTTCGGGAGATACGCGCCCAATCCCCGAGAGCACGCCGTAATCGGCCACTGGTGTGGTGTCGAAGTGCGGACCCGCCACCCGTCTTCCTCCGGGAGCTCTGCGGCGAAAAAATTTCCAATCGCCTTCTCGAAGAGCTTCCATAGCGTGACACTTTCGCGCTGCGCTGCCAGAACCGATCGACCGCCGGCATCTTCAGTCGGCAATATGAGATTGAACACGGCATTGGCAAGCGACACCAATAGGCGGTCGTCCACTTCATGTCGCGCGATCTGGTCGGAGACGATTTCCGCGCGGGAAGGCAGTTCCGCGCCCACGCCGATTCTCCCTAGGCAATGCGCGAGCGTACGACAGCGGTTTTCCAACCCATCCTCGAGTTCAATCGATGCCATTTGCCCGAGTGCCGCCCGCACAAGACGGTTCCGGGGGGTATCCACCGTGAGTTCGGTGAAGCGGCATGCCACCTGGCCCTTCCGCAAAAGACTCTCTGTCACCGTCTTGAGGATGTCGATTCGTCCCCGTACACGCCTCAACACGTCCCGACGCGCTCGGTATCCGAAGCTCAGGTTTCGCCGCAGCCGCCTTTCGGCCGCATAGCACAGTAGCCTTGCGAGGAGTGACTTGAAGTCCGGCGATTGTTCCACTTCAGCGTTGAACCGATCGCGGAACTGCGCCAGTCCGGAGGCGTAGAGGAAAAGCAACCAGATGTTTCTGACCGGAATCTCATCAAGCGGCGTGCTTTCCGCAACGACGGAATCGTCGTCCAAATCCCGGACCAACGTCATGTACTCGCAAGCAGCTTCTTCGTCGCTGCGGATGCCCGTTCAGGATTGTCGTACCAATATTCCTCGAGCAGCGGCGAGATCTCGGTTCTGACAATCCCTTGAAACCAGCCATGCGCGTCGTCAATCTTCTCCCCCTTCCCCGGCGTTACGTAGCTGTGCCCGACTCTAAATTGGGGTCCGAGCGTACGATCTCGCGCGATCTCGTCGTTCAATTCGACGATCAGACGACGAATTTCCGAAACTGTACTGTCGTCGAGCCCCGCTTCCTCACGGCACCAGGTCTCCCAGTGCTCGTTCAGCATGGCTTCCAGGGTGACAAAGGCAAAACGGCGCCGCAAAGCAAGGTCTACCAGCGCAAGCGAACGGTCAGCGATGTTCATTGTGCCGATCACAAACAGGTTGTCCGGGACGAACACGCGCTCGCCGGAATGCCTTCGGTACGCAAGCTCGATCGCCTCCTCCTCCCGCCGCTTGTCGGTCTCAAGCAAGGTAAGCAACTCGCCAAACGTCTGCGCAGGATTTCCACGGTTGATTTCCTCGACAACGATTACAAACGGCAAGTCCGGTTCAGCGCGGGCAGCGTCTATGGCCTCCAGAAAAACACCATCGGTCAGCTTGAGCTGCCCGTTCCCGCCCGGCCGCCATCCACGGACGAAGTCCTCGTAGGACGACGAAGGGTGAAACTGGATTACACGCATTCGACTTCCAACGATTCGACGATCTCGCGTGCCGATAACCGCATAGCCGAGACGCTTGGCAAGCCAGGTCTTCCCGGTCCCAGGCGGTCCCTGGAGAATCAGGTTCTTCTTGGCCGTAAGTCGCTCGATCGCGTCGCGGATGCCAGCCTTCGGCAAAAAGCAACCGTCGTCCACGATATCGATCAACCCATAGGGTTTCGCCAAAATCGTTTCCGGGTCGGCTTCCTCCTCTTCGTCATCAACCTCCAAGACCACCTCTTCCGCCACCGACGGGCCGTACTTTTTCGCCCAGTACGGTTGGCGCAGCCAGAAATCGTAGTCCTGCCTGTGATTACCGAAGGTAAATCGAATCAGCCTTCTCGCAAGATCGTCGTCACCGTTCGCTTCGACGATCGTTATCCAGTACGTATAGAAATACCAATCCCTCGGATCCTCAAGTTCGTGCCAATCGACGTTCACCGTCTGACCGTCCTGCGTGCCCCCGGTCACGGTGCCAGTGGCCTTGATTCGCATGCAGGAAACGGACCGCTCGCGGTTTTCGAACGGCAGGCCGTATTTCTGGGTGAACGTGGCCTTGATCGCGATGAGATCGCCGGGCTTCATCCGCTGCACGCGATCGGCATACTTTTCGTCGTATCCGTTTGCCCAGATGCCCTCACGCACGAAGCGCTCCGTTTGATCCTCCCCGTCCCAGCTTGCACCGACAAACCAGAAACTCCGATCCGGATCGTCGAACAGCTTTGCGGATGCGTCTTGCCGCAGATCCGGCGCAGGATTGTCGTCGTCCGTCGTCGTATCGTCGAACCGGGATTGAACGTCGCGAAACAGTGTCAGAGCGCTGGCGCCATCGAGGAAGGTTGCGCTGCCCGCTGCCGTCAATGCCCAACGCCCGCGCACGCTGTCGTCGATGAGCCCGGCGCGACAAAGGTAGAAACGCGCCCAAGCCACCTGGTTTTCGTACCTCGACTGACCGCCCTTGGTCGTCTCGCCCAATACCTGCTCGGTGACACCCGCCAGTTCAATGACTTGTTCCCTGACGCTTCGCGGTTCCGCTGACCCTCCGAGGGCCCTCAAGGCATCGAGCACCGGACCGAAGTACTGCACGAACTTTGGCCCCTTCGAGTCACCATCGGAAACCGCCTCAACCGTCGCTAGCTTGAGTTCGTCGGGAGCATCCACTGCCCACTCGAACATCCTCTCTTGCTGTTCCTTGATGAACTGCTCCGGGTCGTGGAACTCCAACCCAAGCTTCTGTGCGGCCCCGACGAAACCCGTTTTCGCCTGACCTCTTAGCTTCCCGGTAGAAACGTCTCCCTGGTTGACAACAATTGAGCTCGATATCGGCCATCCACGCTTGGAAGCGAGCTCCATCAGCTGGCCCAATTGATCAAAAATCTGGAAGCGGACCTCGCTCCACGTGGCACCGTTGGCCTTTGCCAGCTCACCATAAGTGATGTAGCGGCCCTCGCGCGCGGCGTCCAGAATTGCGCGGTAAGTCGTTTGCAGATCCAGTATCTCTACCATTTCCGTTTTCCTGATCCCGTACGTTGAAGTTGAGAACTCCTTGCCTGGCGTGATTCAAAGCAACGGAATCACTGAATGCCCAGCGCTTGTATCGCAGCGGACCATACGCCCGAGGGTCCCCAGCTTCAAGCACCGCGATCTAGAGCTCCAGCTCCGCCGGTCTTTCGTGCCCCTGTTCCCCGCCCTCACCCGAGGTAGGAGCCGGAGGGTTAAGCGACCATGTCCGGATCTGTGCGGGGGGTGCGCAGCAATGCGCATTCCTACCGCAACTGAGGGGTGGGGCGCAGTAATGCCCCCGCCTACTCGGCCCCCCGGGGGATGACAGGGTGCCAGATGGCTTTTCTCGCCGTCCAGGGACGTGCCCGGCCAGGGAAGTACATTCGGCCCGTTCCAATGGGTCAGCGGTTCAAGGATCGTTTCCAATCCTTGCGCAGGGGCCGCAGCCAAATGGTATTTTCAGCTTGTCGTATATTTTGCCGGTCGTAGCGTCCACGTCCCTTGGCGGTTCCAACATGGGTCCATCCGCAAGCCCGGTAGGCTGTGCCGATGACGTCGGGCCTTTCCACGAACGTTTCGATCAACACGGACCTGTTGTTGTATCGCTCGGTCCAGTCCCGGATCAGTTGGCGACAGACCAAGGACAGGAAATGCGAAGCGAGGTTGGGGATTTCGATCCGGCAGCAGAATGAGGAAGCGGGCGCTGTCGATGGCTTTGGGCAGGTTTTTTCCCCGCATCACCGGCGTCCAGCCTATGAACCGGTCGCTCGGGGCCAGCTTCCTGGCTGCACCGGAGCCCTAAAGCGACAACTGTCAGGCTAATTCGCTTTCTGTACAACAAGTGACTATTTTGATCGGGAATCGGTGGCTACAATGCGTGGACTGCTCATTCCCCACTCGCAAACGTTAAGGAACTGACTTGCAAGAAATACTAGAGCGCCTGGTCAATCGGAAGGAACCGCGTACTGAGGCCATGATTCAATCGGATGTTCGGCAATTCATCCTTACCGACCCTTTCCAGCTAAACGAAGGCCAGATCGAAAGCGTCGTAATGGAGTCGCCTTTGGGTGATCGTCGTCGTATCGACGTCGAAGTTGGATCCACCGTTATCGAAGTCAAGAAAGATCTACGAGTTTCGTCCGTACTACAAAATGCGGTTCAACAACTTGCCGGGTACGTAGCAACTCGTCAAAGTCAAACTGCCCGACGGTACGTTGGTGTTCTCACTGATGGAGCCGAATGGCGTTGCTATCATCTGCTTGGCAGAGAGTTGCGCGAGGCATCGGTACTTCATCTGGAAGCCGCTCGGTCACCATTCGATGAGCTGACAGTCTGGCTTGAAGGTGTACTGGCAACCGCCCGACACATTACTCCAAGCTCCGCAGAAATCAATGCGCGTCTCGGAGCGGGCAGCAGCGCATATGCGTTAGACAAGGCAAGCCTTTTGGCTCTATACGAGCAACACTGCGATGAGCCAACCGTCAAACTGAAGCGAACGCTATGGTCACGTCTGCTTACATCAGCGTTGGGTACTCACTTCGAGGACGACGATGAGCTCTTCATTGAACACACCCTGTTGGTAGACTCAGCTGAGATCATCGCTCACGCACTGCTCGGCTTGGACGTCGAAACGCTAGCACCAACCAGCTTACTGCTAGGTACGAAGTTTGACGAAAGCGGAATTTACGGGGTTGTAGAGCAAGATTTCTTTGACTGGACGTTGGAAGTCGATGGCGGACATGCCTTTATTCGGTCATTGGCGAAGCGCCTTACACGATTCGACTGGAGCTCGGTCAACGAAGACGTCTTAAAAGTTCTGTATGAATCTGTCATAGGGCAGGAGACCAGAAAAAGGCTCGGCGAGTACTACACGCCCGACTGGCTGGCAGAAAGACTTATTGGCGAGGTACTCACTGATCCTATCAATCAGCGTATTCTTGACCCTGCGTGCGGCTCAGGAACTTTTCTGTTCCACGCGGTACGCAAACATCTCAATCACGCGGAAGCCACCGGACAGACAGTATCACAAGCCTTGGATAGCGTGACAGCGAACGTTTACGGTATGGACTTGCACCCTGTTGCCGTAACGTTGGCCCGAGTTACCTACTTATTGGCAATAGGAAAGAATCGATTGCTGGACCCGTCCCGGGGATCCATCCAAGTACCAGTTTATCTCGGTGATTCCATGCAATGGCAATCGCAAGAAACGTCGCTCTTCTCGGAAGGTAATCTTCTTGTTCAGGTTGATAATGATGCACAACTATTCACCGAAGATCTCATATTTCCAGATTCTTTGCTTGACGACGCTTCATCATTCGACCAACTCATATCGGAGCTATCCAACAAGGCGTCTCAGAGAGATCCAGGCGATCCGGTGCCTAGTTTGTCCTCAGTGTTTCAACGGTACGGTATCGCAGAGGCAGACAAGACTATGCTGACCGATACCTTCAAAACCATGTGCAGTCTGCACGATCAGCGTCGTGATCATATATGGGGATACTACATACGAAATCTGGCTAGGCCACTTTGGCTAGCGAAGTTGCAGCAGCGGGTCGACTTGCTAATAGGAAATCCGCCCTGGCTGGCATATCGTCACATGACGACCAAAATGCAATCTACATTTCGGGCCATGAGTGAGTCTCGTGGACTTTGGCAGGGCGCCGAGATGGCGACCCATCAAGACCTCTCCGCATTATTTGTGGCACGCTGCATTCAGCTATACGCAAAACGTGGCGGAGCATTTGCCATGATAATGCCCAACGCAGTGGTTGACAGAGAGCAATATGCTGGCTTTCGGTCTGGTCATTATCCGGACGCCAAAGAGCCCTTGGACCTGGCATTTGACACATCCTGGGACTTACGCAGAATTCGTCCTCACTTTTTTCCTCGCGGTTCAAGTGTCGTTTTCGGAAGAAGAACAAAAAGATCCAGCAAGATGCCTACTTCGCTATCAGTGTGGCGCGGAAGACTTACCGAAGAAAACGCGCGTTGGCAGGATGTTGCCAATGATTTGCAAATTTATACTGGAAAGGCTGCCATCGGCGGCAAAGCCGGTTCGCCGTACAGATCACGATTTACGAACGGCGCAACATTTATTCCGTACTGCCTATTTTTTGTCGACGAAAAGAGCAGTGGTCCGCTGGGATTAACCGCAGGCAAGACACGGGTGCGAGCCGCTTCAAGCCCTTACGAAAAGCCACCTTGGAAGGAACTTTCTCGACTCGAAGGTGTCATTGAATCCGAGTTTATTCGCCTTGTCCTCAGCGGAGAACACTTATTGCCCTTCCGCACTACATCTCCACTAACTGCGGTTGTTCCAATTTTGAAGGGTAAGCTGATAGGCCCTGACGATGAATTGCTTGGCATGTATCCAGGTTTAATGAAATGGTGGCAAGAGTCGGCGCAAATCTGGCTCGACAACCGTACCAGCAATCGAATGACGCTAGATGAACGGCTCAACTACCAAAAGAGCCTAACAAAGCAAGTTCCAGTTCCTAGCTTGCGTATCGTCTATAACGCGTCTGGCATGCACGTATATGCCGCCAAGCTCTCGGATCAATCTGTATTGATCAACAATGCGCTGTATTGGGCGGTCGCTCGGAGTCACGATGAAGCGGATTTCATTTGCGCCATTCTCAATTCGCCGATCACCACCGAATTGGTTCGGCCCTACATGCCATACAGTAAAGATGAAAGACATGTTCACAAACATGTTTGGAACTTGGCTATTCCAGAATATGACGCAAATGACGCGACGCACGCGAAACTGGTCGTGCTCTCACAGGAAGCCCAAAAACTAACCGCATCCATCGACGTAGATGACATGTTTTTCGTCAAGGCGCGTCAAGTGATAAGGACGGAATATGAGAAAAGTGACGTGTGCAAACAAATCTCAGACATCGTCTATGAGCTGATCCCGTGATTGGCTCACCACACCGTCGCCAGAAATAATCTAAACCACTTCGAGTAGCATTGCACGAACCCAGTAGGCTCTGGACTCTGCTCATCCGCTGGGCACCAAACTCGAACGAGCAAATCCAACCGCACTCTAAGCGGAACTTCACGCGCCAATTTGTCTGATAACGTAGTCGTTTCAGCGAGTTAGCGTTATTCAACCTGGACGCGTACTGGGAACATTTTAGCTGGGTCGACATCGAGCAACTCGAAGGCGCGCCGCTGTAACGGGGTCGGTTGAGTGGCCACGGCGAAGCGGTTTTCGGGGTTGTCCGGCAGATGCACGGTGTTCAACGCCAGCGTGGCCAGGTCGTCCAGCAGGGTGGACAGGCTGTGCACGGGCAGGCCCTCGGCGGTGCTCCGGGTGGCGCTTTTGCGCCGTGCGTGTTCGGAGGTTCGGGCCGGTTGCACGGGCGAGGCGCGCTGGGCGCGGGCGCCTTCGGGGTCCTCGTCCTGGAACAGCAAAGGGGCCAATCGCCGTCGCAGGTGCCACTCCACGTGGCAGGCCAGGGTGCACAGGAACACGTGCGCGCGCACGCGCTCGGGGCTGTACACGTACAGGGGTCTGATTTGGAGCCGGGCGGTCTTGAGGT
>MKWU01004069.1_pt1 | contig 17882 bp, 31 predicted proteins | sample 809101 | NCBI WGS metagenome assembly MKWU01 (sample SAMN05860141, study PRJNA318959) | sponge metagenome | host: Aplysina aerophoba | place: Slovenia: Piran, Adriatic Sea, Gulf of Piran | collected 2013-05-07
GACAACGTCGACATGGAAGTCAATCTCATGCAGCCCATCGCCATGGACAGGGAACTGCGCTTCGCCATTCGCGAGGGCGGAAGAACCGTCGGCGCGGGCGTCGTCATCGAAGTCATCGAGTAACAGGGGAGAAGGAGGCCGCAATGGCCAACCAAACGGATCAGAAGATCAGGATCAGGTTGAAGGCCTGCGACCACGCCATGCTGGACAAATCTGCCAGGGAAATCACCCAGGCGGCACAGCGGGCCGGCGCCCGGGTCATGGGACCGATACCGCTGCCGACGAAACGAACCGTATATACCGTCCTGCGCTCTCCCTTTATTGACAAGAAATCACGGGAACAGTTCGAAACGCGTGTGCACAAGCGGCTTATCGATATCTATGACACGTCACAGCAGACGGTGGACGCGCTCCTCAAGCTGGACCTGCCCGCCGGCGTGGACGTGGAAATCAGGGTGTAGGAGTTTCTACGATGAGCAGTCTCGACGGACTGATCGGAAGAAAAATCGGGATGAGCCAGGTCTTTGCCGAGAACGGCGACGCGGTACCTGTCACGGTGATCGAAGCGGGGCCGTGCTACGTCACCCAGGTAAAGACGCTGGAACGGGACGGCTACGAGGCGGCCCAGATCGGATTCGACCCGAAGAAGGAGAAGCAGACTACCGGACCGCTGAAGGGCCACTTCAAGAAGGCGAAGGTCGATCCGCAGCGGGTCGTTCGCGAGGTCGCGGTGGACGATGTCCAGTCCTGTGAAACCGGTCAGGTGTTCGGCGCCGGCATTTTCGAGACCGGCGAACTCGTGAACGTGACGGGATATTTCAAGGGACGGGGATTCCAGGGCGTCGTCAAGCGACATGGTTTCCGGGGCGGCGACAAGACCCGGGGACAGAGCGACCGCGTGCGCCATCCGGGATCGATCGGACAGAGCGCGACGCCGTCCAAGGTTTTCAAGGGAACCCGTATGGGCGGCCGGATGGGCAACAAGCGCGTGACGGTCCGGAACCTGCAGGTAATCGGCGTGGACGCCGAGAAGAACATCCTACTGGTCAAGGGAGCGGTCCCGGGCCACAGGAACGGATACGTATTGATCAACCGTGCCGGGTAAGCATTCGGCGCGGGACCTGGAAGGCTAAGGTGGGAAAAATCATGCCGGTAGCGAGATTGTTCAACAGCGACGGGACGGAACAGGGTCGGATCGATCTTGAAGAATCGGTCTTCGGCATATCCGCCAACGCCCACGCCATGTATGAAGCTGAGAAAATGTACCGTGCCAACCAGCGCCAGGGAACGGCCAGTGCGCAAACCCGGTCGGAAGTGTCCTATACCGGCAAGAAGATGTTTCGGCAGAAGGGCCTTGGCCGGGCGCGCATGGGCTCCCGACGGTCCCCGACCCGCATCGGGGGTGGCAGGGCTCACGGGCCCACGCCCCGCAGTTACCGTTACGAGATCCCGAAAAAGGTGCGGCGGCTCGCGCTGAAGTCCGTGCTTTCGACGCGGGCGCAGAGCGGTTCGGTACTCGTAATCGATTCGCTTGAGTTCGATGCGCCCAGGACCCGGCAGATGGTTTCCGTGCTTTCGAACATGCGTGTGAACGACCGGAAGTGCCTGGTCCTCATGGACCGGAACGACGACGCCGTGTACAAGTCATGTCGGAATATTCCCGACGTGCGCATCAACGTGGCCTCCGACGCTCACGTGCATGAGATACTGCGCAGCGAATGCCTGATCTTTACCCGCGAGGGGCTGAAGCAGGTAGAGGAGGCGTTGAAATCATGACGAAAGAACCGCGCGCCGTCGTGGCGCGGCCCCTGGTAACGGAAAAGAACCATGTCCTTCAGGAAGAGCAGAACAAATACGTGTTCGAAGTGGCCAGGGATGTGAACAAACTGGAAATCAAACGGGCCATCGAGGAGATTTTCGACGTACGGGTCGAGTCCGTGCGCACGCTTCGCATGAAGGGCAAGGTGAAGCGTCTCGGCCGTTTCGAGGGCCGGCGTCCCGACTGGAAGAAGGCCATCGTGAAACTAGCCGACGGAGACATGATCGACCTGTACACGAGCGCTTGATTACCCGGTCACGCCCGGCCACGCCCGGTACCCCTAGCCGCGCCTGGCGCGTGTCCGGGCCGGCGCATGAAGAGGAAGACGAGCTATGGCAGTACGTACATTCAGACCCAAGACACCCGGCCAGCGGTTCAAGACCGTAGCCTCCTTCAAGGAGATCACGAAGGAGACGCCGGAATCCTCCCTGGTCCGTCCCCTGAAGAAGTCGGGCGGCCGGAACAACCTGGGACGCATGACCGCCCGGCACCGCGGTGGCGGGCACAAGCGGCGATACCGGGTCATCGACTTCCGGCGCGACAAGGTCGACATCCCGGCCAGGGTACATGCCATCGAGTACGATCCGAACCGTTCGGCGCGCATTGCGCTGCTGTACTACGCGGACGGCGAGAAACGCTATATTCTCGCGCCTCACGGCCTGGCGGTGGGACATACGGTCACGTCCGGCAGCCGGTCCGAGATCCGGAGCGGCAACCATATGCCGCTGGAGGACATACCCCTGGGAACCATGCTGCACAACATCGAACTTTCGCCGGGTCGCGGGGGCCAGCTTGTGCGCTCCGCCGGCGGAGCCGCCCAGTTGATGTCGCGAGACGGCGGCTTTGCCCAGTTGCGCCTGCCTTCCGGAGAAATCAGGCGGGTACCCGTTGCGTGTTCCGCCACGATCGGCCAGGTAGGCAATACGGATCACGAGAACATATCGCTCGGCAAGGCCGGACGCTCCCGCTGGCTGGGGCGGCGCGGCTATTCCCGCGGTGTGGCGAAGAACCCCGTGGATCACCCCATGGGCGGCGGAGAAGGCAAGAGTTCGGGTGGACGGCATCCCGTGACTCCGTGGGGAAAGAAGACCAAGGGACTGCGGACGCGGAAGAAGAACAAGAAATCGGATACGCTGATCATCAAGCGGCGAAAATAGTCAAGGGAACTTTGCGGGAGGCGATGATGAGTCGTTCGGTCAAAAAAGGACCGTACATCGACGGTAACGTCAAGAAGAAGGTCGACGAACTGAATCGTACCGGTGAGAAGCGGGTGGTCCGCACCTGGGCCCGCGCTTGCACGATCACGCCGGACTTCGTCGGTCATACCCTGGCCATTCACAACGGCAACAAGTTCATACCGGTCTACATCTCGGAGAACATGGTTGGCCACAAACTGGGTGAATTCGCGCCGACGCGCACCTACCGCGGGCACAGCGGACGGGTCACGGAGCGGTCTACACAACTGAAGTAAACCGGCTTTGACGAAGGGGAGAGCATAGCGATGGAAGCCCGTGCAACTGCGCGGCAGGTACGCGGCTCGGCACGCAAGATGCGCCAGGTGGCGGACATGATCCGCGGCCGGACCGTTCAGGAAGCGCTGAACATACTGCAATTCGTACCCAAGGCATGCGCCCGGCCTATCGAAAAGACCGTGCGGTCCGCCACGGCGAACGCCTTGAATGTCGACGACGAGCATACGCTGGATATCGAGGACCTGAAGATCAAGACCGTTTTCATCGACGGCGGACCGGTCATGAAACGCATCCATTACGGCCCCAGGGGCAGCGCTTCCACGATTCGGAAACGCACCAGCCATATCACCGTGGTGGTCGCGGACTAACCTGGCCTGGACCGGGCTGGCGCGGACGGGCCATTTACCGGGAAGTTCCGACAACAGGAGTTGACGACGTGGGTCAGAAAACACATCCGATCGGTTTTCGTCTTGGCGTGATCAAGACCTGGCAGTCCAACTGGTATTCCGACAAGAACATGGCGGAATTGCTCCAGGAGGACCTCATGATCCGCCGTTACGTCAAGAGCCGCCTGACGCGGGCCGGCATCTCGAAGGTCGAAATCGAACGAGCGCCGCAGAAGGCCACCATAACGATTCACACCGCCCGGCCCGGCATCGTGATCGGACGCAAGGGCGCGGAAGTGGACAAGCTCAGAGACGAACTCCAGCACCTGACCGGGAAAGAGATCTACATCAATATACAGGAAATCCGCCGTCCGGAACTGGATGCCCAGCTTATCGGCGACAGCATAGCGCGGCAGATCGAACAGCGGATCAGTTTCAGAAGGGCCATGAAGAAATCCATCACCGCGGCCATGCGCATGGGCGCCGAGGGTATCAAGATTACCTGCGGCGGCCGGCTCGGCGGCGCGGAAATGTCCCGGTCCGAATCTTTCAACGACGGACGCGTACCGCTGCACACGCTCCGGGCAGACATCGATTACGCCCGGTCCACCGCCCATACCACCTACGGGTGTATCGGCATCAAGGTGTGGATCTGCAAGGGCGAGATCATCAAGGGCGAAGAAACGCAATCTGGAACTGGCCGGGAATCGACGGTTTGAGTCGGTTGGTTGAGCGTGTCGGGTTCAGAGACAAGGTATCATTCGAGGAGACATCGAGATGTTAATGCCGAAGCGATTGAAATACCGGAAGCAACAGCGCGGCCGTATGACGGGCATCGCAACGCGCGGCGCCACGCTGGAATTCGGAGATTACGGTATTCAAGCGCTCGAGCCCGGCTGGATCACCAACCGGCAGATCGAAGCGGCTCGTATCGCGATGGTCCATCACATGCGGCGCGGCGGCAAAGTCTGGATCAGGGTATTTCCGGACAAGGTGCTCACGGAAAAACCCGCTGAAACGCGCATGGGCAAGGGGAAGGGCAGTCCCACCGGAAACTGGGTGGCCGTGGTGAAGCCGGGACGCATCCTCTTCGAACTGAGGGGCGTGGCCTCCGATATGGCCAGGGAATCCATCGCACTGGCCCAGCAGAAGCTGTCGATCAAGACCCGCCTGGTTACACGCGAGGATCTTTAGCGGGTCTGATCCCGAGGAAGGGAAGTGATGAAACTATACGAGCTTCGGCAATTGTCCGTACCGGAACTGCATGATCGGGTGGCCGAACTGAAGGAAGAGATCTTCAACCTGAATTTTCAAAAAGCGACGCGGCAGATGACGGATGCCAAGCGCATTTCGTCGTCGCGCCGGGAAATCGCCCGGATTCTCACGCTCCTGAACGAGGATGAGCTCGACATCCGATCCATCCAGGCGGCGGACAATCAGAATCGGGCAGACGGACAGAGTGATCCGGGAGATGACGCATGAAGGAGCGGGGACACAGAAAGAACCGCGTGGGACGCGTGCTGAGCAACAAGATGGAAAAGACCGTCACCATCGCCGTGGAACGGACGGTGAAGCATCCCATGTACGGCAGGTATGTGCGGCGCACGACCAAGCTGACGGTCCATGACGAAGAGCAGACGTGCCGGATCGGCGACATCGTCCGGGTGACGGAAACACGTCCGTTGAGCAAGACAAAGCGCTGGCGCTTGACCGAGGTCATCCAGCGCGCGGTACAGGTCTAGTTTTCCGGTGGCAGAAACGGAAGACGGTGAACGGGACGGAACCTAGATGATACAAGAATATACCTGGCTGAACGTAGCCGACAACACGGGCGCCCGGCAGGTTCGATGCATCAAGGTCCTGGGTGGAACAGGCCGGCGGTACGCCAGCGTGGGCGACCGGTTCGTGGCATCGGTGAAGGAAGCCTCGCCCGGCGGTTCGGTTAAAAAGGGCGAAGTGGTCAAGGCCGTGGTCGTGCGCGTCCGCAAAGAAGTGCGGCGCCGGGACGGGTCCTACATCCGTTTCGACGAGAACGCGGCCGTGCTGATCGATGACCAGGGCGAACCAAGGGGCACGCGCATATTCGGCCCCGTCGCCCGGGAACTGCGCGAACGGGAGTACACCCGGATCGTCTCACTCGCCCCGGAGGTCCTTTAGGGTCCGCGACCCGGAGGAACGGGAAGGAGCAGCAGAATGCACGTCAAAAAGGGCGATACCGTGGTGGTGCTCACCGGTGATACCCGCGGCAAGACCGGAAGAGTGTTGAAAGTGCTGCCGGAGAAGAACAGGGTGATCGTGGAAGGCCTGAATTTCGTCATGCGCCATACACGGCCCACCCAGACCAATCCACAGGGCGGCCGTCTCGAGAGAGAAGCCCCTATCCATGCATCCAATGTGAAAGTAATCGCCGAAGGATAACGGGAATACGAGCATGGCACGATTGAAGGAACAGTACAATAGCGAGATCAGGCCCGCGCTCCTGCAGCATTTCGGCTACGGCAACACCATGCAGGTGCCGCGAATAGAGAAAGTGGTCCTGAACATGGGCGTGGGCGAGGCTTCCCAGAATGCCAGCCTGCTGGACAGCGCGGTATCGGAACTGTCGGCGATTACCGGGCAGAAGGCCGTCGTGACCCGGGCCAGGAAGTCCATTTCGAATTTCAAGATACGGGAAGGCATGCCGGTCGGCTGCCGCGTGACGCTTCGTGGCGCCCGCATGTACGAGTTTCTCGATCGCCTCATCAACGTGGCGATTCCCCGCATCCGCGATTTCCGGGGCGTTTCGACGCGGTCTTTCGACGGCCGGGGAAACTATACCCTCGGGCTGACCGAACAGACCATCTTCCCCGAAATCGACTACGACCAGGTCGATCTGTTCCGGGGCATGGATATCACAATCGTAACCTCGGCGGATACCGACGAAGAGAGCGCGGAGTTGCTCAGGCATCTCGGCATGCCCTTCAGGGATCAGCCAGTGTAGGGTCCAGGTTCCAGGCGGGCCGGACAGGCCGCCCGTTTTGAGCCGGAAACCGGGAATATCAAGAGGGGGAGGCGTGGCCAAGAAGTCGTTGATCGCGAAAGCGAAAAGAAAGCCCAAATACAAAGTGCGCGCTTACAGCCGCTGCAGGCAGTGCGGACGTCCCCGCGCTTACATGCGCCGCTTCGGAATCTGTCGCATCTGTTTCCGAACGCTGGCCCTGCAGGGCGAGATCCCAGGCGTGACGAAGGCCAGTTGGTAGAAGCACGGAGCAGTTTCTCAGGGAGAACCGCAAGATGTCAATGACGGATCCGATCGCGGACATGCTGACCCGGATACGCAATGCGTGCCAGGCGAAGCACCAGCGGGTCGAAGTACCGGCCTCGAAGATAAAGGCTGAAATCGCCCGAATCCTGCTGAACCAGAAGTTCATCAGCCACTATACCCAGGTGGAAGACGGAAAACAGGGCATCATCCGGATCTACCTCAAGTACGGTCCGGTGGGAGAATCGATAATCTCCATGCTGAAACGCATCAGCAAGCCGGGCCGGCGGGTGTACGTAAAGGCGGACCGCCTGCCCAGGGTATTGAACGGACTCGGCGTGGCCGTGTTAAGCACGCCCAAGGGTATCGTCACGGACCGCGAAGCGCGCCAGTTGAATACGGGCGGCGAAGTGTTGTGTTACATCTGGTAGTCCGGAATACCGGAAGGAGCCGCGGTGTCACGAATAGGTAAACTGCCGATTGCGATCCCGGACGGGGTCCAGGTTTCGATAGACGACCGGACTGTAAATGTGAAGGGTCCGAAGGGCGAGCTTTCCCACAGGATACCCGCCCAGATCGATGCTGTCCTGGAAGACGGACACCTGCTGGTGGCGCGTCGGAACGAGTCCAGGCAGTCACGCGCCCTGCACGGCCTGAACCGCTCGCTGATCGCCAACATGGTGGAGGGCGTCGTCAGCGGATTCGACCGGACGCTCGAGATTATCGGCGTGGGCTACCGGGCGGAGCTCAAGGGCAGGAACCTGACGCTCAGCCTGGGTTATTCTCACCCCGTGATCTTCCAGGCGCCGCCGGACGTGGACCTCGAGGTCACGGACGGCAACCGGATTACGGTCAGGGGTATCGACAAGCAACTCGTCGGCCAGGTGGCCGCGGTGATCCGGTCGTTCAAGAAACCGGAACCATACAAGGGCAAGGGCATACGCTACGACGGTGAACAGGTACGCAGGAAAGCCGGCAAGACCGGCGCCTGACGGGAAACGGGTACAGGATAATGTCCAGGAAGACACTGCAGAGAGCCAGGATGCGGAAGGTCCGCCATCTCCGGGTAAGGAAGTCCATCCGGGGCGACTCGGTCCGGCCGCGCCTAAACGTTTTCAGGAGTCTCAAGCACATCTACGCCCAGGTCATTGACGATTCGGCGGGCGCCACGTTGCTGTCCCTGTCCACCAATACGCCCGAGATCAGGGCGCAGTTGGAGCCGGAGATGGACCGGAAGACGCAGAGCAGGCTCGTTGGCCGGATCCTTGGAGAAAAGATGAAAGCGCAGGGCGTGTCCAGCGTGACCTTCGACCGCGGCGGATACCGGTACCACGGCCGGGTCAAGGCCCTGGCGGAAGGCGTGCGCGAATGCGGACTGGATTTCTGAAACCGCGCCCGCGCGCCGGTGCGTCCGGCGTACCATAACTGAGGAAGGGAGCATAAATTGCCGAGAATCAATCCCGATGAGTTTGATCTGTCGTCGGAACGCCTGGTCGATATCAACCGGGTTGCCAAAGTCGTGAAGGGCGGCCGCACGTTCAGTTTCAACGCACTGATCGCCGTGGGCGACGGCAACGGCCACGTGGGTCTGGGCATGGGCAAGGCCCTGGAACTGTCCGAGGCGATACGCAAGGCCACGGAAACGGCTCGGAAGCATCTGCACAGCGTACCGGTGGTCAACGGCACGATCCCGCACGACGTAAACGGGAGGTTCAGCGCGGCGGAGGTGATCCTGAAACCGGCATCGCCCGGCACGGGCGTTATCGCCGGCGATGCGGCCCGCGCGGTGCTGGAATCGGCGGGCATACACAATATCCTGACGAAATCGATCGGTTCCTCCAACCCCTACAACGTGGCCAAAGCGACCCTGCAGGGGCTGCTCGACCTGAAGGTAGCCTCCGAGATCGCAGACGCGCGGAACGTGGATATCGAGGATCTGAAAGGGTAGTTATGGCGACACGGCTGCGCATTACTCAGAAAAGAAGCGCCATCGGAAGACACCGGCGGCAGAAACGGACCCTGGAAGCGCTGGGCATACGTCGGTTGCACCATAGCGCGGTGCATAACGATACGCCCCAGATCCAGGGCATGATAGCGCGCGTCGGCCATCTGGTGGAAGTGGAAACGATCACGACGGAAGACGAATAGCCGGCGGGTTTCGGTAAGAAAGGAATACGGCTGTAATGAATGTCGACAGTTTGAAACACGCCTCCGGAGCGGTGCGCAAGGTAAAGCGCCTGGGCCGCGGTCCGGGCTCCGGCACGGGCAAGACTTCCGGCAGGGGGCACAAGGGACAGCGTTCCAGGTCGGGCAAGAAGATCCACCCCTCCTTCGAAGGCGGACAGATGCGCCTCGTGCGGCGGCTGCCCAAGCGCGGATTTACCAATCTGTTCCGAAAGACCTACCAGATCGTCAATCTGCGAGACCTTGAAGGGTGGGACGAAGAGATGGTCGTGGACGCCGGTTCACTGGCGGACAGGCGCCTGGTCCGGAAATCGACGGCCCCGGTCAAGATCCTCGGTGAAGGCGAGGTCGACCGGCCCATGAAGGTCAGCGTCCACAAGGTGAGCGAAGCGGCGCGGCGGAAAATCGAGGCGGCGGGCGGTTCGGTCGAGGTGATCTCCGGATGATCGAAAGTTTTCAGAATGTATTCCGGATCCCGGAACTCCGTCGGCGCATCATTTTCACCCTCAGTCTGCTTGCGGTGTACCGAATCGGCGGCCAGATACCCACGCCGGGCATAGACCACGAAGTGTTGAGCGCCTTCTTCAGTCAGATGGGCGGGACCATATTCGGTCTGTACAACATGTTCGTAGGAGGCGCGTTCGAGCGCGCGACCATATTTGCCCTCGGCGTAATGCCCTATATCAGCGCGTCCATTATCCTGCAGCTGCTCGGGTCCATGTGGCCCTACTTGCAGAAACTCCAGAAGGAGGGACAGGAAGGGCAGAAGAAGATCAACCAGTACACGCGGTACGGCACCGTGCTGCTGTCGATGGTGCAGGCGCTTGGAATCAGCTACTGGCTCCAGGACATTCGAGACGAAGTGGGCCGTTCCGCCGTCATCGATCCCGGGGCGGGTTTCATTTTCGTAACGGTCGTGACGATGACGACCGGCACCGTCTTCCTGATGTGGCTCGGGGAACAGATCCAGGAGCGGGGCATCGGGAACGGCATCTCGCTGATTATCTTCGTCGGCATTATCGCCCAGTTCCCCATCGCGGCCAAGAGCGAGTTCGACGCGGTGATGAACGGGTTGCGCAGCGGTCTCGTCGAAATCTTCATCGTGGCCGTGTGGATCCTGATCATCGCCTCGGTCGTACTGATCACACAGGGACAGCGCAGAATCACGGTGCAATATCCGCGGCGCGTGGTTGGGCGCAAGGTATACGGTGGGCAGAGCACGCACCTGCCGTTGCGCGTCAACGCCGCCGGCGTGATGCCCATCATTTTCGCCCAGTCGATCATGTTCGTTCCGGGAACGTTTTCGAGCTTCTTTCCGGACATGGCCGTGTTCCAGACCATGGTCGAGTGGTTTCAGCCCGGCGCCTTCATCTACAACGCGCTTTACGGCATGTTGATCGTGTTTTTTACATATTTCTATACATCCATCATATTCAACCCCGTGGACGTGGCGGACAACATGAAGCGCGTCGGCGGATTCATTCCGGGAATTCGGCCCGGTAAAAGAACGGCGGACTATCTCGATCACATTCTGACACGCATTACGTTGCCCGGCTCGGTTTTTCTGGCGATCATCGCCATCGTGCCGTTCCTCATAATCCGAAGCATGAACGTCTCTTTGAGCGCGTCTTCGTTCTTCGGCGGCACCGCATTGCTGATCGTGGTGGGCGTCGCCCTGGACACGCTCCAGCAAATCGAGTCGCATCTCGTGTCCCGCCACTACGAGGGATTCATGAAACGTGGTCGCGTACGCGGTCGGGCGGGGTAAGTTATCGGGACCTCCGTTCCAGGCGCCTGGAGGCGTCCTGGCGCCAGGTGAGCAGGATATGCGACTGATACTTCTTGGGACACCGGGGGCGGGAAAAGGCGAGCAGGCAACCAGGCTGTCGAAGAATTTTCGCATCCCGCATATTTCCACAGGCGATCTGTTGCGGCGGGAGATGGAGGAAGGAACCGAGGTCGGGCGCAGGATATCGGAATTCGTGAATCAGGGCGAACTGGTATCCGACGATATCACCCAGGCCATTCTGGAAAACCGGTTGCGGGAAGCCGATTGCATGTCCGGGTTTATCCTGGATGGATTCCCGAGAAACCTGAACCAGGCCGACTTCCTGCGAGCGGCGCTGGCGCGCATGCAGGCGCCCGTGGATGTGGTGCTCAACATCGAGGTGCCCGACAGCACGGTGATCGACCGCCTGGCCATGAGGAATCGAAGGGACGACACGCCGGAGACCATCCGTCACCGGCTGAAAGTCTACAGAAAGGTCACGGCGCCGCTCGTCGATTACTATGACAGGGCGGGGATTTTGAAACGGATCGACGGCGATGGTTCGCCGGAGGAAGTAACGAAACGCATACTGGCGAACCTGGCCCGCACGGCGTGAAACGGGCCGGAAAACCTACCATGGCCGAATTCGCGGTCGCGCACGGCTGATTGGTGAAAGGTTGATTTGTATGCCGAAAGAACCCCCGGTACAGGTGGAAGGTACGGTGGTGGAACCTTTGCCCAACGCGTCGTTTCGCGTTGAACTGGAAAACGGCCACAGGGTCCTGGCGCATATTTCCGGCAAAGTGCGCATGAACTTCATCAAGATCCTGCCGGGCGACAAGGTTATGGTGGAGTTGTCGCCTTACGACCTGACACGTGGACGCATTACGTATCGTTACAAGTAAACCCGGGCACGACTGCATCCGGGGACCGGTTTTAGCGGGTAGCCCGGCGTAACCGGAAACAAACCATTACTGAGGATCGGAAGATGAAAGTACGCGCTTCGGTAAAGAAAATCTGTGAACACTGCAAGGTCATCCGCCGCAGGGGCGTCGTGCGCGTGCTATGTCGCAACCCGCGCCACAAGCAGCGGCAGGGATAGCAGCAGCGAACCGTTGCCAAGGAGGGCAAGGTGGCACGTATTGCCGGTATCGATCTGCCCCGCGACAAGCGCGTGGAGATCGGAATCACCTACATTTTCGGAATAGGACTGACTACCGCCCGCAAGGTGCTTGAAGCGACCGGCATCGATCCGGAAACCCGTGTCAGGGACCTGACCGACCGGGAGATCACGAAGCTCCGCCAGAGTATCGAGAACGATTACCAGGTCGAAGGCGCTTTGCGCGGCGACATCACGTTCAATATCCGCCGGTTGATGGACATCGGTTGTTACCGCGGCCTGCGTCACCGCCGCGGGCTGCCGGTGCGGGGGCAGCGGACCCGTACCAATTCCCGAATACGCAAGGGACCGCGACGCACCATCGGTGCGAAGCGCCAGAAAAGTTAGTGACTAACTTCAAACCGTGGAGGTAGAAGGTTGGCTAATGCTAGGCGAAGTCGCGCCCGTAAGCGAGATCGGCATGTGGACTCCATAGGCGTGGCCCATATCAAGGCGACGTTCAACAATACGATCGTTACCCTTGCCGATCTTCAGGGACACACGATCAGCTGGTCGAGCGGAGGCAAGGGAGGCACGTTCCGCAACTCCCGGAAGAGTACGCCATTTGCCGCGCAGATCGCTGCGGAAGCTGCGGCAAAGGAAGCCATCGAACTGGGATTGAAACGCGTCGAGGTATGGGTAAAGGGACCGGGCGCAGGACGTGAATCAGCCATTCGGGCCCTGCAGGCCGCGGGTCTGGAGATTTCCGCCATCAAGGACGTAACACCTATTCCCCACAACGGATGCCGACCCCCGAAACGACGTCGCGTCTGATCGTGAAACGTCGGGCGGACGCCAGGGCCTGAAGGCCCGCCGGCGTACATTGCCCGGATCGTGCGTGTTAAGGAGCAAATATGTCACGTTATACGGATGCCAACTGTCGAATCTGCCGGCGGGAAGGCGTCAAGTTGTTTCTGAAGGGAGATCGATGCTTTTCGGATAAATGCGCGGTGGACCGCCGTGCGTTTCCACCGGGCCAGCACGGGTCTGTCGGACGGAGGAAACCCACGGAATACGGGATCCGTCTTCGTGAGAAGCAGAAGACGCGCAAGACATACGGAATCGGCGAAGGACAGTTCCGCTCGTACTTCGTGAAGGCCGCCCGGACCAAGGGCAACACGGGCGAGCGCCTGTTGCAACTTCTTGAAACCCGTCTGGACAACATCGTGTACCGGCTCGGGTTAGCGCCGTCGCGCAAAGCGGCCCGCCAGCTGGTACGCCATCGGCATATCCTGATTAACGGCCGTATCGTAAATATCCCCTCATACATCGTCCGCACGGGTGAAGTCATTCAGGTCAAAGAGAAAAGCCGCCAGCTCGACAGCATTCATGCGTCGCTGAGCGCCGCGAACCAGCGTCCGGCGGTAAACTGGCTGGACCTGGACAAGACCACGCTTACAGGACGTTTGCTGGAAGCACCCGTTCGAGAAAACATACCGACACCTGTACAGGAACAGTTAATCATCGAGTTGTATTCGAAATAGGGCCGTCATTCTGCCATCCCTGTGTTCACTCGACGTGCGCGATGAGGGGCAACGAACGTTATGAAATTAAAGAACTTCCAAATGCCGAGAGGCGTCGTTATTGAAGACGATACGGTAACCGATGGCTACAGCAAGTTCGTTATCGAGCCACTGGAGCGGGGATACGGGACGACCATCGGCAATTCCATACGAAGGGTCCTGCTTTCCTCTCTGCCCGGAGCGGCCGTAGTCGGTGTCCGCATCGACGGAGTCGCCCACGAATTCTCCACCATGCCGAACGTGGTGGAAGACGTGGCCGAGATCATCCTTAACCTCAAGGGACTGCGACTCATCCTGCACAGCGACGAACCCAAGACGCTGATGCTCGAAGCGGAAGGCAAGGGCGACGTTACTGCTGAAGACATACAGACGGACATGGACGTGGAGATTCTCAATCCGGACCTGCATATCGCGTCCCTGGACGAAGGCGGACAGTTGCGCATGGAGATTCATGTCGACAACGGCCGGGGATACGTGATTGCAGAGCAGAACAAGATACCGGACCAACCCATCGGCGTGATCCCCATGGACTCCATGTTCTCCCCGGTCACGCGCGTGAATTTCCAGGTGGAGAACACGCGGATCGGCCAGCGCACGGACTACGACCGGCTCGTGCTCGAAATCTGGACCGACGCCAGCGTGATTCCGCAGGACGCCCTGTCCACCGCGTCCCAGATCCTGCGGAACCACCTCCAGCTGTTTATCTCTATAGAAGATCAGTTCATCTCCGAACCTGACGAGGAAGTGGACGAGAAATTCGAAGAGACCAGGAAGCTGCTGCAGATGAACGTGGAGGAGTTGGAACTGTCGGTTCGCTCCAGCAATTGCCTGAGGGCGGCGGACATCAAGACGCTGGCGGACCTGGTGCAGAAGAGCGAGACCGAGATGCTGAAATACCGGAACTTCGGCCGCAAGTCGCTGACCGAACTGAGCCAGATCCTTCAGGCGATGGACTTGGCATTCGGCATGGACATCGACGAGTTCGTCGAAGCCGAAGCGGAAAACACGTAATCGAATGGCCTGCAGCCAGGTCATTCGAGCAGTTGGGACAGGAGCATAAGGAATGCGACATCGAAAGCAGGGGCGCGGTCTCAGCCGCTCTCCCAGCCACCGCAAGGCGATGCTGAGCAACCTGGCCACTTCGGTGCTGGACGCGGAACGCGTGCGGACTACCACCGCGAAGGCCAAGGAAGTGCGCCGCCTCGTGGAGCGGCTCATCACCTTCGGCAAACGCAGAGACCTGCATGCCAGGCGGCAGGTTCTCCGGGTCATCCGCAACGAAACCGTGGTCGCCAAGCTGTTTGGCCCGCTGGCCGACCGGTACGCCGACCGGCCCGGGGGATACACGCGTATCGTCCGTCTAGGGCACCGGCAGGGCGACGCCGCCGATATGTCCATACTCGAGTTGATCGACCGGGAAGTCGCGACGGAAGTAAAGACCGCCGGGACGGCCGACGAAAAGAAGGAAGTCCAGGCGGAGAAGGAATAGGCCGGCTGAACGCGCCGGCCTGTGATCGCGCTGGCCGGATCGCTCAGTCTTCGTCCTGCTCCTCGGGCATGAGCACGAATTCGGGATAAGCCTCGATGCCGAGTTCCGCTACGTCCTGTCCCAGCCGTTCGACCTGGGCCGTCACCCGGACGGTCATGACCAGGTCAATCAGTCGCCATACTACATAAGAAACGACGAACACGAAGGCGCCGATCGCCAGGATGCCGATCAGTTGAACGCCCAGGTTTCCTCCGCTCACGATACACACCGCCAGCGTACCCCAGATCCCCGCGAACAGATGGGCGGGCACCGCGCCGACCACGTCGTCGATCCGCACCGATTCCAGCATTCTCATTCCCACCGTACAGACGACGCCACCGACGGCTCCGATGATGAGGGCCCAGTAGTGCTGCACCATGTCCGGTCCCGCGGTGATGGAGACCAGGCCCGCGATGGCGCCGTTCAGGCAGGCGAATAGATCGATACGGCCGAAGACGGGCCGCGCGCAGAACAGCGCCATGAGCGCGCCCGCCGCGGCCGCCAGGTTGGTATTGACGAGTACGTGGCTCATGGCCACCGCGTCCAGCGGGCTGCCCAGGGCCAGCTGCGAACCGCCGTTAAACCCGAACCACCCGAGCCAGAGGATGAACACGCCCAGGGTCACCACGAGCACGTTGGACGGCGGCGTGGGTTTGACGGTGCCGTCCTTCCGGTACTTTCCGAGTCTGGGGCCGACGACGAGCAGGCCCGCCAGGGCCGCCCATCCGCCCGTGCTGTGCACAATGGTGGACCCCGCGAAATCCTTGAACCCCATCTGGCTGAGCCATCCCTCTCCCCAGGTCCACGCGCCGACGATGGGATAGATGATCCCGGTGAGGATCAGGACGAACAGAAAGAACGACCAGAGCTTGACTCTTTCCGCCAGTGCGCCCGAAACGATGGACGCGGCCGTGGCCACGAAGACCATCTGGAAGAACCAGTCCGACATGGTGGAGTATCCCAGGGCTATCACCTCCGCGGCGGCGCCCTCGGTCCCGTTGACCAGCGCGATCTCGTCGGCCGTCGGTCCATACATCAACGAGATGGACCCGATGAAACTCCCCACGTCCACGTACATGAGATTGTAGCCGAGGAAATAGTATGCGATCCCGGCGATGGAGTAGAGGCCGATGTTCTTCAGGCAGATCATGGAGGCGTTCTTGGTCCGCACCGATCCGGATTCAAGCATGGTGAAACCCGCGCACATCCACATCACCAGCGCACCCCAGAGCATGAACGAAATGGTGTTGAACACGAACTGGTCCGGCAGTTCGACCACGACGCTTTCGTGCTCCGCCATGGCGAAGGCGGTCCCGGCGCCGCAGACCAGCGCGGCCAGCACGGCCAGCAGTTTCATGGCCGAGATACCGCGGGGCCTGTAAGACAATACGTGACTGAGCAATGCACTCATGGTGTGATCTCCCGGCTGACACCGATGATAGTGGGTGAGATTGCGGTGGTGTTTTCAGGACAAGGAATGGTCAGTGGAACAAAGGTAAATACTACAGTCCGTGAAATGCCGCGTCAAGAGTGAATCAGGGCCTTGACCGGCGCTTCGGTAGTGCGTTATTCCAATCCGTACCATCCCGACATCCGGTCCGTGAATAACCTCTGACCGCCGTGGCTCGGGTGACGTACGGCACGGATCTCGTATCGACCGAACATCCGGCTGGCCGTCGAGGCCGCGTCTCTTCCCACGGCCACGATTCTAGACGGCTCCAGCATGTGGACGAGCAGGGAAAGGATCCCTTCTCCCGACGCCCGCTCTCGTGCGTTGTGCTTTCTATTGCTGAAAGGATTGCCCGGATCGTGGGGGTGCAAGGGGAATGCGTTCCAGAGAAACACGGGAGCGTCCACGCGCGACAACACCTTCCAGACCGTTCGGGCCGACTGTTCGCCGGCCATTCCTCCCCGGACCGGGCATTGAACGGTCAGCCCCCATCTCTTTGCGTGTTCGGGGAGATGATCGTCGTCCGTGAATGCCAGGCCCGTTCGCCTGCCGCCTCGATAGCCGAAATCGCGGCCGATCCACAACGATTCCACAGGTTGCCTGACCGCCGCCTCGAGCACGGACAGCAGGATATTCGATCGCTGTTCCGGTGCGTCTGCCAGGTCGTAAACGGGGCAGCGGTCCCTGTACGGGTTGAATGCGTGATCGAACTTGAGTTGTTGAAGGGATTTTACGAACGAGGTGGGTGTCATGGTAGTCGGAATAACCATCTCCGTTATTCTCATTTGAGACGTAAATCAGAATAACATGCATTGCTATGCACGTCGAATCATCAGAAATCGTACTTTAACCCAATGACGAAGGGTAAATCCTGTTATTGCAGTACATCTGATCCGAGCCCAATAAGGCTCCTTGTGTTCATTACGGGTGTTGCATGCACCCGATGAACCGGGGAGCCTTTTTCATTCAACCGAGATAAGACAACTTCGACCAGTTGTCGGTCCGTCCATCCACCTCTCTGTCCCCGATTTGCCCATACCTGATGTACTCGATCTTCCCTGACGCCTCCTTTCCTGATTCATACCCCTGCAAGAAATAGTGCTTGGCACCCAATTGCATCCGGCTTCGGGCGAGGCTGCGATGTACTTCCCTCGCTCCAAATCCAATGCTCAATCTAATCATATTTAAGACGAAAGAACCCGAAAACGGCCCCTGAATCCGAACGGCCCGTGAAGCGTGAAGTCTGTAATCAGCGGTCTCGAACCTTGTTATTCAAGTCAACCGGATCCATTACGCGGGAAAGGAGGCGATATAGGCAAGTTACGTATTCGTCATTCCTTATTAGTCAGTGT
>MKWU01004070.1_pt1 | contig 17880 bp, 12 predicted proteins | sample 809101 | NCBI WGS metagenome assembly MKWU01 (sample SAMN05860141, study PRJNA318959) | sponge metagenome | host: Aplysina aerophoba | place: Slovenia: Piran, Adriatic Sea, Gulf of Piran | collected 2013-05-07
GGTTGGATTTGAGGGCGACGATAAAGTGTTTCTTGAGGTCTTGGCGGATACACAACAGGTTTTCCTTGGCCGCAAACCAACTATCGGCCAACACATAGCGGTAGCGCAAGCGATTCTGTTGGCAGGTACGTAGCATCTGCCGCAGCAACTGATTTTTGGTTACCTCGCTTTTGCGTTTGACCCGCCGCGTTTGCCGATCGCAAAACCGAATCGGTTTGCGCACCAACTCATAGGCCACCGGCACACTAACATCGCCGGCCTGATAGATGCAATTGAGCAGATTCAAGCCTTTGACGGAGCGGTTTTTACTATGATCGAAGTGCCAACAGATCAACTCATTTTCATCCGTGTGCGGCTTTTCCTGAATCGTATCATCGAAAATGAGCACCCCGTCTTCGCGCTCGATGGTGCGCACCACGGTTTTGACTTGATGCCATAGCTCTTTCGACGTGTAGTCGGCCTGGGACAAAAAGCGCGTCACTTGGTCGTGGCTGATTTGGCCATCCAACAGAGACGAAAGGCCGGTGGCGGTCGTTGCGCCAAAAGAACTCAACAGATAGTCACTATAGAGGTCTAACAGTTTTTTATCCATGACAAAGAAGATAAACCAATGCCTAAAGGCTGCGTAACATCACTTAGGAATTAATGTTACGCATCTGGTCCGAACCGCTAGATGTAGGGGCGTCCCTTGTGGACGCCCAAGCGACCCGGCGTATTCAGCCAGTGGGATCCTACGAGGGCAACCACAAGAGTTGCCCCTACAATTCCTAATTCCTACGGAGTAGCCATTATGACTACCGCTTCTATCGACATAGCCCCTCTGCCGCAAGCTACTTTTGGCAAGACCGGCGAACGCGTTCCCTTGCTCGGCTTGGGCACGGCCCCCGGAGGCTTTGGCCTAGCAGACGCGGATGCCATCGCGCTGTTTGAACGGGCCATTGACCTCGGCGTTACCTACATCGACACAGCCCCCGGCTACGACCGCGCCCAGAGCCAGCTCGCCCAGATCGTTCCTCATTGCCGAAGCGAGCTGTTCTTGGTCAGCAAGGCCCACACGGCCCACTATCAAGAGGCGCTCGATATCGTCGAAAAAAACTTGGAGACCTTGGGCACCGACCATTTGGACCTAGTGTACGTCCACTCGCTGGGGCATTTAGACGTAGAACAAGTACTGGCCAAAGACGGTGCTCTCGCTGGCTTGCGCGAAGCGCAGCGGCGCGGTTGGACTCGTTATATCGGCATCACTGCTCATCACGCACCTTGGAAATCCGCCAAGGTCCTGCGCGAGGTCGAAATCGACGCCTGCATGTTTGCCCTCAGCTTCGCCGACTGTCACATCTACAACTTTGAGGAGGTGGTCCTGCCCTTGGCTCGGGCCCAGAACGCCGCCGTTGCTGCGATGAAGGTGTACGGCGGGGCCATCGACATGGAGTACGAAACGCCGCGGTCCTCGGAGCTGACCAACAGCGGCTTTGACGATCACGAGCGGGCGCTGCGCTACGCTTTGGGATTGCCGGGCGTGAGCTTGGCGGTCATTGGAATGTATAACGAGGAGGAATTGGTGCAGAACATCGAATGGGTGCGGCGTTACGCGCCGTTGGATGCTGGCGAACAGCAGGCACTGCTAGCGCAGGGGCGGGATATAGCCCGTCAATGGGGGCCACATTACGGGTCGGTGGAATGAGCCTCAATACAAAACATTAATGGGGAATTTATGAAAATCACCAATATCAAATCCTTTGTTGGATCGAGCGGCTATTTTTTTGTGAAAGTAGAAACCGATGCGGGCATCTACGGGCTCGGTGAAGGGGGATTGAGACGACGTGCCCTCGCCTTAGCCGAAGTTATTCGCTCTTTTGAACCGTTCCTCATTGGTGCAGACCCGTTCCAAATTGAACATCTGTGGCAAGTGATGTTTCGCGGTGGTTTCTTTCCCGGCGGGGTCGTCCAATCCGCCGCGGTGAGTGCCGTAGATATCGCACTTTGGGACATCAAAGGGAAAGCACTCAATGTGCCTGTGTACGAGCTTTTGGGCGGACGCACGAGAGACAAGATCGTCTGCTATCCGCACAACGGCGGCGGCACAATTGATGCCCTCGTTGAGAGCTGTCGCCAAACCCATGAGGCCGGTTGGAAATTCGTCCGCTGGGGCTTGGCTGATGGTGCAGATAAAGGGACGTTTGAACCTAGACGCGCTATCCAGCACGGCGTTGAACAGGTGGAAGCCGTGCGCAATGCACTAGGCGATCAGGTCAACATATTAGTTGACGTGCATACCCGTCTCGACCCGGCGGATAGCCTCGATTTCTGCAACCGGGTTGCCCCGTACAATCCGTTTTTCATTGAAGATCCGCTGCGCAGTGAAAACCCGGCCAGTCTCCGGCGGCTCCGCCAACAAACCTCCGTCCCGCTTGCCGTTGGTGAGCAATTTGATAGCAAGTGGACATTCAGAGAAGTCATTGAGGAGGATTTGATGGATTACTGCCGCGTTGACTTGTGCATCGCCGGTGGGTTGACTGAGGCGCGTAAAATTGCCGGGTGGTGCGAAACGCATTACATCCATCTGGCACCGCACAATCCGCTCGGTCCGGTTTCTACCGCGGCCTGTCTGCATCTGTGTTTAGCATCCTCACTCGTCGGTGTTCAGGAACTTCCACGTGCGCCGATGTCTTCACTCACTGATGAGTTCCCGGTGCAGGTGCCGTTTGAATCTGGCTATCTCTTGCCTCCTGAAAGCCCCGGACTTGGCATTGAATTCAACGAGGCCGCGCTCGATGCCGTGTCAACGCAGGATTACGGACCACCCACCGGATATCTGCGCGACGATGGGTCCTATACTAATTGGTAGGTAAAGAATGGGGGCTGCGGACTGGTGGAGTGAGTCTTTTATCTTTGAGGAGATGATATAATGATAAGCCAAGATATAGACTTACCTATAGAGTCAATCAATGTATTATGTCGGCGCTATCAGGTGCGGGAGCTTGCGCTTTTCGGATCGGCTCTCGGGGGTAGTTTCGGGCCAGACAGTGACCTCGATTTTCTGGTGGAATTTCAACCAGAAGCACAGGTGGGTTTTATGAAGTTGGCCAGAATGCAGAGAGAATTTTCGGCTGTACTTAATCGCAAGGTAGATTTAGTACCCAAGGGAGGACTCAAGCCAAAAATACGCCAAGCAATACTTTCCGGTGCAGAAGTACTCTATGTGTCGTGAAGAACTATATCTTGCCGATATGATACTGTCCCGCTACTTATTACGAGTTAGTGGCTTACGCTTGCGAGAAAGTGGTCGGTGACGATGAGTGGCGTGTTGACACAGGATTATGGAGTCTCTAATTATTGTCCTCTACCAATCTTGGCCTAGATTTAGGAAGATATATCCGAATATGAGATCAAAACGACCTGCCATTGGCCCAGAAGTTCCCGTTGATTTGCCCGTGTTAAGTGTGTTTGCGGGGGCGGGTGGACTCGATCTTGGTTTTCAGTCCGCGGGATTTCGCTCAGCTATAGCAATTGATATCGACCCAGCCGCTATAGCGACTTATAAGCGTAATCATCCAAGCACCAAGGCAGTCCAGTTAGACCTAGCTAGCACTGACCCAACCGATATCGTGAACCTGTGGGAAAAACATACCGGGAGAATTAAGCCTGTTGGAATAATCGGAGGCCCTCCGTGCCAAGGGTTCTCCTCCTCAAACCTCCACCAGAGACAAAATGATCCAAGGCATCGGTTGCTCGACAGCTATGCAAATATTGTTGAGAAATTTGCAGTGTACCTTGGGCTCGATTTCTTCGTGCTCGAAAACGTGCCCGGCCTCGTCAGTAGGCGTCACCAGCGACTTTTCCATCAGTTCAAGGATACGTGTGAAGCCGCAGGATTTAAGGTAATACAAAAGATTTTAGACGCTGGAAGATTCGGGATCCCCCAACATCGTAAAAGATTAGTTGTAGTCGGTATTAATAGACGGCATTATCCTGCTATAGACTTCCAATTGCCGGAAGGAGATCAACAAACTCTCCCTATTAAAGCAGTACTATCCGACTTGCCCGAACCTGTATTTTGTACTAGAGGATTGAGTTCGAGCGATATCCCTTTTCATCCCAACCACGTCACCATGGTGCCGCGATCACCGAAGTTTACAAATGGAAGTCTGAAGCCAGGCTATACTAAGGGGCTAAGCTTCAAAGTTCTAACTTGGGATTCCCCGAGTTACACGGTCGCCTACGGGCATAACGAAGTGCATGTTCATCCCGGTTGCCATCGTCGTCTCTCGGTCTATGAAGCTATGTTACTTCAAGGATTTCCGTCATGGTACCAGCTCGAAGGTACGTTCAGCCAACAAGTCCAACTAGTTTCAGATGCGGTACCACCACCTCTTGGCGAAGGTATCGCGCATGCAATCGCAAGGCTCTTGGCTAAAAACGAAGGCGAATCACTGCATCATCTACCGAATGAGAAGCAAGATTTGCGAGGTTGTCACTCATGAACGCATATCTCCGATGGAATAATGCTATAGCGGCTCATTTTTTTAATCAGGATATGGATGGGCGCAACGTGTACATTTACGTCAACCAGGGGCTCGTATCAGAGCTGGAACAGGAACTTGAACCTGAAGCAGGCAAGTTCTTAACCGTCGTCAAGGACGGGCCACCTTGGGCTTATAGCCAAAGCATATGTCAGTGTGCCTTCCAGGCATATACGGATTGGCGGGATAGGGGGCTACGTTTTCCGCCATATATTGCATATCTGGGTCTCTTTGTGCTTGCTGGAGGTGCTGATGGAGACTTTTCTCCAAATGCTTATTACCCCCGGCTCAGAGAACTCCTAAAGGATTCGGGTCAGGGAACGATTCCTTCATTTGATCGCATGTGGCAACTCTGGGAAGACTTGGAGGAATGGTCTGTATTCGATCGAAAGAGTGAGTTAGGGATATTTCGTGCACGTATCTTTGGGGAGAAGGTCCATATTGGCTACCCACTTGCCCAATCGATACTGACAGAGCAGGAGCGGAAAGCTCTACCTCGCATTTTTTACGAAATGGGATTTGATCCTACATCCACTCCTCCGGCCGATGAGCTTGCAAGGGCTCTGCGGAGTCCTACCGCAAAATCGCTCCTTCGATCAAGAACAGTTCGGTTAGTAGAGAATCGACGCGATGCTGATATGTACATGGCGATGCTTGGTACAGTAGTGGATGAGCTGGCCGAATGGGATGGGGATGTGGATATTGGCTCAAGTGGTCTTGAGGCGAGGATAGCATCGGGGAATCTTCGGATTTGTCTTGAAGTAGATGGAGTGTCAGGAAGGGCCGATGCCTCCATACGGTGTAAGGTGAATCGAGAATTTCCTGAAGAAGGTCTGACATTAGATGTTCCAAGTCTCAATGGTAGATTCCGAGTTGAAGAGTATTTGGATGGATGGTCGTTACCCATCCGAAAAAATGATACGGGAGAAGTATTAGACGCTTCCTTGTTAAACTGGCATAATGGTCTAACTATGCGATCACCTTCTTCCGCTTGGCAGCTAAAGCTACCTGGTCGTCGAATTAGGATATTTATAGAGGGCATGTCAGAAGGTATCCCTGGCCTTGTCGAGATACATGCCTTACCTCAAGGACAATCGTTCTACTTGGCTTACCCGGAGAATCTATGGCCTCATTTGGAACGATGGACATCTAGCAGTCAGTGTCAGGGGTTCCGCGAGCTTGAGAATATTCAGGGTCTGCCGTCAACGTGGAGATTTGCTAGTGTCGAGGAGGCCATAGGCGATGATGGAATCAAGGAATTCTTATCTTTCCCACCAAGCGTACGACTGCGCTTGATGGGGGGAATCCGCAGTAACAGGGGTAATAACTTCTTCAACTTTGCGCCTCCTATCAGCGTAATGGTTGATGGTGGGGTATCGAATCTGGACTTGTACTGTAATGAGCAGAAACTACCACTTCATGAATCAGGGAGAGTCTTTGCCTTACCACAGGGTCTTCCAACTGAGTCACGCATTGTTTTAGAAGCTCGGTCTAATGGTTCAGTATTGGCACAGCAGTCGCTATTCCTTACGGGGGACTTTAGCGCGGGACCGCAGGATGCCGAACTATCTCTCGATTCTACTAGGTCTGAGCTCGGATCTGATACCGATTGTCTGTCAATTGCTGGGGCATACGTTAGGGGGCACCTACCCGAACAACCGGATTCAGTTGTGGAACTGCTTGAAGATCTGGAAGCTGAATTGGGCAATATGAAGGGTTTTCTAATTGGGAAAATCCCCGGCCAAGTCGTAGAATGGCCATGGGAGCAGTTGCCTACTGACTGGCGTCCAGTTTGGGCGATAGCAAAGGAGCGACGTAAAAGAAAAGTGACATTCCTTGGCGAGAGTTTGGAGAGTGCTTCGCCAAGTCCACTGGTCTCCAGAGACGACAGAAAGATACGGGTTTGGAAACAAGTCCTCTGGTACAAGCGTAGGCAGACTGATCCTCCGGTACTACCAGCCGTTTGTGCTCTATGGAAGCAATTTCAAGAGGTGGCCCGCGATGTATGACAACGGAGATATTCTATTATTTGCATTGTCATCATGGCGCAAGGTCTCTTGGACGGCCTTCAAAAAGTGCTTTGACGAGGTGCATCGCAGAGCACACAGCGACAAATCTCACGAACAAGACGAAAACGCTACTGTCTATAGGTGGAGGGTTATCCGTACCTTGAGTTGTCTTGGTCATGTTGACTTGGACCGGGATTCTGGAGACCTACAACTAGTTGCCGCCCCGACAGTTCTATCCGCGCTTCCTGGATTCGGGATTCGTAAGGTTGTGTTATGTGGTGCCAGATCTCCCCACACCATGCGGGAGCTACGCGAAGCCGCAGTTTTGAATGGTGTAAAAATTATCGTGCGTCCTCAGACAACGGTTGGCTCCTATGCGCCAACCCGAGTTGAACTCCAATCGGAGAGTGACACTCGCGTTCGTGCTATTGCTGAACATCTCGGGATTCCCTACCTCAATATCCCACCTGCGAGATCGATCGCGCACGCATCAGCATCACTTAGAGATTATTGCCAAGGACTTACATGGTCAAAGGGAGAAGATCTGAACTGGAAACGTGAGGATTTCGACATAGATAACCTGCAATTCAGGTCACCAGTAGGAAGATCTAACCCGTTGCGGTTAAGCAGGTACCAAGATCCTGTGAAGTCTACATGGCGATATTACCTATGGCGAAACAGCGAATTTTCTGAGATCGACCTTGATTGGGGTAGATATGCTATTCTCGCAATGTACTCGAAGCAGGTACTACAGTATGACCAGCGAAGTAAGAAGGTCTTCATACCTTCCGGTACGCCGCTACCGGTCCTGCTTGCACGAGTATTCGGGTTATGTTCAGGCTATTCGTCATACTTAATCCAAAGGAAGTACTTAGGTAGCTCAGGCCGCTTAGAGCCTCACGAAGTCTTTGAAAATGTTCCCCCAAGCATTTTCAAAGCAGTCGCCAAGAAAATTGAACAACAGATCATCTAATCAAGGATGAAAGTATGGACCCTGTGACCGCCTTTAATAAGGTTAAAGAAAGTTATATTGACTATGTAAAGACCGCCTTCGGAACGCAGTACCCGGGGCTTGAAAAGGAGCGCGAACGACTTCTGAGAGAACCTGGGGCAATATGCCAAGAAACATGGATTGAGCCAATACCTCGGTACCAAATATCAGGGAAAACAATTAGAGACCTGACAGCAGTAGACTTGCCAGGCCTAAACCCCAAGGAGATTGATGACTTTAAAAGTCTAACATCGTGTGGTCTAGTTGACGATTTCGTACTTTATGATCACCAAATCGAAATGCTGCGAAAGGTTCTTGCAGGCACGAGTGCTGTGGTTACTGCAGGAACCGGTTCAGGAAAGACAGAGGCGTTCCTTCTGCCACTCTTCGCGTACCTAGCTCGCGAATCTGCCGGATGGCCAAAACCGGGGAACGAGCTACCTCACCAAGGGGACTGGTGGGCCGATGAGTCTTGGCGCAACGAGTGCATGCCCCTGAGTGGAAACTCTAGGCGGATGATAAAATCCCTGCGGATACCCCAAAGAGCCAATGAAACACGCGAGGCTGCTGTCCGCGGGCTGATTCTCTATCCTATGAACGCACTCGTCGAAGACCAGCTTAGTCGTTTGCGCCGTGCGCTAGATTCACCAGAGGCACGGCAGTGGTTCTCCAAGAACCGTGACGGTAATAGGCTCTACTTCGGGCGCTATAACGGGGAAACGCCGGTGCCCGGTCATGAATTTAAGCCCCCCTCAATGAGAGGTACGCAAGGACCAGACCGCCAAAGAATCGAGAGACTGGCTAAGGAACTCAAGGAACTCGACAGAACAGCCAAGGCAGTCGAGAAATACGCCCAAGAGACTGAGGACACGGATATTCGTTACTTCTTTCCTTGCCTAGATGGATCAGAAATGCGCTCTCGCTGGGATATGCAGGATTCTCCACCGGATATCCTTATCACGAACTTCAGTATGTTGAGTATCATGCTAATGCGGGACGCGGACAGTGACATATTCGAAAGAACTAGGAAGTGGCTGGAGAAAGATGGAAGTGTCTTCCATCTTATTATAGACGAACTACATCTCTACAGAGGTACGGCCGGTACCGAAGTCGCATATCTTTTGAAACTATTGCTTCTCAGGCTCGGCCTATCGCCAGCGAGTCCGAAGCTGCGTATCCTAGGCTCCAGTGCCTCGCTTGAGCAAGATGACTCCCAAAGCCTACGTTTTCTTTCTGAATTTTTTGGCTCTGAGTGGACTGGCTCACAGATAATTCCTGGCTATCCAGCCGAGACTCCAAAGCCTGACACGGTGGATGCTCTTCCTACTTCTCCGTTTGTTAGCATAGCGAAACTTGCGGATACGAAGCCTGTGACTCCCAATACAATAGCTGTGGAGTTGCTCCAGTCAACAGGCAAAGACCTCTCTTCAGAAGGAGAAGGGCTTGAAGAAGTTTTGGGGTCAGAAGGCTTACAAGTGGGCTCACGGATGCTTACTGCGTGCTTGGAGGGCGAGACAACTAAAGCTAGGAAGCTATCCGTCTTCTCGCGTCGTTTGTTCGGTACTGACTGCGATGATGAAACTGCGCTAGAGGCGACACGTGGACTCCTCGTTGCACGGGGATTATGCGGCCCAAATTCGCGCTTACCTTCGTTTCGACTGCACTGGTTCTTCAGAAATATTGAGGGTCTTTGGGCCTGCACTAAGCCCGGATGCGGCTGTAATCCAGAGGAATTGACAGGAGGTCGTACCACTGGCCAGTTATTCCCAAACTCACGTATTCTGTGCGATAACCAAGAAAAACCACATAGAGTCTTGGATTTACTCTATTGCGAAGTGTGTGGAACGACAATGTTTGGCGGCAGTCGTTATGAACTACCTCTTAATCAAGGGTGGGAACTACTTACTACAGATGCCGACCTCGAAGGAATACCAGACCGTCAAGCAGCGCGTTTCGTAGAACGGAGGACGTACAAAGAATTCGCAGTTTTCTGGCCATCTGGTGAAGCGGATTTGGATCGCGATTCGCGCAAGTGGTCGCAACCAACGCTCAGTGTCGGCAATGTAGAGGCACGCTGGTTGCCAGGGAGTCTTGATCCGGCCACTGGACAGGTCAAACTAGGTATCGGAGGTCCAGTACCTGGCTACGTCTTCGTGATACCCAATCCCCCTAAAAACGAAGTTGGAGCCCTACCGGCAACTTGTCCCTTGTGTGCAGCGGACTACTCTAAACGCAAATTTCGGAAGTCTCCGATACGAGGATTCAGGACTGGTTTCGGCAAGATAACTCAGATTCTCTCTAAAGAGATGTTCTATTTTTTGCCGGAAGATTCCAAAAAATTAGTCGCCTTTTCTGATAGTCGCCAGGATGCGGCGGAACTTGCCAACGGAATTGAAAGGTCTCATTACTCCGATCTTGTGAGGGAGGTCATGTACGACGAGTTGAGCAAGGCCGCTATTGGGAGACCTGCATTGCTATCTGATTTGCGGAATATTGGGGAGCCTGCATCACCTGAGGGTAAAGCGTTTGCGATATCCAATCCAGGTATTGTGGAAGACCTGAATGAGCTCAGAAAACTCGCTGACATGGATTCACAGGGGATACCGGCATTTGAACAATCAGTTTTGAACGCCAAAACCGAATTGAATAAAATCGACAGCCAAGGGAAGAGCCGCACTGTGCCGCTACGTATCCTTTTCGAGGATGATGATGGGGAAGGACCGGGGATGTTTATCCGGCGGTTAAAATCGCTTGGGGTAAACCCTGGCGGACAAGACATTCTATTCCAAGAGTTTCGTTACGACAACGAATGGCGAAGGTGGACGACCCTGTTCGATTTTGAGAGCGATAATGGCGGTTGGAACCCAGACCTTTCTCCGCAGGGACGAGAGCGGGGCCGGGAGAAACTTCGTTCGAGGGTAACGGGCGAGATATGCGCCGTGCTGTTTGCTCGGCTGTATTTCGGGTTTGAATCAGCCGGCCTCGGGTATGCTATAGTTGATCTTCCAGATGATGATATCGGGCAAATGGCCTTGGAATGTGGATTGTCTCAAGACAGTCTGGTTAGCGTTCTCTGCGGAACGTTGAGAGTGATGGGAGATTTTTACCGGTACCCACAAGAAGATGCAGCCGCTTTTCCTCTCCTCGACTGGCCAGATTGGGGTGACGTACGGGCAGATCTTCGCAACTTCGTCAAGAAATGTGCTGGAATCCACGGAGTTAGTGACGACATTTTGCTAGAAATAGTACGGAAAGCAGTGTGCATAGCAGGTGGCCATACGCATTTCAAGATTGACCCTAGGCGTTTACTGGTACGCATTGCACTCCCGTCCGATCCGGTGTGGCTATGTCCTGCTTGTCGGAGGCCGCACCTCTATAATCCAGGGATTTGTACCAGCCGATTCTGCCAAGAGGAATTGCGCGATAAACCAGATTCAACCTGTGCTGATTTACACTCGCGCAATTACTATGCCAAGGAGGCGGCAACGCGACGTCGGCCAATACGCCTGCACGCAGAGGAACTCACTGCCCAGACAGACAATCAACCTGAGCGCCAAAGGCTGTTCCGCGATATCGCCATTGACTTGAGTGACAGCCCTTTCTATCCCCTCGAACCAGTAGTTGATAAGATCGATATGTTGAGCGTGACTACGACGATGGAGGTTGGCATCGACATAGGGAGTCTCCAAGGAGTCGTTCAAGGAAATATGCCTCCGATGCGTTTCAATTACCAACAGCGAACTGGCCGTGCAGGTCGGAGGGGACAACCCTTTGCTACTGTACTCACAATCTGCCGAGGTAGGAGTCATGACGAATTCTATTACCAATACCCGGAACGAATCACTGGTGACAAGCCACCCGTACCATTTCTATCCATGTCGCGCCCGGAAATAGCCCAAAGGCTTATGGCAAAGGAATGCTTGCGCCGTGCTTTCCAAGCCGCGAGAGTTCACTGGTCAGAAAGCCCAAGGCCGCCGGATAGCCACGGCGAATTCGGATTAGTATCCGAGTGGATCAAAGACCAAAACAGAAGGGACTCCATCCAGAAGTGGCTCTCGTCGGCTGATACTGTCGATGAAATCGCAACCGCCTTATGCACTAACCCATATGGGAGTATCTCTCCGGGGGACTTAACAAGCTACGTACGGCAAGATTTGTTCAACGCAATAGAATCAGTGTGTGCAAATCCGGATATTATCGGTGATGGCCTTGCTGAGCGGCTCTCCGAAGGCGCAATTTTGCCGATGTACGGGATGCCGTCCAGAGTACGATTGCTATATCAGAGGTTGGCACGTAGGGATACCTTTACTACTGACCGTGAACTTGATCTAGCCATCACCGAGTTTGCTCCTGGCTCACAGCGAACTAAGGACAAGCGAGTCTACCAAGCCATAGGGTTCACTGCTCCCCTGATGTTCTCAAGTAATAAATGGCAGCCTAATTCAAGAAACCCTTTGCCTGCACGTAGGTGGATGTCTCGTTGCGAACAATGCCACCACACAGCTACATACGATGCTAAACCTCCGCAAGTCTACTGTCCGGAATGCGGTTGTGGCACCGATGATACCCCTGCATTTCGGATCTTCCAATTCGCAGTTCCGCTTGCTTTCCGCACAGATCTCGGACGAGGGAATGATGCTCTAGAGGATGCCGAGTTTCTTGTCACAGGTGTCTCTACAGTTGCAGAGTCTAATCCGTCGCCTTGCCAGCACGTGCTGGCAACCAACAGCGCAATTGCTCTTTCCGAACTAGGTCGGGTGTACAGGGTTAATGATAGGCGTAGTAATCTCTTTCATGGGACTATAGGTGAAACATCCTACAACAACTACACTCTGGATGGTCAGTGGATAGACGAACGATTCCAAGCAGCCAGTGACGTGAATTTCGTACCATCGTTAGATATAGAAAAAATCGCGATTGTCGCACCCAAGACGACAGATATATTGCGTGTTAGGCCTGAAACAGTCTTCCTTGGTCTTCTATTGGACCCGGTGGTTGCAATAGGAATAAAAGCCGCGTACTATTCCGCAGCCTTTATTCTTAAGTCCGTTAGTTCTGAAAAGATCGATATTGACCCTGATGAATTCGACATCAGCAACGTAAGGCAAATCACTCTAGCGGATGGCACAAAAGCCGGAGAAATTGTAATCAATGATCACCTAGCCAACGGGGCTGGATTTACCGCATGGATCAAAGACAATTGGACCGATTTGTTGGCATCAACAACGAGTATAAGTAGTCCGCCAAACAGCTTCATTGGGGCTCTATTGTCTGAGAGACATAGGAAGACCTGCGACTCATCGTGCTACAGTTGCCTTAGGAACTACCGAAATATGGCCTATCACGGATTGCTTGACTGGAGGCTTGGAATCTCGCTCCTGAGATCTCTTCAATCCACCGGATTTGATTGCGGGCTCAGCGGTGATTTCTCATTGCCTGATTTAGAAGGATGGCCTGAACTGGCAACTAACCTAAGAGACTCGTTCTGTCGCTCTTTCAACGCAACTCCACGAGACTTCGGCCAGTTACCTGTCCCTGGCTTTGAAATAGGAGGTACGCTAGTACTTGTTATTCACCCCCTCTGGGATAGACGGCGTCCAAAGGGAGTACTGGCAGAGGCACTAGCAATCTGCGATAAAGAAAACATCCAAACGATAGACACGTTTAACCTGATACGTCGGCCAGGATGGGCCTACCAATCGCTCGGACGGTAATAGAATGAACGCTAGAGACGACTTCTCTGACTCCTTCAAGCCCTTGTGCAATATCTCCCCAACCGCGTTCATCGCATTAAGAGACTGTGCTCTCAAATCACTATGGTTTCTCAGTGGCAAGCCTCCATTGCTACCCACATTACCTAATGCACGGGCTGGAACAGTAGTACACAGATTGCTCGCCGAAGCAGGGAGAGGAAAGCTACAATCAGAGCGAGAGACTATAAGTGCTAGATGGGACGAACTGATTGAGCAAGCACATGCAGAAATGAATGCCTCTCGTAGCGAGAGACATCTAGTGCCACTAACGCGCTCAGTGCCAAGAATAGAAGTGCTGCGTATTCGTGCCATTCAGCAGGCTCTTGAGATCGTGAGCACTCTCCGATCTCCGAACCCGCGCCCGCGCCCCGGAAGATTAAGATCGGGTCCGCGCTACGGTTGTGAGATTCATGTAAAGTCAGCCGATGGCTTAGTCCGAGGAGTAATTGATACCGTCTTGCCTAATGAAGAGGGGCCTGTGATCCGAGACTACAAGTCCGGTTCCATCTTCAAAACCACGGGTAATGATGAGTACCACTTGAAAGAGGCGTACCAGATACAACTTAAAATATACGCAGCTCTTTATGCGGATTCTTTTGATGAGTGGCCTACGCGACTTGAAATAGTACCCTTATCAGGTGAGCCATATATAGTTCCTTTCGACAGGACAGATTGCACGAATCTAGTTGAAGAAGCTCGGGCGACTCTCAAGCGGATCAATAAGACGCTCGAAAGCCATTCTAAAGCGTTCTTGAAGGGACTACTCGCCAATCCTACACCGGGGACTTGTTCTTATTGCGAATATCGCCCTGCCTGCGAACCCTATTGGTCTGCGGCGATTGAATCTGGCATTGATGGTTGGCCTCTGGATGTCAAGGGAATTGTTAAAGACATTAAGCAACTCGGTAACTCCAAGATGATGCTACGGTTACTCACTCCTAGCGGCCTTGTGAATGTTCCAAGCCTCTCCGCCGACAGCAGGCATCCTGACTTGCAAGCAATTCAGGCAGGCGATACAGTTGGCGTCTTCAACTTGTGGCGGACGCGATTCACTGCTCCCTATTCTGAATCTCATTTGACTACAATCTACAAACTGGATGAATAGGTAGTGTATAATTCCGCCCGTCGGTTTTCGCAATTATACACTCACACCTAGAAACGCCGACATCGCTGCCCTACGGACTGGTGGAGTGAGTCTTACCGATTGATCAAACTTAAAGTCCTACAGCTCGGCAAAATCCAATCTGAGCCGAAACCCCAAAGCCGATACAATGGCCATCAGATTGTCTATCTTCGGCTTACTGCGACTTGAAAGCACGCGGTAAAGATGTTCGCGGTTGAGACCAGAGCGCTCTGCCAATGCACTAATACCCCCTTGTGCTTGGGCGACATCGCGCAGGGCTAATAGCAGCCCATCGATCTCGCCGCTTGCTTCACACTCATCTAGCGCGACTTCCAAGTAGGCCCGAGCTTCTTCGGAGTCTTTGAGCGCCTTTAGCAGCCCTTCGTCATAGCTGACCGTATGTTTCAAAAGTTCCTTACCTGCTCGCGTAGCGCTTCCGCCGCATAGTGCAGCCCTTCGCGGATATCTTCCGGTTCGAGGTCGAGATAGGCTTGGAGGATTTCCCCAAGCGGGCTTGTACTCACCACTAAAGCACGGCATGAGAGTAAAAGCCTAAATCAATTGGCCCTTGTATCACTTCTTGGATGGAAAAGCAATGATCCGGCTTAAACAGGGCCTGCCCAGCCACAAAGGCATCTCGGGCCGTGTCGAAGAACTCGACAATTTCGCCATCGTGCATCAGGGCGAATTTGCCTCCGTGCGTCGGCATCAACTCGGGCAGTTGCTTCATAAAGACTTCGTAGTTGCGATTCACCTCGGATTGCTGGTTAGATATTTCGGACATAAGGGCCTCCTTCTTCTTAGCTGAACTTTGGCCATTTTGCGCGCATAAAATAAGCGGCGATCTAGGCCGAGATATACTGTTGGAGTCAACACTTCAAGTCTCTTCTCAGAGGTAGTCGTCCATGGAGATATAATACTGCTTATGAGCGCGTTTGCCCACTACCCAATCCTTAGCTGCTCTAGCGCCGACGGCGTGCTCCTTTGCGCCCCCTTTGCTGGTAGATCAAGCCGGCGACGATGAACACGAGTCCCGCTAGGGTCGCCCAGCGAATCGTCTCTCCCAGCACGAAGTGAATCAGCACTAGGGAGCAGAACGGGGAAATGAAGATTAGGTTGCCGACTTTGGCGGTGTTTTCCGCGTAGCGCAGTGCCCACTGCCACAGGACATACGTGATCCCCATTTCGAAGAGGCCGATGTAAGCCGCCCCCAGCAAACCCGGCCAAGCAGGTGCCCGCCACTGTCCCATCAGCAGAACACAGCCGAGTGTTAGCGGCAGCGACAGAGCGAAATTGAGGAAGAGCCGCACCACGGGATCGCGCTTGTCGCGGGTGTTGTAGATCCAATAGAAGGCCCATACCACGGTGCTGCCCAGCGCCAAGGCCACGCCGAGCGGATCGGAAAAGCGCAAGGTCCAGATTTCGCCGCGCGTGGAGATGACTAGCACGCCTGCGTAACAGATCAGACCCGCGGCCAGATCGCGCCGACCGATTCGCTGTCCCAAGAGTGGGATGGAGAGCCAAGTCAGGGTGAGCGCCCAAGTGTAATTGAGTGCCTGCGCCTCTTGGGCGGGCAGCAGTTGGTAGGCTTTGAAGAGGATTAGATAGTAGAGCAGGGGATTTAACGCCCCTAGCGTCAGCGAGCGGGCGTAGTCAGTTGGTCGGCTCCTGAGCACCTGTCCCACTTTCCCCTGCGCGACGAGTAGCACCCCCAAGGCCAATGTCGAAGTGCCGCTAGCCCAAAACAGCAACTCGGCGTAGTCCATATAGCGCAGGGTAATTTTGAAGGCCGACGCCACGGTTGACCACAGCAGCACTGCGGCCAATCCGCAGAGATAGGCCCTTTTCTGGTCGGCAACCACCACTGCACACCCCGCTAAAACTGCGTAACCTGCTTGGGGCCAATATCCACGGCTTGGGCCAGCGCGTCGAAGTTCTGTTTCAGCAGGGCGAAGCGCACGTCTGCGTAGGCTGGGTCGTCCCAGCGGTTGTCGAACTCACTTGGGTCTTCCTCCAAGTCGAACAGCTCACCTTGGGCGCGGTCGTGGTAGCAGACTAGTTTGTAGCGCTGGTCGCGGATCATCGTGCCGTAGGTGCCTTGGAGATGCTCCCGACCCGGTGCGTCTGGGTTTAGGGCGCGGTAGTACTCGCTGCGGACGTAAGCGCGGTGCGTCTGGGTTTGGCCGGTCAGCAGCGGCCACAGCGAGCGTCCCTGCATTCTTTCGGGAGTGGGGACCTCGGCTAGTTCCAGCAAGGTTGGGGCAATGTCCATTAGTTCGACCAGCGCATCGCAGACGCGCCCCTCCTGTACGCGCCCCGGCCAGGAGCAGATCAATGGCACTCGCACCAAGCATTCGTAAAACCGGCACCCTTTGCCCACGAGCTGGTGATCGCCCAACAGTTCGCCGTGATCCGAAGTGAAAATTACTAGGGTAGTATCGCGCTGGTCGCTTTCTTCTAGGGCTTGGATTATGCGTCCCACATTGTCGTCGATTAATTCGATCATGGCGTAGTAGGCCGCCATGACTTCCTTGGCCTGGTCTAGGCCGATAGACGCGGCTCCATCTACCGGTCCGAGTTGCGCATGGGCTTGGAGGTCCTTTTCGCTCCACAGCGGATCGGGCAGGGCCGCTGGGTCGTAGCGGTCCAAGTACTCTTGCGGCGGGTCGAAGGGTGAATGTGGGTCGAACATGTTGACGCTCATCAGCCAAGGCGTGGTGCGCTCCTCGCGCATGAACTCAATGGCCTTGTCCGCGCACCAAGTGGTCTGGTGTAGTTCGGGTGGCATCTGGGCTGGATCTTCGCGCAGGTCGGCTAAGGTTCGGCCTTGGGCGCGGACCCAATCGGCGTACGCGTGGCCCTCGGGCCACTGGTCGCGCGAGTCGTGGCTCCAGTGAAAGACGCGATAGCCGTCGTCGCCGCGCGGCTCGATCCGGCCGTGGGCACCGGCTAGGTGCAGCTTGCCGGCTAGTCCGCAGTCGTAGGACGCGGCGTCGGTTAGTAGCTTGGTGACTAGGGGAGCCGCGCTGGACCAGTAGGCATTGCCATTGGTGCAGCCGTGGACGCTGCTCGGATACATGCCGGTGAGGAAGCTGGCGCGGCTGGGGGTGCAGATCGGGCTTTGGCAGAAGGCGTGGGTGAATGCGGTGCCTTCGCCGACTAGGCGGTCGATGTTCGGCGTGCGGATGTGCTCGTTGCCCAGCGCGCCGATCGTATCGTAGCGCTGCTGGTCGGTGCAGATCCAGAGAATGTTCGGACGCATGGTTGGGTCTCCATCCTGTTTAGGCGTGGTTCCGTATATTTACCCTAATATGTCCAATGCTATCAATGCCCTCGTTCTCATCCTCGCTCTCGCCGGATCGACTGTGGCCGACGATACGGAGGTCCGCGGCATCACGATCTCCACGCACGGCATTGGCCGCGACTGGGGCACCGACGCCATCGAGAGCGAGGATGAGAACGAGGGCATTGATAGCATTGG
>MKWU01004072.1_pt1 | contig 17877 bp, 16 predicted proteins | sample 809101 | NCBI WGS metagenome assembly MKWU01 (sample SAMN05860141, study PRJNA318959) | sponge metagenome | host: Aplysina aerophoba | place: Slovenia: Piran, Adriatic Sea, Gulf of Piran | collected 2013-05-07
ATTTCGGGACGACTTGGAGCAATACTTACTGTACTACAATGAGGGGCGCCCGCATCAGGCGCTCGACGGCAAAACCCCGAAACAAATCAACGAAACTTGTCAACGAATTACTGAACACATACAGGAATGACAGAAAGAGGGACGAGGTTCATTCTGTTGACCAGCCCAATTTTCACTTGCTAGATTGGTGCCCATGAAACGTGACCTTTCGGCGAGAGAAGCCGCGCGGCAAATGGCCCATGTCATGGTGGAGCACCTTGAAACTTTGCCTGCACGGGAACGTGAAAACAAAATCAAAGCGGGCCAAAAAGTTATGAAGGGTTTGAAAAAGGCTTCTTCCTCTGTTTCTGGTAATCAGTCCAAAGCTTCATCACCAGCCGATACTTCTCGTCTCCCTCTCGCAGCCCGTGGGCATTGAGAAAAGATTTGAATTTTCTCACATCGCCGTCCCTGACTAACTGAAAGAAATCCTTCTGAAATTGTTTGTGTAGCGTTTGGGCAGTTCTGTCAATTTAGGCCCACGCCGATTGTGAGAAAGCGTCGTGAAGCATGTCCCTGCTCTTGAGCAGGGATGGTGCGACTACGATTGCAAAAGACAAAGACACTGGATCCTCGATTAAGGATGTCGAGGATGACGGAAGGGGAGGCGCCATGGGATCGCGCGGCTACAAAGGCAAAAAAAAGCAAAGACGCTGGATCCTCGATTAAGGATGTCGGGGATGACGGAAAGAGAGGAAGACGCTCTACCTCTCCTTGCCCCTCCTTACAAAGGAGGGGAATAGAAAGACGCTGGATCCTCGATTAAAGATGTCGAGGATGACAAAAGAAGGAGGGGGAAGTTAAATATGCAAATGTTTCATGGCGGCGGCGCAGAGGATGATGAAGATGCCCATCCAGAGGCCGGCTTTTTGGAAGGGAATGGGTTCGACGACCTGTTCTTCTTTTTCCTGTTCGTCTTCGTCGCCCGTGGGTTCGATGCGGAAGATGACGGTATACAGAAACAAGGTTAAAATGCCGAGCACCAGCGTGAGCTTGATGAAGAAGACGGTCAGATATTTGGCGTTGTTGGACAGGCCGAAGCCGGTTTGCATTTCCATGGCCTGGCTGACGTAATGCAGGTTGATGCCGCCGGTGAACAGGATCACCACCAGCAGGATGCCCACCACCTTGCGATATTGCTTGTAGAAGGTGTCGCAGATGGGTTTGATGTATTCCCTGGGCACGGACGATTTGAGCCCCGGCGTCACGGCCATGACCAGGAAGGCGAGCCCGCCGATCCACACGACGGCCGAGAGCAGGTGCAGCCAGTGATTGACAATGGGAATGATTTTATTGAGATCGGACAGCGTGGCCAGGAGGGCATCCATCAGAATTTGAACACCGGTTTTTCGTTGCCGAAGCGTTTTTGGCGAAGCTCTTCCATCAACTCCACGGTGATGCGCGGGATATTGTGCTCGCGGGCGTGCCGTTCGGTGCCTTTTTTCACCATGGCGCGCAGGAAGTAGGGGATGCGGCTCAACCGCGTCTGCGCGGCCTCGTCCCATTCCACCTCGACCTCCTCGGGCACGTTGAACGCGACCTGGATTTTGTCGCCGCCCTTGGGCGTGTACAGGCACCACTCGTCTTCGTCCATCCAGTCCCCATGATCCACGTAGGGCCGCGCCCGGCAGCCGCCGCAGATCTCACTGTATTCGCAGTCGCCGCATTTGCCCTTCAGGTGCGGGTACCGGAACGAGTCGAAAATGTCCGACTTTTCCCACAGGTCCACGAAGCTGGTAGTCCGGATGTTCCCGGCCGACAGGGGCATGTAGGGACACGGCGTCAGGTCGCCGTTCGGCGTGACCCGCGCGTAATTCGTCCCGGCCAGGCAGCCCCCGCCCATGTATCCCTGGGCCTTGGTGATCGGGGAGTCGGGGTCCTTTTCATAGGCGAGCCGTTTGAAGTGCGGGGCGCACCGCGCGCGCACCAGCATGTCCGAATACCGGTCCTGGCTGTCCACCAGGAAGGCCAGCACTTCCTCGTACTGTTCGGGGGTGATGTCGGTCAGTTCCTCGCCGCGGCCCGTGCAGACCATGAAGAAGACGTTCAGCACGCGCGCGCCCAGGCCGTGGGCCCAGTCGATCACGTCCGGCAGTTCCTTGTAGTTCATGGGTTGGGCGCTGAAGTGCACCTGGAACTGCAGGCCGTTCCGTTTGCAGGCTTCGATGCCCGCGACCGCCGCCTCCCAGGCCCCGGGAATGCCGCGAAACGCGTTATGCTTGCCCGCGTCCAGGGAGTCGATGCTGATGCCCATGCCCATGACGCCGATTTCGACGAGTTCTTGGGCGAGGCGATCGTTGATCAGCATCCCGTTGGTGCCGAAGACGACCATGAACCCCTGTCCCACGGCGTGCCTGGCGATGTCCAGGATATCCGGCCGGACCAGGGGTTCGCCTCCGGTGATGACCAGCAGGCAGCCTTTATTGACCTCGGCGATCTGGTCGATCAGCCGGTAACATTCCTCGGTCGAAAGCTCGTCTGACCCCCCGCCGGCCTTGGTGGTGGCGTCCAGATAACAGTGGTCGCATTTCAGGTTGCAGCGTTTGGTGAGGTTCAGGGCGACGAGGTAGGGCTTGAAATCATCCACGGTCCGGCCGTCGCCGGGACCGGCCTCGGGAGAGGTGAACCCGGTGACGCGGGGGTCAAGCCCTTCCCCTTGCGGGGCATTGATGACAGGGAGTGATTTGCCCATACGGTGGCGACTCCCTATTGCTGAGCGCCCGCGCCGGTCAGTTTGGCGATGATGTCCTTGACGTTGCCGGACTTCATGGCCTCTTCCATGGTCTGCTTGGCCTGCTCGATCCCTTCGTTCGCCACGTCGCTGGTGATGTGAGTGGTCCCCAGCTTCTCGGCGTGCTTGATGATGAGGGCCCGGGTGCAATCGCGCATGAACCCTTCGGGTGCGCGTTCCAGCCGTTGCAAGGCTTCGGGCTCCCAATCGTAGGGCGAGTCGGGGATCGGTGCCGGTCCGTTCGACTGAGGGGCAGGTTGTTCCACGTCCGCCTCCTTGTTGGCGAAAATCGGGGTGTACTCTTCGTTGGCGGCTTCGTCAATCATGGGCGAGGCATATTCCAGGGTGATCGTGGTCATGCCGATTTTTCTCGCGGTCTTTTCGATCTTGGCTTTGGCGCGGCGGCGCTGGAAGCCCGCGGGCACCGCCCGGATGGCTTCTTTCGCGTCCTTGGTCCATTGCATGGGCACGTCGTCGTACGCCAGTTGCGTTTCCAGGACCCCTTCCTGCTTGGCCGCGGCGTCGAACATGCTCTTGTCGACGGTTTTGAAGCCCTCGCCCGCGCCTCCGCAAATCGGGCATTTGACGGGTTGGGCGCCTTTCCCGATGTACCCGCACCCGTCGCAGACGTAATAGGGCTGGGCCATGCGGTCCAGATAGGATTGCGTGGACGCGCTCACGGCCGGATTCGCCGCGGGCTCCGTTTCCTCGACCACCTGGTTGACCATGCCGCTGAGGGTCGAGCCCATGAGGTCCTCGGCCACGGCGTCGTCGGCCTGCATCTGGTTGCGGTCGATGCCCGCTTCGTCGAGCTGGCCGCCCAGGGCTTTCATCGCGTCCATGGCGCCTTTGGGGAGGATATCGCCGACCGCGTCGTCCACCACCGAATTGCTGATGATGGTATGCCCTTTTTCAATGGCATAGCGGTGAATCGCGGTCTTGGCCACTCCGCGCGCGAACACCGGCACCTTCTCCATGCGCAGCAGGGCTTCCTCGGTCCAGGCGATGGTGTATTCCGCCTGGGTGTCGATGGGCGGTACGAATCTTTTATTGGAAATCAGGACGTTGCACGAGGCCGCCCGGAGCAGGTTTTCGGTGTTGCTGCCGATATCCATGTCGTCGTCGCTGTGCACGCCGATGCGCCCGACGATCAGCAGCCAGGGTTGTTCTTTGCGGACGTATTGCAGGACTTTTTCGAATACCTTGCCGTCCAGGAGCGTGGTGCGGATGTCCGAGCCCTCGTCCTGGGCCACTTCGCGGGAAATGTCCAGATGTGATTGATAGATTTTGGCCAAGCCGCTGTCGATCACTTCCTCGTGGAGTTTTTCCTGTTCCTTGAAGCGAAAGACCTTGCCGGCCTCTTCGTTCAGGACCCCGGAAATGCTGTGGAACGCGGCGTAGTGAAAATACGGATCGAACGCGGAAATGGCCTCCACCGGCTTATTCAGCGCTTTCCCCAGGGCCAGGCCGGTTTTCAGCCCGCCGAAGCTGTAGGGGCTGCCGTCCACGGCCACGACGATTTTTCCCCCGTTCATGGGCTTCAGGTCCTTCACGATAAACATGTCCGAATTGCGCACGCGGCGCAGGACCCGTTCGGTGTTGCTGCCGATCACGGAATCCTTCACGGCGCCCACCCCAAGCGAGCCCATGATGGTCAGGTCGTAGGCATTGGAGTTGATGTCTTCCGCCAACACCTTCCAGTTGCGACCTTCCAGGGACCGGCGCTCCAGCGGGAGGTTGGATTCGGTACACCGCTGGTCCACGTAGTCCAGATAGGAATCGGTAATGATCTGGAGCCCGCGCGTGATGAGGGAATCGTGAATCTTGCGTTGGCGGTCGAGTTCTTTTTCGTCGTGATATTCTTCCGGCAGGCCCGCTTCCATCTGCTTGAACCGCTTGTCGTGCATCTTGGCGGCATAGACGTGGCTGCCGACGATTTTCGATCCAAATTCCTGTGCCAACCGCACACCCAGGTCGACGGCCATATTGGAATGGTCGGAATTGTCGACCGGGATGTAGATGGTTTTATACATGAGAAGCCTCCTTACGAAACTTCACGAGTCGAATCAAGTCTCACGCTTTCAGTGGAATGCGAGAAGTCACACCACGAGCGCCCCAAAAATGGAGGCTGATCTTAGCACCTGACATTTGGGCAATGCAACCAGATTGATGGAAGGGAAGGATCGTTCGTGGCAGGGAATCTTCGTTGTATGGAATGATCGTTCTCTTTTTGGAAATTGCCGTCAGGCCGCCTGCGCATTCCCCTCCTTTGTCAGAATGGGGGTGAGGGGGAACAAGGAAGCGGCCGGTCAGGCGAGGATGTCCCGCCTAGGGATCAGCGCTCAGCGGCCGGTGTGGTCAGAGAAATATGGGCGTCGCCCAGCCCTCGAATGAATTTCAGCAACGTTTTCCGCAACTTGACGGGCAGCCGGCGAACATAGTGCAGCAGAGCCTTTTCCTCGCTGGTCAGGGTAGAATATTCCGATTTCGGTGATATCACTGCCGGCTCTTGTACTCGGGAGAGCATTTTGCCGGTCGCCAGCCATCGCGGGTCCTGGCCCAGCAGATTGGCGAGTGCGAAGAAGTTATTCAGTTTCATATTCTTGGTCAAACCCTGCTCCCACTGATTGACCGCAGAGGCCGAGATACGCAACGCCTTGGCGACGTCCGCTTGAGATAATCCGGCCTCTTCCCGGGCAGATCGAATTCTCTCGGTTAATGTGTTCATGGCAGGACACTTCGCCAATCAGTATCCTGCATTTTTGGATAAGCATGCTTGTTTCATGAAGTTCACCATGACATTCGATCCGTCCAATAATTGACTTATCAGTAAGAAATATGCCAGGCTATTTGCCGACGTTCAGAGCGTGACTTTTGGTGCCGCGATTTCTGAGACGCTGATGAAAGCCCCACGGCGGGACCGTTTGGCGGGAAGAGATCATTCAGAAGGAGGACACATGGAACACCTCAGCCGATGGAAGGAACCACGATCGTCCATGCCGAGCTTCACGAAACTGCAGGAGTTTATCAAAGGCATCAATCAAGAGACGTTTGAGGAAGAGCCACCGGACTATTTCGCTATTGCGAGAAAAATCGAAGCCTGCCTACAAGACCCGACCTTTCATTAGAAATTCCGGTCCGTCGGGCAGCCGGTCGGTAAACGCCTAAAGGCCGGCATAGGACACCCCCTCGCACGGGAACACCCGCCTCGGTCGCCGGGCCTGGTCCGCCAAGCCCGCCGTCCCGCTCCTTCTTCTCTTTGCTTTTTCCTTCCGTTCGCCAGAATAACAACGCTCGACTCCCGCTTGAGATCAGACTTGTCATCCTTGTAGGTGTTCAGTCATTCGTTGACACTTTCCGCCGTCTCCTTTTGTGCCTCAGTTCCCCTCCTTTGTAAGGACGGGAACTTTTTCCGAAGAGGGAAAAGTTGGGAGGTAGAAGCATCTATTCCCCCTCCTTTGTAAGGAGGGGGAAGGGGAGGTAGAGGCATTTGCAGTCACCCGGCGTTAGGGTTCTACCCCTCCTATCCTCCCCTTACAAAGGGGAGGAACCAGCCCGCTCTACCCCACCCGCATTCCCTCTTCGGAAATGCGCCCCCTTACCCTGCGACTCCGCTCAGGGCAGGCAAAGGGGAGGGAAAGAACCCGGTCGCCCCCGCTCGGGCTTACCATTCTGTCAACGAATTAGTGAACATCTACAATCCTGAACGAAGTGAAGAATCTCTCGCTCAACAACCGAACGCGACAACGACGAGATTCCTCGCTAGACCCTTCACTTCGTTCAGGGCAAGCTTCGGAATGATTGTTGGGTGCGGGATTCCTCTTTTGCGGGTATGACAGAAGGAGAATGCCGGCGCGGCTGCCAATTCTGGGATCAGCGCTCAGCGGCCGGGTTTGTCAGGTGCCACGCAGACGTCGCTCAGCCCTCTCAGGAACCGCAGCAACACTTTCCGTAGTCTGGAGGGCATCTGGCGGACCTGATGAAGCAGGGCTTTTTCTTCGCTGGTGAGGGGAGGGTCGTCCAATTTCGGTGGTGTCGCTTGTGTATGGCGCACATATGGGAACACCGTGCCGGTTGCCAGCCATTGCGGGTCTTGCCGCAGAAGACTGGCGAGGGCAAAGAAGTGCTCCAATTTGATGTTTTTGCTGAAGCCCTGCTCCCACTGATTGACCGCAGAAGCCGAGATGCGCAACGCCTTGGCGACGTCCGCTTGGGATAAGCCCGCTTGTTTCCTGGCGGTCTGAATTCTTTCGGTCAAGGTCTTCATAGAATAGAAAGAATATTTATGCTCCTGCTCTCGATATTAGTATGCTTCATTTTTTAACAAAGTATGCTTGCTTTATATTATTTAGCATGCTATATATACGCCCAGATCTTCCCCTATGTTCTCCAAGTCACCAGGCCTGATGTGGCGTGGTGACAGTAATAGGAGATGGACGGGAAACGAAAGTGCCACGACAACGATGAGGTTGCCCAACGATGCCGTTGGCTAAAAGAAATTTTATTACCAGTTCGATTTGAGTGCTTACTTAACTTACAGAGGAGGAGAGCATGCGACGAGAACTAACGATTCTATTGCTTTGTATCGGCTTGGCAGTTAGCGGGTGTGGTGGGAACGGCGGTGGGCCGCAGACAGCGATGCCGCCGGATCCGATGCCTCCGCCGCAGCCAGTGACGTGTACCGCGCCACAAGTACCAGACGGTTCTGGTGGGTGCATGGAGCCAACGTCTCCAATGCCCACGGAATTGACCGAAAACGAGATGGCCTTCGTTCGGGGTATTGTCAACCCGAGTACGGCGGACGATCCCACCACCAGTCGGGCCACCAGTCATGTCAGCCGGCCAGGGCAATCCGCCGGCGAGCAGTTGAGTTTGACGCCGGGTGGAATGGCGGCAACGACGTCAGCCCCGGCCACCAACCAATACGTGCCGCCCGCCCACAAGCCAACAACTCTCATTGGCACCCAGAATATTAACGATGACGATTCGCCGTTCAAGGCAGTGGGGAGCGAAGGCACCTTAGGGTCCTTTATGTCACAGACCTATGAAAAGAAGACGCGGGGCCTGACGGACACCGTGACCCTCTTTACCAATAGAGATGCCCCCGAGGCGGTGGACTATGCCAGCTATTATGGGGGTGCGGACGGTGCCACTGATCAAAATCGTCCCGCTGTAGATGACTCGGTAACGGCGACAGGCGTGTTGAATATTGACGAAGAGGCGGCTACGATCGCGGACTATGGAAGCCTCTTTGAATCGGACCGCTTTCCTACGGCCAACAAGAGGGAGGTCACATACGGGGATAGTGGGGCGACCGAAGACGTAGACAGCGACAGGACCCTCACAGGCTCCTTTAATGGCGTCGAGGGCACCTTTAAGTGTGAAGGGGGGACGTGTACGGCGATGGCCAACGCCAATGGCGATCTCATCGACCTCGTAGGAACGTGGACGTTTACACCCAAAGGTGACGTCAAGACGCTGAAAGTCCCGGATGCCCGATATGATTCAGACTATCTGTCGTTCGGGTACTGGATCAGCGAAACGACCACGGCCAGCGGAAGCCGGTTTGAGGTGGGGACGCTCTTTGACGGGTCGCAACCCGTTAACGTCGGAGTTGAGTTGACAGGCACGGCCACCTATGTGGGTGAAGCGGCCGGGGCCTATGCCCGCAAAGGCGACAATCCCGCGGTCGGCGAGTTTACCGGACATGCCAGCCTGACGGCGAATTTTGGTGCTGCTGAAGCACTGGGCACGATTAAGGGCACGATCTCTCAACTGGTGGATGGAGGCGAAGCCATTGATCCGAGTTGGACGGTGGAACTCCAAGAGGCCAACATTGAAGCGGCAGATACTGGTGCGACCTTTGACGGACAAACGCCGCGAGGCGGAAATTGGCGTGGGGGCTTCTTTGGATCAGGCGTCTCGACCCCCCCCAACACTGCCAGTGACTATCCGCGTGGCGTGGCCGGCGACTTTATCGGGCATTTCGAGAACGGCCATGTGATTAGCGCGTTCGGGGCTACACGGCGGTAATGTGATAGACGGGCAGCCCGCCAACTCCTACGCGGCTGTCATCCATCCGCCGGGCTTACAGGGGCTTCCGTCCATGTTGTCCCCGTCTCCACCCGGCACGGTGGGCCTGAAATAGAGAGCAGGACGAGGGCTGAACCTTCCTTGGCGGGTGGGCAGCCCTCACCTACCGTACAAGAATAGGATGTCGAAAGTAAAGGAAAAACGAGGGAGGACTTGCTTTGAATAGTATAAGTCCCTCATGCACGATATCCTCCAAGACTTCCTCCTGCCTCAATTTTCCCCTCCCCCAGCCCTCTCCCGCCGGTGGGGACGGTGGGGAGAGGGCTGGGGAATTATAGAGCGTCGCCTGCCCGGCATTGAAAAATTTTTGCAATCAGTTTAGTATCTGCCGTATCCGTTCAGAGTCTGGATGGTTTTGAGGGCGTCCTGGGGTGCCCGTACGGATCTTTGTTCGTCCGCCGTGAGAGCCCCTGCATGGACACCCGGTTTCCATGCATGACAAAGAGGATTCCAACTCATTGAAAGTAATGGATTTTTCAAGAGACGGCCATCTTGCATTTGACAAACCTACCTGTTTTTTCTTTATGGTAGGAGGCCTTCAGGCTACCCGCCTGAGGGTTTTGGGCATTCAAATTCTTTAATACCTCGCCAAGGCACCTCCTCTCCGACAAGACGAGTGGGAGATGCCTTTTTGTTTATTTCTAGGGAAGGGTCACCGTAATGAGTCAACAGAATTTCTTGTTTACCTCCGAGTCCGTGACCGAGGGACATCCGGACAAAATTGCCGACCAGATATCCGATGGCATCCTGGATGCCATTATGGCTAAAGATAAGCATTGCCGGGTGGCGTGTGAGACGATTCTCACGACCGGTTTGGCGTTCGTGGCCGGGGAAATTTCCACGAAGGCCTACGTGGAAATCCCCGATATCATCCGGGAAACCATCCGTGACGTGGGCTATACCGATGCCACCTGGGGGTTCGACTACCGCACCTGTTCGGTGTTGACGGCGATCGATGCCCAGTCCGGCGATATCGCCATGGGCGTGGATACGGGCGGCGCGGGGGATCAGGGCTTGATGTTCGGCTATGCCAGCAATGAGACCGCCGAATTGATGCCGATGCCGATCGTATTGGCCCATCGCCTGACCAAACGCCTGGCGGACGTCCGCAAGACGAACCTGCTGCCTTGGGTGCGGCCCGACGGCAAGTCCCAAGTGACCGTCGAATACAAGAACGGCAAGCCGGTCCGGATCGATACGATCGTGGTGTCCACCCAGCATAGCGACAAGGTGACGTCCAGGAAAATCGAGCAGGAGATCAAGGACAAAGTCATTAAACCCGTGATGCCGAAAGGGATTTTCAACCCGAACAAGGTGACGTTTCATATCAACCCGACGGGCCGGTTCGTGACGGGAGGGCCCATGGGCGATACCGGGTTGACCGGGCGCAAGATCATTGTGGATACCTACGGGGGCGTGGGGAGCCACGGCGGCGGCGCCTTTTCCGGCAAGGATCCCAGCAAGGTGGACAGGTCGGCGTCGTATATGGCCCGGTATATTGCCAAGAATATCGTGGCGGCGAAATTGGCCGAGAAATGTGAAGTGCAGTTGGCGTACGCGATCGGGGTGCCGGAGCCCGTCTCCGTGCTCGTCGATGCGAAAGGGACGGAGAAAGTCGCGCTTGAGGTCATCGACAACTTGATCAGAAAGCATTTTCCGATGACCCCGCGTGGCATTATCGATCATTTGAAACTGCGACGCCCCATTTATAAACAAACGGCGGCCTACGGGCATTTTGGGCGGAGCGGCCCGGGGTTCACCTGGGAAAAAACGGATAAGGCCTCGATTTTGAAGCAGGCCGTCGACTTGCACCTGTAAGGTGACGGGGTTGGTCGAGTCCACAAGCAGAAGGGAGCGATGAATATGGGTATGGCGACGCAACTGGAGAAACCGGTGTGTGATTATAAGGTGGCGGATATCAACCTGGCCGATTGGGGCCGGAAAGAGATTCAGATTGCCGAAACGGAAATGCCGGGGTTGATGGCGTTGAGGGAAAAATATCGTTCGACGCAACCCCTCAAGGGCGCCAGGATTCTCGGGTGTATTCACATGACGATCCAGACGGCCGTCCTGATCGAGACCTTGATGGAGTTGGGGGCGGAAGTGCGGTGGTCCTCCTGCAACATTTTCTCCACGCAGGATCATGCCGCGGCCGCGATCGCGAGCCGGGGCATTCCGGTCTACGCGTGGAAAGGCGAGACGCTTGAAGAATATGACTGGTGCATCGAGCAAACCATTGTGAAGGATGGCCGCCCCTGGGATGCCAACATGGTCCTGGACGACGGGGGCGATTTGACCCTGATGCTCCATGACAAGTACCCGGCGATGTTGGACAGGATCCACGGCATCACGGAAGAGACCACCACGGGGGTGCATCGGCTTCAGGAGCGGATGGAAAACGGCACGCTGAAAGTGCCGGTCATCAACGTGAACGATTCGGTCACGAAATCGAAAAACGACAATAAATACGGGTGCCGGCACAGCTTGAACGATGCGATCAAGCGCGGCACGGACCATTTGTTGTCCGGGAAGAAGGCCCTAGTGGTCGGGTACGGTGACGTCGGCAAAGGGTCGGCGCAATCCCTGCGCCAGGAAGGCATGATCGTGCGTGTGGCGGAAATCGACCCCATTTGCGGGATGCAGGCCTGCATGGACGGCTTTGAAGTCGTGTCGCCATACAACGACGGCATCAATACGGGGAAAGTCGAAGATGTGAACAAGGTGCTCCTGGCCAATACGGACCTGATCGTGACGTCCACCGGCAATTACAACGTCTGTGATTCCGCCATGCTGCAAGCCCTCAAACCGGGAGCCGTGGTCTGCAATATCGGCCATTTCGACAATGAAATCGATACAGCCTACATGCGGAAACATTGGGAATGGGAAGAAGTGAAGCCGCAGGTTCACAAAGTCTATCGGAGCGCGCTCGCCAACGACCATCTGATTCTCCTGTCTGAAGGGCGTCTGGTGAACCTGGGCAACGCGACCGGTCATCCCTCCCGGATTATGGACGGGTCCTTTTCCAACCAGGTCCTCGCGCAAATTTACTTATACGGGGAAAAATTCGCCGACACCCCGGGAGCGCCCGTCACCGTGGAAGTGCTGCCGAAGAAGCTCGATGAGGAAGTGGCCGGCCATATGGTGCGCGGGTTCGGCGGGACCCTGACGACACTCACCAAGGAACAAGCCGACTACATCAACGTGCCGGTCGAAGGCCCGTACAAGCCGGAAACCTACAGGTACTGATCGTCGCGTTCCTTCTTCTGTCATCCTCGACATCTTAATCGAGGATCCAGGGTTGTTGGTCTTTGCCTTTCTTCTTCCCCTCCTTTGCCTGCCCTGAGCGAAGTCGAGGGGTAAGGTGGGGTGAGGGGAGGTAGAGGCATTCGCAGATTCGTAGGTCGGGTTAGCCCTGAGCCCTTCGGCAAGCTCAGGACAGGCTTGTCGAAGGGCGTAACCCGACGACCCGCTCATCCGACCGACGTTGCTCTCCTGTTGTGAATTGACAGGTTCTCCAGGAAATTCCTATAGTGATGTTCTGGCGTAGCATGGGGGAATGCTGGGTCAAAAGCCTCATGCAACTGAGCTTGGAAATGGCCTAAATATCCGGCCTGTTGGGGCTTTTTCCAGGTTGCGAAATTCCGTGGACCGGCATACAGTATTCGAACGATTGCGTCAGCGGGACACATTTATATTCTGCATGGAGTAGGGAAAGAAGCCTATGTCGACAATGTATCAGGTTTTGCGAGGTCCGGAACATTTTCTCCCCCCGGCGGCGGCCAGTATGGGTATTCGTCTGCCGGACCCGGGGCAGGCGCATATTCATGGAAAAATCGTCAATGAGGATGAGGCCATGGAAGTGGCTGCGCGCCAGTTCTTGTCCGCCAAGGTTCCTACGATTTTCCCCGGTCCGCTCGTCCTGTGGGCCTGGAATGAAAAAGCGGCCGGAAAGGCCACGGCAATCAGGCATCTGTATGAAACGCTGAAGGAATCCGTGACCGCGTCCCAGCAGGCGATGCTCATTCCCATGCCCGATTACCGGCCCAAGTATCCGAAGATCAACCCTGAAATCGAAATCAATCCCAACCATCCCAATCTCACCATTTGGCATAACAAGATCGACACCTGCATGTTCGTCGGGGTTCACTGTCACCAGGCGAACCTGTCCCTCAAGATTATCCGGGGCGGCACCTATTGTTATACCATTGCCATGTGCGCCCAGGCGGGCCATGAAGATGCCATGGTGTCGTTCCGGGATGCCACGGCCGACAAGATCATGAAATTGGCCGATTGGGTGAAAAAACTCAAAGGGTCGGTCGAGCCGCCGAAAGACTGAAATGACGGCATTTTTTCATTTATTTACCATTCATGAGACGCTACAATAGAAACAGATGCTGTTCAGAGAAACGCCCTGTGAGACAAAGCTTGGAGCCCTAATACAGAAGGAGGCGCAATCATGGCAACGCAATCGTTAGTCGGGACAAAAAACAGAGCCGGGCAGGTGGTGACTGATGCCTGGAAGCTGTTGCATGAAGCCGAGCGAACTCCCTGTTTTTATACGGGTAGCGAGGTCATTAAAGAAGCGGTCCGTCGTGCGAACTGCGACGTGATGATTGCGTATCCGATTACCCCGCAAAGTGAAGCCGCGGCGTTGATCGGAGAATTGTTTGCCGAAGGATTTATCGGAGACTACTTTCGCGGGGAAAGTGAATTCGCGGTCATGTCCCAATGTGCCGGGGCGGCCTTCGGCGGTGCGCGGGTGTTCACCACAACCGCGGGTCCTGGCACCATGCGCGCCATGGAGAACTTTCCGATGTGGGCCGGGGCGCGTCTGCCCATTCAAATGATCGTGACCTGCCGGGGCATCAACTCCCCCCTCTCCATCCAGCCGGATACGTTGGAAATCTCGTATCTCTTGAACACCGGGATGCTGGTCTGGCATGCCGAGACGGCGCAGGATTTTTATGACTGGATTTTGAAAGGGTACATGGTGTCGGAAGAGCCGGACGTGCATTTGCCGCTGGCGCTGTGCTGTGACGGGTTTTTCGTGACGCATACCAAGGACGTGGTGAACCTGACCCCCGCCGACATGTGCCTGCCGCCCTATGATCCGTACCGGTCGCCCGTACCGTGTATGGATATGGAATGTCCGCCGGTGCGCATGATGCGTGACCCGTTCGTCATGAAAAGTAACTATATCAGTTATGCCACCCATGCGAGCTGGCAGCAGGAAGTCTGGGCCGCGGTCGAACGGTCCCGGAAGCACACCATTCGGTGGTTGGACGGCCTGATTGAAGTGGACCGGCCCGAGGCCGAAATTCTGATCGTTTCATCCGGCACGGCGGTGTCCCAGGGTCGTGAAGCCCAAGCCCTCCTGGAAGAGGACGGCATCGACGTGGGCATCGTCAAAATCAAATCCCTGCGACCGTGGCCGGTAGACGAAATCCGGGAAGCCACCAAGAATGCCAAGCACATCATCGTGCCGGAGTTCAACGTCACGGGTTGGCTGGCCAAAGAAATTCGTGCCACGATTCCTGATACGGACCGCGTGTATGCCGGTCCTCACGTGTGCGGAGGCATGACCATGCCGCCGGAAGTCATCGCAGCCGACGTGAAAAAGCATTTGGGCCTGAAATCCGAAAGCCTGGCCGGACGAGGGAGCTGACGCGCCAGACGCCAGTCACTGCTGTCGACCCGGCATCCGGAATGAACGTGATAATTCTGAATATGCGCTAGGAGGCGACCATGAGCAAGGAACGAATTAAGATAGCCCCGGAAATGTTCGATATCATGCCCGAGGAGTACCAGGACTTGGTAGAACGCGCCACGTATGGGAAGGATGGCCGGGGGTGGAAGGATATCGGAACCTCGAAGGAATTGATTGAAGAGCATTCGTTGTGTGCCGGGTGTCCGGAGTCCATGGCGTTCCGGTACATCCTGGCGTCGTTGCCGGCCCCCGAGGATACCGTCATGGTGGGGTCCACCGGATGCACCAGCCTGGTCTTTCCGCACGTGGGCGTTCACAATATTCATTCGCTCTTCGGCAACCAGAACGCGATTGCCTCCGGGCTCAAGCGCGCGCTCAGCGTGCGGTTCCCCGGCCAGGTCAAGGACGTGGTGGTGTTGGCCGGCGACGGAGCCACGGTGGATATCGGCCTCGATATGACGCTCCAAGCCTGGTTCCGGCAGGAGAAATTCACGACCATTTGTTTCGACAACGAGTTGTACGCCAACACGGGCGGTCAGGAGAGCGGGCTGATGCAAAAAGGGTTCGTGGCCAAGATGGCGCCCGTGGGCAAAACCTTTGAAAAGGTCAAATTGCCTGAAATCGCGCGTGAGTCCGGCTGCCACTACGTGGTGAATTGCACGGTCAGCAAACCGAACCTGGTGGAAAAGGTCATCAAGAATGCGATCCACGTGGCTCGCGAGATCGGCCCCACGTACTTGCAGCTCTACACCCCGTGCATCCTGGAAATCGGGAAGAACAGCATGGAAGGCTTGCAGGAAATGCGGGACTCCGAAAAGCCGACCGAACGGTTTGCCTATAAAGAGTACGTCAGCGATCAAGCCAAAGAGTTGTTGACCGAACTGGCGGCGAAGGAAAAAGAGCGAAAAGCCGCCGCGAAAAAGCAATTGGCGGACAAGCAACTGGCGGGTAAGGCCTGAGCCCTCCCGACGGAAAGGGGATATCGTCATGATCAAGCGGAGATTGAATATTCGCATGTCGGGGCTTGGAGGACAAGGCGCCGTGACCGCCGCACACGTGTTGGCCATGGCGGCGTCGCGTGACGGAAAATTCGCGATCTCGAATCCCTTTTTCGGTGCGGAAAAACGGATGGCGCCGGCCGAGAGTTATTGCCGGATCGGCGTGAGCCGGATCTACGATCGGGGAGAGTTGGTGTTTCCCGACGTGATCGAAGTGTTTCATCCGCAGGTGATCACGATGGGCAAGAGTTACACCATGCCGTTTTACTCGGGCATCAAGGAAAACGGCGTCGTCGTCATCAATTCGGACGTGCCGCTGTTGTCGGATGAAGACGTGAAGCGGTTGAAGGATCTGGACGTGGCGGTGTTCTATATCAAGGGCACCCAGGTCGCGTTGGAAGTGGCGGGGACGGAACTTTCCACGAACATGACCATGATCGGCTCGGTGGCCGGTATTACCAAATGCGTCTCCCTGAATGGACTGGAGGGGGCGCTGCAGGAGCGGTTCGGGAAAAAGTTCGTGGCTTCCGGAGGAACGGCCACCTTGGATGAAGCCATCAAGAAAAAGTTTGCCAAAAAAGAAATGCTGTTGAAGAAAAACCTGGAGACAGTCGTTCGGGCCTATGAAATGGCGTCTGAATGGGCGGAAAAGAACAACGTCGAGTTGGCCGTCGCGGCGGCATAAAGAAGAGAAACAGGAGTCTGCATGTATAACGTAGCGAAAGTCACCGATGAGAAATGTGTCGCCAAGAAGGGCTGCCGGTTGTGCATCATGTACTGCCCCGAGGCCAATTGCCTGGACCTGAACGTTGAAAAACAGGTGGCGGAAGTGATCATCAATCGGTGTAAGGGCTGTGAGTTGTGCAAAGTCGTGTGCGACGCGGCCAAACATGAGGCCATCGACATGGTGGCGGTGAGTGCCGACGGCACCCTGATGAACAAGGCCGGCGAAGCCGCTGGTTTGGGACAAGCCTATCAGGGGTAATCGCACCCATCAGATATCGGCATAAGAGGGCCCTGCGGCAGACTCCTTTGTGCTTGTCGCGGGGCTTTATTTTTATTCGACGGAGACCCCACGCGATTCGCATGGAACAAAGGGTGTGGACATGAGCGACGACCTCAGAGAACTCATGGGGGAGATCAACGCGAGCATGACCAGATTCCATGACCGGCTGGAGAGTCGAGCCACGGAAATGGAACTCACGGGCGGCGACCCCGACGTCGTCAAGAAACTGACCATCGGCGCCGATGCGATGAAAGACAGCGCCAACATCTATCTCTCGTGGGCCCGCCATTACGTCGCCTTATCCGAAGGCGGCGCCGCGGAAGCCGAAGAAGGCGAAGAAGATTCCGACGATTTTCAGTTTTGAGGTTTCAAAAGATCGGGAAGGCCACGTCGAACGTTCGCATCAGCACTGAGTTGATCTTGATCAACCCAAGTCCACGGTATATGATGACCGCCAGATTGATCAGACACAACACGAGAATTGTCGCAACCATCTGTTTAACAGACATGTTCCTCGGTAGCTCAGTTGGTAGAGCGGTCGGCTGTTAACCGATTGGTCGCAGGTTCGAGTCCTGCCCGGGGAGCCATATACAGCGTCCTACGTATTCCGGAGGATGCCAGCGAAAACCCCCTAACTCACCGAAGTTAGGGGGTTTTTTTGTGCCTAGCGGTCTTGACGTGACCAGGGCGTTCCGCTACCATCCAGGACATTGCGGTGGAAAAAACGTTGGGAAAATCGGTCTGGAGGATTGTGGGAAAAGTGACCGACAGGGGGAGAGGATGGGAAAGCTGACGTTTGGAAAGCTCAGGGCGCTGAACGAACCGGGCCTGTATGGTGACGGCGGCACGCTGTTCTTGAAAGTGTCCCCGGGTGGCTCAAAAAGCTGGGTGCAACGATTCACGATTAAGGGTAAACGTCATGATGTCGGACTCGGGGGCTGGCCGGTGGTGTCATTACAAGAGGCCCGTGAACGGGCCTTTGACAATCGACGGGCTGTGGCACACGGGCGAGATCCCCTGGCCGAGAAACAGAAGGCGAGCAAGGCAGCGGCCGTGCCCACCTTCCGAGCGGTGGCGCGGAAGTACTATGAGGAAAACCTGCCGCGGTGGAAAGCGGGACGGCATACGGACCGCTGGCTGCAGGTCGTCGAGAAATATGCCTTCCCCGTATTCGGAGACGTGCCGGTTGATCGTGTCGGTCGTGAAGACGTGCTGCGCATGCTCACGCCGATCTGGACGGCCAAACCTGAATATGCCCGGAAACTTCGCCATCGGGTCCGGTTGATTCTCGACTGGTGTCAGG
>MKWU01004073.1_pt1 | contig 17876 bp, 12 predicted proteins | sample 809101 | NCBI WGS metagenome assembly MKWU01 (sample SAMN05860141, study PRJNA318959) | sponge metagenome | host: Aplysina aerophoba | place: Slovenia: Piran, Adriatic Sea, Gulf of Piran | collected 2013-05-07
CTTCACCGTGCGACCCGCACGGAACAGCTCGACCATCTGGCGCCGGTACTCCGGCGCGTACCGAGGATGTTTCTTCGACATCTGAACACCTACTCCCAACAGTGTCAGGTTGTCCCCAAAATCGGATCAACTCACGTGGACACAGCGGGCACTTGGAATCATTCATCTGGCTACGTGGAAAGCGCCCGCCCGCATGGGCTGAGAGCGCGTAGCAGACACCGTTTGTCAGTGACCGCCTATATGGAGCCACCCCATGTTCGCCTTAATGGCGCCACCCCATGTTCGGGTTAATGGCGCCACCCGATGTTCGGGTTAATGGCGCCGGGCGATGTTCGCCTTAATGGAGCCACTGCGGCAGTGCTGAACTGAGGTCTCGGACCACCATTTCCCGCCGGTACCCTCCCCGGCGCATTTGCTCGAGGGGAGGAGCCGGTGGCCAATCGGAGGTTCGAGATGTTCGAATATCGTCAAGTACTTACTCGCATGCGGTTGGGCGATACGGACCGCGCCATTGCCCGTACGGGGCTGATGGGTCGGCGCAAGGTGGCGCAACTTCGCCGCACCGCCCCCCCTCGATGTTCGCGGCGAAGCCCAGTCACCCGACTACGTTTCACCCCGGGTCCGGTACGGGCCGTTCACCGAGTCGGAGGCGCGCGCGACGCACGCGCGTCTCGACGACGGCCGGTCCACGCCATTGCCCGAAGAGGCCATGCACCCTGCGACCGACGTCATCGATGCGGGGCGGCGTGGGCAACCGCTCTCGTCGCTGAATCGAGGTAAACCGCGACGTGCACAGCGATCCGAGTCCGTGTCCGGGGAAGCGACCCGGGGCGTGAGGACGGTCCCGCGGTCTCGCAAGAGCGCACCCATCGTGACGGTGCGCCGGCGATTGAGCTTGGCCCCGACAGAGCCCTGCATCGTTCCCGAGCTCGGCGAGCTCGGTGACGTATCGGCCGTCGGTAGGCGCCGTCGACGGACTGTTTCCGGCGCTTACGATGTCCGGCAGTTCCCCGTGGTTGAACTAGCCGCGAGGTTCCTGGGGGTCTATTCTCTCGCGTGCCACGGCAGCCGGGTCCGACATCGAGGGCCCCGGTTCCTTCGTCGATGATCGGAACCTCTGTCGGTACGCGAATGACGCCGTCCCGCGACACCAACCGAACGAGGAACACCCATGAGCGGAATCATCGACAGGCTCAAGGCCGAGATCGCGCCGGGAACCCGAATCTCGAAACCGGAGACTCACGAAACGTATCGGGTGAAGGGATGGGGCATCCGGCGTGGTGAGCGAGCGCTCATCTACCTCGTTCCAAATCGAAACGACGCGTCGAAACCCTACCCGAAGGGCGTGACGGTATCGGAGTGGGAACTTGCCTGCGAGCAACTGGTCACAACGGGGGAGTTGCGCAGTTCGTGGTTCACGTCGGCGTTCCCGGAAGCCAGCCGTCGATCTCCGTGTAATTTCACAACCATCGGAGGCGTGTTCGAGATTCTCGGGTTGGCAGTTCGCGACGGGCGGGGAGCGTACCGCAAGGAGTGAAAGCAATCTCGCCCGCGCTGCGCGAAGCAACACTTTCTTCGAAGCACGCTCAGTAACCGGCCTGCCAGACCACGAACGAATCCTTGGTTTCGGTACGAGGCATCTCCCCGCCGAACCCCCTTGGACCGCGCCTGCCCGAAGAATTCTGCGACTCACTCGGGATGGACGTTCACCCGAAACATTCTCCGAGCTTTTCGGGTCTGGGCGTCGAGACGGCGTTGACATGTGGAGACATCGGAGATGTTGCCACATGACTGTACCGCGTGGACCGAAAGAGCGTATGCGCGCTGTCGAAGCGGCGTGAGGGAGTACGGCCCGTCACAACGCATGGAGCCGTGCTCGATGCCGCGTAGCGTTTGCCGTTCGATTCCGGCTCGATTCGGCGCGAGCTCCCCGCCGCCCGGGACGGCCCCGGGTTGAGGCCGCCCCGAGCGACCATGCCGCTACGCCGCGGCCGGGGCCAGCTCCACGCGGTGCAGCACCCGGTCGTCCAGGTCCTTGAGCTCGACGGTCATGGCCCCCGTCGCGCCCTCGACGTGCGCGCGCCCGAAGAACTGGAGGCCTTCCGTCGGCGGCAGGTTGGGGCTCCCCTCCGGGGACTTCTGGTAGACGACCTGCGGACCGAACGTGTTGTCCATGTCGCCGGGGCCGAACGAGCCCGCGTTGAGCGGCCCGGAGACGAACTCCCAGAACGGGTCGAAGTCCTGGAACACCGCCCGGTTCGGATCGTAGTAGTGGGCGGCCGTGTAGTGGACGTCCGCCGTGAACCAGACGAGGTTCCGGATGGCGTTGTGCTTCGCGAAGCGAAGCAGCTCGGCGAAGTCGTGCTCGCGCCCCAGAACCGGCCCGTCACCGTTCGCCCCGTTCTCGAACGTGTTCTTCTCGCGCCAGTTGTCGTAGACGATGAGCCCGACGGGCATGTCCGACGCGATCACCTTCCACGTCGCGGTGGACGCGAGCAGCTCGCGCTTGAGCCAGTCGAGCTGCGCGCGGCCGAAGAAGTCCGTGTCGGCGCCCCGGACCGGTTGGCGGTTGGCGCCGTTCGGGCCACGGAAGCTCCGCAGGTCCAGCACGAAGACGTCAAGGTGCGGACCGTAGCCGATCTTGCGGTGGATCTTCCCGGGTTGGCTGGCCGTGAAGTCCATCGGCATGTACTCGTGGAACGCACGGTTGGCGCGCGCGGCGAGCAGCGATGCGCTCTTGACGGTGTAGCGGTCGTCGGCGAGGAGCATCTCCCCGGGGTACCAGTTGTTGACTGTCTCGTGGTCGTCCCACTGGGCAATCATCGGCACTTCGGCGTTGAACCGGCGCACGTTGTCGTCCATGAGGTTGTAGCGGAAGTTGCCCCGGAACTCGGCGAGGGTCTCGGCCACCTTGGCCTTTTCGGGAATGACGACGTTCTTCCAGATGCCGCCGTCCGGCAGCTCCCGGGTCTCCGGAATGGGGTTGTCCGCGTAGATGGTGTCGCCGCAGTGGATGAAGAAGTCGGGCCGGTTGCGGCGCATCGTCTCGTAGCAGCGCATCCCGCCGAACTCGAGGTTGATGCCCCACCCCTGTCCCGCGGTGTCGCCGGACCAGACGAAGCTCACGTCCTCCTCGCGGGCCGGCGCGGTGCGGAACGAACCGGTGGCGGGCTCCGCGGTCCGCTTGCCGGTCGCGAGATCCTCGAACGTCACGCGATAGAGGATGCGCTGGCCGGAGGGCAGGCCCTCGAGCCGCACGCGCGACGTGAAGTCGCTCGATTCGAGCGCCGCGGGACCGCGCACGCGGCGGGCGCCGGCGAACGACTCGCGGGTCGCGTAATCGACGAACATGCGGGACGGACGCTCCGTTCGACTCCAGATGACCCCGCTCGTGCCGGAGACCTCGCCGGTCTGCACCCCGCTCGGGATCCCCGGCAGGTCCTTCGGCGATGTGCCGATGGCGAACGCTTGCGCGGCGAGTCCGGGGGCGATGCCGGCGGCGGCGAGCGCAGCGGCGGCCTGCGAGGAGCGTGAAAGGAATGCGCGGCGGCCGAGCCGCGCGGAATGCCTGACGGATGCCATTGTGAGAACCTCTTTGGTGGCGCAGGTATTGCCGGGAGGCGGCAGTCTGGGGCGGGCCCGTTTCAGGCGTTTGACCGGAGCGTTACGAGAACGTGAAACGCGGGTCCCGGTCGTTGACCGACCGGTACCCTCGACGTCGAGGTGAGGTACCCGGTGACCGGAACGTGGCCCCGAGTGCGGGATCGCCAGAGCTGCCAGAGGCTCGAGAAGGAATGTCCGCGGCGTATCCGTCGGCGAAAGCACCTAGGTCATTGCGATACGCCCCCGGGCAGCTCCGCGCCGCGCCGGTCGGATCCATCGCTCCGTGTTGTCGCGCCGAGGTCGTGGTCGAGATGCGGCTCATGTGTCCTGTGACGAGTGCTCTGGATTCACGGTGGGGTTTGCCCTCTTTCCTCAAGGCAGTCCTCCGCTTGGCCGGCCCCTCTGCCCGCTCAGAAGCGGCTTCTCAACCTTCTGGCGCGCCGGCCCGCGCCTAGTTTGCGACGGAAAGTTCCTCGGCCGAAGTCCGCCCGTCGCGTCCGGGCCGCTCTTCGAACGAGACCCGCTGATTCTCCCGCAACGTCCCGAGGGGCGCGATCGAGCGTGCGGAAGCAGCCGTGAACATCGCCAACGGGGAGGTCTCGACCCGACTGGTTGATGTCGACAGCGCGTGTGAAGGCGGACATCTTCGTCTCTCACTTGCAGGATGGGGATGCCGGACCGTCGCCGTGCTGACGGTTCTCGGCCAGAAGCGCAAGGAGTTGCGGCGAGACGTCTGGCAGCACGTACGCAGCCCAGTCCTCCATGACCTTGCGCCGAGGGACGAGACGGTCGGACGGGCAGAAAACGTTGCCCATACCACGTTTGGAATGACCAAGGCAGAGCTCAGCGTCATCTTGGAGGACACCGGTCTCTACGCACCAGTCGCGGAAGCTCGCCCGGAACGAGTGGGGTGTAGTGCCGATTTCAAGCTTGCGTAGAAGGCTGGAGAGGGCGCTTGCGGAAAGTGTACGACCTCGGGCATTCGAGAATATGAACCCGGCACCAGGCCCGACGGCGCGGGCCTTGTCCAAGACTGCGAGGACGCCACGCGACAGCGGAACGCGGTGCTCGCGGGAAGACTTCATGCGCTCGGCGGGGACGGTCCAGACAGCTGCATCGAGGTCCATCTCTACCCACTTGGCGCCACGAACCTCAACCGAGCGCGCGGCAGTCAGGACAAGAAATTCAAGACCGAGCCGCGACGCGGGCGAGGCGTCGGACTCACGAACTTCCGTGAGCACTGAAGGAACCTCGGAAAACGGAAGCCGAGAACGGGGCATCGGCCTCGGCTGCGCGCCGAGGGCAAGTGCGACCGCGTCGAAGTTGAAGTGGTCATTGCGGCATCCGGATACGATCGCCGGGTTCACTACCCTGCAGATGAGGGTTTTGACCTTGCGGGCTTGGGCAGGCTTCTCCCGCCAAATCGGGAGGAGCACGTCGACGACAGGCATACAGGTCAATTCGGAAAGGGGAACCGTTCCGATGTACGGAAAAGCGTACTGCTCGAGCACACGCCGGCGGTCTCGGATCGTGTCGGGATGGAGGCGGGCAGCGTCGAGTGCAAGGGCGTCGTTCGCGACCTCCTCGAAAGTCGGGAGCTTCGAATCAGGCATTTGTCGACTCTCCTCTGTGAATTCCGTGAAATTCCTGCAATCGGTCATTTCTGACCTCCCTGGTGTGATCGCCGTACTCGGCGGGCGGGCAATCTCGCATCAGAAATGACGACAGCGGAAACAAAGCCGCCGAACAGACCAATTGAGAGGAACAGAGACAAAGAGGGTCAACATCCAGATGAGGAATCAGCTCCGTCAAGACACGGAACTACGGGTCGAGGTGAGCAGCCCAGCGCTCCATCACCTCCCATTGCCGGGTGAGCCGACACCGGGCGCGAAACTCGTGTGACATGGATTCGAAGGGGCGCTGCTGAGCACCAGACACCGAACGCGTGCGTGTCTTCATGGCGCAGCATGACGCCATGACAACGAAGGGATCCACGCCATCGCTTGGATACTGTCGGCCGGTCGTGGGGCGGAGCCACGCGGCTCGCGCTCGAGGTGAACCGAAGCCTCGGGGCGAAGACGGAACCCAAACAGGTGAATCAGTTCATCCGCCAGATCTTCGCCGACGACGATCTATCGGAGCCTGTGCGATGGTGTAGGGTGCTCTCCTACCGACGGCGGCTGAGGAGACGGTGCGCGGCGTGGAGAGGTTCGAGATGGAATCGAAAAAGGCTAAGGACGGTCTGCCATCCTCTTACGGAGCGCGCCAGCCTTGCACGGGATCTGGGGGACGGATTGAGACGAGCGTGCGAGATCCGTCGTGAACGGCGCGAAGCGACCTCCAACGAAAACAGCAGGTTGTGCGAAATATTCTGGTGGCTACGGGTGGACTTGAACCACCGACCTCAGCATTATGAGTGCCGCGCTCTGACCAACTGAGCTACGTAGCCAGGAGGGCGCGAACCATACCCGCACCGGCCGGGCGATGGCAAGGGCGGACGATCACGCGCCGGGACGCCGGGCGCGGACTTCTCTCACGGGCGGCGGTCAGCCCGGCACGTCCTCGGGGAAATGGCGAAGGACACTGAGAAGCGGGTTGGCGGCCGCCTGCCCGAGACCGCAGATGGAGGCATCGGTCATCGTCCGGCTGAGTTCCTCGAGCAGGGGCACGTCCCAGCGCGTGCGCTCCATCAGGTTGACGGCCTTCTCGGTGCCGACCCGACACGGCGTGCATTGCCCGCAGCTCTCGTCCTCGAAGAAGCGCAGGAGGTTGAGGGCGACCGCACGCATGTCGTCTCGGTCGCTCAGGATCACCACCGCGTGCGAGCCGACGAAACACCCGTGCTTCTCGAGCGATCCGAACTCGAGAGGCAGGTCCGCCAGCGAGGCGGGGAGGATTCCACCGGACGCGCCGCCCGGGAGGTAGCCGCGAAAGGCGTGGCCATCGGCCATCCCGCCGCAGTGCTCCTCGACGAGCTCGCGGGCTGTCGTCCCGGCCGGCACGAGCTTCACGCCGGGGTCGCGCACCCGGCCGGAGACCGAGTAGCTGCGAAGGCCCCGGGCCCCGCCCCGGCCCGCCGAGGCGAACCAGTCGGCGCCGCGCCGCAGAATCTCGGGCACCCAGTACAGGGTCTCGACGTTCTGCACCAGGGTAGGCCTTCCGAAGAGCCCGACTTCCGCCACGTACGGGGGTCGGTGCCGGGGCAGGCCGCGCTTGCCCTCGATCGACTCGAGCATCGAGGACTCCTCGCCGCAGATGTACGCCCCCGCCCCGCGACGAAGCTCCAGGCGATGCGGCTCCACGCGGCCCTCGCGCTCGAGGCGGGCGATCTCGGCAAGGAGAATCTCACGCACTGCCGGGTACTCGTCGCGGAGGTAGACGTAGACGGTCTGCGCCTCGACCGCCCACGCGGCGATCAGCACCCCCTCGAGAAACAGGTGCGGCCGGCGCTCGAGGTAGTAGCGATCCTTGAACGTCCCGGGCTCGCCTTCGTCGGCGTTCACCGCCATGAGGCGCGGGCCGGGATACGAGCGGACGATGCCCCACTTGCGGCCGGTCGGGAAGCCGGCGCCGCCGAGGCCGCGAAGGCCCGACGCGTTGAGGCTCTCCACCACCTCCTCGACGGTGCGCCGCCCGGCCCGGCAATCGTCGAGGACCGCGAAGCCGCCGCCGGCCACGTAGGAGTCGTAGTCTTCGTAGTCGGGTACGTGCGCGTGCGTGTCGCCGGACGCGGCGACCGCGAGCACCGACTCCGGGGTCGCCCGGTCCACGTGCCGGTGGCCGACCTCCGCGACGGGCGCGGTGTCGCAACGCCCCATGCACGGCGCCCGGACGATCCGCACCCCGTCGGGGCATCCCGACTCGAGCGCGGCCTTCAGGCGGTCGGCACCCGCGAGCTCGCACGAGAGGCTGTCGCAGACCCGGACCGTCAGGGCGGGGGGCGCCACGGCGCCGTCCGCCACGATGTCGAAGTGAGCGTAGAACGTCGCGACCTCGTACACCTCCGCCTGCGCGAGGCGGTACTCGTCCGCGAGGGCGGCGAGATGCCGGGCGTGGAGCGCGCCGAAGCGGTCCTGGACGGCGTGCAGGTGCTCGATGAGGTGGTCGCGCCGGTGCGGCCCCGCGCCGATGAGGCCGCGAATCTCGTCGAGCGCCACCGGATCGACCTGCCGGCCCTTGGGGGTCGCGCGCCCGCGGCGCCGGCCCCGGCGATTGGCCGGCACGGAGGCGGGGGCGGAGTCCGGGGCGGCTGGCGCCACCGGGGGCTGGTCCGGAATCGTCATCGAATTCTCTCCAAGTCACGGCCGTCCCGGGCCACCGATGCGCGCCCGCCGGGTCCCACGTCGCCGTCTCCCGGAAACCTTCGGGATGCGCGCTGCGGAGTGCCGGCAAACCTACCGCCCCGCCCCCGTCCATGCAACGACGCGAGGAGCGAGCGAGCGAATCGAGTCCGTCCCGCTTCACCCCGGAGCCGACAGCTCCCCTCCATCCATCGACGCCGCAAGGTCGTAGCGCGCGAGCATGTCGTCGACGAGGCCGGTCGCGGCGCGCCAGTCGTACGTGCGGTAGGAATGTCCGCGGGTCACGAACTGGGCCCCCGCGTAGAACATCTCGTACTGGGTGTGGCGGCCCGCGAACTCGGAGCCCACCGCGTCCCAGGCGAGCCGCATGAACTTGACCCGGCCCTCGGAGTCGGTCGCCGGCGACTTCTGGGTGCGGCCGATGTAACCGGCGAGCTCGGGGTTCGCGAAGTCGCGCGCGGAGGACGGGAGCATGATGAGCCCGCCGCCCGCGAGCTCGCGGATCGAGGTGATGAACCGGGGGTAGAGATCCTGGGTCAGCACCTGGGCGGTGTACATGAGGTGCCGGTCCGGGACGAAGTACCCGTGGTACTCGCCGCCCCCCGCCTCCATGCCGTAGACGAGCCCCCTCACCATCGCGGCCTGGGCCGCGAGGTTCCCGAGCTGCTCGCGAACCTGCGGGATGTTCACGATTCCGTTGGTCTCGGCCACCTTGTGGGCGACCCCGACGAGGAACTGCATCTTCACCATGAGTCGGATCTGGGCCTGGTAGTTCTGGAGGTAGTGGGCATAGGTGTCCGAGAACTGCGCGCGGCACAGATCGGTATCGCGGTAGATGAAGACCCGCTCCCAGGGCACGTGCACGTCGTCGAAGTAGATGAGGGCGTCGTTCTCGTCGAAGTGCGCGGAGAGCGGGTAGTCGTACTCGGTGGTGACGGCGGCCTCGTAGGAGCGGCGCGAAAGGATCTTGACGCCCTTGTGCGCCATCGGGACCGCGAACGAAATCGCGTACTTTTCCTCTCCCGGCTGCAGGGGCTGGATGTTGGCGACGAGCACTTCGTTGGCCATGATGGAACCCGTCCCCAGCATCTTCGCGCCGCGCACGGTGATCCCCGCGGGATCCTCGTCGACGACCCCGCAGGCGAGATATTCCTCGGCCTGATCGCCGGTGTCCTTCGAACGGTCGGCCTGCGGGTTGATGATGACGTAGGTCATGTAGACGTCGTTGTCGCGCGCCCACGCGAAGTAGTCGAGCAGGGCCTTCGCGCGCGCCTCGCCGTGCTCGCGAAAGAGGTGCACCCCCATCACCTGGCCCGCCATGCACGAAGCGATGTGGTCGGGCGAACGCCCGAGCCAGCCCCCCGAAAGCCCCGCCCACGCGGCGATGGCCTCGCGGCGCTCCACGAGGTCGCGGTAGGTGGTCGGAAGCTGCCAGCAGCGGTTGACCCGCCGGCCGCTCGTCGGCGACTCGAAGGTCATGAGCTCATGGTGCTCGGGCGCAGCCTGGAAGTCGTAGAGCGCGCAGGCGGTCGCCACCGCGTTGCGGTAGGCGGGGTGGACGGTGACGTCGCCGACCGGCGAGCCGTCGAGGAACACCTCCCGCCCGTCCCGGAGGCTTGCAAGGTGGTCACTGCCGTTCTTGGGCATCGCAACCTCTCTTCCCCGGGAACGGTTTCCCGGCCGTGTCGTCCATTCTATCGACAGGGGGGGCGAGAGGCCGCTCGGCAGGGCCCGGTGTCCGCCCTCGACCGCCGAGCGACGCGGCGATATGGTGATAGAGTCCCGCGGGCACCGATCCGGGACCGTCCACCGCACCCATGTCCAAGTACCTCTGCGGCCTCGACATCGGCGGAACGTTCACCGACTGCGTGATCGTCGACGACGCCGGACGGGTGGTGAGCGCGAAGGCGCCCTCGACCCCGGACGATTTCGCCCAAGGGCTCATGAACGCCCTCCGGGTCGCCGCCCGCAAGTGCGGGCAACCGGTCGCGACCCTCCTCGCGGAAACCTCCCTCGTCTCCCACAGCACCACCGTCGGCACCAACGCGATCGTCCAGAAGCGCGGCGCCCGGGTGGGCCTCGTCACCACCCGCGGTCACAGCGACGTCATCCACATCATGCGGGGCTCGCGCGGGATCGACGAGAACTACAAGCTCGGGTGCAACCGGGAGGACCGGCATGTCTGGGAGTCCAATCCCCTCATCGGCGAGCCCCGCGACTTCATCGACGACGATGTCGAGTTCCGGCAGTTCTCGTGCCCGGGCTGCGGGACCCTCATCGAGAACGAGGTGGCGATCGCGAGCGACCCGGTCCTGAAGGACATCGAGCTCCACCTGCCGCACCCGGTCCTCCGGCCCGACGAGGGGGACGAAACGAGCCATCTCCTTCACTCGCGCCGGAACGCGGAGCGGTTGCGCGCATCGATGGCCGAGATCGAATCCGGCGACAGAGTCGCGGCAACTCTCTCGAACGACATGTACGTGGGCAGGAGCCGGGAACGAAAATGAGCGAGCGTCCATTCGTGCCGCTCCCTGATTACCGGGAGTATCCCGAGGACGAGATGGTGGAGCGGGCGCGCGCGTTCCACGCCGAGATGGCGCGCCGGCGCACCGTCCGGGACTTCTCGAGCCGGCCCGCGCCGCGCGCGCCCCGCGCGGATGGCGCCCCCGCGCCCCCGGCCCGGCCTTCCTGGGGCCGGCCGGTGCCGCGCGCGATCATCGACGACTGCCTCCGAGCCGCGACGACCGCCCCGAGCGGCGCGAACCTCCAGCCCTGGCACTTCGTGGTCGTTGGCGAAGCGGAGACGAAACGCCGTATCCGCGAGGCGGCCGAGGAGGAGGAGCGGCACTTCTACCGTCACCGGGCTCCGCGGGAATGGCTGGATGCGCTCGCCCCGCTCGGGACGGACGAGCGAAAGCCGTTCCTCGAAACGGCCCCCTGGCTCATCGCGATCTTTGCCCAGAAGCACGGCCGGCTCGAAGACGGCCGCAAGGTCAAGCACTACTACCCGACGGAATCGGTCGGTCTCGCAACCGGGATGCTGATCACCGCCCTCCATCACGCCGGGCTCGCGACCCTTACCCATACCCCGAGCCCGATGAAGTTCCTGAACGAGATCCTCGGCCGTCCGAAGGCGGCGGAGCGGCCCTTCCTGCTGCTCGTGGTCGGATACCCGGACGAGAACGCTACGGTTCCCGACGTCGGGCGAAAGCCGCTCTCGGAGGTGGTCACCTATATCTGAGGCGGCCGCCCGCACCGGACGGTGGGTGGAGCAGCGGTGCTACGGATGCGAATTTCGGGTCCGCGGTCGCCCGTGAACAACGGGAACCGGGTGGCATCCGGCGGCCCCACCGCCGGTTATCCGGCGCTCGGCGGCCCGTAGCGGCAGAACGGGAGGTCCGGCGACGGCTCGAACCGCGTTCAGGCGTCGAGCCGCCGCCCGGAGCGGTCGAAGAAATGGCACTCTTGCGCCTCGAACGCGAGACCGACGCTCTCTCCGGGGGCAAACCCGCCGTCGCCCGCGACACGCACGGTCAAGGCCCCGAGGCCGCCGCAGTCCACGACCAGGAAAGTGTCCGCCCCGAGGTACTCGACGACGTCGACCTCGCCCGCGCACTGGCCGTCGTCAGGGGCGCAAACCGCTATGTGCTCGGGCCGGATCCCCAGCTGAACCGGATCGCCGGCGCCGTCGAACGTTCCGCCGCCCCCACCCTCCAGGCGGTAGCGCCCGTCCGCGGCGGCGCACGCGACGAGGTTCATCCGGGGGCTCCCGATGAACTGCGCAACGAACAGGTTCTCGGGCCGGCGGTAGAGCTCGCGCGGGGTGCCGACCTGCGAGATTTCCCCCCCGTTCAGGACCACGATCCGGTCCGCGAGGGTCATCGCCTCGACCTGGTCGTGGGTCACGTAGATCATGGTGGCGCCGAGCGAGCGGTGAAGCTTCGCGATCTCGTAGCGCATCTCCACCCGAAGCGCCGCATCCAGGTTCGAGAGCGGCTCGTCGAAGAGGAATGCGGTCGGATCGCGCACGATGCACCGGCCGATCGCGACCCGCTGGCGCTGGCCGCCGGAGAGCTCGCGCGGGCGCCGGTCCAGGAAGGGATCGAGCTTCAGGACCCTCGCCGCCTCGTCGACCTTGCGCGTGAGCTCGGCCTTCGGGACCCCGGCCGTCTTGAGCGAGAAGCCGATGTTGTCGCGCACCGACATGTGGGGATAGAGCGCGTAGGACTGGAACACCATCGCGAGACCGCGCCTCGACGGTGGCTCGGCGGTGGCGTTTCGCCCCGCCACCCATACCTCGCCACGGCTGATCTCCTCGAGCCCCGCGATCATCCGGAGCAGGGTCGATTTCCCGCACCCCGATGGGCCGACGAAGATGATGAACTCGCCCGCTTCGATGGCGAGGTCCACTCCCTTCACGACCTGCGTCGCGCCGAACCACTTCTCCACGTTCGCGAGTTCGATGTCCGCCATCAACCTCTCCCTGCCCAGGCAAGCCAGACGGCGGCGGTCCAGGTGAAGTCGCCGCCACCACACGGCGTGCCGTCGTACGGGTCGTAGTATTCGTAGAAGCCGCCTCGCGCGATGAGGGCCGCGGTCTCGCGGCGCAGCCGCTCGAACTCGGCGATGCGCCCCGCCTCTCGAAGTCCGATGGCAATGAGCGCGTTCATGAACGGCCAGCTCGGTCCCCGCCAGTACCGGCGGGCGTCGAAACCCGGCGCAGTCGGATCGCTCGACGGGATGCCGTACTGCACCTGGTCCCAGACGGTGATGAGCCGCTCCTCCAGACCCGGCTCCTGGGCGCCGGCGAGCCAGGCAAGGAACGCACCCGAGCCGAGCGAATTGGCGAAACGGCCGGTCTTGAGGTCGCGCGCATCGTGGCATTGCAGCTCGTCGTTCCAGATGAGCGGCAGCGCCGTTTCCAGGTCCGCCGCCCAGCGTTCCGGAAGCATCGGGTCCTCGCCGAGGATCCGGGCCAGGGCGGCGAGGTCGCGGTTCGCCCGAATCAGGATGAAGGTCGTCGCGGGATCCGCCATCAGAAAGGGCCCGCGCGCGACAATCTCGTCCTGGTTCCAGCCGCACTCGCGCCCGAAGTGCAGGATCGCGAGATACCGGTCGTAGTCGAGCTTGCCGGGGCGCATCGAGGGGTCGACGTGGCCGGTGTCGCGCCGGATGTACGTACCCACGTCCGACTCGTCGACGTTGGCCAACCCGATGTCCCAGCCCGGGAAGTTGTCACGGCCGGACTCCCACGGATGGGTCACCGCGACGACCCCCGACCGGCAGCGATAGGTCCTCCACCAACGGTGCCAGGCGAGGATTTTCGGGTAAAGCGCGGCGAGACGGCCACGCCCCGCGGCCGGATCGGCCTCGTACACCCGCCGGACCAGGATTGCGGCGACGGGCGGCTGACTGATTCCGGAGGTCGGCGGGCTGCGGTCCGTGGCCCAGACCTCCGGCCCCGGGTAGTACCCCGGGTCCGGCCGATGGAAGACGATGTGGGGAACCGCACCGTCCTCCCACTGGGCGGAGAAGAGGGTCTCGAGCTCGAGCCACGCCCGGTCGATGTCGAATGTCGAGTAGCCCCAGGCGGCGAAAGCGCTGTCCCAGTTCCACTGGTAGGGGTAGAGCCCGGCCGCCGGCACGGTGTATCCGCCCCGATCGTTGCGGGTCAGGACGAGCCGGGCCTTTTCGTCGAGGTGCACGGTCCCGTCAGCCCTTGACCGAGCCCGCGGCGAGGCCCTTGGTCATGAAGCGTTCGAGCCCGAGAAAGAGCACCATGATCGGCAAGGTGGCCATGACCGAGCCCGCCATCAGGTGCTGGCGTGGTATCTCCGAGGAATTGAGCATCGCCACCCCGCGCGTCAAGGTGAACTTCGAGGGATCGTCCAGCAGCATGAAGGCGAGCAGGAACTCGTTCCACGCGATCATGAACACGTAGAGCGACACGGACGCGAGGGCCGGCAGGCTGAGCGGGAGGGTGATCTTCCAGATCACCGCAAGGCGCCGCAACCCGTCCATGAGCCCTGCCTCCTCCACTTCGGCCGGCAGGCCACGGAAGTAGCCCTGCAGCATGTAGAGCGCCACCGGGATGGTGGTGACGGGGTAGATCATCACGATCCCGACGAGGGAATTGCGAAGGCCGGTGACCGAGAAGGCGATGTATATGGGCAGGGCGAGCACGATCATCGGCACCATGTAGATGAGCAGGATGGAACGCACGAGGGCCGCGCGCCCGCGGAAACGGAGCCGCGCCACCGCGTAGGCGCCGGGAATCGCGAACAGCAGGGTGATGACGACCGTCAGCACGGAGACGACGAACGAGGTCCACATGTAGGCGGCGAAGTCGAAGTCCCGGACGAGCTCGTGGTAGCTGCGGAAGAGATCCCACCCCTTGGCGAAGTCGATGGTGAAATCGAGAGGGTTCCGGAGCAGCGCCTGCTGACTCTTGAGACTCGTCATCACCATGACGTAGAACGGGATCAGCACCAGGGCGGTGAACACCACGTATCCGAGGCCGGTGAGAAAACGGATGATCGCGTCCTCGAACTCGTGGCGGGTGAGCGGGCCGGGGCCGGCCTTTTCCAGGATTCGAAGGAGGGGCCACATGGCACCGGCGGCGGCGAGCGCGCCGGCCGCGATCCGGGCCACCACCCCCGTGCCCTCGTCGATGACGAGCGGACCGGACCCGGCGACGGCGAGAGGGACGAGCGTCGCGAGCGCCGCGACGAGCGCGGCCCACGCCGCCCGCTCCCGGAGCCGGAGCACGGCGAGCCCGGCCACCGCCCCCCAGACCAGCGACCAGAGCGGGGACGGACGGATCGCCGCCCCGGTGGCGAACGAGATCGCGACCGCTACGCTCGTCGTGACGACGAAGGTCCAGAGCGCGCCGAGCACCGGGGCGGTGACCAGCCCGTGCCGGAGAAACCTCACAGGCCTTCCTCGCGGCTGAGGTAGCGGAAGAAGAGAAACGAGAAGAGCAGCAGGCAGGCGAAGATGACCACCGCGACGGCCGCCCCCGCCCCGATGTTCGAGACCGCGAACGCCTGTTCGTACACGTTGACGGTCAGGGTGCGGGTGCCCGCGTTGCCGCCCGTCAGCAGGAAGATGTCGTCGAACTTGTTGAAAGTCCAGATGAATCGCAACAGGAAGAGCACGCTCAGGATCCCGAGGAGCATCGGAAGCGACAGGTACCAGAACTGCTGGAAGGGCGATGCGCCGTCCATGTCGGCCGCCTCGTACATGTCGTGGTCGATCGCCTGCATCCGCGCGAGGATGAACAGGAACGAGAGCGGGAAATAGCGCCAGACCTCGAAGGCGGTCACCATGATGAGGGCAAGGGGGCGCTGTCCGAAGAAATTGATGGCCTCGTCCGTCACCCCCATCTGGATCAACAGCGCGTTGACCGAACCGGAGAAGGGATCGAGGAGCAGGACCCAGGTGAACGCCACCGCGATCACGGGGGCGACGTAGGGGAACAGGTAGATGCCGCGAAGGACCCCCTGCCCCCGGAACGACTTGTCGAGCAGGAGAGCGGCAAACAGGCCGACGACGAGGGCCCCGATCGTGCCGAACACCGTGTAGAACAGGGTTACCTGGAGGACGCTCCAGAACTGTGCGCCGTCGAACACGCGCGCGAAGTTCGCACCGGTGAAGCGAAGGCTCGTGACGACGTTCGGGGCGGTGCCCGTCATGCTCACCGGCGTGTCGCGGAGGTCGGTGCCCGCATCGAGGAAGTCCGCCCCGACCGTGACCGGAATCCGGATCCGGTCGCGGAAGCCGCCCGGCCAGTCGCCGAATTCGCATCGCAGATCGCGGCCGGTCAGGGTGCAGCGCGAATCGAGCTCGCCGATGGTCAGCCCCTCGGGCAGCCGGTCGGTCAGGGTGACCCCGCGGATCGTCTGCTCGCGGCTCGAGTTGCGGAGGCGGTAGCGAATCGTCGCCGCGTCCCCCGCCTCCTTCGGCCCACCCCTCAGGTCTTCGCGGACCACCGGGGCGGGCGGGCGCAGGTCCGCGAGCGAGACCGGCTTGACACTGATCCAGAAGACCGCGAGCAGGGGCAGGATCACGACGAGCGCGACCGCGAGGATGGTCGGCAGCAGGAGCACCCACGCAAGACGCGCCTCGCGGCGGGCGAGCGGCCCCATGCCCCGGGGCGGGGCGGGCGAGCTGGAGGTGGCTTCCACGGTCGGTGCCAATCGAGCGGGGGGATTTGGCGGCGCCTCCCTGCGCCGCCGGTTAAGGCGACCTCAGTCGACCTTGGCCAGTTCCTCGTTCAGCGCGGCAACCGTCGCCGCCGCGTCCCGCATCCCGTCGATGTACTCGCGCACCAGGCGGTTGATGATCTGGCTGTTGATGATCTTGGAGGCGAGGGCAAGCTGCCCTTCCGCGACTCCCCACCGCTTGGCGACGTCCAGTCCGCCGACGATCTCGTCGATCATCTCCTTCGCGTAGAGCTCGCCGAGCGGGGCCTTGCGGTCCACGCCGACCGGCAGCATCGACCAAGCCTGCGTGAACGCCATCGGGTTGTCGGCGTTGCCGCGACGCACCGGGAACTTGCCTTCCGGAGCGATCGAGAGGGTCTGGGTATAGCCCTCGTCCATGGAGAAGCGGACGAATTCCATGGCCGCGTCGGTGGACGCGTCCGAGGTAATCCCGAGGTAGCGGATGTCGCCCCAGGCCGCGCCGTCCGGGTTGGAGGGCCCGGCGAAGTTGGTGACGATTCCGGTCTTCGACGCAAGCTCCGACGAGGTCGGATCGTCGTTGATCGTCGGCGGGGCGCTGTCGCGAAGGCCGGCCAGTTCGTCCAGGATGAACGGCGACCAGATGATCATCGCCGCCTTGCCCGCGAAGTAGAGCTCCCGGGACTGCTTCCAGTAGAGCTCTCCGGGCGGCGACGCCTTGGCGATGGCCCGGTAGAAGTCGAGCACCTCGGCGGTCTTCGCCGCGTCGAGGGGCGCGAACCCGTCCGCCCCGACCGGCGAGACACCGTTGGCGAGGAAGACGTGCTCGAGCACCTGGCTCATGAAGTTCTCGTCCACCTTCGTCGCGGCGACGAAGCCGTACATTTCGGGCGGGGCGTGGAGCGCCTCGACGGCAGCGAGCACGTTGGCGTAGCTGGTCGGTGCCGCAAGGCCGGCCGCGTCGAAGAGGTCCTTGCGGTAGACGACCATCTGCGTCCAGCCGTCCACCGGGACGCTCGCATAGCCGTCGTCGACCGCGGCCATCGAGAGGGCCCCGGGGGCGAACGTGCCGCTCCCGAGGGCCTCGATGACGTCGGTCGCGGCATCCGTATCGAGGATGCCGGCCTCGGCCCAGGGAAGGGCGTACTGCAGGGTGTGGTAGATGACGTCCGGCAGGTCACCGGCCGCGAACGCCGCCGTCGCACGGGTTCCGAGGTCCTTCTCGGTCACCGGAATGACCTCCACGGAATGCCCCGAAGACGACGCGAACTGCTTGGCCATCGCCTGCTGCTTGGCGAGGCGATCGGGCTGCTCTTCGGTCGTCCAGAAGCGCAGGTCGTCGGCGACGGCGGGGCCGCCCGACAGCAGCAGGGCGGCGAGGGCCCAGGGGCCGACACGTCCGGCCGCGGGAATCGATTTCAGCAACATGACGGTTTTCCTCCTCATTTCAGTCACTGGGGGATGGAACGACCGGCTCCGATCAGTCGGGCCAGGTCGTCGGTACTGAGCTCGGGCGGCCCGATCGAGCCGCGATCGATGAAGGTGGCCGGAACGGTCTCGCGCAAGGCCTCCGGCTCCGCTCCGCGGATGCGGTCGATCAGCATGCTTGCGAGCCGCTCTCCGGCCCTGCGGATGTCCACCGCATACGTGGAAAGGGGCGGGTCCGCGTGGCTGCCGTCCGGGATCCCGTCGTATCCGACCACCGAAAGGTGCCGCGCGACCCGAATCCCGTGCCGGCGGGCGGCGCGGTACAGGCCGAGCGCCGCGGCGTCGACCGCGAAGACGACCG
>MKWU01004074.1_pt1 | contig 17876 bp, 13 predicted proteins | sample 809101 | NCBI WGS metagenome assembly MKWU01 (sample SAMN05860141, study PRJNA318959) | sponge metagenome | host: Aplysina aerophoba | place: Slovenia: Piran, Adriatic Sea, Gulf of Piran | collected 2013-05-07
CCACCACAACATCCACGACCGCGGCTACACCGTCACCAAAACCAACACCGGCTACCAAATCATCAACCCCAACAACCCACCAAACGGCCCCTAACCCACCCCTCCACCAGGGCAGCCCCGACCTCTGACCAAACGACGCAACCAAACCCGCCACCAACCCCCCGGCACCCCAACACCGCTGACATCACTGACCAAAGGAAGGGACCCCTGCCTTCAACCGCGGACCCTCACCCCGCCGACTCCGACCTCAAACGCGAAGAGCCCCCCATATCTTCGCTATCACGCGCTGGGCGCAGGTCTATCTCGTAGTCCGACGCAGGCGGCACACGCAGCAGGTTCCCTGTTCGTGTGTCTCGGTTCGTTGTTTTGCGGTCGCTGATGCAAAGACACGAGACACCGGCCCGTTCTGCTAGTTGAGCTTGTGTCAACCTGTTGCGTCGACACCGTTCCTTGACCGCGGTTCCGATAGCAACCGTAGAACGCACGCGTTGGAAACGATCTTCATGATCCATCTCTGTTCCATAACCACTGCTGCATGGTTTACCATACACCAAGCGTGGTGTGTCACCGACCCGAGCAACCAGATCAGCGTCTACCCAGTGTAAACACAGCACAGAAAAGCAGTAGCGTCAACGGGATGTACAACCTGATCCTGGTGCGCCACGGGCGTTCGGAGTGGAATGAGCTCAACCTCTTCACCGGCTGGCATGACTGCCCGTTGATGGAGGCCGGACGACAGGAGGCCCGCGACGCCGTGCCGCTGCTGGCCGAGGCAGACCTGCTGCCGGACATACTCCACACGTCGCTGCTGCAAAGGGCCATCGAGACCGCCGAGATCATCCTCGCCGGACTCGACCGCCGCTGGATCCCCGTGCGAAGGCACTGGCGGCTCAACGAACGCCACTACGGCAACCTCACCGGCCTCGACAAGGCCCAGGTCGGCGAGATCCACGGTGCCGAACAACTCCGGCAGTGGCGACGCAGCTACAACACGCCGCCACCGCCGATCAGCGCAGACAACGAGTTCAACCCGGCGAAGTCCGCCGCCTACGCCGATCTCGCCCCGGAACTGATGCCCGACACCGAATGCCTCGCAGACGTGGTGGACCGGCTGCTGCCCTACTGGTACGACTCGCTGGTGCCCGACCTGCGCACCGGGCGCACGGTGATGGTCGCCGCCCACGGCAACTCACTGCGGGCCCTCGTCAAACACCTCGACAACATCGGCGACGACGAGATCATCGAACTCAACATCCCCACCGGCGTCCCACTGCACTACGCCATCGGCGCAGACATGCGCCCCGTCGACCAAGCCCACCCCCTCGACCGAGCCCTCACCGCCGAATGAACAGCAGCAGCCGGTTCTGGCGGCGCCCCTTTACACCACCAGAACCAGCCAACCCAACGAATCAGGCGACAACCGTGGTCTCTGCGCCGTAGCCGGAGGTGCCGTGTTCGGCGACGTCGAGACCCTCGAACTCCTCATCAGCGTCGACACGCAGACCCAGAGTCTTCTTCAAGGTGTAGAAGAGGATGTAGCAGGTCACTCCGACCCAGGCGGCAACGATGAGGACCATCACCGCTTGCATCAACAACTGTTCGACACCGCCGCCGTAGAACAGACCTGCGTTCTCGCGGCCCAGGAAGGCATCGTCGTAGCGGGCGAACAGACCGATCGACAGCGTGCCCCAGATGCCGCACACGCCATGCACGGCGATGGCGCCCACCGGGTCGTCGATGCGGATCCGGTCGAAGGCGAGCACTGCGAACACGACGATCAGACCACCGCTGAAGCCGATCACCAGAGCAGCCCAGGGCTCCACCGCGCCGACCGGGGCGGTGATTGAGACCAGCCCGGCGAGGGCTCCGTTGCCGGCGATCGCGACATCGGGCGTGCCGGTGATCTTCCAGATGACCGCGGTCGCAGCGACCACGCCAGCTGAGGCAGCAATCAGCGTGTTCATCGCCAGGAACGGCACAAGATTGTCGGCAGCCAACTCAGATCCGGCGTTGAAACCGAACCAGCCGAACCACAGGATGAAAACACCGATCACCGCGTAACCGATGTTGTGGCCCGGGATCGCCCGGGAGGAGCCGTCGGGGCCATACTTGCCGACACGCGGGCCGAGCATCGCCGCGCCGACCAAGGCCGCCACTCCGCCGGTCAAGTGAACGATCGTCGAGCCTGCGAAGTCGGAGTAGACGGCGTCGCCGATGCTCATCTGGGCGATCAGCCCCCCGCCCCAGGTCCAGTGGACCACGACCGGGTAGATGACTGCGGTCATCGCTGCCGAGAACAGCAGATAGGTCACGAACTTGGTTCGCTCCGCCATGGCCCCAGAGGCGATCGTCACTGCCGTTGCGGCGAACACGACCTGGAAGAAGAAGCTGGCTGCGGGGGTGACGTTGTCGGTGAGGCCGCCGCCCTCATTCAGCACGGAGGGGTCGGCGCTCTCCTTGAAGAAGAAGTCGCCGAGCCCGCCCCACCAGTCGCCGCCGTCGCCGAACGCGATCGAGTAGCCGACGATGAAGAACGCCACAGTGCCGACCGCCATGTCGGCGAGGTTCTTGGCCATGATGTTGGCCAGGTTCTTGGCTCGGGTGAGGCCCGCTTCCACGAAGGCGAAGCCGGCCTGCATCAAGAACACCAAACACCCGGCGATCACCAGCCAGAGGTTGTCCATCACCTGTTGGACCGCGGCCGCAGCCGCGTCGGAGTCCTGCGCCGAGGCCGGGCCGGTCCACAGCAGCGCCATGGCTCCGGCGCCAGCTATCAACATCGTTCGCTTCACTGTCTTGTTCATGATCTTGTGCATGATCTTGTGCATGGTTGGTGTCCCCTTGTCTGTTGTGTGTGCTTGCCGCCCGTGCGGGAAGCTAGGAGCGGCTGGTTTCAGCACTGTTACGCCGGCGTGAAGAACTCCGACTCTCACTGTGCGCGCCCGTTGCCCACCGGGGCGCTTCGGGGATGTATCGTCGCGGCAACATGAAACCGCGCCCCAAGCCCCATCAACTCGTTATCGGCCTCGGTCTGGCGATCGCGCTCTTCACGCTCGTGTCAGGCATCGTGCCGAGCTACACCAACTGGCACGACGACTCCTCGGTGCAACGGGAGGTCTTCGGCAACGTCCCGACCGCTCTGAAGCTCAGCTTCTACTCGATCATCCCGATCCTGCTGGTCTACGGCGCCTACATGTTCGCCATGCGGGTGCGCAACTGGGAGCGCGGCCGGCCCGACAACCGCCGCACGACCCTCAAGAACGCGCCGAGGCGCATGGCCGACTTCCGGTCGGGCGTCTACATGCAGACGCTGTTGCGAGAGCCCGGCGCCGGAATCATGCACTCGATGATCTACTTCGGGTTCCTAGTGCTACTCGGTGTCACCACCGTGCTTGAGATCAACCATCAGGTTCCTGAGAGCGTGAAGTTCCTCCACGGCGACGTCTACCGGGCCTACTCCTTCGTCGGCGACGCTGCCGGCGCGATATTCCTGATCGGTATCGGCTGGGCGATCCTGCGGCGCTACGGCCCGTGGAACTGGCGCCCCTACCGCATCCGCATCAAGAGCAAACCTGAGCACATGGTGATCCTCGGAGTGTTCGCGGCGATCGGGATCACCGGTTTCGGCGCCGAGATGTACCGCATCGCGCTCGACGGCACCCCCGACTTCGAGAAATGGAGTTTCATCGGCTACCCGCTGGCAACGCTGGTCGAGGACAACAGCAACATCGCCAGCTGGCATCAGGTCTGGTGGATCGCCCATGTGCTGAGCTTCATCGCCTTTTTGGTGATCCTTCCCACCACGATGCTGCGGCACATGTTCACGTCGCCGCTCAACATGTACCTCAGCGACAAGGACCGGCCCAAAGGCGCGATGAAGGCGATGCCCAACCTGGTGGAGGGCGACACCGAACTGGATACTTTCGGTGCTTCGGTCATTGAGGACTTCACCTGGAAGCAGCTTCTCGACACTGATGCGTGCACCATGTGCGGCCGCTGCACCTCGGTGTGTCCGGCCCACGCCACCGGCAAGCCGCTCGATCCCCGCGAGATCGTCTTGAAGACGGGCGAGGTCATGGCCCGCACCGGCAGCCCAGAAGTCTCGCCTCCCATCGGGGTCGACAACGACATAACCGTGCCCGCCAACTGGATGTTCGACCGCATCACCAACGACGAACTCTGGAGCTGCACGTCCTGCAAAGCCTGCGACGAGATCTGCCCGGTCAACATCGAGATCCTCGACAAGATCCTCGACATGAGACGCTACCTGACGCTGATGGACTCCGACTTCCCCTCCGAGCTCGGCCAGGCTTTCCGGTCGATGGAGAACTCGGCGAACCCTTGGGGGATGAGCCAGAGCGAGCGTGCCGACTGGGGTCGCAATCTGGAGGGCCTCAAGGTCATATCGGGCGATGATCCGCTGACCGCCGAGTACCTCTACTGGGTCGGCTGCGCTGGCTCTTTCGACGACAAGAACAAGAAGGTCACCCAGGCGATGGCGCAGCTCATGCAGCGTGCCGACGTCGACTTCGCGATCCTCGGCCCGGCGGAGAACTGCACCGGAGACTCGGCCCGCCGTTCAGGCAACGAGTACCTCTTCCAGATGCTGGCGAGCCAGAACATCGAGACTCTCAACGCGATGGGCGTGAAGAAGATCATCACCCAGTGCCCCCACTGCTTCAACACGCTCGCCAACGAGTATCCCCAGCTCGGCGGCCACTACGAGGTCGTGCATCACAGCCAGTTCCTTGAATGGCTCGTGGAGCAGGGACGGCTCAACCTCAACGAGGCGAGGCTCGAAGAACGGGTCGTCTACCACGACTCGTGCTATCTCGGCCGCCACAACGACGTCTACATGGCACCTCGCAACGTGCTCGGAAAGCTCGGCGGGATCGAGGTCGTCGAGGCGCAGCGCAACGGGACCAAGGGGATGTGCTGTGGTGCCGGTGGCGCCCGGATGTGGATGGAGGAGACGATCGGCGAGAAGGTCAACGACGTGCGGGCCCAGGAGCTGGTCGACACCGGCGCCAGCCGCGTTGCCACGGCCTGCCCGTTCTGCTACATCATGATGGACGACGGAGTGAAGGCTGTCGGCAAGGAACCCGAAGAGGTGCGGGTCGCCGACATCGCCATTCATATTTTGGAAGCCATAGAAACCGGCGAGCAGTAACGTGACGGGCGTGAAGCCCACGGTGCTGGTTATCGACAACTACGACTCCTTCGTCTACATCCTGGTGCAGTACCTCGGAGAACTCGGAGCCGACCCCGTGGTGCGCCGCCACGATGCCATCGACATGGACGGCATCCGCGAGATGGACCCCGACGGGATCCTGATCTCGCCGGGCCCGGGGACCCCCGACGATTCAGGGATCTCGATGGACGTGCTCACCGAACTCCAAGGCTCTCCGCCGGTGGTCGGGGTGTGTCTGGGCATGCAGTGTCTGGGGCAGGTCTTCGGCGGCAGGGTTGTGCGTGCGCCTCAGGTCATGCACGGCAAGACCTCGTTCATTCGCCACAAGAACTCGGGGCTGTTCGAGGGACTGCCGAACCCGCTCGAGGCGACCCGCTACCACTCGCTGATCGTCGAGCGGGACTCGCTGCCCGATTCCCTGGAGGTCACCGCCGAGACCGACGACGGTCTGGTGATGGGTCTGCGGCACCGCCGACTCGACATCGAGGGCGTGCAGTTCCACCCCGAGTCGGTGTTGACCAACGCCGGTCACGACCTCCTGAGGAACTACCTAGACCGCTTGGCGCCCTGAGCCGCTTGGCAGCAGGGTCAGCCGTCGTCCGCTTCGGGAGGCGCGACAGTGGTGGGTGGTGTTGTCGTGGTGGTTGGTGGTGTGGTGGTGGTCGTGGTGGTGGTCGTGGTGGTCGTGGTAGTAGTCGTGATCGATTCACCGACTTCGATCACGACTACGCTGTCAAGTTCGACTTCGGTGAAGGGCTCCGGGTCTTGGGCGATGACCCGACCCACCGAAGCGTCGCCGACCGGAACCGGAACCAGGACGGTCTCCACTTCGAGTCGGACCTGGCGGAGTGTCTGCTCGGCGCTGTCGGCGAACAGGTCGACCACGCTCGGCACCCGCACCATCGGGAAGCCGGTAGAGACGACAATGGTGACCCAGGCGCCCTTGTCAACCAAGTTGCCGGCTTCTGGATCGGTGCGGATAACCAGTCCCTCCTCGATCGTCTCCGAGGGTTCTTCAACATTTTCTTCGGTGACGTTGAACTCAGCGGCCAGCAGTGCTTGGAGCGCCGCATTGAGCGAGGCGCGCTCAAGGTCGGGCACGGGGACCTTCTCCGGTCCCGTGGAGACCGTGATGAGCACCGTCGCACCCGCTGCCAGTTCCGCCCCCGGAGCCGGGGACTGGGTCACGACCTCTCCGAATTCCCGAACGTTTGAGACAGTGTCGACACTGACGCTGTAACCGACCGATTCAAGCGCGTCGAAGGCCTCGGCCTGCACCATGCCGATGACGTTGGGAACCTGATCGGGCACGCCCGCGCTCACATACAATATGACTTCGGACCGCGGTGCCACCTTCTGGCCGGCCACGGGGGTCTGCTGGACGATCTGACCCGGCGGGACGGTCTCGTTGTCGCGCCGCTCCAAGGTCACGTCAAGGCCGAGTCCGAGGAGTTCCCGCTCAGCATCGGACGCGCTTTCGCCGACGACTGAGGGCAACGCAATCAATTCGCTTGTGTCGCTGGGCACTGCAGCGCCGTCGTTGCGGACCTGCTCGACGAAGGCGACAACCAGGTAGCCCAGCACCAGGATCAAGGCGCTGAGTCCGACGAGGAGCCCTGTCGTGCGCTTCCATTCGTCGCCGCGCGACAGCGGCGGAGGCTCGCTGTAGTAGCCGTCATGACCGTATCCGGCGCGCGGGTGCGGGTCCGTCGGCGTCGAGGTCTGCTGCACCGGCACCGGAGCGCGGGACCCGGGCACCGGCGGCCGCTGAACTCTCGGCGGGGGCCCCGGGGGGCGGGGGCGCGGCGGGGGCGGAGGGGTGCCGGGCGGACGGGCACCGGGCGGACGGGGCTCAGCGGGCGGATGCCCGGGCGAACCCGGCTGAGGTCGTGACCGGGGCCCCGGCGCAGCGCCTGCGCCGGGGAGCTCTGTGGTGCCGCCCAGATATCGGCGCAGGTCGGCCCGCAAGTCCTCGGCCGTGGGATAACGGTTCAAGGGGTTCTTGGCCAGCAGCTTCATGGTGATGGCGTTGAGCGCTGAGGAGACCGGAACTCCACGCTCAGTCAAGGACTGAGGCTTCTCTTGAACGTGCTTGTAGGCGACCGCTATCGGAGTCTCGGCCGCAAACGGCGGCGCTCCAGCAAGCATCTCGTAGAGCACGACTCCCAGTGAGTAGAGGTCGCTGCGACCGTCGACCGGCTTCCCCTGCGCCTGCTCGGGGGAGAAGTAGGTGGCCGTGCCCATCACCGATCCGTGCTGGGTCAGCCCCGCGTCGGTCCGGCCAGCCAAGGCGGTGGCGATCCCGAAGTCAGCGACCTTCACAACCCCGCTGTCGGAGATCAAGATGTTGCCCAGCTTGACGTCGCGGTGGACGAGACCCGCTTGATGCGCAGTCGAGAGCGCCGCCGCGACGTCATTCGCGATCTCGGCGGCACGCTGCGGCGGGACAGGCCCCGAGGCGCGCACCACATCAGCCATGGCCCGTCCTGCGACGTGCTCCATCACGATGTAGTAGGTGCCGCGCTCCTGACCCCAGTCGTAGATCCCCACGATGTTGGGATGGTTGAGGTTGGCGGCCGCCTGAGCCTCGCGTCGGAACCGCTCAACGAAGTTCGGGTCGTTGGCGAACTCGGGGAACAGCACCTTCAGGGCTACCTCGCGGTTCAACAGCTCGTCGCGTGCGAGATAGACGTCGGCCATTCCACCGCGCGCGATATGGCGCAGCAGTTCGTAACGGCCATTGAAGACCGTTGGCCTACCATCCGACATAGCCCCAGAGTCTACCTGAGCAGTGCCGTTGACCGTTGCACAGTCATGCGCCGTCGTTCGGCGCCAGTTGCTGTTGCGACTCGGCATGGAAGGCTGCTTGGATCACGGCTTGGGCGATCGGCGCGGCGACGCGGCCTCCCGTCTGTTCGTCGGCACCGGGTTGCGCCTCGACAATGACCGCGACCGCCAGCGTCGCCGCGTCGCCGGGGCGGCCCGCGAAGCCGACCACCCAAGCGTGGGAGTTCGGCGGGTCGGTGCCGAGCTGCGCCGTGCCCGTCTTGCCTCCCACGACCAGGCCCGGCACCGCCATGCTCCGTGCGGTGCCGTCGGCGACCACATGCAGCATCGCCTCACGCAGCACCTCCGCGACCTGGGGCGAGGCGGCGATCCGCCAGACTTCGGGTTCGGTGGTCTCGTAGTTGGTCCCGTCGGCAGCTGTGACCTCCGCGACGACGTGAGGGACCATGAGCACGCCCTGGTTGGCGACGGCTGCGGCCACCAGCGCCATCTGCAACGGCGTGGAAGCCACGTCGTTCTGGCCTATCGCGGTCTGGGCCAGGATCGCAGAGCCTTCATGTATCGGCGTCTCTCCGTTCGGCAGAGCTCCTGAAGCCGCGTCACGGCCTCGGTAGTACTCGACATCGGCGAGGAACTTTCCGTAGTCGGTCGGGAACCGTGAAGCCACCGCCCCGGGCACGTCGAAGGGGACCGTGTCGTTGAAGCCGAAGTTCTCGGCGGTTCTGACCATCACCTGCGGGCCGATCCACTCCGCGCCCATCTCCGCGAAGGCGGTGTTGCACGAGACCCGCAGCACCTCCCGCAGGTCGCCGCCGCATTGCGAGTCCGCGAAGTTCCTTATCGGAGAGCCCGAGGGCAGAGGTTGGTACTCCTCGCTCTCACCGAAGACGGGCGTCGACGGCGAGACCGAGCCGCTCTCGACGCCAGCCGCGGCGGTGATGATCTTGAACGTCGAGCCGGGAAAGAAGACCTCGCGGAACGACTTGGCCAGAAGCGGCTGGTCGGGATCGTTCGACAAATCCTCGTATGCAGCATTGACGGCCGGTCCGTCGAGCCCGCTCAACAGATTCGGGTCGAAGCTGGGATAGGTCCACATGGCCACGATCTCGCCGGTCGAGGGGTCGAGGGCAACCACCGACCCGCGGCGCTGCCCCAGCGCGGCCGCTGCCGCCCGTTGCACATCGTCACGCAGAGTCAGCAGCAGATTTCCGGTGCTGTCGCGGTCACCGAACAAGTCGGCAGGCGACTGGAACTGCTGGCTGAACCGTTCCCCTGCCAGTTCATCATTGAACGATCGTTCCAAGCCGAACGATCCCTGGTTGAACGACTGGAATCCCACGATGTGGGCGAAGCGCTCCCCGGTCGGGTAGCGGCGCAAGTAGTCGATGTCGGAATCAGGCGCGGTGGCGACCGAGCGGGCCAACACGACACCGTCCGCCGAGAGGATCTCCCCTCTGGGGCGACCGAACTCCCTCAACAGCGGTCGCACGTTGAGCGGGTCGGTGCGCAGTTCCTGTGAGTTCAGCAACTGCACCCGGTTGAGCTGCGCGAAGAGAAGCACATACAGCACCAGCACGCCGATGCCAAGCTGGCGTATCCGGCGGTTCATCGGGCGGTCGCGGGTGGGCTCGCGCGCTGTTCGTGCGACAGGCGGACCAGCAGGGCCAGCACTATGTAGTTGGTGACCAGGGCCGAGCCGCCGTAGCTGACGAACGGCAGGGTGATCCCGGTGAGCGGCACCAACCGGATCACTCCGCCGATGATGATGAACGCCTGCAGCCCGATCAGTGTGGTGAGACCGACCGCCAGCAGCTTCTCGAACGGTCGGGTCGCGCGAATGGCGATCCGCAGACCCGAACCGACTATCACCACAAAAGCCATGAGGATTGCCGTGGCCCCCGCCAATCCCAGTTCCTCCCCGATCGCCGAGAAGATGAAGTCCGATTCGGCGATCGGCACCCGGTCGGGGTCGCCGCGGCCCAGCCCAGTGCCGGTCAGTCCCCCTTCGGCCAGTGAGAACGAGGCCTGCGCTATCTGGTAGCCGCCTCCCTCGAAGTCCGCGAAGGGGTCGAGCCAGGCGTCGAAACGCGACTGCACATGTTCGAACAGCCGCCACGACACGACCGCGCCGCCGACGAACAGCAACAGGCCCAGTGCCAAAAAAGACCACCGTTCGGTCGCCACCCACATCAACACCACGAACAACGCGAAGAACAGCAGCGACGAACCGAGGTCACGCTCGAACACCATGATCCCGACCGACGCCACCCAGGCGGCCGCTATCGGCGCCAGGTCGCGCAGTTCGATCCGATTACGGATCAGTTCCCGGGACTCCACGAGGTAACCGGCGAAGAATATCGCCAAGGCGATCTTGGCGAACTCTCCCGGCTGGAAGTTGACCGGGCCGAGACTGACCCAGATTCGGGCGCCGCGGATGTCGACGCCGATCCTGGGCACGAGCGGCAGAGCCAGCAGCACTATCCCGGCGAGCCCCAACAGGTAGCGGTAACCCGCCAATTCGCGGGCTCTGGGGACCAGCACAAGGGTCATCACAAAGGCCGCGACCCCGACACCGGTCCACAACGACTGCAGGCCTGCGAGATCGCCGCCGCCCTCCACATCGGAGCCGAGGCGGGCGATCATCACATAGCCGATCCCGTTGAGCAGCAGCGCTGTGGGCACCAGCACGGGATCGGCGGCGAAGGCCAGCCTACGAACCGCAATATGGATGAAGAAGAACAGCCCCAAGGTGCCTGCCACCAACGGCCTGATGTCGGCCGGGAGCTCCGCGTTGCGACCGAGATTGGCGAGTCCGTAGGCCGAGACCACGACGACCGAGACCATCACCACCAGGCCAAGTTCGACCCGGCGGGGCCGAAGGCTGCTCTCAGTTCTTTGAGGGCTGCTCGCGGCGGGAGGCTGCGGCGGCAGTCCAGCCGCGGTCACAGGACCGCTGACAGCACAAGCATCAAGAGCATCGCGAACAGCAACACGATGAACGCCAGGGCCGCGAACCAACTGGGTGGCCAGGTTCTGAGCCAGCTCCAGTCAACGAAGGACCGCCACGACAGCGAGTCGAGTTCGGTCGATGCGGGCTCCGCGGGCTCTGCTGCCGTGTCCGGCTCGGTCGCCCTGCCCTGCTTGGTCGTCCCGTCTGGCTCGGTCGCCCTGTCTGGCTCGGTCGCCCTGTCTGGCTCGGTCGTCCTGTCTGGCTCGGTCGTCCTGCCCTGCTTGGTCGTCCTGTCTGGCTCGGTCGCCCTGCCCTGCTCTGCGCCATTGCCGGTTGCGTCGGCTGAGGCGGGCACGGTTCCATTGCCGGTTGCGTCGGTTGAGGCGGGCACGGTCTCGGCTTGGTGGTTTGCGACGACCCGATCAGCGGGGGGGTCCGGCTCGGTCGGTTCGGTATCGACCACATCCACGACCACGACGGTCACGTTGTCTCGCCCGCCTGCAGCACACGCTGCTTCCACGAGTGCAGCAGCAGCTTCTTGGGGGTCGGCCGTCTCATCGAGGATCTCTTCGATCTCGGTGTCGCTGAGCTCGTTGGTGAGACCGTCACTGCACAGCAGGTAGCGGTCACCGGCCACCGGCACGAGCTCCCAGGTGTCCACCAGCAGGGGCTCTTCGACACCGAGTGCCCGGGTGACCACGTTGCGCTGGGGGTGGACCTTCGCCTCCTCTGCGGTTATCCAACCGTCTCGCACCATGCCCTCGACCAGACTGTGGTCATCGGTCAGCTGCATCATCTGACCCGCCGTGCGCAGATACAGCCGGCTGTCACCGACGTTGACGACGCAGAGCAGTTCGGTGTCGTCGACGGTCATGGCTGCGAGCGCGACCAGTGTGGTTCCCATTCCGTAGAGCGCCCGGTCGTCCAGGGCCCGGTCCAACACCTCCCGGTTTGCTCGCCGCACCGTCTCGACGAGTTCGTCCACGCTGTTGAACGCAGTCTTCTCGGCCATCTTTTCGACGGCAATGGCCGAGGCCACCTCGCCGCCGCTGTGACCTCCCATGCCGTCGGCCACGACAAAGACACTCTCAGCCGAGAGGACTCCGTCCTGGTTGACGTCACGAATTCGTCCGGTGTCGGTGACCGCACCCCAGGCCAGCGTGGTCATGTGAGCACCAGTTCTATTTCAGCTATCTGGATGCGGGTGCCGCGTTCGATCGGTGTGGGCCCGGTGACTGCTTCTCCGTCGAGTTGCGTGCCGTTGGTTGAACCTAGGTCTTCGAGATGCCAGGCGCCATCGTGGACGAAGAGGCGGGCATGCAGCTTCGACACCCGGTCGTCGTCGATCTGCACTCCGCATCCGGGCGCGCGGCCGACGGTGGTCTCGGTGCTGAGCGCGAACCTACGGCCCGCCATCGCGGGCGGGGCGACCAACAGCAGTTCGCTGGATCGTTCGCGGCGCCGTCGGGGCTCTGTGCGCTGATCCCGCGCCCGCGCCGCTGCACCTGTCGTGTCGCTGGTTCCGCCGCCCACCGCGACCACCGGCGCCCCGGTTCGTCTCGTTGCTCTTGCGGCGCTTGGGGCTCTTGCGGCGCTTGGGGCTCTTGCGGCTCTGCGGGCTCTCGGGGCTCTGCGGGCTCTTGTGGCTCTGCGGGCTCTTGTGGCTCTGCGGGCTCTTGTGGCTCTGCGGGCTCTCGGGGCTCTGCCAATCCTGGGAACGGTCAGTCCCTGCTCGGCCCGGAGCTCAACCCACACCGCTCTGAGCACGCGCAGAAACACCAGATATACCAGGGCCAGCAAGCAGAGCCGAAGCAGGACGAGCGATTGTTCCGACACGGTCCTTTGAGGTTACCTTCCGCCGATGACACGACGCCGGTTGTTCAAGCCGACCGGAACTCGATCAGCACCGAACCCAGCTCAATCCGGTCGCCGTCGGCGAGTCGGTGCGAGACCACTGGTCTGCCGTTCACCAGAGTCTGGTTGGTCGATCCGTTGTCGTGGAGGATGAATCCGTTGCCGTCGGGTCGAATCGTGGCGTGTTCCCGGCTGACGTTGGGGTCGTCGAACGAGACCGTGCACTCGGGCAGGCGGCCCAGCGTCACCAGGTCCTCACCGAGCGTCAGCTGGTCGCCAGTGGGCAGGTTCAGCACCCCGGTCCCGCTGCTTGCCTCCCTCATGCGGGAGTCCACCTTGAGCGTCCCGCCGCGCAGCGCATGATCGCTCGCCAACTCGACCCTGACGGGCCCCATGAACGTCCAGCCCTCGTCGCGGGCATGGTCACGTGACATGTCGCACAGTTCTGAGATGAGCGACTCGCGAATCTCGGCGAAGCGCTCGGCGTCCTGGGCCGAGAGCGTCACTCGGAAGTGGTTCGGCACCACAGTCTGACCTCGCACGCCGACGCTTCGACCATCGCCCATCTCACGCACGATCCGGTGCCCGATCTCAACCGGACGCACTCCCCCGCGCAGGACCCGGCCGACGGTGCCTCCCACCAAGCGTTCGAGACGGCGTTCAACTGATTGCAGGCCCACACCCGCAGAGTAGTCCCCCCTGCGACGCTTCGATCCACGACGGTGGGGCGGTCAACGCGCTCGGTAGCGTGATCGAGGATCAGCGCGACCTCGATCCGCGACGGCGGGGCGGTCAACGCGCTCAGCAGCGTGATCGAGGATCAGCGCGACCTCGATCCACGACGGTGGGGCGGTCAACGCATTCAGATTCGCGACGCTATGATCGGGGCACGTTCACTGCGGTGTGCGGCCACGCGCGAGTGGCGGAATTGGCAGACGCGCAGGCTTCAGGTGCCTGTGTCCGAAAGGATGTGGGGGTTCAAGTCCCCCCTCGCGCACTCCACCTTTGTCTGGGGCGATACCCCGACATGCCGCCGCACAAGCCGCAACGGTCGTTGTGCCCTTCGCCAACCACACGATTTGCGTGCGCTGCTCGGCCCACCTCAGCGTCTGCAAGACAGTATTCGATCGGCCTCAGGACTGGATCGACATCGAAGTCATGCTCGCGCTCGGAACCCGGCACCGACACCGCCGAGGCGCCGCGCTGGGTCGGACGGATCACAGGCGTCGAAGACCATCGGTTCGAGCGCCTCGCCGCGCTGCTGAGCACCTGAGTGGAGCACCTCGCCGGTTTCCGCACCCACGAAGCCCGGGCCGGGGCAGGCAAACTCTAGGCAGGTGTAGGATGCGGTATGTCATTGCACCCCAAGCCTCGCGACTCGACTGGCTTGCGTACCGCCTTGCGTACTGCCGATCCTCTCGAGCTCTCGGCGCGGGTCATCGCATCGGGCACAGCCGACGAGCCGACCAACCGGGTGACCAATGCCCTAACCGAGCTCGACGACGGCATCGCGGTCGTCGAGTCGTTCTCCCACATGGTCGCGTTCTCGACCGAGGCCGGCCTCGTGTGTTTCGACGCGAGCGGCTCGCTCAGTGGTGCTGCTGTCGCCGAAGCTCTGCGGGGATGGTCCAAGGAGCCGGTCGATTCGCTCATCTACACGCACGGGCACATGGACCATGTGGGCGGCAGCGGTGCCGTCGCCGCCGATGCCGAGGCTCTCGGCCATCGACCGCCGCGGGTTGTCGGCCACGCCAACGTGCCGGTCCGTCTGCAACGCTACGAAGACACCAACGGCTACAACCTCGCCATCAACGCTCGTCAGTTCGGCGGTGTGCCGAGGCGACTGAATCTGGGAAACCTGGGCGCAGGTGCCAGCGCTGACCGCTTCGTCGGTGCGGACACGCTCTGGCCCGACATCACCTACCACGACCATCTGACCGTCTCGGTCGGCGGCACCGACTTCGTCCTGCACCACGACAAGGGAGAGACCGACGACCACACCTGGGCTTGGGTTCCGGGGTGCCGCGCCCTGTGCGTCGGCGACTTCGTGACCTGGGTGTTCCCCAACGCCGGCAACCCGCAGAAGGTTCAGCGATACCCGTTGGAGTGGGCCGGGGCACTGCGGCGCATGCAGGCATTCGAGGCCGAACTCCTGCTGCCCGCGCACGGCCTCCCAGTGCGCGGACAAGCAGAAGTCGATCTGATCCTGGGCGACCTCGCCTCTGCGCTCGAGGGTCTGGTCAATGCCACGCTCGAGCAGATGAACGACGGGGAATCGCTCGACACCATCCTTCAGTCCGTCGAGGTGCCAGAGGACTTGCTGTCCAGACCGTGGCTCGCGCCCGTCTACGACGAGCCCGAGTTCGTCGTTCGCAACATCTGGCGGCTCTACGGCGGATGGTGGGACCTGAACCCGGCGAAACTCAAGTCCGCGAGCGAGGCCGCATATGCGGCCGAGATCGTTCGACTCGTCGGCAGCACAGAGAAGGTAATCAGCCGCGCCCAAGAGCTCGCCGAAACCGGTGACTTCCGCCTGGCCTGCGAACTCATTGAACTGGCCGCCACCGCCGAGCCCGAGTCGGTCGCCGCCCACGGTGCCCGCGCGGAGATCTACGCCACCCGACGGCAAGTCGAGCGCTCCCTCATGGCCAAAGGCATCTACGCCGCCGCCTCCCGCGAGTCAACCGCCATCATCGAGTCCACACTCGCCGACACCCCGGACCAGACACCCTGACCAGACACCCTGACCACCAAGCACCAGTCTGATTTGGCTATTTCACTCATTCCGAACAATATCGTTATTGCGAACATTTCGAATATTGTCTAGGGTGGCTGCTCCATATAGCGGATCGACCCCAACACCGCTTTGACCGTCCGCGACACAGATGTCTGAGGAGGGAAATAGATGACACCCCCTGCTGTACTGGATCATCAACTCGCGACCCCCGACGAGGCCACCACAAGCCAAGCGGCCGACGCGGTCGAAATCCTGCACCGGTTTCTCCGACGGCACCCAACGGTCAGCGGCGCGTCGGTCTCGCTCAAGGCAGACGACACCGACACGACTCTGGAGCTTCCCGGGCACGCGCTCCGTCTGCTCGTCGACATCCTCGCCCAGATCGCCAACGGCAACGCCGTCACCATCGCGCCGGTTCACGCCGAGTTGACCACACAGCAGGCTGCAGACCTGCTCAACGTGTCTCGTCCCTGCCTCGTGAGACTGCTCGAGGAACGCAAGATCCCCCGTTGCGCGCAGTGTGCAAATCTCTTGCACTCGCAGATTCCACGTTGCTCATGAATGAAGATGCCCATGAATGACCCTGTTCGCGTTGCTGTAAGCGGGGCGGCCGGCCAGATCGGATACAGCCCCGAAGTCGCTCCGGAACGCCGCGTCGCGCATTGGCGACTTCCCGGCCTGCGCCGCAGCGACCAGCAGTCGAGCTCCTGAACGCCTGGAGATTTTCATATGCCGGAGTTGCCGGAGATCGTGGCTCACGCCGAACGTCTGGCCCGCAACTACAAGGGTGCGGAACTGGCGTCGTTCGCTCCGCTCCATCTCAGCGCACTGAAAACCTACGCACCTTCGCCGCGGGAGGTCCACGGCCTCTCCTTGACGGCCACGGGCAGTCGGGGAAAGTACCTGTTCATGCACTTCGGCGATTTCACTTTCGTGCTCCACCTGATGCAGGGTGGCCGCCTTAGGCCCGATCCGAAACAGGCACGAAAACCGCGTTCGGGCATGGCCCGGTGGGTCTTCGTCGACGGTCCGGCCCTGCTGCTCACCGAGGCCGGCACCGAGCACAAAGCAGGCGTCTGGTTGGTCACGGGCGACCCGACCACCCAGGAACCGGTCGATCATCTCGGACCTGAGGCACGGGACATCCCCCGGGCGGACTTTGCGTCCGCGCTCGGATCCGACAACACCCGAGTCCACGGTTTCTTGCGGGATCAGCGGCGGATCGCAGGCATCGGCCGTCTGCTCTCCAACGAGATTCTCCACGCCGCGAGACTCTCGCCGTTCGCCATGACCACAAAGTTGAGCGACGACGAGGTCGACCGGCTCCACCGGGCGACTGTCTCGGTGATCGACCGGCACCTGACCTTCGAGCGGACGCTCGACGACATCGGCCGTTCGGCGGACCGGCCCAGCGAGGTCCACCACCGGATCGGGTCAGCCTGCAGCACCTGTGCCGACCCCGTGCGCTCGGTCGAGTATCGGCGCTACACGGTGGCCTACTGTCCGACTTGCCAGACAGGCGGCAAGGTTCTGGCCGACAACACGACCAGCAGATTCCTCAGATAGGTGCTGCCAGCAATGCGGCCACAAAGAGGAGGTCAACGAAGTCCCGGACGGCGGAAACTTCATCTGAATGGAGAGCTTGCTCCGGTTCGAGTAAGTGTTGTCGATTTTCGGAGATTGAGTTAGGGGGCGGCCTCCACCGGTGATTACGATTTTGGGTAGCGGTGAGGGCGTGCGTGACCCCGCGGCAAGCGGCATCTCTTGGCGGATCGCTCGCCGATATGGGTGCAACGGTTTCGTGTGACGGGGTGGCTGGCAGCGGGCTTTGAGGTCGTTCGCAGGGAGGAGCCGGTGTCGTGGCCGGGCGTGATCTTGGCGTATTGGGAGGGTCGGTGCATGAGTTGGATGAACGCGCAGTGATCCGCTCGTTGCTTGACCTCTGCATGCAGCCGGGCCACGAAAGGCGACGCGCGCATCGGTCGCGGCGTCTCGTCGATCGCTTGTTCCACCGCTGCGGTCACGCCTTGGGCTAGTTCCTCTGCACGGGTCAGGGTCTCTTGGGGTGGAAGGCCCAACGCCTGTGATGTGCGTTCCCACGCAAGGCGATAGTCTGTTTTGTGGATCGTGTAGTCCCGCCCGACTTTCATGGCGAGCCTGAGTTGGCGCACAGGCACGGTCGTGCCGGGTTGTATCAGATCTCGATAGGGCAAGATCGAGCACACGTCATAATCGCCGTACGGTTGCCACCATCGGCCCTGCTCGTAGCGCAGAGCGGTCTTGGCTTGCGCCCCCGCCAGACTGAAAGCAGCGTCGGCTGCGCCTTGGGACCAGGCGGTCTCGTCGGTTCGCAACGT
>MKWU01004076.1_pt1 | contig 17875 bp, 17 predicted proteins | sample 809101 | NCBI WGS metagenome assembly MKWU01 (sample SAMN05860141, study PRJNA318959) | sponge metagenome | host: Aplysina aerophoba | place: Slovenia: Piran, Adriatic Sea, Gulf of Piran | collected 2013-05-07
ACCGAGGTCGCCAGGCGGTACAGGGCAGGGCGCCGGGCCATGAACGCCCACGCCTGCAGGCCCAGACGAACCCGCGGCGGCGTGATGCGCTCGTCGAACTCGCGCTCGCGGAGCTTGCGGATCAGATCGGCGAGCGGGATCTCCATCGGACAGACTTCCGCGCACCGCCCGTTGAGGGTGCACGCGTTGGGGAGATTCCGGGCCTCGTCGAGCCCCACCATCAGCGGGGTCAGCACCGAGCCCATCGGACCGACGTAGACCCAGCCGTAGGCATGTCCGCCCACCGCGTGGTAGACGGGGCAGTGGTTCATGCACGCCCCGCAGCGGATGCAGCGCAGCATCTCGTGGAACTCGTTGCCGAGCATCTGCGAGCGGCCGTTGTCGACCAGCACCACGTGGTACTCGCCGGGTCCGTCGAGGTCGTCCGCACGCCGCGGGCCGGTCGACACGGTGGTGTAGGCGGTGGTCTCCTGCCCGGTCGCGCTTCGCGCCAGCAGGCGCAGGATGGTGCTCATGTCGTCGAGCGTCGGCACCACCTTTTCGATCGCCGCGGTCACGATGTGCACCCGGGGGAGCGTGTTGGTGAGGTCGCCGTTGCCCTCGTTGGTGACGATGACGCTCGAACCGGTCTCGGCGACGAGGAAATTCGCGCCGGTGATCCCGACGTCCGCGCTCTGGAACTTCTCGCGCAGCACCGACCGCGCCTCGCCGACCAGCGCCGCCGCCTCGGTCTGGCGCTCGGTGAGACCGTACTTCGCGTGATGGGCGTGGAAAAGGTCGGAGATCTGGTCCTTGGTCTTGTGGATCGCCGGCACGATGATGTGGCTCGGCGGCTCGTTCGCGAGCTGGATGATGTACTCGCCGAGATCGGTCTCGATGACCTCGAATCCGGCGCCCTCCAGCTCATCGTTCAGCCCGATCTCCTCGGCCACCATGGACTTTCCCTTGGTGACCCGCTTCGCGCCCGCTGCGCGGCAGATGTCCAGCACGATGGTTCGCGCCTCGGCCGGGGTGCTCGCCCAGTGCACGTGACCGCCGTGCTCGTGCACCCGGGCCTCGAAGCGCTCGAGGTAGTAGTCGAGGTGATGGAGCGTGTGCTCCTTGATCTCCCGTGCGACCCGACGCAGCGCCTGGAACTCGGGAAGCGTCTCCACCACGGCGAGACGCCGGTCGACGAAGCCCGTTCGCGCGCGAGCGAGCGCCCGCGCGAGATCGGGGTTGTTCAGCGCGGAGCGGGCCCGGGCGGGAAAATCGTGCGCCGCGGACTTCATCGCCCCGCCTCGCCGATTCCGTGTCCGGCCATGCCGGCGAGCACCTCGGCGACGTGGAACACCCGCACCGGGTGCGACTGTCGCGTGAGCCGTCCCGCGATGTTCAGCAGGCACCCGAGATCGCCCCCGAGCACCACGTCCGCGCCGGTCGCGATCACGTTCCCGCACTTCTCGTCGACGAGGCGGGTGGAGATCTCCGGGTACTTGACGCAGAAGGTCCCGCCGAAGCCGCAGCAGGTGCCCGGGTCGCGCATCTCGGTGAGCCTCAGCCCGTCGACGGATGCGAGCAGCGTGCGCGGCTGGTCGCGGACGTCCATCTCGCGCAGACCCGCGCAGGAGTCGTGGTACGTCGCGTGGGTCTCGAACCGGGCGCCGACTCCGCGCACCCCGAGCACGTCGGTGAGGAAGCTCGTGAGCTCGTGGGTGCGATCGGCGAGGAGTTGCGCGCGCGCGTGCCAGTCCGCGCCGGTCGGGAACAGCCGCGGATAGTGCTCGCGCAGCATCCCGGAGCAGGAGCCGGACGGCGCGACTATGTAGTCGAAGGACTCGAATGCCTCGATGGTGCGCTTCGCGATGGCCCGCGCGTCGTTGGAGTCACCGCTGTTGTACGCGGGCTGCCCGCAACAGGTCTGGGCCGCGGGCACGCCGACCGCGCAGCCCGCGTCCTCGAGCAGCTTGACCGCCGCGAACCCGACCGAGGGGCGGAAGAGATCGGCGAGGCAGGTGACGAAGAGCCCCACCCAGGGCCGGGTCGCCACGTCGCCGGGAGACTTGGAGGCTGCGTCGGACACGATTCGGCGAACGAGCGGCGCAGGCGTCAGCGGTGGTCCGGATGCGGCGACATCGGTCAGCCACCGATACCGAGGCAGAGGTTCGGCGCGCCCTTCGCCACGACTGCCTCCCACTCGTCGCCCAGGACGGCGCGGGCGGACACCGTGGCGGCGCTGTCGCCCTCCCCGGCCCGAAACATTCGAACCGTCAGCACCCGATGGTGCGCGAGAAGCGGAGCGTCTTCCGAGAAGAGTGTCCTGCCGCTGCTTCCGGGCAGGGTCGGGCGGCCGGCCCCGGAGGGTGCGCGAGAGGGGGGGTTTCTTCGGGAAAGAGTGTCCTGCCGCTGCTTCCGGACAGGGTCGTGCGGGCCGTCGCGGGCTCCTCGTCGGCCATATGGTCACCCCCGAACGAGCCGACCACGACGTAGTCGTCGAAACCGCGCCGGATGGTCTCCACCGCGGCATGGCGCCGCGCCAGGCGCTCGGCGTCGCTTCCATCGCAAATCGTGCCCACGTGCACCGTGATTTCGATCGTGTCCGCGCCCACGGGCGCCGTGCTCGTCCTGGCGCATCCGGCCAGGACGACCGGAAGCACGACGAGCAGGACGCGAATGCCGCGGCGGATGGAGGTGCTCACTCGGTCGACTTCCTCCGTGAGAGGTCGCGCCACTTCGGTTTATACACTTTGTGGCGCTCGCTATGCTATGCGCCCTGCACACGCTGCGCATTGATTCGAGGCCTCATGACCACACGCACCGCCACCATCGAGCGCAACACGCGCGAGACCCGCATCGCGGTCACCGTCGCCCTCGACGGCACCGGAGCCGCGCGTCTCGCCACCGGCATTCCGTTCTTCGAGCACGTGCTGGAGCAGGTCGCCCGGCACGGGGTGATCGACCTCGACGTGCGCGCCGAGGGCGACATCGCGGTCGATGACCACCACACGGTGGAGGACACCGGGATCGTGCTCGGGCAGGCCGTCGCCGAAGCGCTCGGCGAAAGGCGCGGGATCGCCCGCTACGGGCACGCGTACGTACCGCTCGACGAGGCGCTGTCGAGGGTCGTCATCGACTTCTCCGGGCGGCCCGGGCTGTTCTACCGGGTGAGCTATCCGCGTGCGCGGATCGGTGCGTTCGACGTGGACCTCGTCCGCGAGTTCTTCCAGGGGTTCGCGAACGCGGCGGCGGCCACCGTGCACGTCGACTCGCTGCAGGGCGTCAACGCCCACCACATCGCGGAGACGGTCTTCAAGGCGTTCGGCCGCGCGCTGCGGATGGCGGTGGCGCCCGACGAGCGGATCGGCACGACGGTGCCGTCGACCAAGGGCGTGTTGTGAGGAGGGCAGGCTCGTCCACTGCGGTCAGACCGCGCAGCGGGCGCTGGTGCATGCCGACACGACCAACACGGCGCGTCTGTGCAGCAAGTCGGGTTGGCCGAAGGCGTAGCCCGACAATGGACCCGCGCATCGGGTGATGCTCCATGTCGGATTACGCTGCGCTAATCCGACCTACGCGACCCGCGGCCGGGCTGTGTAGGGACGCACGATGAGTATGGAATCCGTCGTCGTGGTCGACTACGGCATGGGCAACCTTCGTTCGGTGTCCAAGGCGGTCGAGCACGTCGCGGATGGGCGCGCCGACGTCCGGGTGACGGACGACGCCCGGGAGATCGAGAACGCCGAACGGATCGTGTTCCCGGGCCAGGGCGCGATGCGCGACTGCATGGCCGAGCTCGCCGCGCACGGGCTCCTGGACCCGATACGGGAGTGTCTCGGAGCAAAGCCGGTGCTCGGGATCTGCATGGGCCTGCAGGTGCTGTTCGAGACGAGCGAGGAGGACCCGGACACCCCGGGGTTCGGGTGGCTTGCGGGCGGCTCGATCCGCTTCCCCGCGAATGCCGTCGATGGGCAGGGCCGGCGTCTCAAGGTCCCGCACATGGGGTGGAACCGGGTGCGTCAACGGCTGGATCACCCGCTGTGGCGAGGCATCGACGACGCCGAGCGCTTCTATTTCGTGCACAGCTACCACGTGTGTCCCGGCGACGACGCGGTCGTCGCCGGCACGAGCGAGCATGCACTGGAGTTCACGGCCGCCGTCGCTGGCGAACGGCTCTTCGCGGTGCAGTTCCACCCCGAAAAGAGCCAGCGCGCCGGCCTCGCGCTGCTCTCCAACTTCCTCGCGTGGGACGGGCGCGCCTGAGCGGCGCCGGTTCGGCAAGGTACCGGACAACGCATTGGTGATCGGACAAGGCGAAAATCGACGCAGAAACAACGAATTGGTATAGGTTGTAGCCCATGGCCGCGTAGAGGTCGGCAGACGCGTAGGTCGGATTTGCGCAGCGTAATCCGACATGAACCATGATCGGCGATACGGGTGGGATGTCGGATTGCGCCTTCGGCCAATCCGACCTACGGAGCCACGGAACGGCGATATCCGAACACGAATGCCGGACAACGTGGCGCCGAACCGTTCGCGTGCGACGGCCTGCCGCTCCACGCGACAGCGCGGGGCCGCGGGCCGGAACGGCCGGATCCGGCCGCTCCGCGGCCAATCGGCGTGGAGCCGAATCGCAATCGGACAGTGAACAATCCATGGGGACAGGAGACCTTTCGATGATCCGAGGAAGCTGCCTTTGCCGCACCGTGCGCTGGTCGTTCGACGGCGCGTTCGACTGGATGAGCCACTGCCACTGCGAGATGTGCCGCAAGGCCCACGGCGCGCCGTTCGCGACCTACGCGATCGGGAGCGGCAAGCACTTCCGGTTCGACCACGGCGAGGATGCCGTCACCCGTTACGAGTCCTCGCCCGGATTCGTCCGCGCATTCTGCTCGGGCTGCGGCTCGGTCGTGCCGTACTCGGTGCGCGGCACCGAGATCGGCATCCCGGTCGGACCGCTCGACGACGATCCGGGCATGCGTGCCACCGGCCACATCTACGCCAAGTGGAAAGCTCCGTGGCATCCGATCACCGATGCGCTGCCGCAGCACGAAGCGGTCGAACGTGGCAGTGAGCCGCGCGTCGACCGCCCGGGCGCGCCCCCATCCACCGATGGGGCGCTGCGTGGAAGCTGCCTGTGCAGAAGCGCCGCCTACGAGGTCACCGGTCCGATCAGGGTAGTGCACAACTGCCACTGCTCACGCTGCCGCAAGGCACGCGCGGCGGCGCATACGACCAACGGCTTCACTGCGATCGACGACGTACGCTACACCCGCGGCGAGGACACGCTTCGGACCTACCGGCTTCCGGAAGCCCGCTACTTCAGCCAGGTGTTCTGCCCGACCTGCGGCTCGGGAATGCCGCGGCGCGATCCCGAACGCGGCGTCGCCGTGATTCCCTTCGGCTCGCTCGACGACGATCCGGGGCGCGGCGCCGAAGACCACATCTTCGTCGCGTCGAAGGCGCCGTGGCACGAGATCACCGACGACCTGCCGCGCTTCGACGAAGCGCCGGAGTAGCGGCAATCATGGCGCTTCCACTCGACGACACCGTCCGGATCGGAATCACGTCGCGGCTCGCCACGCCGGTGGAGATCCGCGAGACCGTCGCGCTGGCCGAGGACGTGGGCCTCGACTCCCTGTGGTGCGGCGAGCACGTCGCGTACACCTCGCCGATCCTCGACCCGTTCGTGCGCCTGAGCTACGCGGCGGCGGTGTCCGAGCGCCTGACCCTCGGCACCAGCGTGTACCTGGTGCCGCTGCGCCCGGCCGCCGCGATCGCGAAGCAGGTCGTCTCGATCGACCATCTCTCGGGCGGGCGCTTTGTGTTCGGCGCGGGCGTCGGCGGCGAGTTCCCCGGAGAGTTCGATGCCTGCGGCGTCCCCGTGCATGAGCGCGGGGCGCGGCTCGACGAAGCCATCGACGTCATGCGGGCGTTGTGGACCGGCGAGCCGGTATCGTTCCGCGGCCGGTTCGTCGAGTTCGAGGACGTGCACATGCAGCCGCCGCCGCTCGCGCCCGGCGGCCCGCCGATCTGGTTGGGAGCACGCCAGAAACCGGCCCTGCGCCGCATCGGGCGCAAGGCCGACGGCTGGGTGAGCTACGTGGTGACGCCGCAGCGCTACGCGGAAGGGTTGCAGGTAATCGAGGCCGCGGCCAGGGACGCCGACCGCACCATCGAGCGGTTCGACACTGCGCACCTGCTCTTCGTCCGCATCGACGACCGCCGCGACCGCGCCCTCGACGACGCGACCGCGATCCTGAGCCGCCGCTACGCGATGGACTTCCGGCGTGCGGCCGAGCGCTACTGCGCCCTCGGCCACCCCGACGAGGTCGCGGCGACCGTCAACGAGTTCCTGCGCGCGGGAGTCCGGCACGTCATCCTCGACCTGCTGGGCGACTGGGACGAATCGCGCCCTCAGCTCGAGCGGTTCTGCGGGGAGGTAAGGCCGAAGCTCCGGATTGACGGCGGCTGACGAGCGAGGCTCCGAATCGATACCGGCAGGCATGCACCACACCGCAGGTCGGATCCCTGGGAGCGCGGGCGTCCCGCACACTTGAACACCTGTGGGCCTCCGGCCCACTTGCGGGCGGGACGCCCGCGCTCCCAGCACCTCGCCCGAACTTGAGCGCCATTTGAAGACAGCGCTCGTTCACGACGTGTCGAGCGCCGCCCCGAAGTTCGTCGCCTGGTCCATCTCCGGCACCCGACGCCCGAGAGGTCGTGCCGCCTCCGGGCGTTCGCAGCGCAGGAACTCCCCGCTGCCGCGCTCGACGAGCAGCTCGCCGCCGTCGACCACCCGGCGCCCGCGGGAAAGCACGGTCACCGGCCACCCCCTGATGCGCCGGCCCTCGTAGGGGGTGTATCCGACGTTGTCGTGCAGGTCGTCCCACGTGACCGTGACCTCGCGCTCCGGGTCCCAGATCGCGAGGTCGGCGTCGGAGCCGATCGCGATGGTGCCCTTGCGCGGATACAGCCCGTAGAGCCGCGCCGCGTTGGTGGAGGCGAGGGCCACGAACCGGTTGAGGTCGATTCGGCCGCCGCCGACACCCTCGGAGAACAGCAGCGGCAGGCGCAGCTCGATGCCCGGCACGCCGTTGGCGATCTGCTTGAACGAGGCGTCGGGGCCGCCCGCGAGCTTGCCGCTTGCGTCGAAGCGGTACGGCGCGTGGTCGGAGGAGAACACGTGGAACGTACCGTTCTCGAGCCCGCGCCACACGTGCTCCTGGTTCGCGGCGTCGCGCGGCGGCGGGCTGCAGCAGAACTTCGCGCCCTCCATGCCGTCGCGGTCGAGGTCCGCCGCGGTCAGGAACAGGTACTGCGGGCAGGTCTCGCCGTAGATTCGAAGCCCGCGATCCTGCGCGCGGCGGATGGCGTCCGCGGCCTCGGCGCCGGAGACGTGCACGATGAGCATCGGGACGTCGACGAGCCGCGCGAGGTCGATGGCCCGGCTCGTCGCCTCGCTCTCCGCGATGCGCGCATGGCTGACCGCGTGGTACTTGGGCGCGCGATGGCCACCTTCGAGGAGGCGGTCGGTGAGCCACCGGATCATGTCGTGGTTCTCGGCGTGCACCATCGTCATCGCGCCCTCGCGCCGGGCGAGCGAGAGCACGTCGAGCATCTGGTAGTCATCGAGCTGGAGCAGGTCGTAGGTCATGTACACCTTGAACGAGGTGTAGCCATCCTCGATGAGCGCGGGAAGCTCCTGGCCGAGGGTCTGGGCGGTGGGGTCGGAGATGATGAGGTGGAAGGCGTAGTCCACGACCGCCTTGGGACCTGCGCAGGCGTGGTAGGCATCCACCACCTCGCGCAGCGACTGCCCGCGGTGCTGCGCCGCGAAGGGGATGATGGTGGTGGTGCCCCCGAACGCGGCGGAGACCGAGCCGGAGTGGAAGTCGTCCGCGCAGAGCACTCCCGCCGCCGACATCTGCTCGATGTGACAGTGGCTGTCGATCCCGCCGGGCAGCACGAGCTTGCCGGTGGCGTCGATCTCGTCGCTGCCTTCGTCGAGGTCGCCGGCCAGGGCGACGATTTTCCCGTCGCGGACGCCGACGTCGGCGGCAAAGGTGTCGGCCGCGGTCGCGACGGTGCCGCCGCGGATGACGAGGTCGAATCGGCTCATGGGGAGGCTCCTGGGAATCGGCACCGGTGAACAACGACGACCGGCAAGCGCGATTCAGACTACATCAGATCTCTGCCTTCTCCATCACCATGCATTCGTGGATGTAGTCCATCGCGTGCGGGTCGGGGTCCGAGCGGACGAGGTCGACGAAGCTCTGGAAGTAGCGGTCGACGATCTCCCGGCGCTCGCCGAGTGGGCGGGTCTCTTCGAGCGCGTTGACGAAGACCGTCTCGCTCCAGGTGCGGGTGTTGGGGACGTAGGTCTCGGCGAAACGAGCGGCGTCGCCGTCCTCGGCGAAGCGGGCCGCGTAGGGGCAGCGGGTGAAGCGGGTCTCCGCGTGCACGAGCCGCAGTCCCGCCCGGTGGACGGGACCTCCGGCGTCGAGGAGCGGGGCGTGGAACTCGGCCGGGGTCCGGTAGAACTGCGGAATGGTGGTCCGCCGGTACTCCGGCTCCGTGATCGTTCCGTCGTCGGCGAGCGCGCACCACAGGCGGTTCATCACGTCGAACATGTTGGCGCCGCCGGTGTTGCCCATGTGGCGGCCGTCGCCGGCGAGCGCGAGGTTCACCGTCATCAGCCGCCCGCCCGGCTTCAGCTCCGACGCGCGGGCGAGAAGGATGTCCTGCCAGTCGGCGCGGGCGCGGGCGCGCAGCGCCGCCAACTCCTCGCCGCGGGCACCGACCATGTGGATGTGGTCGCTCACCGGACACGGCAGCGCGCTCAGCCAGTGCATCGCGGTGGCGGAGAATCCGAAGTCGATCGTCCGGGGCGGAAAGATTGGCTCGAAGAAGCTCGTCGCGGCAGCGTAGACGAAGATGTCGTCGTGCTCGTCGCGGTAGCTCGTCACGCCGGGGCGGCCCCCGTGGGTGGTGGTGAACAGGGCGGAATAGTCGTTGCGCGGAAGATCGGTGTAGGTCACGCACACCGCGCGGCGCGACGCCCGTGCCCGCAACGCCGAGATCGTCGCGCGGTGGAGATCGATCGAGGTTCCGCCGTCGGCGGCTCCGTAGTCGGCAATGTGAAACGGCTCACCGGTTCCCGCGACGTTCATCCCGGCGATCGCGCGGCACGCGAGGTCCCGGGCATTGTCGATGGCGTCCTTCGCACCCTGGGTGTGGGTGGAGTAGTCGCCCTCGTGCCACATCGAGATCGTCGATCGTGCTCCGTCGAGCCGGCTCATGCCGCGATTCCATCGGCGTCGGTGCGGCGGATTATAGGCGGCCCGAGCCGCGCGTCCGCCTTTCGCGACGAGGCATGAATCAACTCTCGAGGGATCGCCCGGCCCCACCGGATTCGTGCGGAGTATTGGTGGTAGCATGACTGCACTACGGTCACTATAACGATCATGATATGTTCGCCTTTGCGACACGCTACGACGGGGATCCAGGCGTGAGCGTCCTTTTCCGAGCCGAGATTGCCTGCTGTCACACCGACGACGCGGTGATGCCCGGGTTCCGGCTTCCGCCGGACATGCTGCAGCCGACCCGAACCGGCTCCGGGTGACGTCCGAGACCCACCGATCTACCCGCCAATGCGAACGAGGACCGAACGACTGCGGCAGCTCCTGTCCGAGCCCGGCCTGATCGTTCTGTCCGGCTGCCACGATGCGATCAGCGCGCGTATCACCGAGCGCGCGGGATTTCCGGTAGCGTTCATGAGCGGTCTGGCGGTCTCGGCCGCCCGGCTCGCCGCCCCCGACACCGGCCTCATCTCGTTCGGCGAAATGCTCGACCAGGGACGCGACATCTGCGCGGCGGTGTCGATTCCGGTCATCGGCGACGGAGACACCGGCTACGGCAACGCGATATCGGGCCGGGTGTAGACGATGAAGGGGACGATGCTGCCGCTGCTGTTCATCGGGCTGGCGATCTACGTCGGGCTGTGCGCGGTGCTCTACCTGCTTCAGGAGCACCTCATCTTTCTGAGTCCGCCGCTCTCCGACAGCGATCGGCACGCGGTCCGGCTCCTGCCGGGCACGACCGAGATTCGAATCACGGCGTACGACGGAACGGAGCTGCACGGCTGGCTCCGGCACACCGCGGAGGAGACGCAACCGAGAGGTCTGGTGATCTACTTCGGCGGCAACGCGGAGGAGGTGTCCGGGCAGATGCACGATGCGCCGATGCTCGCGCCGTGGTCGTTCGCGGCCGTCAACTATCGGGGATTCGGACTGAGCGAAGGACGCCCGGGCGAGGACGTGCTCACGCAGGACGCGCTCGCCATCCACGACTGGCTCGCCAAGCGCGAGGACATCGACCCGGATCGCATCGTGGTCTTCGGGCGCAGTCTCGGCAGCGGGGTCGCGGTTCAGCTCGCCGCGAGCCGACCGGTGCGGGCAGTGGTGCTGGTTTCTCCGTTCGACAGCCTGCGCAGCATCGCCAAGAAGCAGTACCCGATCTTCCCGGTGTCCCTGCTGCTCAAGCATCCCTTCGACTCGCTCGCGCTCGTCCCGGAAATCGCGACGCCCCTGCTGGCAATGGCGGGCGAGCACGACAGGCTCATCCCCCCCGAATACTCCCGGCGCCTGTACGACGCGTGGGCCGGCCCGAAGCAGTGGGTGCTCGTTCCCGAGACGGATCACAACGACATACACACCCACCCGGAATACTGGCCCGCGATCCGCGAGCTCCTGGCATCCGTCGGGCCCGCGACCCAAGGGCAGGACGATTGATTCGGATCGCGCGGCCGAGCGCACCCGCTACGGCATCGATGCCCGATCAGACCGCCATGGCGCCCTGCCGGCCGGGGTCGGCAGAAGGCGCAACCCGACATCACGGCCCGAAGTGGGCGACCCTCCGTCTCTGACAGCGCTCCCCGAAATCGACCTGCCGAGACCACTGACGCCATTCGTGCGAGCTCGTGCGTCGAACCACCGCCGCCCGTTTCGGCCTCGGGCAAGACCCGATACCATCGCTGCGCATCGGCCGTCACCGGAGGATCGATCCCATGTCCGCCACCCATCCGAGAGTCCTCGTCTTCCAGCACATCGCGCTCGAGCATCCCGGAGTGTTCCGCGACTTCCTTCGCGAGGACCGCATCGAGTGGACCGCGGTCGAGCTCGACGAAGGCGAGCCGATTCCGGATCTGGACGGCTACGACGCGCTCTGGGTGATGGGCGGCCCGATGGACGTGTGGGAGGACGACGCCCACCCGTGGCTCGAGCCCGAGCGCAAGGCGATCCGCGAGGCGGTCGTCGAGCGGAAGATGCCGTTCTTCGGCTTCTGCCTCGGCCACCAGCTTCTCGCGCAGGCGCTCGGCGGCGAGGTCGGGCCCGCGACGACGCCCGAGATCGGCATCCTGAACGTCGAGCTGACCGACGCGGGCCGCGCCAGTCCAATCTTCAATGGCCTGCCGGCGGTTCACTCCTGCCTCCAGTGGCACAGCGCGGAGGTGCTGCGCACGCCGGCCGGAGCCCGGACGCTCGCCGCGTCCCCCGCCTGTGCGGTGCAGGCGCTCCAATTCGCCGGCCATGCCTTCAGCATCCAGTACCACGTCGAAATCACCGGCGACACGGTCCCGCAGTGGGGCGCGGTGCCGGAGTACGAGCAGGCACTGGAACGCGCGATGGGCGAGGGCGCGCTCTCCGCGCTCGAAGCCGATGCGGCAGCCCACATGGCTGATTTCAACCGCAATGCGCGCCGCATCTACGACAATTTCATGGACATCGTCCACCGGAGCCGCGCCCGAGCCGCGTAGAGGCCCACGCCGGGTGTTGCCGCCCGGTCGCCGGCGCGCCTCGGCCACGGAGACTGCACATGCCCCTGGGTACCCCCACTGCCGAAGATCGCGGCTTCATGCGCGAGGCACACGCCGAAGCCCTCGCGAGCTACGAGGCGGGCGGCGTCCCGGTCGGCGCCGTAATGGTCGAGAACGCAGCGATCGTCGGCCGCGGCCACAACCGCCGCGTGCAGGACTCGAACCCCGTCTCGCACGGCGAGACCGACTGCATGAAGAATGCAGGCCGGCGGCCGGACTATTCCCGCGTCACCATGTACACCACGTTGAGCCCGTGCATGATGTGCACCGGGACCATCCTCCAGTTCGGTATCCCCCGGGTGGTCATCGGCGAGGCGAAGAACTTCGCCGGCAACATCGAGTTCCTGAGCGAACGGGGCGTCGAGGTGGTGCTCATGCACGACGAGGCGTGCATCGAGCTCATGTCCCGGTTCATCGAGGAGCGCCCCGACCTCTGGTACGAGGACATCGCGGGCAACGAGTGAGGCGGTGCGGCGCGTTCCCGACGCGGCCGCTCCGGGGGCCGGGCTGCGGCGCCATCGGCGCGGTACCGTCCGGAGTCGGGGCGCGGACGGCGAGCAGCGCCGCCTCGTGCGGTCCGCGCTTGACCGCCACTTGCCACCAATTCACGGCTGAGGACGGAGATTCAGCCACGGGTCCGTGGCTTCGGTTCGCGGACTCGTGAGAAATGCGGGTGAACGTTCGTCTCGATCGGACACGCGCCGAACCGCATTTCTCACCGATTCACGGCTTCGGACGCGGATCGGTGCGAAATGGCGGCTAACTCGTTCCGTAGAGACGGTCCCCCGCGTCGCCGAGCCCGGGCACGATGTAGCCGTGATCGTTCAGGTGCGAGTCGATGGCCGCGGTGTAGACGGGAACATCCGGGTGCGCCTGCCGGAAAGACTCGACCCCCTCGGGGGACGCGAGCAGGCAAGCCATCTTGATGTCCCTCGCCCCCGCTTCCTTGATCCGGGCGACCGCGGCGATGGCCGAATTCGCGGTGGCGAGCATTGGGTCGAGCATGATGACAGGACGGTCTTCGAGGTCGTCCGGCACCTTGAAGTAGTACTCCACCGCCACGAGGGTTTCCGGATCGCGATAGAGGCCGATATGGCCGACGCGGGCCGAAGGCACCAGATCGAGCATCCCTTCGAGCAGGCCGTTGCCCGCGCGCAGGATCGAGATCAGCGCGAGCTTCTTCCCCGACAGGAACGGCGCCGGCATTTCCGTGAGCGGCGTGCTGATGGTGCGCGTCTCGATGGCGAGATCGCGCGTCACCTCGTATCCGAGCAGCAGCGAAATCTCGTTCAGGAGCTGCCGGAACTTCGCGGTCGGCGTGTCCTTGCGCCGCATGATGGAAAGCTTGTGCTGGACGAGGGGGTGATCGATTACCGTGACGTCGGACATCTGAAGTCGCTCCGTGGCACCGGGTTCGTATTGGCGCTCCAGCCGCCGATTCGCATCATCCCCGGCATGCGAAGCGCGAAGCAAGCGCCTGGACGTGCGGGCTGGCGGCCACTTCTCTGCGAACCGGCTAGCGCGAAAATATCATCGATCCGCGCCCGCAGCCGTGAATCGGGTAGAGTCGCGCTAGAACACCGTCCCGTCGCTCGCGACCTCGATTGGCGGCCCGCCGCCGGGGCGACGCTCGGCCGCGATTCGGCGCCCCGCGCTCCAGGTGCCGCCTTCGAGCATCTTGACCAGGGGCGGAGGATCGGCGGCGAGACCCAGGAGCTCCCACACCAGCGGCGCAAGGCGGTCGAGGAGCGCCACGGTGAGTGCTCGCCACTCGACGACGAGCTCGGAATTCACCGGGAGCGGAGATGCCGCCGCGGCGGAGTCGCGCAGGGCGAGTACTCCGAGGTCGACGAACAGGCCACCGTTGCGGTACTCGGCGAGACCGGTGAGCCGGTCGATTCCGGTGACGTCGATGCCCGCGTCCTGCATCGGCTCGACGAGCGAATACGTCAGCCACTGCGAGAGCTTGTGGAATGGCACGAGCCCGTGGGTGGCGTCGTCGCGCACCAGGGCGGAGTGACGCCACACGTCGCCGAGACTGACGCCATCGAGGGCGATGCGTCCGGGCCAGATGGTGCCGAGGCTACGGAGCACTGCGTGCAGCGCATCTCCGAGATCGACGGAGGTGCGACCCGCGGCCAGGGAGTCGAACAGGCGGCCGGGACGCGCCGGGGCGTTTCCAAACCACTCGGGATGTGCACGAAGCGCATCCCCAAGCGCACGCAGCAGCGTGACCCGCCCATCGATTCCGGCCAGAGGATTTCCGTCATCGACCTGGAACGCTCGCGCGACCGTTTCCGCCGTCAGGCGCGACAGTCCGTCGGCGTCGGCGCGAAGCGGCTGCCGGGGATCGGACGAGAACGCGCCGGAGGCGAACAGATGCAGGCTCGCGACGCCGAGGCCCTCGGACCGCGCGAGCTCGAACCCCGTGTCGGGCTCCCGCCACCGCCACGCCGATCCCGCTCCCGCGTCGAGGAGCACGCTCGTGACCGCAAGGTCGAACCGGATGCGCGCCCGCTCGGCGCCGTCCACTCCTTCGAGCAGCGGTGCGACCCGATCCACCCCGCCAACCTCGAAGTGCCGCCATCGGCTGTGGAACGGGATGTCCAGCAACGGGTAGTTGCGCCGCACCTCGTCGGCCACGTAGTCGGCGACGACGGCGAGCCGTTGCATGTCGAGGACGAAGTGCGGGAGGACGTCCCGCTCGCCCGCGGCGAGCAGCTCGTGGCAGCGTTCGCGCACCGCGTCGGCGCCGAGGAGCGCGGCGGCGGCGGAATCAGGCCGCATCGCTCGCCTGCCCGCGGCCACCCGCGGTCGAAAGGCTAATCGTCGAGTCCTCGGCCCTTGGGCTCCTTCAGCTCGTCGACGCCCACCGGTCGTTCGCTGAAGTACCCGGCGGCCTTCTTGGCATCCATCTCGACGCTCGCGTCGTCGGGGATCAGCTCGTCGGGGATCGCGACCCGCTCCACCACCTCCAGCCCCTGGCGCGCCAGGGCATCGTGCTTCATGTTGCTCATCGACACGAACCGGTCGATGCGGGTCACGCCGAGCCAGTGCAGCACGTCGGGCATCAGCTCCTGGAAGCGCATGTCCTCGACCCCGGCCACGCACTCGGTGCGCTCGAAGTAGGTCTCGGCCCGGTCGCCGCCTTCCTGTCGCTTGCGGGCGTTGTAGACGAGGAACTTGGTCACCTCCCCGAGCGCCCGGCCTTCCTTGCGGTTGTAGACGACCAGCCCGCAGCCGCCTTCCTGCGCGGTCTCGATGCACACCTCGATGCCGTGCGCCAGGTACGGCCGGCAGGTGCAGATGTCGGAGCCGAACACGTCGGAGCCGTTGCACTCGTCGTGCACGCGGCAGGCGACCTTGCGCGCGGGATCGGAAATGGCGCCCGGGTCGCCGAAGATGTACACGCTGATGCCGCCGATCGGCGGCAGGAAGATCTTGAAATCGCTGCGCGTCACCAGCTCGGAGAACATGCCGCCGGACTGCTCGAACAGCCCGCGGCGCAGGACGCTCTCCGCGATGCCGAACCGTTCGGCGATCCCCGGCAGGTACCACACCGGCTCGATCGCCGCCTTCGTCACCCGCACGTCGCCGTTCTCGGTGAGGACGACGCCGTCGGGGCGCAGCCGGCCCGCGGCGATGGCGTCGCGGAACTCCGGCATGTTCACCCGGGCCCGGGTCACCGCGATGGTCGGGCGGATATCCCAGCCTTCGGTGAGCTGCTCGGCGAACGCTTCACTCACCAGGTGGCCATAGGGGTCGAGCGAGACGATGGCCGAAGAATCGTTCCACTTCCGGTGCGGGCCGATCCGGGTTGCCGGGGCCGTATTGGTGAGATCCGGGACGTGCACCGGGTCGAGTGTCCCCGCCGCCACGGCCAAGGCGCGATACAGCGAATAGGAGCCGGAGTGCGCGCCGATCGCGTTGCGCCGCGCGGTGAGGGTCCCGACGACGGGACCGCGCTCGGCGGCGCTCGCCGCGCCCCAGAGAATCGGCGAGACCGACTTCCGGCCCGTCGGGTGCGAGTGCAGCTTGATGTGCCTGCCGGCCGGGGAGTGAGCGTTCATCGTGGTCGCGACGTGCAGCGGAACCCGTGGCGCCACCGGCTCACGCCGGCGGAAGGGGGAGAAGATAACAGAAAGGCCGGAAACGACGCGATTTCGGCGCACCCCTTCTCGGGAACGCCACTTTCGGGGTTGCCTGCCGCACGGTCCGATGCGCGACATGCTCCATCGGCGCATCGCGGCCGCGTGTCGCCTCAGGCTTCGCCCGTCACCGCGGAAAGTCCGGCCTCGGATCGAAGGACATCGTATCCGCCATCTTCCGGTACAGCGACTCCGCCTCCGGGGAATCGGCGGGCGGGGCGACGATCTCCAGGGTGACGTACTGGTCGCCGTTCGGCCGGCCGGGAAGCCCGCGTCCCTTCAGCCGCAACGACCGGCCGGCCCGGGATCCCCGGGGAATCTTGAGATCGACCTTGCCGCCGAGGGTGGGCACCGCGACCGCCGCCCCGAGGGCGGCCTCCCACGGCGCGACCGGCAGCCTGAGGTGCACGTCGCGGCCTTCCGCCCTGAACAGTGGATGCGCCGCGTGCGTGACGGTGAGATACAGATCTCCCGCCAGTCCGCCGCCCGCTCCGGCGCCGCCCAAACCGCCCAGGCGGATGCGCTGGCCTTCCGTGACCCCCTTCGGAATCCTCACGTTCAACGTCCGGCCGCGGACTGTGATGGTGCGGGTCGCTCCGCGGTAGGCGTCCTCGAGCGGGATTTCGATCGTGGCGCTCTGATCCCCGCCCCTGGCCCGCATCGGGCCGCGCGCACCGGCGAAGCCGCCGCGACCGAACAGCGTTTCGAAGAAATCGCTGAAGCCAGAGTCGCCGGAGAACCCGCCGCCGCCGAAGTTGAACTGCCGCTCCCATCCCGGAGGCGGCCGGAACTCCTGACCATGCTTCCAGTCCTTGCCGAACCGGTCGTAGGCCGCCCGCTTCTCGGGATCCTTCAATACCTCGTACGCCTCGCCGACCTCCTTGAAACGCGCCTCGGCGTCCGCCTCCTTCGAGACGTCGGGATGGAACTTCCGCGCAAGACGCCGGTACGCGCGCTTGACGTCGTCCTGCGACGCGCCACGCGCGACCCCGAGCGTCTCGTAGTAGTTCCTGAATCGCATCGCCTGCCGATGCTCCCAATGCGTCTCCTGCCGACCCGCTCTCAGCGTCGCGTCTCGGCCCCCATCTCAGCGCCGCATGTCAGCCACTTGGCGCCTCCAGCGCCGCAATGCGGTCATCCAGCGGCGGGTGGCTGCGGAACAGGTGAGCGAAGCCGCTGCCCACGCGTCCCGAGATTCCGAACGCGGTCATCTCGCTCGGAAGCCGGGGCTCTTCCCCGTAGCCCGCGCGCAGGCGCCGCAACGCCGCGATCATCTTGCCGCGGCCCGCGAGCTCGGCACCGCCGATGTCCGCCCGGAACTCGCGCCGGCGCGAGAACCACATCACGATCATCGACGCGAGGATCGAGAGCACCACCTGCGCGACGATCACGGTGATGAAGTAGCCGGGGCCGTAGCCGCGCGCATTGCGAAACACCACGCGATCCACAACGTGTCCGACGACGCGCGAAAGCAGGATGACGAACGTGTTCACCACCCCCTGAATCAGGGTCAGGGTCACCATGTCGCCGTTCGCGACGTGGCTGACTTCGTGCCCGAGCACCGCCTCGGCCTCATCGGCCGACATGTTCGCCAGCAACCCGGTGCTCACCGCGACGAGCGCGTTGTTGCGGTTCATGCCGGTCGCGAACGCGTTGATTTCGGGTGCGTCGTAGACGGCCACCTCCGGCATGCCGATGCCGGCCCGCCGCGCCTGGTGCGCCACCGTGTCGAGCAGCCAGCGTTCGGTGCGGTTGGCGGGGCGCTCGATGACCCGCGCGCCGGTCGATCGCTTCGCCAGCCACTTCGACATCGCGAGCGAGATGAACGCGCCGCCCATGCCGATCACGGCGGAGATGACGAGCAGCGCGGTCA
>MKWU01004079.1_pt1 | contig 17861 bp, 13 predicted proteins | sample 809101 | NCBI WGS metagenome assembly MKWU01 (sample SAMN05860141, study PRJNA318959) | sponge metagenome | host: Aplysina aerophoba | place: Slovenia: Piran, Adriatic Sea, Gulf of Piran | collected 2013-05-07
GCACGTATAATGCGCCGCCATTCGCAGGCGTCTTCCGGTGGCTCGCCGATGCCCGCCTTGTGCATCGCAATCGCGCCGAGCTGCACGAGGAAGGCGTGCCACGCGTGCCGCTGGTGCGGGCGAAGCACGGGAAAACTGGCGATTTCGTCTCTTACCAGTGCGGCGTACACATCAGGCAGGGAAGCCTCAACCACGCTGTTGTCGTCTGTCTTGAAGTGAATGAGTTCGGCGGTAAGGATGTTGTGCACTGTGTGTGCCTCCAAATGGAAGAAACAAATGTTTGCAAGGACATTCGAAAAATGTACTTGAATTGCACAACTGTTGTCAACAGGACGTTTGCAGAAAGTTCCCGTGGCTTCGAGATGTCCGCGTTACAGCCGCCGCAGACCCAGGCGGTCATACCGGAAAGGCCTGTCGCTGATGGTGAACTCGAAGCCACCGTCAACGGCCTGCGCCTCTACGGATTCCGGCGCTTCTGCGCCTCCGAGCCAGCCCAGGCGCACCGTCACTTTGTCGATTGCGCCATCCTGCCCGAACGGGCTGCGCTGCGGTGTTGCGAAAGAAATCTCCACGCCCTCGTCGCCGAGTCGCGTGCGTATCCGCTCTTCGTCGCCCGCGAAGACTACCTCTCTGTCAAGAAATGTCTTGTCGCGCTTCACCACCACACTGCGAGCAGTTATCCTGTCCCCTAACAGCGCGCCGGAGATGTCGTTGGCATGCGCGAACCACTCTTCGCCCTTGTTTTCAATCAGCGCATTCAGCTTCTCCGGGTGCGTTGCGCTCTCCACAAGTTTGCGGTTCATCGCCGGGATGCGCCACGGCTTGTCCTCGTTCGATGCGCCATTGACTAGTCCAAGCGTCAGTGCCAGTATTCGTAGATCCGGATAGACATAGCCGTGCGGTCCCAGACCGTTGGCGTTATCGCCGCTCGCAAGTAGGTGGGACAGATCGGCATCCGGCGGCGTCAGCACGACGCAGGTCGGCGAAGAGTAGGGCTCCGGCCTGTCGTCGCGCTCGTGACGGTGCAGCCGCCCTATGCGCTGGAGCAGCACATCGATGGGGCAGAGGTCGGTGATGAGCAGGTCGGCGTCTATGTCGAGAGACTGTTCGAGCGTCTGCGTCCCGACCACCACGCATCCGCCGCCGCTGCGATCCTTGCCGAGCCGACCCTCCACAGCTGCGTCCAGCAGCTTGCGGTCCTCCGATGCGAACCTGCCGGTGTGCAGAGTGCTGACGCCGTTGCAGCTGAACAGTAGGTCGGTTTCCTCGCTGCCGGCGGCTTCTTCGAGAGCCTGTTGCGTGTTGATCGCGTATGCGACCGTGTTCCGCACTACCAGAACTTTCGCCCCGGCGCGCACGGCTTCGAGGGCGATGGCTGCCGTAGCGGTAAAGTCGTGCATCTGCTTGCGAGCATCTATGCGGACGCTTTTCTCCCCGCCGTTCTCGCCAACTTGTGCGATCTTCACCTCATTATCTGAGCGTGTCGAGACGGAAGGATAAGGCGCGCCGATGGCATCGCTCAGATCGGGTACGGGCAGGTCGCTGTTCCTGCGAGGACGAAGTAGCCAGCGGGAGCGGGCCGCGGAGCCAAGCGTCGCCGACATCAGCAGAGCGTACCCACCCGCGCCGATGTGCGCATCCAGAAGAGTTTGCAGTATAACGCTCATATACGGGTCCGACGCGTGAACCTCGTCCACGACAAGCAAGTTGCGCGAAAGGCATGCCGCGCGCATGTGCGAATGGCGCACTTGCAATGCTGCCATCATCGCCTGATCGACGGTTCCGACGGCTATCTGTGCTGCGAGAAACCTCTTTGCGCTCTCCGCCGCCCAGAAGCGCTGGCCACCGCCGCTCGCGTGCGTGTCCCACCAGACCTCGTAGCCCTGAAGGTGTTGCCCGGTGAAGTCACCTGCCTGAATGTAGCCAGGTACGGCAAGAACCGGTTCCGGCTTGTGCGACGGGAAGAGATTGCTAACGAAGCGATTGACCCTGCCATGAATCTGGGACGCGGCGGCGCGGGTCGGGAGCGCGAAGTACATACCGTCAACGAGGCCGGTATCGTACATGCGGGCGAAGCGCCAGAGCGCCGCCTCGGTCTTGCCTGAACCTGTCTCCGACTCGATGATGACAACCGGCTCATCAAGCGGGATGTCCCAGGCTGCCGCACGCTGTATGGCGTTAGGTGCATACGGGATGTCAAAGAGCGTGGAGAAGTCTGGTACTTCGGCGAGGTATTGACGCTGCGCAGAAATGTCCAGGCCGATTTCAGAGACCGCTGTACGCGCTCGGTGTCGCGCCTTACGCATGTAGGCGTTGTTGGGTTCGTCCTCGTATGGAAAGTGCTTTTCGTCTGAGCCAATCCAGTCCGCGAGAGTGCATAGCCCCAGGAACATGTGCTGGAATTGAGGCTCGGACGGGAGCGGCGGTCCGCCGCTTTCAAATGCCGCAGGGAACCACTTGCGTACCAGCTTCCCGATGCGTCTGACGCAGGCTATCGGATCAAGCTCGCCGAAAGAGCGCCAGACTGCCGGATTTGCCGATCTGGAATCGTGGATGTTCAGCGGTTCACCGTGGTGGGACATAGCCGCCGCGAAGAGAGCGGATGCAGTGTTTCCGCCGTCACCGTCCCAGTTGGCGATATGCTCGTACCATCCGATGCCGCTCAAGAACCAGTCTGAGGTATCCTGGTCTGTTCCCCGCAGCACAGGAACGATGTCGGCGGTGTGTCCGGCCCGCCTCGGCCTGCGCCTGCCTTCTAGATCTTCATCGAGCCAAGGACCGCCGTTCTGCGCCTGAAAGCCTGAATTGACCTTCCCGATGTCATGCAGCGCCGCGAAAACGCAGAGTCTTGCTGTAGTCACGTCGCTCAGGTGCTCTACGCTGGCGCTTGATGCAAGGCGCTTCACAACCGTAGGCAACTCAAGTAGCGCTTCAAAGCATGCACCCACGTCGGCAAGGTGATGCTCCAGCAGGTGAATGCGTCCCTGGTCGGTACGGCCTGATTTCGCCCAGTGGCGGTAGGTATATATTGGTTCGTTCATCTGCATATGATATGCGGCAATTATTCTTGCCCACCTTTTTTCATTCCTTGACACGCGAACTCAACTCAGGTACGGTTTTCTCATAAGGAATCGGTGTGTTGCCTAATCCGCAACACCGCGTATCGAATGATTGCCGATACCCTGCTAGATGAACCCGGACTATTCCGTATAGTTCGGGTTTATTTTGTTCCCAAGTCCTCAAACCGAAACCCCCTCCTCGGCGACACGCCTTCGCGCTCGCTTCTCCATTCGAGTTCTCGAAAACCAAGTCCGATATGGTCTATGTCAGCTCTTCCTAAATTCTGTTGCGCCAGCGTGTACGCCAGAAGGTCGGCAACTTGGATTCCTACTGTTGCCTTTGAACTCACAAAAAACGGAGTCTCAACGATGTGCGTTAAGGTACGCCCAATAAGGTTGCCATAGAGAAAGTTCCCAAAGGCTCGTGCCTTCTGAGTATCTGCACCTTCATCCTGTGAGCCCAGCGCAATAATGGCCATTTCGTCCTCACCAAGCTCAACCATCATCGCATTTACTCTTTCAAGTATGCGACTGTAAGCACGATAGACTATCGGCTCAGTGAACCCTTCAACTGCAAGGGTGTCGGTATTTCTTAAGCCTGCTGCGAACGCCCGTACACCGGCAGATTTACAGGGGCTCACTATCTCCTCGCAAAGTGTTACTTTCCAGGGTGTCCTCACGGCACGGCGGCTAAGAAGGCGACGCCCCTTGATTTCATAATCGTCGGGCCCATCGAACGGCAAAAGCCGTCGTTTGAGCTGAAGAATATCGCGAAAAAAGTCTTTACTGTCCTTAGGATCAATCGTAATCGCCGCCCACACTGTGAACCCACTGGGATCCTTTGGGCGTGGCCATTCGGATTCATCAACAAACACCAGCACGGCAGACGCTCCAACGAATTATTTTGACTAACTCCAAGCACTAAGTTTAACCTAAGTGAACCGGAAGCAGTATCTGCTGTAGTGATTAAATAGCATTAAAGTATGGTTGGGTGTTGTGAGGGCGGTGACATTGCTATATCACTGCCCTCTTCTTTTTTAGCCGATATATTCACAGCATCTGAAGGTATTGAAGGGCACGATCACAGGATTAACATCATTTACGGCACCATCGCCAAGCTCCCGGACGGGTCCGGCACAAGACCCAGGGAGATGAGCGTCGTCTGGATCGAGCTGTGCCCCAGCCAGCGAGAGAGGTAATTGATGGGGATGCCGTTCATAAGAAGGTGTCGGGCGTAGCTGTGGCGGAATGTGTGGGTCCCGATCTCTGTGCCCGGCGGTATCACGCCGGTCTGCTCGGCTTTCGCGTGTGCCTTCTGCACCCAGCGCCATGCCGTCGTCCGGTGAGCGTCTATGATGCGCCCTTCCGTCACGTTGCCATAAGCGAGTGCCGTCTGGAACGCAGCCCCAAGCTCCGGATGCACCGGCACCACCCTTGCCTTCCTGCCCTTGCCCGACCACACGCGAAGCGTTGGCAGCTCCACATCGAGCGACAGGTCCGCGACCTCAAGCGCCAGGGCTTCTGAGACTCGCAGGCCCGCCCGCCATTGCTCAAGCATCAGCAGCCGCGCACGGGGGGGTCGGCTGCTCTGATGATGGCGTTGACCTCGTGGGCTTCGAGGTACTTGGGCAGCGGCTTGGGCGCAAGCTCTTTGTCCTGCTCAGTCCTCTTGGGATGCTGGCCGCGGGGCCTGCGACGTCGGGCGATGGCGGTGGTCGGTTCTGCTGCCATACTGACCTCAAAGTTGCACTTATTACGGGCGAAGGTGCAGCCAATGCACACATAATTGCAGTTGAGGGCGCCATAGTTGCACTTATGCGCCGGCTGTGGCAGCCGACCTGCAATTTCACGCGCAACACCTTCTCAGAGATATTGTTGCATGTCGGAGTGAGGTTGTCAGGTTTAAGGGGATGGCTCAGGTAGGGAGAGGTTGGTCGAATGCAACAAAAGTAGGGATTTCCTTGCACGGGCTTCTGAGGGGAATTTCCGACGAGGAACGTGTCCGGCTGACGATGGACGAGAGGAAAGCGCCTTACTCGCCGCGCAGGCGTCGAAGCTCGGACTCAAGCTCCGCAAGGCGCGACTCTGCCGCTACGCGAATAGTGCGCTCTTCTTCAGCGCGAACCTCGGCGGTCTCAGCACGAACCTCGGCGGTCTCAGCGCGAGTCTCGGCAACCAGACGACCGTCCCGCTCTTCCTCCTGACTCAGAAGCCAGCGCCCCGCCACGGGGTCCCAGAACCGTAACTCACCATCCGCCCACCACAAGTCCAGCTTCAGCGCCTCACTGTGTGACCATATGCGACCGTCACTCTCGCGTAGCATCTCAATACGAGAGTATTCACCATTCACCAACCGCTCTCCCACCAGAGGCTCACCGTAGAACTCCCCACCAGTCGCGTCAAAGCGCCAGTATTCACCCACTCCCAGCTCCGCATACAACTCGCGCTTCCTAACAAGGTCGGCATTCGCCGTGCTCTCAGACCCTATCTCCAGAATGAAGTCCGGCGGCTTGCCTACCTCCCATAGCAAATAGACGTTGTTTTCTTCCAGGGACAGTGAGCGCAGGGCGGCCTCCGTCAGCCCGAAGACTACGTAGCAGTCGGGAGAGACCGAACGGCGAGGGTCGCCCTCGACATAGTAGATGAACGTGTCGCCGTTCACCCTTGAGCCAGGCACGTTGCTGAAGTGAACTTCAAGGTCACGGACGATTCTGCGGTACAGAGGCGCTTGATACTCTCCGTCAGGCAATGGCATACCGTCCGTTTCGGGATAGACTATGGAGGTCGCGGCTCTTGTGGTCATGGACTCCTCCTTGCTGACTCCGATTCTATCACAGGCGCAAAAGATGAGACCGAGTTGTTTGCCACTCTTTCCGGGTAGTCGTTCCAACCGACATCATCGGCACTTTCGGTTCGCGCAGTAGATGAGGGTATTTCCTTGCATCTCAGTTCATGGCTGTTGTCATGGTGCCCACTCATTCTTCGATGAATACAAATCATGGGCGTCAATTAGCGGCGACGGAATCTAGTGTGATTGGCGCTGATCATAATTACGCCGCATCGACATCCAGGAATCCTGCGTAGTCTGTGCGGCAGTTGTGCGTGTCGACATCGCTCCCTGCTCAGACAATGGCAACAGGGCGTTGTAAACCGAGAATATGCGCATAGCCCGGTCTGTGCAGTCGGAGGAGCGCGTCTTGAGCTAACGGCCTGCCTGTTTCAAGCGAGCCTAATCCAGAAAGTCCCGCAATTCCCTGGAGTGGCTCGGATGCCTCAACTTCTTCAACGCCACCGCCTCTATCTGGCGTATGCGTTCCCTGGTGACACCGAACACCTGTCCAACCTGCTCCAGGGTGTGTGAGATACCGTCCCCGAGTCCGAAACGCAGCTCAAGCACCCTCGCCTCCCGTTCGTTGAGAGTGGACAGCACATCGGCGATCTGCTCCTTGAGCAACAGGCATGACGCGGCCTCAGCAGGAGGGACCAGGTTCTTGTCCTCAACGAAGTCGCCTAACTGTGCGTGGCCGTCCTCGCCAACCGGCGTCTCGAGGGCCAAGGGGAGTTGCGTGAGCTTCCGGATCTCCCGCACCCGCTCGGCCGTAATGTCCATCCCGCTTCCTATCTCTTCATCGGTGGGGTCGCGCCCGTATTCCTGTACAAACTGGCGGCTGACACGATTCAGTTTGTTGACGATCTCCGTCATATGCACGGGTACGCGGATGGTGCGGGACTGGTCCGCTATGGATCTGCTGACCGCCTGCCGAATCCACCAGGTGGCGTAGGTGCTGAACTTGTAGCCCTTACGGTAGTCGAACTTCTGCACGCCACGCATCAGACCGATATTGCCCTCCTGAATGAGGTCCGACAGCGGCATCCCCCTTCCGAGATATTTTTTGGCAATGTTGACTACGAGCCGCAGGTTCGCTTCTAATAGATGCAGTTGCGTGCGCCTGCCCGCATTCCTCACACTGGCGAAACGCCTCGAATACATGGGTTCATAGGACTTCAGAGCTTCTATGAACCCTGGCGCTAACTCCAGGTCTTGCAACTCCCTGATTGCAGGGGATGTTGCGAACACATCCGCAGCCTCTGTCGGAAGCAGCCGGATGGCCAGCGACAACTCGATGAGACCCTGCTTGACGTCCTCAGGCTCCCCGTTCACAATCTCTGCCGCGAAGAGCAGCATCTCCTCCGGGAGCACACCATCGATACGCTGGGACAGCCCCTCGTCGATCAGCACATCGGTCAGAGTCTCGGAGGTGCGCATTGCGTGGTAGCGACAGACGGCATCCATCATAGGCCTCAGTTGGCCGATTCGCCGTATCAGGTGAAGAACGCACATCCAGGTATTCACAGATCCGTCCGTGAGAGCTTCCAACTCTGTTTCGACGGCTTCCAGATGTTCCCATTCCTCAATCTGCCGCGAGAGAGTCTGCTCCTGCTTCTTGGTCAACAGATTGACCCTGCCGATCTCCGTGAGGTAAAGGCGCATTGAGTCATCGGTAATATCCGCAAGGTCGATGCTCTCAGTCGAGTTATCTGCCACAAATGGCTCGTCCGCGCCCTTGCGGCGACCGCTGGCGTAACTGGTGCCATCATAATGAATGAAGTTAACTCCTCCCGCAGCCTCGCCTCTTCCTGGCAAAAGGCTGTTAAGGGCGTCGTAAGTTTTCACAATCTCACTGGGGCGTTGTGCAAGCGCATCCCCCGGAGCTGACGCGCCGTGTGGTATGTCTGCGATCACTTTGTCGGGGAGATCATCGCCTGTGTCTATCGCCATTAGCATCTATCCGAATCGGGGGCGCGTCTGGAATCAACCATATATGCCAGTATAGGGCATAATAGATTCCCGGATATTCGTAGCGCGGCGATGGTGGTGAACCGACCGCCGCACCGGGTTAAGCGATGAGGAGTTCCGTTTGGTGGTTCCGGTGATGTTGGACAGGCGGTAGCGCGCACGTGTGTTTGAAGATGGTAGGTGAGTGCCTTCCGGTATTGGGCGGAGCCCTGACGCCGGTCGATTGTGTTAGAGCTAGCATTAGAATGAGCGATAACCGCAATTAGTCCGCATTTGGTGGGCATGGAAGGCTCCGTTGATGCAACAAATGTGGGTGTTTCCTTGCATCTACCCCGGGGCTAGTCCTGGGGAACACAGTTCGGCAGCGCACTGGCCAGACTGCGGTCCATTCCGTTACCGAATTGACGACGGTACCGACAAACGGCACACCAACTTCATTCTAATCCCCCGGCCACACCAAGGTCTACGCAACTCCCGCCGCACGAACCGACGAGTGCTCTCAGCTGCCTCAGGACCCTCCGTGGGTACTTCCTAACTTTGCTGGCAGGTTGCCAGCGGACTGCCGGGAAACCTATCTATCCGAATTCCGCCCAGATCATCGCGCTCTTTGTTCCAGGCTTTCCCGTTACAGCGCCGTCACAATGTGCTTCGGTGGACTCGGGCTTAGAGACCCCTTTCACCCCACTGCCCAATGTTACGATTGACTGACGGTTGTGAGCCAAAGCCTGAGCGAGGTAACGAAGAAAAGTGATCGAGATCGACCTCTCGGATGACGCGCTGTCGAGCGACGAACACAGCGTCGAGCGACGACCCGCAAGGGAGACCATTCCGCGGATCCTTCGGGTGCTCTCGCCATATTGGCGCATCCTTGCCCTTACCTCAATCCTTACTCTGTGCGTCTCGGTTCTTTGGCTGATTCCTCCAGTGTTATTGGGACGGATCATTGATGACGGTATCTTGGCAGGAGACATCCGCCTGCTTGCCATTCTTTCTGCCGTCACGGCAGGAGTCGCATTGACCTTGCTGGGGCTCGAGCTCCTGTCCGACTACCTTCTGTCGCTTGCCGCCCTGAGTGTGGTGAGACGGGTTCACATTATGCTGTTTCAGTCGCTCCAGAACCAGTCGTACGGTTTTTTCGTCCGTACCGATCGGGGGACGATTGTCTCCCGGCTTTGGAATGACGGGTTCGGTACTCAGATATTTGTGCATTCGCTGATTCGAAATGCGCTGGGCAGCGTAGTTCTCTTCGCCAGCACACTGATCTTCATGCTCGTTTGGAACTGGCAGTTGGCGCTCCTGTCCATACCGTTCCTGCCCGTCGTATTCTGCGTGTCCTTTTTCGTAGGGAAGTTGAACCGCAAGTTTACTGAGCGCGTGTTCGCCAAGTTCGACGAGATAATGTCGTTCGCTACAGGTAGGCTTGGCATAGACGGGTTCATAGTTATCAACGGATTCGGGTACGACAAGACTACCGACCTCAGGCGATTCTCCGACGAAACCGAAGAGCTGATCAACCTTTCGGCAAAGCAGGACATGACCCTTCAAGGGGTCAATACAGTGTTCAACATTGTCCCAATGTTCGCCACTGCCCTGATTTACCTTTACGGAGGAATGCAGGTCATAGGTGGTGAGACCAGCCTGGGGACGATAGTGGCGTTCGCCACGCTCTCCGCGATGCTCGCCGAGAGGATGTCAGGCATGGCAAGTCTGATCGTGACGCTGATCGGTTCCCTGGCCCTGTTCGATCGTATTTTCCAGTGGATAGACCTCGAGCCGGACGTAAAGGATTTCCCTGACGCTAAAGACCTAGGGGACACGAGTGGGCAAATCACCTTTGACAGTGTCTCGTTCGAGTATGAACCCGGCGCTCCCGTATTGGAGGACCTCTCCTTCGAGATTGACTCCGGCGAATTGGTTGCGCTGGTGGGCCCAAGCGGGGCCGGGAAAACGACGGTGACCTATCTGACGCTCAGGTTTTACGATCCGGGCAGCGGCAGAGTGATGCTGGATGGGCGCGACTTGCGCGACATTCGACTGTCTTCCCTGCGAAGACGCACTTCAGTCGTCCCCCAGGAGAGCGTGATATTCCACGCCAAGGTGAAGGACAATCTGCTGATCGCCAAGCCGGGTGCCACATATGAGGAACTTGTGGCCGCGTGCAGGGACGCACAGCTGCACTCGCCAATAATGAGCCTGCCCGAAGGATACGATACGGTGGTAGGCGAAATGGGGTACAGACTTTCCGGCGGCGAGAGACAGCGACTGGCGATTGCGCGAGCGATACTCAAAAAACCGAATCTCCTGATAATGGATGAACCGACGTCCTCGCTGGATTCGATAACCGAGCGCGCGATACGAGAGGCTCTCGCATCGATGCGGAGTGGCGATTTGAAGGCGACAACGATAGTGATAGCGCACAGGCTCTCCACGATACTGGCCGCCGACAAGATCCTCGTCCTGGAAGGTGGTCGTTGCATCGACTCTGGGCGTCATTCGGAACTGCTTGGTCGGTGTGAGCTCTATAGAAGGCTATATGAGGAGCAGTTCGCCTCCCAGGTTGAGGATAATTCCACACCCTAGGCATATCCGCCAGCATCATCGTCTCTGTCAATTCACCACGTTAGGTCGGGTACGAGAACTCATGTCAATTGTGCCTGGAAAGAGTCGGGATGCAATCTTTCCATGTATTTCGTTGCATTTCGTTTTGGAAGGGACGAAGCTAATGCCCTCCCCTCACTTCGCCCACCATGGGCTTTCTGAGATCAACGACTCTACTATCCCTATGAATTCAGCCCCCGGTTGCTGGGGAAGGCGCGATCTAAATTTCCGAAAGAGCTCTCCACAGTTGCCAAACCGTGTTTCAGCAGAATAATTTCGGGATGGAGCCACACTAAATCAGCCAGTCCGTAATGTTCCTCACGATTAACATAACGGTAACCATACCCAAGATTACCGTCATTGTCTCGAGCTTGGAGGACTCTCTCGGTTCGTCGGAGTGCCGGAGCAGAAGACTCCTGCCGTCCGGCTGATCCTCGGATGGAACCGGAAAGTATTGTCTCCGGGTATGCCAGTAAAGGAAAGGCGCGAACACGAGAAACTGAAAGCTGTATCTAGCGATGTAAGGCAGTTCTCCGCCATCGATCATCAAAATGCCTAACCCTGCGATATTGAGAACCAGAATACCCACAACCGGAACGAACGCTGCCTTCAGCCAGAGTCCAGTTCGCGTGGTTTCGTATGTTGTTTTCCAGGGTCTTGTAAGTTGAAACCTTCCCTCCGGCGGCTTCGTGGATGACCTTGTAGCCGAGATGAAGACCCCGGCGAACAGGACAACTCCGAGTACGAGCGCGACCGCGGAGGCGTATCTCTCGGCTCGTATGGATGCCAGTAGCATCTGTCCCGGAATCAGCAGGAATATCGATGCGAGAACTATGAGTCCTATATGCCGCGACGCGAACTGCTTGACCACTTAGACTACCTCCCTTGCATCCGGGCCACATCAAAATCGAGCCAGGTGGAACCGGCTCTTTGAAACAAGCCCATGACACTCGACGGTTATTGGGCCAGTAACAGCATTATACTGAGTCCGATTATCGCAATGATGGAAAAGCCCGTCTCAGTGCGCCGGAAATATCGATGCGCGGCAAATGTGGGGGCGGGCACTCGTGACGAAGGTGGCAGACTCACCAGGACTGGGAAAATACACATTAAAATCGCCGTAAAAGATCCGAAGAATATACTTACCTCCGAGATGTCAGAGGAAGGTTTGTCAGCAATGAAGAAGAAAAGATAGGAATGGAACAAAGTCGTTGTGACAAACATATAAATTGGCCAGTAGATGGCAATTGCCAGCAGGACTCTTCGAAGGTCATACCTGAGTCTGAGTCGAAACGTCATTCCGGCTATCAGGGGATTCAGGAACGCTGCCACCGGTAGCAGGATCGCGCCTGTATTTATGATTGCCTCGCGGAACCTTTCGGCATCGTCGACGAAGGAGCACACGATGAACGCAACCCCCAGGACCATTGTCAACCAAAGTCCGGGGAGTAACAGTAATGCAGCCACTTCCCCGTTGGTCTGTGCCTTCCGTGCGGAATATCTGATTGATGGAAACAGCAGGGCCTTTACGATTCCCCAGTAGCCGCCTCTCGCGAGGTGCTCATTCAGAGCCGAACGAAGAAGGTCGGAGAGCATCTGGAACCAGACCAGCACGGTCCGGCCGCCGCCGCCGTCGCGACGCATTCGATCCCGGAAGAGCTGCGCCATCTGCTCACCGTACTCACGCCTGTGTTCAGCCGGATATAGAGTAAGGAGCATTCGATATACCCACTCGGAGTTCAACTCAGCTGCCCTCTCCTTCGGCGCCCCGTCGCGTGGCAGCGCGTCTTTGCCGACCGGCACGAGCCAGACGCTCCAGTCGCGCTATCTCGGAGTCCAGAGCCCTAACACCAATCCCGGTAAGCCTGTAGTAACGGCGGCGCTGATCGTCCAGCTCGGGGTCAGGGCGCTCATCGGCCTCGGCGATGAGGCCGGCAAGGATCATTCGTTTTATGGCTCCGTACAGCGTGCCCGGCCCCATGGTGACCGATCCGTCGGTTATAGCTTCGACTTCCGTCATGATTGCATAGCCGTGCTTCTGACCGTCGGCTAGGGCCAGAAGGATATGAAGCTGCGCAGGTGGAAGGGGAAGCAGGCTGGAGAAATCCGAATCTGTCATGGTCGTCCTCTAGAGTTGCCAGCACGAAAAGACAATTATATCGCCTGCGGATATAATCATCAATGTAGTTTCGCATATCTTTCAGAGGGTGAAGACTCAGCGGTTTGCTTGTTTCTATACAAGCCAGGGGACCTATGCGAGTAATTTAACGGGGTCCCGGAACAGAACGAAGTGCCGCGGCGTTGTATGTCATGGCGAGACGACTGGGTTGACACTCGATTTAAGTATCAAAAGGAAGAACCCATTGATCGGGTAGGTAGGTTAACGTCCGATGTTGTCATTCTAGAGCATGCTATGAATCGTCAAGTCCCCGCTGCTCTTTCGCGCGCAGCGATCATAATCGCCGTCATTTTGGGCGGCTACTTCATCCTGAGCGCCTTTTCGCTTGGCATTCAGACCAGAAGCTGGATACTGCTCTCGGCTCTCGCCGTTCTCATCCTCGCATTTGGTTTGCCATTCCTCGACAAGGCATTCGGCGACAAGCTCCCTTTCCTCAGGACCTGGCCCACCTCTACGATTAACGCTCGAATTCGTCGCATCCTGAGTCTTAGATTTGGTTTCCTGGGCAACAACACTTCCTTCAACAATCCCCAGAGAGGGAAACAAGTCGCAATCAACATTGCTTGGGTATTCTCGTTATTCTTCATACTACTGGCGATTGTAGGTGCCAGGTTGTTACTCGGCCGAACAGTTTCTGACACTTTGGCAAATATGCTGGGAACCACCCTTATGGCCTCACTGGGAATGGCGGCGTTCCAGTTCATGTCACTGAGGTTGAACACTGGAATCGGCCTCAGGAGCGCTCTTCTCGCCGTCGCCATCTACGCACCGATAGTCATGATGGCGATCAGCACATCCATTGTGTGGAGTGCTCTCATTGACGACGACCCGTTCCGAATACGACGCGACTTCTTCCTGCAGTTATTAATTGGAGGCGTCATAATCGCAGCCCTTTCCGTGCTTCTCCTTCGGCTACGAAAGCCCAGCGCACCGCCGCCCACATTTTCCGCCAATTCACAGTACCAGCGCGCAGAGATAGCCGCATCCGTCGCATCGCTGGCCGCTGTTGCCGTTGTCTTTCTCATCTCATCCTGACACGTGACATCATACTTACCTCCCTACCCTGCTATCACTAACAAGCCAGCCGTTACGACTCATCGAGGGAACCGGAATCCCTTGATTGCGAGATTGCTCTATAGCACAGCGGACAGTGATGAGTGCGGTTCCAAATGCACCGGCACAGTACGAGTCTTCATGCCCTTACCCTGACTAGCAAGAATTGTCGCGTTACATGGCTCATTCAATTGCAGTATGAGTGCAATAAGAGACGCCTGTGGATCCGCAGGGGAAAGTGCCTACCCGTCCTGACGAGTTGAGTGCGTGGGTCCATGACCACCCGCAAAGCGGAGCTGGTGCAAGCTTTTGCGGTATTTCCTTGCATCCTAAAAGGTTTCTTTCTCTTGATCTGTAGAATCGCCAATCTGCTGGGCCTACGGCACTCGCCGCCATGTCAGTCGTCGATGCCTACCAGGACTCAGAGCTACATGCACTCTCATCGGACGCGCCTGCTTTGGCCTGGCTTCTGTGCGCTGTGCGTCCCGGCCTAAGCGTTGAGCATTCGCCTGGCAATCACCCGCGCCTCATCCAGGTCCGCTGCGAATTGCTCCGCCGGAACGCGCTGCAATACGTTGAGCGCCAGAAGGCTGGTAGCCGGCAGGCCCGTCAAGCCCATCACGATGCACCCGGTATTCTGTTCGATAGCAATATCTATCATCTGCTCCACTACGAGCGCGGCGCTGTCGTCAATATAAACGGTGTTCGAGAAGTCGACGATAACGACCTCGTGCTGGACGATGTCGGCACTGATGGCAGTGATGAGCTTGCTGGATGAAGCGACCGAGAAGCTTCCCCTGAGGGAGACCAGGCCGACGCGGGCGGAGAATGGGTCAGCCGAATCGAGATCGTCATTGGAATCTCCGTTACCGTAGAGGAAGGTGCGGTCGAGGAGTGGAACGGAGACAACGCTGTCCAGTTCCATGCGTTCGAACTGGCGCGCGCTTGCCATTCCCGCCGCGATCAGGCCGATGACGACGGCAGTTATAAGATCAAGGAATACGGTAAGTCCGAGAGTTGTGAGCATCACAAGAAGATGCTCGGGCTGAACGCGGTGGATGCGCGTGATGAACCGCCAGTCAATGATGTCCCATCCGACCTTCATAAGGATTCCTGCGAGCACAGCGTGGGGAATCGCTTCGACGTAGTCGCCCAACCCAAGCACGAGCGCCAGGAGAAACAACGCGCAGAGGGCGCCCGAGAGTCGTGACCGTCCACCCGCTCGGAGATTCGTGACCGTGCTGAGGGTGTTGCCCGCGCCGGGGATGCCGCCGATGAACCCGGCCACCATATTCCCGATGCCCTGTCCGACGAGCTCACGGTCCGGATTGTGTCTGGTGCGCGTCATTGAATCCGCAATGAGTGAAGTGAGCAGGCTGTCGATCGACCCAAGCAGCGCGATGGTCAGGGCGGGCTGGAAGGCGCGTATCAGAAAGTCGGGAGAGATAACCGGTAACTGCGGATTCGGCAGGCCTGTTGGCACATCTCCAATGACCGGTGTGTTCGTCAGCCACAGAACGCCCATCAGAGTTCCTACCACCAGTGCCGCAAGAGTTGGAGGCAGGAACTGCGCCAACCGCTTTGGCCAGAGAACCGCCACCGCGAGCGTGGCGACGGAGATGGCTAGCGCACTGTAGTTGACATGATCGAGATGTGTCACCGCGGTAACAAAGGCCGTGACGGCGACAAGTGGCCCGCCCGCAGCGGCAGCCTCGCCGCTGAATGGGAGGATTTGCAACATTATGATTATTATGCCGATGCCGGACATGAAGCCGGAGATCACAGAGTACGGAGTATATGCAACGTATCGCCCGATACGCAGGACGCCCAGCAGGACCTGCATCAGCCCTGCCAGAATTGCTATCGTGAGAGCTTCGGCGACAGAGGATGCGTGTGCGGTCACGATAACGGCCATCGCAACCGACATAGGGCCCGTAGGACCCGACACCTGTGAGCGAGTTCCCCCGAACACAGCGGCGAAAAAGCCGACGGCAATTGCCCCATAGATGCCTGCAACCGGACCAAGACCGGACGCGACGCCGAATGCGAGAGCCACAGGCAGTCCTACTACCGCCGCAGTCAGGGCGCCGAATAGGTCTCCACGAAGAGTATGATAGCTGTAATTGAAGTCGAAGCGTTGCCTCATACTGAACCTGGTTGCACACTAACTTCGAGGAACTCATTCATCGCGTCGGCCCGCAGATTGGAAGAGTAGGCGTCGAGCCAGGGGATCCGATTCTCATCCGCGCCGGCCACGATTCTCGATTGTGCGGATTCATGGGTAAGACTGAAAGAGCCATGAGGAGCGCGACCAGTAAGGCTGCGGGGTTGTCCAGAACGTCACCGCTGTGGGAGGTTCCGCTCGCATTTGGGTCGATATCGTCAGCTCCATCAATCATCTCCCAGGCTCTGCCGGTGCCTCTGGACTGGTTCACGAATTTACCCACTCCTGAGTCGGAAGCAGGCTCAATTTCCGGACCAGCGCTCTCAGGCAGGCTGAAAGTATAGAGGCGTGCGCAGACGGATAGCATCTATCTGCCGGGTGAGGCCGTCCGCCCCCGTCGAACATATCGGCACACATATTACCACGTTCTTAGATGCGCGTACCGTGTGGGATGTACCGTATAAGATGCATATCATATGTCTATCGGGGTATTTCTAGCGGGGTCGCGGCTGTGTTGCGCACGGTGATCCGAAGGACGGAGGACAGACAAGTGCCCTTCTGGAGATATTTCCGGCGGCGTGCTCGCCGGAACGGCACCATGCGAGGCGGCAGCTCTAGCAGAACATCACATGCGCGTGTCGTCTATGATGTGTGCAGCTCGGAGTTTCTCTGAGGTGGACGAACGCGAACTGATGGCGGCCCAATGACACGAGGTCATGGACAGCTTCGGTTTTTGCCGTGACCTATGCAACAGACCCTAGTATTTTCTTGCATCAGGTTTGAGGGGTTTTGCGGGCGAGGTAGCGTGTCCGACGGACTATGGACGGGAGAGGGAAGGGTCCTATTCGCCGCGGAGTCGGCGAAGTTCCTCTTCCATTTCCGCCAGGCGAGCCTCGGCAGCCAGGCGAGCTGCCTCTTCCTCTCTGGCACGAGCTTCGGCAGTTCCACGAGCTGCCGCTTCCTCCTGAGCACGAGCTTCGGCCGCCATACGACTGGCTCTCTCCTCATCGACGCGACCCACATCTTCCTGATGGGATCGAAGGTAGCTCTCCGTTCCGGGGTCGAAGAACCGTAGCATCCCGTCCTCCCAGCACACGTACAGCCCCAGCGCCTCGCTGTATCCCCGGAGACGACCTTCTCCCAACACCTCTATCGCTATCGGCTCATAGCTGCCGTCCACCAGCAGGTCGCCGGCAAGCGCAGCATCGTGGTACTCCCCGCCGCTCGGGTCGAAGCGCCAGTACTCCCCAATGCCGAACCGCTCGTAGTCCCGACGCTTGTCCGTGTAGTCAACCTCGCCCGTACTTCGTGACGCTACCTCAAGCACGAAGTCAGGAGCCTTGCTCTGCCGGTCTATCGCATAGCCCCGCTGCTCCTCCATGAGCGCGCGGTCTCCGTCGCGCACAATCAACAGGTCAGGTATCCGAGCGTCATTGCGCACGGGTAGGCTGGGTCCCACCGGAACTTCGCTCGCCACCGTGACATTCGGTTGGTCGGCATAGTGAATGGCGAGCGAGGTAATAACAGAGGTGTCGTAGATGTAGAGCCAGTTCTGCATATCGTCCCTGGGCGGAAAGTCAGGGAAGCGTTCAAGTTCTTCCCTGACCTGTGTGAGTGCTGTCGTTTTGCTGGTCATCGCGGGCCTCTCGTCACCGGTTGAGTTGAGCGGTTGCCGACTGTCGCCATTATACCACCTGATACGGACAGGACATCCGAGCCGGTAGTATCACGAGCAGACCAGAACCGGATGACCTGCCGGGCTGAAGGCCGCCGCCGCCCCGTCCTCGCGTCCAAGAACGCCTCTTGCTGGGAAGTCTGTCACAGACGCTCCAGGTCGGTGGCGTCGGTGAGGGATTGGGCGCTGCTCATTACGGCCTGGAGCGCGGTGTCGAAGTCCAGGCTCTCTTTGATGCGCAGGTCGGCCTGACTCAGGGGACAGGCGGTCTCCCGGCGGGGTGGTTCCATGGTCATTCTCCAACTTTTCACCTCCCTGGCAGAATCGGGCTTGAA
>MKWU01004080.1_pt1 | contig 17861 bp, 18 predicted proteins | sample 809101 | NCBI WGS metagenome assembly MKWU01 (sample SAMN05860141, study PRJNA318959) | sponge metagenome | host: Aplysina aerophoba | place: Slovenia: Piran, Adriatic Sea, Gulf of Piran | collected 2013-05-07
GCGTCGGGCGGCCGTTCCCGCCGCTGTGGACCCGTTGCCGCATCTCCATCGGCACGATGGACGAGATGCAGCGCGGCGCCGCGAAGATGGCGACCGTCCTCGACGCCGCCCAGAAGATGGCGGCGTAGAGCGCCGGAAGCACACCGCGCCGGAGCGCCCGTTTCCACGCCAGCGCCCGTTCGGAGCGCCGGCCTCCGGCCGGCATCGACCGCCGAGAGGCGGTCGAAACCGCACAACCTCTCCCTCCTTGACAGCCCACCCGGTACGGGAACGCCGACTTCCAGGCCGGCACCCGCTGCGCGAGAGCACAGCGGAACCGCACCACCTCTCCCTCCTTGACAGCCGGCCCGGTGCGGGACGCCGACCTCCAGTTGACATCCCCCCGCGTTGCGGGACGAAACAGTCACAACCAGTCCGCAATTGGCGGACCTGAGGGTCCCTCCCATACCCTGACCGGGCAGGAGGCGCCCATGTCCGTCAAAACTCCATCCATCCTGATTTCGCTGCTCCTTGCGGCCACCTTCGCGAGCGCCCAGCCCGGGGTTCACAGCTCGAGCAGCGGCGGGGAGGTGATGCGTCTCCTCCGGCGGGAGAAGCTCGACCTGATCCTGCCGGGCGCCATGCGAGACAACGGCGTGGACATGTGGATCCACGTCACCCGCCACGGCGATCCCGACCCCATGGCCTACTGGTTCGGGAACACGTACGGCTACCTCGTCTTCACCGACCTCGGCGACCGGATCGAGCGGGCGGCCTTCGGCTCCGGCGGTGCGGTGGAGAACATCGAGGTGCGGGGCTCCGACGATTTCGCGCGGACCATCTCCAGCTACGGCCGCGGCTACCAGATGGCGTTCAACTACGGTGACGAGGTCTACGACGAGTTCACCGAGTTCGTCGCGGAGAGAGACCCGCAGACGATCGCGGTCAACACGTCCGAATGGCTGGCGGAGGCCGACGGGCTCTCCCATACCTCCTACCTGAAGCTCGTCAAGATTCTCGGGCCCAATTACGCCGAGCGCATCGTCTCCGCCGAGAATGTGATCACCGACTTCCTGGTGCGGCGGACAGTTCGGGAAGTAGCCGAGCAGATCAACAACCTCGAGGCCGCGCGCCAACTGACCCAGGAGGCCCTTGCCCGCATCGAGCCGGGACGCACCACGATCCGGGAGATCACCACCTGGGCCCGGGAGTGGGCGTATGACCGCCACCTGGCCGGTTTCAGCACCGGGGGACGCGGCGGCATCCGCCTCTACTACACCGCGGTATCCGAAGACCCCCCCTACCCGCCGGACGCCCGCTACTGGATCTGGCACGAGGACTACGTCTTCCAGCGGGGCGACTTCTTCGCCTTCAACGTCGGAGTCAACTACATGGGCTTCGGGACCGACACCAAGACCCACGCCTACATCCTGCGCGAAGGTGAGACCGCCCCTCCGGAAAGCATCCAGAAACTCTTCGACCTTGCGATCGCCGGCCAGTGGATCATGCGGCCCCATATGCGGGTGGGCATGACCGCCAAGGAATCGCTCGACGCCATGGTCGCAGCCATGGAGGAGGCGGGTTACATCTACACGCCATTCGTCAACTCCGGAATCCAGGGGATCGGCCGGATCCCCGACGGAAGCCGGAACCTCGACTACGTGATCATCCAGGAGGGGCTCGGCAACGGCGACAAGCCGGGTTTCGCCATCGACCACCACGCCCACGGCACCGTCGGCACCGGCACCGTCGGTCCCTCGGTGACGAATTTCCGCGCCGACCGGCACGACCTGGTGATCCAGGAAAACCACCTCTTCGCGTACGAGTACATGGTGCACATGAACATCCCGGAACGGCCCGGATTCCCCTTGGCGATCAACATCTCGAACCCGCACGTCGTGACCAGCAAGGGCATCGAATGGCTCCAGCCGCCCAACGAGAAGATCTTCCTCATCAACTGAACCGGGGAGAGTCGGAATTGCACTGGGGAAGTTGATCCAGAGCCTTGGATACATGATAATCTCTGTATGAAACCCATTACAATCAATGTATCCGAACCCGTATATCGAGACTTCCAACGGTTAGCCAAGGCGCAGGACCGAACCGCGTCCCAACTGATCCGCCAGGCAATGGAGGATTTCCGCGAGCGGCAGATCGCCCGTTCCGCCACCCTGGCCGATCTGACCCCGGTCTCGGTCGGGCGGGTGCTCAAGCCGCTCGGCCGGGACGATGACCTGCTGGCGGAGATGCTCGAAGATGATCGGGCTTGATACGACCTTCCTCGTGCAGGTCGCAATTCGCGAGGCCGATGGCCACGAGGCAGCACTCGCGCTACTGCGACGGGAAATTGTCGGGCGCGACCGCAGAGCGGCGCTTGCCCCCCAGGTCCTCTCCGAGTTCGTTCACGTTGCGACCGACCCCCGCCGCTTCGAGCGGCCACTGTCCATCGCGCAGGCCCTCGCCAAGGCCGGTTTCTGGTGGAACGCAGCCGAAGTGGAGCGGATCACTCCGGACGATCAGGTGGTGAGCCAGTTCCTCGCGTGGATGCAGGAGCACGATCTCGGGCGCAAACGGCTGCTGGATACCATGCTCGCGGCGACCTACTACCGAAGCGGCGTCACGCGAATCGTGACCTCCAACGCACGCGATTACCGGGTGTTCGGTGTCTTCGAACTGACCGAGATCTAGCGCTCGTCAGGTTGGGCCGCCGCCCCGAACGGACGCCATGCCTGTGTGTTTCGGGATGCCTCGTTCCCGTCACGCGAACGCCTCGAGTAACCGGCGCCAGGTCTCGCGTTCGCGCTCGGGGGTGAAGAGCGGCGCCCGCGCCGCTCCGTGCCGCGCGAGGTCGTCGAGAAAACCGGGATCACTCTCCGCGCGCAGCAGGAGGGCCCGGAGCGCCTCGGTATCTTCGGGCGGGAAGTAGCCCGGATGGTCCGGACCGAGGAGGCCCACGTTTCCCGGGATCCGGGACGCGATCACCGGGAGCCCGCCGACCACCGCCTCCGAGACCACATTGGCGCCCCCCTCCATCACCGAGGAGATCACCATGGTGTGCGCCCTGGCGTAGAGCCGGCGAACCCGCCACCCCGGGAGGTCTCCGAGCCAGTGGTAGCGCGGGTTCCGGATCGTCTCGCCCCGGGCAATCCCGGCCCAGTCCGGATCGCGCGCCCCGCCCGCGTGCAGGACGCGCAGCCGCGACGCCGCCGGCAGGTCTCGCACCGCCCAGGCTGCCCGCAGCGGATCCTTTTCCCGGCGCAGGTGCCCCACCACGCACACATCGAACGTGCGCTGCGAAGGATGGCGCACCAGTCCCGGGTTCCCCACCGACTGGTGAACGACCTGGACCTTGGCGCGGAATTCCGCCGGCAACATATCCCTGACCAGGTCGTGTAGCGCGATCAGGACGTCGGCGTGTTCCAGCGAGCGCCGGGTCGTCTCTTCATGGGTGCGCAGAAACCTGTGCACATCCGTCCCCGTCAACGCCACGATCACGGGGCCGGCGGGGAAGCGGGATCGATAGCGGGCGACCGAGGCCGCGCTCCGCCAGGCGTGGAGGGCAATCAACGCGTCCGCGCTCCCCCCGTCCCAATCCATCTGTACCGCGACGCGGTGTCCCAGCGAACGCAATGCCCGAGCCCAGCGGGTCGCGGTGATCCGGTTGCCGGCGCGGGAGTGCACTCCCGCGGGGGTTACTAGAATGATTCGCACGGACACAAGCTTCCGCCAGCATGACCCAGCGCGTTCCCACGGATCACCTGGCCGCCATCGTGGACGACGCCCACCGGCGCAGTCTGGCGTTGATTGCCGGTCTGGACGAAGACCAGTTGATGGGGCCGCGCATGTCCATCGTAAATCCGCTGCGGTGGGAGATCGGGCACGTTGCCTGGTTTTACGAGAACTTCATCCTGCGCGACCTTTACGGGGACAGGCCGATCCTTCCGCAGGGGGACGAACTCTACGACTCCAGAGCCGTTCTCCAGGAAACTCGTTGGGATGTGCCCCTTCTCGGCATGGACGAGGCGATCGGTTACGCCGAAACGGTCAGGGAGCGCTGTCTGGAGCGGCTCGACGAGGGACTCGCGAACAAGAGAGACAGCTTCATGTACCAGTTCGCCACCTTCCACGAGGACATGCACACCGAGGCGTACATCTACACCCGGCAGACTCTCGGCTATCCGGCCCCGCGACTCGGCCGAAGCCGCCCGCGCCGCACGCCGGGAGGCAGGCGCACCGGCGACGCCAGCGTCCCGGGGGGGACCTTCCGGCTGGGAGCGGACCGGGAGGCGCCGTTCCTCTACGACAACGAGAAGTGGGCCCATCCCGTCAGCATCCGTCCGTTCCAGATCGCGATGACCCCGGTGACCAACGCGGAGTTCGCCGACTTCGTGAACGCAGGTGGCTACAGTCAACAGGAATTCTGGAGCGAGGCAGGCTGGATCTGGCGGGAGCGGGCCGGCGCCGCCCACCCGGTCTACTGGCTGCGGGACGGGCGCGGCGGGTTCCAGGTGCGCCGCTTCGACGGCGCGGAGCCACTCTCGCCCAACGAACCGGTCATCCACGTCAACTGGTTCGAGGCGAACGCCTGGTGCGCCTGGGCCGGCCGGCGGCTACCAACCGAGGTCGAGTGGGAAACCGCCGCCCTCGGCGAACCCGCCGGAGACCGCCTGGCTCCGGACAAGAGGACCTATCCGTGGGGCGAAGCGCCTCCCGAACCGCACCGCGCGAATCTGGACGGCTGGGCCCTCGGGTGCCTCGACGCGGGAGCGCTCCCCGACGGGGACAGCGCCTTTGGCTGCCGGCAGATGCTCGGCAACGTCTGGGAATGGACGGCGGACACGTTCCGGCCCTTCCCCGGCTTTCGTCCCGACTCCTACCGGGACTATTCCGAGAGCCAGTTCCACCAGACGAAGGTCCTGCGCGGCGGCGCCTGGGCGACGCGCGGCCGGATGCTGACCGGCCGCTACCGCAACTTCTTCGGCCCACAACGCCGCGACATCATGGCGGGGTTCCGGACCGTTCGGGTCTAGGGCTCGCGATTTATTCGTCAGACGCGCCCGGGTAAACCCGTTCGCCTTCGTAGTCCCTCAGACCACAGAAACCGACGACTTCATGTCCGTTTGCTTGTAGCAGCTCCGCGGCACGCGCGGCTCTTCCGCCACCCTGTCAAGCGGTGAGGATGGGAACTCCCGCCGGGAGCTCACCCATCCTCGCCTCCAGTTCGTCAATCGGAATGTGGACGAAACCATCGATCGTGCCGTGTTCGGCCAACTCCTCGTCGGTCCGGACGTCGAGCAGGATCGCGCCGTTCGTGAGCGCGGCGTCAATGTCCGGCGCCTCGACCCGGGGGGCCGGCTCGGGCGCTGCCGGTTCGGCGGCCATGCCCTCTCCGGCCGGGGGTTCGCCGCCTCCGCAACCCCCACCGAGGACGCCTGCCGCCAAGGCGGCGGCGCCAAGCGAAAGTGTCCGTTTCACTGTGAACCTCCTGTCGGGATTCAGTCGAGCGGCCGGAATTCCCGTACGCCCGTGTATTGCTTCAGGCCACAGAACCCGACGACCTCGAAGCCTGCGTTTTCCAAGATGGCCGCGGCACGCGCGGCCCGTGGCCCCACCATTCAGGTAGTGAGCACCGGACGGCCCCGTGGCAGTTCATCCACGCGGTCCGCGAGTTCTCCGAGGTGGATGTGGAGTGCACCGGGGATGGTTCCCGCCTCGGCAAGTTCGGGAGCCGTCCGCACATCGAGCAACAGGACCTGCTTGTCGCTCAGGACTTCGTCGATCTCACCCGCAGGAACGAAAGGAGCCCTCGTCCCGAGGGCCCGTCCCATCAGGCTCATGGCGCGAGGGTATCAGGCAGGAGACCGAGGTTCGGCAACCACACGCGGGCCTTTCCGGCGTTCACAAGGGGTCCTCACTCCCGCCCCAGAGCGCGCGCCTCGGCGAGGAATCCCTCGTAGATCGCCCGGGCTTCGTCGAACTGGGCGTACACATGCGCTTTCTCGGCGTCCGAACGCCAGTACTCCCACTCCTCGGCCATCTCGCGCAACCGGTCGATCCAGCGGATCGAATACTCGGCGGCGGCGGCGCTTCGGACCGGCTGGTCCCCCGCCCTGACCCACACCGGATTCGTGAACGCCTGCGCGTAGCCGCAGTCGAGCGGGCGCGCCTCGTCCGGAGATCCCTCCGCCCGGAGGATCAGCCAGCCGCTCTCGTCCATCGTGAGCCGGCCCGTCGCCGTCGCGGATCGCCGGTCTTCGGACAGTGCGATCTCCGCCACCTCCTCGCCGCCCGAGACCACCCAGGCCCGCTCGAGCGGCGTCGGAGAGCGGACCCAGGCGCTCCATTCCACTTCACCGCCCGACGCGGGAATTTGCACGTCGTCCCCTGGAATGCGGCCGTTCACGCGGAAATCGAGGACGGGGCCGCAACTCACGAACGCCCGTCCCTTCCGGATTCCTTCGAGGAAGGCATCGAGATCCAGTCCCCGTTCTCCGGTGTGGACGTAGGTCCGGACCGAACCGACCAGCTTCGACCGCTGCATGTTGCTGATCGAGTCCTCGCCGCCCACCGCCGTGACCCGGAGACCGTTGTTCATGGTGGCGTACCACGGGACGAAGCCCGCTCGCGAGGCCGACGACCACTCCACCGCATCGGTCGTGCCGAGCGCTGCGTCCACCATGTAGCCCTTGGCTCCCCCGAGACTGCCCGGGCTCCCGTCCGGTCCGACGAGCGGATCGTTTTCTCCGAAGAAGGAATGCACGTAGCCCACCGTTGCCCCCTGGGCCTTCGCCTTCCGGAACATGTCGGTGTTGGACGGATAGAGGCTTTCGATTCCCGTGCCCTCGTAGCCGGTCGTGTAGGGGGAGATCAGATGCTCCTTGAGCCCGAAGTAGAAGACATGGCCGTAAAACGGCGGCCGGTACTCCTGCCCCACGACCAGCACCCGGTCTTCGGTGGAAAGGGGGTGCGCCCCGCCGCCGGGGACGAAGTGCTGGTAGTCGAGGATGCGGTTGTCCTTGTTGGCGATCTGCTCGAGAACGACGTCCTGGTCCTCGGCGGCGGACATGAACATCAGGTTCTCCAGCGTGTTGTGGAGATTCCCGGCGTAGTTCATGTGGACATGGGTGGAACCGCTCCACCAGCCCTTGGCCGCCATGTCGGTGATCCGGGTCAGCCGCAGCGTCAGTTCGGTTACGTCGCCGGCGGTGAGCTCCACCTCCGCACTCACCGGCTCGTATTCGAAACCGCGCACGGCCTCGATTTCGAGGGCCCCCACCGGAAGTTCCATCCGGAAACTCCCCGCCTGGTGGAAGGAGTGCTCACCCGCGCCTCCGATCCGCGCGTAGGCGTCCGGCGGGGCGTAAAAGCGCCCGTCGGCGGCAGTCAGGTGAATGCGCGCCGCAACCTCCTCGCCGGTCGAATCGTCCACGGTGCGCACCGAGAGCACTCCCATGGGCCGGCTCCAGTTGCGCCGGGTGATGTCCACGATGCGGCGCTTTCCGCCGTAGGTTTCGAGAAGCGCGAGTTGCGGGAGGCCCCGGGAGTTGTCGATATAGGCGATCCATTCCCCATCCGGCGACCAGCGGGGATGGAAGGCATCGTGTTCGAAAAAGGTCAGCTTGTAGGGCGAGCCACCGTCGGTCGGCTGCACGTAGAGATTCGAGAACTGGTCCGCAGCTCCGGCGGTCGAGGAATAGAGGAACCGCTTCCCGTCGATCGAGACATCCGGACGGGTCCGGTAGAGGGACTGCTCGGCGAGCACGGTGACTCCCTCCTCGAATCCGTCAACCGCCATTGGAGTCCGGATCACGTTTCCGGAGCCGAGCGGCACCTCGTGGTTCGAAACCATCAGCAGTTCCCGGGAATCCGGCATCCAGGCCGGCGTGATGTGCATGTCCCACGAGCCGAAATAGAGTCGCTCCTTGCCGTAGTTCTCGTCCCTGGTGAGCGCGATTTCCCCGGAACCGAGTTCGCCGTTCGCGAAGTCCCGCACGTAGACGTTGAAGTAGCCGGAGGGCTTCGTGGACACGTAGGCGAGCCGCGCGCCGTCGGGCGAGAAAACGGGGTCGGTGTAGAGGAACTCGTCGCTGGTGAGCGTGCGCATCTCCCCGGTGGTGAGATCCTTGATCGCGAGGCTGATCGTCTGGCCATTCCGGTCCACGGTGAAGGCGATGAAACGTCCGTCCGGCGACCAGGTCGGAAGCGAGTGATAGCCGGGGCCGGAGGTCAGTTCGTCCGCGATTCCCGTTTCCGGGTCCACCCGCCAGATGGAGCCCGACATCGCCACCGCGATGCTCTTCCCGTCCGGCGACCAGGCGGGAGCCCAGGGAGTGCTGCTCGGCGCCGGCGGGAAGTAGTAGTTGTGCATGTAGTTTCCGCCGTGACGGGCGGGTGGATACGCCTCGGCGACCCCCTGGATGATCGGAGGCGGCGGCCAGCGCTGCGGCTGGGCGAACAGCGGGGTGGCCGCCAGCAGGAGGAGGGCGATGCTGAGACGCAGGTTCATGGACATTCCTCTCGGGGAGGCGATTCTACGGAACCACCGGCACCGCCGGACCAGCCGTCCCCGGAGGTCGTCGGCGTTTGCAGCGAGATATGGCCATGGCTGTATTTTCTGCATGCGTTCCATTTCCGCCGGCAAATTCAAGGACACCTGCCTCGGGATCCTTGACGAGGTCGCCGCCAACCGCACTCCCGTAACCATCACCAAGTGGGGCCGCCCCGTCGCCCGCCTGGTCCCGGTTGCCGCTCCGCGCCACGCGGAAGCGGCCGGCGCTGCCGGGGTGGAGGAGGGAGTCCAGCCTTACGGTTCGGACGTTCCCGGAAGTCCCGCCGAAGACGCGGTCGAGCGACTGCACCGGCTGGCGGAGGAGCTCGGTTTGTCGGCGGACCGGCTGCTCCACCACGCGCTCAACGCCTACCGCGGCGGCAACGCGCTGGACGAACTCATCGAACGGGCCAGGCGGCCCGTCGGGGCGTTCCGCTCCGGGCGCAGCGACCTCGCCGAAAATCACGACGAGGCGTACGTGGAGATCCTGGAGGAGGAGATGGCAAGGCGGCGGTTGCCGAAGCGATGACCCCCGTTTTCCTCGACACCTCGGCGGTTCTTGCACTACTCGACGCCGAGGATCCCTTCCACGACGACGCCAAACGCAGTTGGGAACGATTGCTCAACGCTGTTTACGCCGGGCAGCACGTCCTGTTGACTCATCACGCCGTCGTCGTGGAATCAAGCGCGCTCATCGCCCGGCGACTGGGCATGCAGGCGGTTCGAGAACTCCACGACGGGTTGCTGCCTATCGCTGAGGTCATCTGGATCGACGAGAAGCTCCACGACCGTGCGACCTCGGCCATGTTCGCCGCCGGCCGGCGCAATGTCTCCCTCGTGGATTGGCTCTCCTTCGAGGTGATGCGAGACCGCCGGATCCGGCACGCGTTCACGTACGACGGGGACTTCGGGGAGCAGGGATTCCTGCCGTGCGACGCAGGCCGGGGCACCTGAATTCGCCATCCCCCATCCCCCGGACCGGAAGGGCATTCACGTTTCGCGACGGCGCTTTGAACATCGTTCATCGCTGCCCCCGGGTCTGGACATGCACGAGATACAGGTCACGGCCAGCGCGCGCCGCTCCGTGCGCCCGATCAAGACCATGATGGTCCTTATAATGTGGCCATGCTGTCCATCAAGGTGACCGAACTCAAGTCTCACCTGAGCCGGTATCTGCGGCAGGCGTCCCGCGGAGAAAGGATTACAGTCAGGGATCGCGACGATCCGATCGCCGAGCTCGGTCCGGCGCGCGGGGAGCCGCTCTCCTGGCGCGACCGCTTGGTGCGCGAGGGCCGACTCCGGCCCGGAACCCAGGACTGGGGCGCGCTGACCATCTCCCCCACCGCGCGACGGGTGGACATCCAGGCATCGCTACGCGCCGTCCGTGAGGAGCCGGATGAAGTACGTCGACGCCAGCGCGCTGCTTCGCGTCCTCTTCGCTGAGCCCGGGCCATCGGTCCCGCTGCGGGCCGGCGAATGGGTGGTCTCCTCACGGCTCGTCGAGATCGAGGCATTCCGGGCCGTTGATCGGGAACGGCTGCTCGGCGGCCTGACCGATACCGAGACGGCCGTGAAGCGCAAGGAGCTGATCGGAGTGCTCGCGATGATGGATCTGGTGCCGGTGGACGACGCGGTGATCGCCGGCGCGAAGGCTTCGTTTGCGGTCAATCTCCGCGCGATCGATGCGATCCACGTTGCGACGGCGGAACTCCTGGTGGAGCTGGCCGACGAGGAACCGCTGGAGTTCTGGACGCATGACGAGCGACAGGCTATTGCGGCCCTTTCGCGCGGCCTGGCCGTTTACGGCGTCAGTACCGCTGACGGCCGCTGATGTCGTGGTGTGAAACCCGAGCGGCGATGCGCGACTCCGCCCGCTCCGCGCGGGCGGCGCCGGCCAGCGGCCGGGCGCTCCTGCCTGACCTACAGGTTGCGGGCGTGGGCGCGGGCGGGGAGCACGTCCCGGAGGCGGAGCCCCTCGTCCTTCAGGTAGCTGAGCAGGCCCTTCTTGTCGATGGTGCGGAGGGCGCGGGCGCTGAGGCGCAACCTCACCGAACGCTCCAGTTCGGGCACCCACACCGACTTCCACTGCAGGTTGGGAAGCTGGCGCCGCTTCGTCTTGTTGTGGGCGTGGCTGATGGCGTTCCCGGTGAGGGGGCGCTTGCCGGTCAGCTTGCAGGTTCTGGCCATGAGAGGCGCGGATTCTAGCCGGAATCCGCTGGGGCCGCCTACCGCGCGCCGAGATCCTCCACCGCGGCCCCGTTCAGGGCGTTCAGGAACAGTTTGTAGGTGCCCCGGGGCTGGCCGCGGAACTGGGGGCGGAAACCGAAGAGGATTACCTCACCGGCGCCCATCGGCGCCCGGGCCATGGCGATCTTGCCGCCGATGGCGTCCTCCTCGCCCAGTGCCCAGCCGCTCATGAGGATGTCCTCGTCCGCATAGCGGGCAATGGCTTCGACGTTGGCGGCGGCCGGCTCCATGGTCGTTTCCTGACCGCCCTCGCGGGTCCGCGGGAGGCTCACCGTATCGAAGGCCCGGCTCCTGACGAACTGGGTCGCCACTTCATCCCGCATCCCGAAAGCCAGTGGATGGGAGGTGTCCACCGTGGCCCGGATGAGGGATCCCGGAATGAAAAAGCGGCTGTCGGCCAATCCGGCGGTGACGTTTCGCAGCGGAAGGCCGAACTGGTCGATCGCGAAGTCGCTCGCTCCGTCGAGCGTCACCAACATCCCGCCTTCTTCCACGAAGCGGCTCAGGGCCAGTGATCCCTCGAGGCCAATCCCGCCGGTGTACTCGTCGGGCATGGTCCCCGGCGCGTGTCCCTTCAGGATGGCGTCCGCCGACTGGTGCGGGAGAACGATGACGTCCAGCCGCGACAGATCGCCGGTCCGCACATCGTCGTCGGAGAGGGTGGTGAGGTCGTACTCGTAGTTTTCGAGGAGCCAGCGTGTCCAACCTTCGTCCATGCTCGCGACGTACGATTTGTAAAGCCCCACGCGTACCGCCTCGAGCGGGAGCAGCTCCACGTCCGGCGCCCGGGAGAGCCCGCCAACGTCGAGCCCCAGCTCGGAGGCGATGCCTTCCACCGCCGCGTCGGCAGGGTCCGACTTGCGGACCACCAGCGTTCCCGCCGGATACTCGGTTCCACCGTCACTGAAGGCTTCCGCTGCCCAGGCCACCTCCGCTCCCGCGGCCAGCAGCCGGTTCTGGGCGATCACCGCCGCGTTGGGGCGGTGCGAAATCGCGTAGCCGAAGGATCCGCCTCCGGAAACCTCCCCCTCCGGAACCCGGACCGGACCGTCCACCGGCGAGGTCACGGCATCGGGCGCCTCCGTTACGCGATCGACGCGTACCCCCATCTGCATCGGCAGCGTCCACCCCGCCAGATCGTAGGGTGGATCGGGCGGCCCGTCCGGTGTGCGCCGGCGGTCCGGGTAGTCCTGAGCCTCCAGTAGATCGTCGGCATAGGCTCGGAACGCCTGCGCTCCCGGGATGATGTAGGACCCTTCCCCATAGGTCTCTCCCTCGATCTCGAACGCCCCTTCCACGCGCTCGATGGCGATCCCGCCGTCGTAGAGCACGTTCACCAGGGCGGCGGCCTCTCCCGAATCCCACTGATCGGCCGGGACGATCCAGCTCGCCTCGCTCCCCTCGATCGCGTCGCGGCCCATCCTCCAGATGTCGAAGAGCCACTTCTCGCGGAGGTCGGCGGCCACGTCCAGCACCGCCATGGACGCGGTCAGCGTGTAGCGAACCGGATCGGAGAATCGCGACTCGCCGCCCGGCCACGGGTAGGGATAGAAGACGTCGGTGCCGTTGGTGGGCGCCGCCTGACCGCGGCGCGGGTTGCCGACGAACTCCGGGCGGTCCTCCGGGTCGTAGATTCGGGGACTCGCCGAAGCGTGGGAAGTCTCGGTCAGCAGCCCGATCATGTTGTGGAAGTACGGGGCCGTCCGCATGCCCCCGTTCCACCACATCGAATAGATCATGTCGGAGACCGCGCCCGGCATCTTCTTCATCGCGAACCGGTTGGCCATCGCCGAACCGATCAGGTTCACCGAAGTGGTGACTCCGGGATGGATCCTGGGATTCACCGGGTCGGCGAAGGGCGGGAGGAAAATCCGCGCCCAGGCCGGACCGGTCTGATGGTGGTTGTAGACGATCTGCGGGAACCACTCGTGGTAGAGCACCCGGCTTACCGCCGCCGTTTCGGGCATGTTGTTCATGAACCAGTCGCGGTTGTTGTCGTGCCCGACGTAGTGATGGTAGAGCTCGGGCGGCCGGGTGGTCTCGAAGGGGGTCTTGAGGTTCTGGCGGTACCAGGACGCCACGATGTCCAGCCCGTCGGGATTCATGCAGGGCATGAGGATCAGAATCACTTCGTCCCGGATCTTCCGCACTTCTTCCGACTCCCCGGTCGCTATCCGGTGGGCGAGGAGCGGCATCATCTGCGCCGGCGCCACCTCGGTGGCGTGAAGTCCCGCGTCAATCCAGACCACCGCCTTCCCCTCACGGGAAATTCGGATGGCCTCCTCCTCCGGGATCTCCGCCTGGGCGAGCGCCCGCGCGTTGTCCCGGTGCCGGTCCAGCGCCGCAAGGTTCTCGGGTGAGGAGATGAAAAGGACGAAGAGCGGCTTGCCCAGAACGGTCTCGCCGATCTGGCGCAGTTCCACCCGTTCGCTTGCCGCGGCGAGTTGCTCATAGAACGGGATCAGCTCATCCCAGAGCGCAAGCCGGTGGTCGTCGCCGGGCTCGAACCCGAGAATTTCTTCCGGAGTTGGCGCCGGAACCTGCGCCTCCAGAGCGCTGCCGAACGTCAGGCCGACGGCCAGCAGAAAAGAAACGGTGACTCGAAGCATGGAGCGCCCCCCCCGAAAGAAGCCGCAAATGTTACGGGGAAGCCGCTGGCCGGCGCCGCAGAATCAGACGGACTCTTTCAGGGTCACCGCATCGAGGAAGGGCATCATCTTCCGGAGTTCGGCCCCGACCGTCTCGATCTGGTGGTTCTGTTCCTCACGCCGGCGCGCCATGAAGTTGGGACGGCCAGCCCCGTCCTCTTCGATCCAGGCGCGGGCATAGGCCCCGCTCCGGACGTCGGCGAGGATCTTCTGCATCGCCGCCCGGGTCTCCTCGGTGACGATCTGCCGGCCGCCGTGGTAATCCCCGTGCTCGGCGGTGTCGCTTACCGAGTAGCGCATGTAGTTGAGGCCGCCGCGGTACATCAGGTCCACGATCAGCTTCAGTTCGTGGAGGCACTCGAAGTAGGCGATCTCCGGCTGGTAGCCCGCGTTCACCAAGGTCTCGAACCCGGCCTTCACCAGTTCGCTCACTCCGCCGCAAAGGACGCTCTGCTCACCGAAGAGATCCGTCTCCGTCTCTTCGGCAAACGTCGTCTCGAGGACCCCGGCACGGGTCAGTCCGACCCCCCGGGCGTAGGAAAGCGCGAGCGCCAGCGCGCTGCCCGAAGCGTCCTGCTCGACGGCCACGAGCGCCGGCGTCCCCCCTCCCTCGATGAACAGCTCGCGGACGCGATGGCCCGGCGACTTCGGGGCGATGAGGGACACATCCACATCCGCCGGAGGCTGAATCGTTCCGAAGCGGATGTTGAAGCCGTGGGCGAACATGAGCGTCTTGCCGGCGCCGAGGTGAGGCGCGATCTGCTCCTCGTAGATCCCCGCCTGGGTGGTGTCCGGGGTCAGGACGGTGATGACGTCGGCCCAGGCAGCCGCCTCCGGGCCGGTTACCACGGCCAGCCCTTCGGCTTCGGCGCGGGCCCGGGACCGGCTGCCGGCATGGAGGGCGATCCTCACCTCGACCCCGCTGTCCCGGAGGTTGAGCGCGTGCGCGTGCCCCTGCGAGCCGTAGCCGAAGACGGCGACTTTCTTGCTCCGGATCAGCTCGAGGTCCGCCGAGTCGTCGTAGTAGATGTTGGCCATGGGAGAAGTCCTCCGGTAGCGGCAAAGATGTTCATTCGCCGGGAAAAATCGCTTCAGGTGTCCCGCACGCCGCGGGTTTAACAGCCTGTGGTGAAATCCGCGTGAGCGCCGAGATGGGCGAGGCGCCCGGCTGACAAGGCGCGTGAGGCCGGAATACCCGGGTGTATTTCGGCCGAAACGCAACGATGAGCGGCGCGGTTCAGCCGGGATGGATCGCCCGTCGAACGCCGCGGGGGTTTTGCCACAGGCTGTTAAGCCTTTCGGTTCGGAACTAGACAGAGTGGGACCCGCCGCTCTCGTCCGCGGCGGGCCTTCTTCGCTTGGGGGGTTTGCGGGCGTCGGGATCGGTCATCACGCTTGCGGCTCCGCGCGCCATCCCGACCAGCCCGGTCCGGACCTGTTCCACGATCCCGTAGGGACGCAGCACCTCGGCGAGCCCGTCAATCTTCTGCGGCGACGCCGTTGCCTCCAGAACCACCGACTCCGGTGCGATGTCCACGAGGCGAGCCCCGGTGGCGCCGGCGAGCTGGATGACCTGGGTACGTTCTTCCCCCGTCGCCTGAATCTTGAACATCGCGAGCTCGTGATGGACCGCGGGTTCGTTCGTGATGTCGTCGGCGCGCAGCACGTTCACGAGCCGCGTGAGCTGGACCAGCATCCGGCGAGCGGTCGTCGCGTCGGTCCGCACCACGATGGTCATCCGGGAGACTCCCCGGGCGCGGGCGGGCCCGACGCTCAGCGACTCGATGTTGAAACCGCGGCGGCGGAAGAGCGAGGTGACGCGGTTCAGGACCCCGGGAAGGTCTTCCACCCACACCACGAAGATGTGCGGCCTCATCCGGCCGTCCGGACCCGGCGTCACGAACTCACCACTCCACCGTGCGGCCAGCGGCCACCGGCTCCTCGTCGGACTCCGGATCGCCGTCCTCCCCCTGTTCGGGCCGCCGGATCATGTCCTGGAGGCGGGCGCCCGTCGGGACCATGGGGTACACGGTGTCCTCCTTTTCGACCCGGAAATCCAGCACCACCGTTCGTTCGTCGGCCCGGGCGCGCTCGACGGCCCCCTCGACTTCCTGCCGGTTCCTGACGACCTCGCCGCCGAGGCCGAAGGAGCGGGCGAGGGCGGCGAAATCCGGGCTCAGGATGGGAGTCCCGGCGTAACGGCGGTCGTAGAAGAACTCCTGCCACTGCCGCACCATGCCGAGATAGCCGTTGTTGATGATCGCGACGTTCAGCTTCAGACGTTCCTGCGCGATGGTCGCGAGTTCGCACATGGTCATCTGGAACCCGCCGTCGCCCGCGATCACCCACACCTCGTCGTCCGGCTGCGCGACCTTGGCGCCCACCGCCGCCGGGAGCGCGAAACCCATCGTGCCGAGTCCCCCCGAGGTGATCAGGGAGCGGGGTTCGTTGTGGCGGTAGTACTGCGCCTCCCACATCTGGTGCTGGCCGACGTCGGTGGTCACGATCGCCTTTCCGCCCGTCATGCGCCAGATGTCGTGGATGACGTGGGCCGCGTACAGCTTCCCCATGTCGGGAAGGTTCTGGATGTCGCGGACCGCGGTGTCCCCCTTGAAACCCCGGATGCTCCCGAGCCACTCCGAGCGGTCCCGAGCCTCGACCACCGGCAACAGGTGGGCCAGCACGGCCGAGAGATCCCCGGCGAGCCCCACGTCCACCCGGACGTTCTTGTTGAACTCGGCCGGGTCGATGTCGATGTGGATCTTGGCCGCATTCGGGGCGTAGGTCTTGAGGCTGCCGGTCACGCGGTCGTCGAACCGCATGCCGAGAGCCAGCAGCAGGTCGGCCTCCTGGATCGCCTGGTTGACCCACGACTCCCCGTGCATGCCCATCATTCCCATGTTGAGGGAGTGGTTTGCCGGAATCGCCCCGATGCCCAGCAGCGTCATGGCAATGGGGATGCGGGCGCGCTCCGCGAGTTCCCGCACCTGGCCCATGGCGCCGGAGATCAGGATGCCGTGCCCGGCGAGGATGACGGGACGCTCCGACCGGTTGATGAGTTCGGCGGCCCGCTGCAACGCGGATTCGGGCGGTTTCGGCTCGGGCCGGTAGCCGGGAAGGTCCACCTTCCCAAGTCGCGGACGCTGCCCGGTGAAGGCCTGCTGGGCGTCCTTGGTGATGTCCACCAGGACCGGTCCCGGACGGCCGGAACGGGCGACGTAGAAGGCCTCGTGGAGCGCCGGCGCGATCTCGTCCACCTCCGTCACCAGGTAGTTGTGCTTGGTGATCGGGAGGGTGACCCCGGTGACGTCGGTCTCCTGGAAAGCGTCGGTGCCGATCAGGGCGCTGCCGACCTGGCCGGTGACGCACACGATGGGCGACGAGTCGAGCATCGCGGTGGCGATCCCGGTCACCATGTTGGTCGCCCCCGGCCCGGAGGTCGCGACGGCCACCCCGACCTCGCCGCTCGCCCGGGAGAAACCGTCCGCCATGTGGGTGGCGCCCTGCTCGTGGCGGACCAGGATATGCCGGATGGGGTAGTCGAGCATGGCGTCGTACGCCGGCAGGATGGCGCCGCCGGGATAGCCGAACACCGTGCGCACTCCCTCCTCGAGGAGGGTCTCCCAGATGAGTTGCGCTCCGGTTCGCCGCCAGCGTTTCGTCATCATGCTCTCCCCGGGCCACCTCCCGGGGTCATGTCCGGGTGGCGGCGCCAGTGCGGATCAGGAGCCGCCAGGCCCTGCCTCGTTCGCGAGGGCCTCGCGGATCCCTGCCGAGATCCGTTCTCCTTCGCCGGCGCCGAGGGATCCCGGGCGCCAGTCGGTGTGAAGCCCCTGCCCCGGCTCGCTGCGGCGGCCATAGGCAGGAATGACATGGAAGTGTACGTGGGGAATCGCCTGGCCGGCGGGCCGGCCGTTGTTCAGGAGGATGTTGTAGTGCGGCGAGCCGGTCACTTTGGACAGTGCCCGGCAGATGCGGGGCAGCACGCGCCCGATGGCCGCGGCCGAATCGTCCGAGAGCTCACCCACGGTCTCCTTGCTCTCCTTGGGGACCAGGAGCAGATGTCCGGCGCTCTGCGGGCCGATGTCCAGGAAGGCAAGGACCTGCTCGTCTTCGTACACCCGGTAACTTGGGAGTTCCCCGCGGATGATGCGGTCGAAGAGCGTGCCGGTGGTCATGGCCGCGAACCCTAGCAGCCTGTGGCAAGACCCCCGCGGCGTTCGACGGGCGATCCATCCCGGCTGAAACCGCGCCGCTTTCGAGCGCTCATCGTTGCGTTTCGGTCGAATACATCCGGTATTCCTCCCTCACGCGTTTTGTCAGCCCGGCGCCTCGCTCCCAGTTGCTGTGAAAATGCGGCTTGGTTGAGTAACGGATCTCGGACCGGGCAGGACCGCAGAAGCGGCTTGGAACGCCGGGTTCCCGAGCTACGAGGAATG
>MKWU01004083.1_pt1 | contig 17856 bp, 15 predicted proteins | sample 809101 | NCBI WGS metagenome assembly MKWU01 (sample SAMN05860141, study PRJNA318959) | sponge metagenome | host: Aplysina aerophoba | place: Slovenia: Piran, Adriatic Sea, Gulf of Piran | collected 2013-05-07
GCAGAGCCTGAAGGAGCAGGGTTCCAGGTGAAGAAAATCGAAGGACTTGCAGATGGAACCCACGCGTGTCTGCCCGGGGGCGGGAAGCGTTCCTTCGCAGGACAGCTATTCAACCACCAGCCTTGCAACAGAGTGAGACCAAATGGCGGAAGGAACAGCTTCCGGCCTTGATGCCGGGCCGGGCAGGTACCAATGCCCGTGCCGTTTGTCACCTGTCGCTCTTCTGCCTCTGTCGTTATAGTGGTTTGCGCTGCCATGGTCTGACGACCGAAGAAAGGCGTCACCTTATGCTTGGCTCTCCTTGTTGTCTTACTGTCCTTTTTTGTCTAGAATCCGGCGCCCGTTTTTTTGAATCCGGTGTTCTTAAAGGTTTGTGACGTGTAGTTATAGTCGTGTATAACAGCGGCCACAATACGAACACTGATGTTTGCATACTGGCTTGCGCGCCTTGAGCAAGCCTCCGACGGCAGCGGTATACAGGTGTTCTGCCGCCTGGCTGCCGCTGCCTGCTGTTACCCTGCCATTGTTTTCTTCGTATCGCCCTGGCCGCCAGGCGTTGGGTGGTTTGTATTCGGAGTCGGATATACCTATGAATGAGCAAGTTCCCAGCAGCCAAGTGATGGACAAGATCGATCTTGTCCAGCTGCTACCTGAGTGGAGTGCCATCCTCCATGGATTTCCTGAAACGGGCGTCGGACTCAGTGCATGGTTTGTCGGCTCTCTCATTACGTTGACGGTTCTTTTTCTGCTCTTTTCCCTTTACAAGGCCGGACAGGCGGGCAGCCGCATCAGGTGGTTGAACAGGTTGCTGCACAAGCTGAAAGCAGAAGACATGGCAGGCAAGCGGGAAGAACTGCGGGACGAGGCCAGGAAAGCCGGGAGTGATGCCGGCCACCTGTGGCTTGAGTTTGATGAAACGCTGGTTGTGAGCGCCTGCGGGGGGAAGCTGCACAACACCTATGATGCCGCCTGGTTCTTCAACAGCTCTTCTCTGGCTTCCGGGATAACGGAAAGTCGTCTGATTGCGGCGGTGCCCGGTTTTCTGACGGCTCTGGGTGTTATAGGCACATTTGTCGGTCTGCAGCTGGGGTTGTCGCAGCTCCATATTGCCAGTGATGTCTCTGTCGAAGAAATGAAGTCGGGCATCGCCGGTGTGATCAACGGTGCCAAGTTTGCGTTTATGACCTCGGTGTGGGGGGTGGCGCTCAGTGTCGCTTTCAACCTGATGGAGAAAATTCTGGAACGCACTGTTCGTCAGGCCATCGTCAAGCTGCAAGACCGTATCGATCATTTGTTTCCGCGTATCAATGCTGAGGAGCAGCTGCAGCGTATTGCTGTTGATGGCAGGGAGTCGCGGGAGACACTTCAGGGGTTGGCCGAGCAAATCGGTCACAAAATGCAGGAATCCCTGCTTGGGGCAACGAATGCTATTCAGGATGGCCTGAAAGCCAGTCTGAATGAAGCTTTGGCCCCCGCCATCGACAAGCTTGTCGACACGACATCTGATGGCAATCAGCAGGCGTTGCAAACACTGCTGGAACAATTCATGGATAAATTCGGAGCAGAGGGAAGCCGCCAGCGGGACAGTATTGATCAGGCCTCTGAAAAGATGAATGCCTCGCTGACTGCCTTTGGAAGTGCAGTGCAAGTTTTTATCAGCAAGATGGAAGCCTCCCAGCAGGATACAGCCCAGCGGGAGCAGGCTCTGGTGCAAAAAATCTCCGGGCAGGTGGACTATCTGGTGGAGAGCACCAGCACGCAAAACAAGACACTCACTGAGTTTGTGGAAAGCACGCTCGGCAATCTGGCTTCGAATCTGTCTGAACGGGATGCAACCCTGGCTGAAAGGGAGCAGGTCCGTGGTGAAGCACTGGCCAACCAGACTGCCGCCATGAATCAGGCCATGTCTGCGTTTACTGAAAAGGCCATGGGGCAATTGACCCATGAGCTGTCTGAGCGGGACAAGGCCACAGCCGAGCAAGACAAGCGGCGTAGTGAAGAATTCATGAGCCAGATTGAAGCCATGCGCCAGAGCACCGAACAGCTGCTTCAGGCCGTGGAAACAGGCTTGAAAGCGCAGTTTGGCGCCGTTGACAAGATTCTCTCCCAGAGTGAGGCGCTACAAAAATCGGTAGACGTTTCCGTTCGCGCCAGCACACAGGCCAGTGACAGTATGAAGGCCTCGGCCTCCGAGCTGAATACGGCCGGCAGTCATTTCCGTGATGCTGGCGACAGGCTGTCGGTAGCTGTTGTCGGGGCGGTGAACAGCACCGCAGCCTTGGCGGACAAGAACAGGGTGATCAGTCAGGAGCTTCACCGGCTGCGTGAGCAGGTTGTTCAGGATACGGAAAGATTCGGTGTGGTGACTGAAAAATTGCAGGCTGTGGTTCTACAGGCGGACAGCACTTTTTCTCACATGGCGGATCACCAGAGGGCGTATCTTGAGGGTCTGAAACAGAATCTGAATGAGCTGACCGGGCAGATGAATGCGCATATCAATGCGCTGTCCGGACAGATGACGTCCTTGCTGCGCGATTATGCAGAGAAGGCCAATGCGCAGACCGAAAACCACCTGAATATCTGGGCAGAGGGCACCACCAACTACACCACAGAAATGAATAATGCGGTACGGGCACTGTCGGGAGTTGTGGATGAGATTGAAGTAAAGCTGGGACGCTGAGATGAAAAGAAGGTTCGGATATTCCCCCGCCCAGGTTGATGAGGCAAATCCCTACTGGCTCTCCTTTTCCGACCTGATGTCGGCTCTGCTGGTAATTTTTCTTCTGGCGGCGGTTGCCCTGATTATTGAGCTGAGCCAGACCCAGAAGATCATACAGCAGGATATACAGGCATTGCGCAATGGCGACCAGGCACGCAAGGACATCCTGTATGAGGTGCGCGATGCCCTGAAGAGCAAGGATATTCTGGTTGAAGTGACCGACAATGATACGGTTTTGCGTATTCCGCAAGGGACACTTTCTTTTCTGAGTAACAGGGATGAAATTCCGGAGGACAGTGAGGCGGCTGTGATTGCTATTGGTGAGGCACTGCACAGTGCCATCAACAAGCCATTCAGTCAGGAGACCAATTTGATGCGTTTTGAGTATCTGGATACTGTTTTTATCGAAGGGCATACCGACAGTCTTCATTCCCCACGCGTGAAGGGAAACTGGGGGCTCTCGGCTTTCCGGGCGATCTCTCTATGGGAGTATTGGGAGAACAACCTCCAGCGCAAACCCAGCTTTGAGAGCATGAAAAATGCCTTTGGCGAGAAGTTGTTCTCGGTGAGCGGGTATGCAGCATCGCGCCGGGTGCAGACCGACGAGCGCCGGCCGGAACAACGAGAAAAAAATCGCCGTATCGACCTGCGCTTCACGGTGAAGCGTCCTTCGATTGTCGAACTGGAAAAGATCGCTGACCAATGAGAATCACAATCAGCAAGCTGCCGCTTCCTTTGCCCGACGACCCCTTCCGGGGACAGCTCGAAGTCTTCAGAAGGTTGGAAAAAGAGCTTGAGGGGCTGACGCATCGAGCCGTGATGGGCAATGACAGGTGCAAGCACGCGTATGAGGTTTTGCTGGCCACTATAGCGAGGCGTGGCGATCTGTGCACCGCCCTGAAGGATTCTATGTCGGTGAGAGCACTGGCGCAGGCCCTGAGTTCCGAGCACGCGGAACATATTCATCTGAACCGGCTGGTATTGGAGCGCATTGATCAGCTCAGGCCCGTCCCCGGCCGGCTGTTACTGGACAGTGTTTACCAGTTTTACCTCATGTTTTATAACCAGGGGAAAAACCATCAGGCGATAGGTCAGTGGCTGCTGGACAAGCGTGCCCAGCGCAATATGCAAGGCCCTCACGACCATGAGTTGCTGGGTGTGGACGGCCCCCTCTGGCTGGTGAAACAAGCCAGGGCCAAGGGGCGGGCGTTGCAGAATGAGCTGGTCGATCTGGGGCTGAATCGCTATAGGGCTGGCCGTTTTATGAAGGTGGCCCAGGGACTTTATTATGTGGAGCAGCTCAAAGAGATCCCGGTCAACCAGCCTCACAGATTACTGGACGAAATTCAGAAACAAGAAGTCTACGACACACCCTATGATCAGCGTTTGCTGGGTCACAAAGCACTTGAAATATTGATTGACAGAGCCGATAAAAAACCTCACGAAAGCTGGCGCAAGACAGTTCTTGCCATCGCCGGCGACCCACGGGTAACGCAACGGGATCCTAAATATAACAAGTGGTGGCGGCTGTTAGGAGATCACCGGTGCAGGCTCGTCTGCGAATGGATGTCAGAGTTTGACCTGGATCTCTTCCTGGAGGCACTGGGTAATTTTTCCAGACAGACGCGTGACGTGGATCTGAAGCGCATGTTTCCTTCCCGTAAAACCTTTATGAAGGGACTTGTCGAAAAAGGATTGGTGACGTCTACGCGTTTATATCTTTCCCAGGATGCGGAAAGATTTCTCAAGAGGCAGTACAGGCGCTCCCACTATTTGCCCGGATACACCATCGTCAGGGATAACAAGGATAAATGCCTGATTTATATGGAATTGCAGGGAGGTCAGGCTCATATAGTGGAGGGCAGTCACGAGTGTTATTTATGGATCTATCGACGACTTCATGAGTCGGCCGTTGTTTTTAGCCGCATCCACAAAGAGGTGGACTACAAGGATTTGACCTCCGGCCTTAATGACAGTATGAAAAAAGTTAATTGTGAAGCTGCTGCCAACATTACGCACAGTCCCAAAAACTTTGCCTGGCAAAAGAGGGCCATAGAGACTCTGAAAAGAATCGGCATTGATGTCATGGCCCAGGATGTTATCTCTCCTGATGACTACCCTGCGTTCAAGCGTCGCTATGGAGTGATGTAAATGGACGTCAAAAGCTGGCTGCAAAAAATCGGAGCCTTTTCCAAACAGGAGGACACCTATGCCGTTAGCCCGGACGACGAAGGGCTGAATTTCAGCACAACAGCGGAGCTTGCCAAGAAAATCAAAAAGGGCGAGGCCCCCAGTTTGATTACCCACCAGCACATCGCCCTGACCATGCTGGAGGAGCAGGGGGATGCGGAAAAGATCCCCAATGGTTTCATCCTGCCAACGGAACATGCCGTAAGACTGGATGAATATTCGCGCAGTTTATTGCGGCTTGCGCCTCAATGGCAGAGGCGCCTGCGGGCGGATATCAGGGGCCATAGCGCAAACAGCCAGTTCAGTGTGGCTCTGGAAGTGGAAACGCCTCGGGGTGATTTTTCCCGTCACTATACGCTGACGGGCCCGATACTGGCGTTTACACCAAGCCAGCAGTATCTGCTGACAGCGGCCCAGCAGTGGGTGTTTGGCGCTCACCAGACGCATGCCGATTCGGCCAAGACAGAATACGACAACCTGAAACTGCTGCTGGCTCTGCAACAGGCCCGGAGTAAGGGTGCGGCCATAGACCTTGGCCACTTCAACAAGCTGGATATCAAGGCACCGGATTCCATAGCCATTGAAGCGGAGCTGGATGACAGTGGCAACCTTATTCTGACGCCTTTTGTGGGCCAGAATGCCAGTCATGACAAGATGAACCGGGTACTCGGTCAGCTGCAGTCGGAACAGGCAAAAGCGCTGCGGGTGGATGATGAAATCATCCTGTTTGATGAACAAAAGCTGAAGGCCGTGCATGAGATTCTGGAAAATCGCAGGATTCCGCGCAGCCAGGTCAAAGCGTTCCGGGAGAATCCGACCGCCTTTATTGATGCCAATCTGGTTGATCTTGATCTGGGCTTCTCGGCCCGGGTAAAGGGAGCCACCGTCTTCAAACATGCCTATTTCGGCGAAACGGATGGCTCTGGCGTGGACTGGTTTGCACAATCAGCCGCCCCTGGTCGCGTGGCGCCTTTCTCGCAAGTGATTGAGAGGGTGAAAGATAAGGAGTCCTGGCAGGAACTCAAAAGCACCGTTGATAATGCCCGCAAGACGGGAGCGAATGCATTTGATTTTCGGGAGAAGAGCTACCTGGTCCCGGACATACAAGAAGCCGGGACGGTTTTTGAAAAAATCGAGCGCAAGCTGGCCGGTAGCCTGAGGGAGGATGAGGCCAGCGAGGCAGCGCCGGCGTCCGAAGAGGAGGATCGCGCCGACAGTAGCCCGGCAGGAAGCGAAGATGTCTCGGTGGTTAATGTCGCTCTGAATGACGAAGAGCTGGAGATCAGTTCACCGACTGTTGCCGCCGCCATCAGTGAGGTTCTTTACCCGTCGAATGCGCTGGACTGGCACAATTACGCCCGCCAGCCTTTTGCCCACCAGCTGATCGGTGTGCAGTGGATTCTGGGGCTGGTGCACAAGAACCAGAAGGGAGGGCTGCTGGCTGATGATATGGGACTCGGCAAAACCTTTATGGCGCTTTCGTCTATTGACCATCTCTATAAACGCCAGAGCGAAACGGCCGTACGCAAACCGGCACTGATTGTTGCTCCTCTCAGTCTGCTGGAAAACTGGAAGGACGAGGTGGACAAGACCTTCAATCAGTCGCCATTCACTTCGATTGTCACCCTGCAGGCTGATGCCGATCTGCCCGGCTATCGTGTGGGCGCTGTCGAGATTCGCAACCAGGAGCTGACGCATGAGGGTGAAGCGGAGATCAGATACTCTCTGAAAGTGGGTAAGAACTTTGGTGCGGCGCGTCTGGATATGCCGGAAAGGCTGGTGATCACCACCTACCAGACCTTGAGGGACTACCAGTTTTCCCTGTGCACGGTGGACTGGGGCATGGTGGTGTTTGATGAGGCGCAGAACATCAAGAACCCCAATACGCTTCAAACCCGGGCGGCCAAAGGTCTGAAAGCCGATTTCAAGCTGCTGGCGACAGGGACACCGGTCGAGAACAGTCTGCAGGACTTCTGGTGCCTGGTGGATACCTGCTGCCCGGGGCATCTGGACAGTTATCAGAATTTCCGGCGCACCTATATATCCCCTGTAACCCATGCGGCAGGGGATGAGGTGGAGGAAGTGCGCTCTCGTATTGGTCGCGATCTTCGTCTGAAAGTGGGCTCTTTGATGCTGCGTCGGCTGAAGGAAGATAACCTGGAAGGTTTGCCAGACAAGCATATTTTTGTGGGAATCCCGGGAGATCAGTGGGGCTATGCTGATTCCCTTGACAGGACCATGGGGGCCCATCAACTGGAGAGCTACAACGCGGTTGTCAGCACTGGCGCAGGGAGCCAGGGTCCTGATGTGCTGGGGTGCCTGCACCAGCTGCGTGATGTTTCGCTGCATCCACGCCTGGCTGACGGGGGGCGGCTGGATGTGCCGGATAACAAAAAGGCGTTGCAGGCGTTGTTCAGCGAGTCGGCCAAGATGGAAGCTCTGCTGGATGTGCTTGAGCAGATTCAGGCCAAAAAGGAAAAGTGCATCATTTTTGCCGTCAACAAGCGTCTGCAGCAATTTTTGAGTCTTGCTCTCGGACGCTGGTTCAAACTCGGTCCGCTGTCGATTATCAATGGCGATGCCAAAGCCGTTGCCAAAGGCACCTCGGTACCGACGCGCAAAAGTATGATTGCCGATTTTGAGGCCCGGGCTGGCTTTAACATTATTGTCATGTCGCCGATAGCGGCGGGGGTGGGGCTGACAGTCGTCGGCGCCAACCATGTTATTCACTTTGAACGTCACTGGAATCCGGCCAAGGAAGCACAGGCGACAGATCGTGTGTATCGGATAGGCCAGACCAAAGACGTCAGTATTTATATTCCTGTTCTTCATCATCCTGAGTTTGAGTCCTTTGATGCCAACCTGCACAAGTTGTTGAGCCGAAAAACCTCGCTGAAAGACGCCGTTGTGACACCCGAGCAGGTGGTACCGAATCCGGAAGGCTTTGGTGAACACGTGCTGATGCCCGAACATGTGATCCGGGAGCCTGATCTTGCCAAAATCTCCTGGCAACAGTTTGAAGCGCTCTGTGCCCTGTTGTTGGCGCGCAAGGTTGAGGCCAGCGACAAGTGGCTGACGCAAGCCGGCACAGACTATGGTGCCGATGCCGTTGTATGGAATGGCGATAGCGGCTATCTGGTGCAGTGCAAGCACACGCGCAGCAACAGCTTTGATGGCCACAAGGCCATCAGGGAAGTGTACGGTGCCAGGATTCGCTATGAGAAGGCATTGAACAGACGCTTTGAACATCTGGTTTTTATGACCAATGCCAGCAAGCTTTCTGCGAGAACACGGGATATTGCGAGGGAATACAGTGTGGAGGTGATGGATTGTGCAGGAGTCAGTCAGTTGCTGCGCCAGCACAGCGTCACCTTCAAACAGACGCTCAGTTTGATGAAAACTGAGCGTCTGGCGGTCGGCTGAAGCGGGCTCTGTCGGTGATTCTGTTACAGGTCACGGGTGAACAGGGAGGCCGTCAGCACAGTCCTGGATAATGCAGCGGACAGAGTTATGATCATTTCTGGTGCTTGAGGGCGTGAAAAGGAGGCGCAGGTCAAGGCGATTCAAACTGGTGACTGATGTCGTACAAAGCATCAGTTTGGACGACAGTGTTCGAGGCGTGAGTGATGCGGGTCAGGAGACTACCGACCATGCTCGCAAATACCAGATGGGGCTCTCTCGCATTATTTGAATAACTGCAGCGGAAAAGCAGTTTCCGGTAGGCCCATTGCCATATCAGGACGCCGGGGCTTGTTCGGCTTTTCTGACAACTTTTCTGACAAAAATGCCGCCAGCCGGTCAGGCCATGTTGAATGGGACAGAATTGCTGCATGACATACCAAAGAACGACCAGTAACCCATAGATTCTGTTTTTGATTTTGTAACCGGTGCTGTCCAGGTTCAGGTGTGCGAAGTAGGAACTGCCCTTCGCATCCTGTATGCCATGGGCCAAATTGCATTCCAGACCTGTGCATGATGAGCCCACTTGTTTCTCAGTACATTCAAAGCCTTCAACCACTGCTTCAGTGTGCGGGTATTATCAAGGGCAAGGCGGTTACATATTTGCCGCTGGTATCTGGCTTTCAGCATGGCGTAAAAGTGGCTTAACAAACCAAAATCCCATACCCAAAAGGGTGGAGTGCGGCGCAGGTTACGTTGCCAGACCAGGCGCTCATCCTGACACGGCGGGCAGGGCCTACAAATAATGCACGACGTGTGATGCATAGATGGTCATCCGGGACCTGACAACTACATAAGACCTGTAGCGCGGGGGCAGGCGATACGAAACCCCAACTGATCAGAGTTCGGGTCTCGTATTTGCTGGCAATCAGCAATATGAAAAGTCATCCGGAAGTATAGAATCACGCCACAATTGCGCCAAAACCCGCCTTCAAAGTGGCGCACTTTATGGAAACGCGCCATAATTGCGCCAAGTCTGAGTTTTCATTGCGCCAGGATCCTGTGTCATCTACCCCTGAGTTGTTAAAGAGCATTAATGCAGCTGCCCAGGGGGTGTCGATGGCAGAGCTCATGACCATGCATCCGGATATCGCCAGACGTTCAGCTCAGAGACAAGTTGCCAAGTTGGTCGAAAATGGACAAGTCATCGCTCTGGGGGATGGTAGAGGAAGGCGGTATTTTGGTGCCGATATTTCTCAAAAAGCGGCTGCTCAAGAAAATGGTGGCGATGTGTTTCCTGCGTTCATCTCAGTATCTGCAGATAGCCAGGATGTTTTAAGTTACATTAATCAGCCGCTTGAAGCCCGCAAGCCTGTCGGCTACCAACTGGACTTTCTGGATTCCTACCAGCCAAACAAGACGTGGTATTTGTCAGAGTCTTTACGCCGGCAGTTGCATAAAATGGGAAAAACCACAGATGGTCAAGAACCGGCCGGCACATATTCTCGGGCTATTTTAAATCGGTTGTTGATTGATTTGTCATGGGCATCCAGTCATTTGGAAGGGAATACTTATTCTCGTTTGGATACACGCGAGCTCATTGAACATGGAAGGTCGGCTCAGGGTAAAGCCGCGATTGAAACACAAATGATTTTAAATCATAAGTCGGCTATCGAATTTTTGGTTGAACATATTGATACGGCTAAATTTAATCGTTATACCTTGATGAATATACACAGCGCATTGTCGGAAAACTTGCTGCCAAACCCCGCAGATGAGGGGAGGATTCGCCAGCACGCCGTTGACATTGGAAAAAGCGTTTGCCGCCCTTTGTCGGCACCTGCTCAAATCGAAGAAGCTTTGGAACTGGTTTTGAATAGAGCCAGCCAAATTGGTGATGCTTTTGAGCAGTCTTTTTTTATGATGGTGCATTTGCCCTATCTGCAGCCATTTGCCGATATAAATAAGCGAACCTCCCGTTTGGCAGCAAATCTACCTCTTTTTCGAGCCAACCTGTGCCCGTTGACGTTTCTCGACGTACCCGAGCAAGCATACAATCGAGCCACGCTTGGTGTTTATGAAATGGCGAGAGTCGAATTGTTGAGGGATCTTTATGTGTGGGCTTATGAGCGTTCCACGCAAGAGTATTTGGCGATTAAGCAAGATTTGGCAGAGCCAGATCCCTTGCGCCTGACTTGGCGAGATTTTATTAAGCAAACAATACACCTGGTGGTGACGAGTTCTGAAAAAGATCCATATGCTGTTATACAGCAAGCTGTTAAAGCGAAAATCCCTGATATCGAGCAAAAGGATCTGCAAGCCCTGGTTATTGAAGAGCTGAGGCGATTGCATGAAGGTGTGTTGGCGCGTTATGGTTTGCGCCCGTCGGAATTTTCTGCCTGGAAAGCTGTGCATCAATCGAACAAGAGCTGATTGCATAATTGTCAGGTCCCGGATAAGCAGGGAGCCCGTCAGCGCGAGTGGGAAGTGGACCATGCAGGCGATATCGTTGCTGCCTGGTCGTGCTTTTGACTGTCAGTGTCGGACAATCAGTATTGGACAATGCTTCACAAAAAATGGCGAGCCATAAAGGCTCGGCGAAAGAAGTTTATGTCAGCCTGTTGCTAATCCTCTTTTTTCACCACGTTTATTGTTAACTGATCTTCAGGAAGTTTCAGAGTTGCCCCAGTTTGGCCCCACCAGCAGGGATGGGGTGCTATTCGCACCGGCCAGTGCTGTTGAAGGGAATAGGTGTGGAGCCCGGCGTTCTCGCTGGCTTTGAATTTTCCGATGAGCTTTGTGCCTTTGGAGCCTTCCTTCAGTGCCAAACCTGCATATGCAGTCGATTTATATTCTGGATTGTATGGAGTAACTGGTTGACCATCATCCCGTACATCGTTCGTGATGCTGAACGCGATGGGCCCTTCTCCAAGCCGGGAAGTACCCACTACTGACTGCTCTTCCATCTCAAAGCCTTCAAACTTTCGCTGCGCCGGTGTTTGTTGGTCCGTGCCCACGTAGCCCAGGACGTCGAATTCGATGTCGATAATTCCTCCTCGTTGAATACGCGGTGTTTTTGTTGGCTTTGCAATCACCCACAGGCTATCAATAAATGGCACATCAATCTGCGCAACCTGATTACCCTTGAATTCAGCCTGGATTTTTGCATCACCAGTGGCTGTCTTGTATAGGCTTTCACCCTCTCCGTCAGTTTCGCCAGGTGGAATTGTGCGATCTTCGCCAAATGTATCTTTGTCCTTGTGTCTGGCAGAGACTGGTGTAGAAACTGTCCCGTTTTTGTCCGTTGTTGCACCTGGAGTGCTTGAGCTATCGACTGAAGTATTCTTGCTCAGGAAAACCGACATATTCTTGGGAGTGAAGTGAATGGACCAAGTGACAGGCACGCCCTTCAACGCCTTTTCAGTCAACAGAGACTTCAGCCTGAGCTGAAGTTGTGCGTGCTCCTTCATGAAGAGTTCTGGCCCGATGCCAACGTCCGTTGTCGCCGGACGTCTGGCATAGTCAGCGTTATACCCGTGCGGCCGCTGGAGAATGATCTCCTCGTCTTTGTGCTCCCCAATGCGCTCCAGCGAGGCCCTGACACCAAAAGCAAGCCAGACTGGCTCTGATGTCAGTCCTTGTGCCACTGCTTGTACCGCGACAACACCGGCGGTGTCGCCCGTGTGTTTCACGCTTTTCGTTCCCTGGTCAACCTCAATATCCGTGCCAAAGTGCAGCTGATCAGGATTGGTTGGCGGCAAAAGCGCGTTCCTGGCTTCCAGGAGTTCGAAGTCCGGAATTTCGCTTTTTGTTGAGCCGTCCCATCTGATCATCTTTGCGTTGAGCTTCTCATAGGCGCCCTTGAGATCTGCCGGATGGAGATCTGGATCAACATCACCATCAAAACCCAGCTTCAGGTACTTCTTCAGTTCCGTGGTTGCCTTGGCCAAAGGGACATTCAGCGGCGCGCGCTCGTTATCGTCTTTGTCTGAAGCCCCGTAGTACGCAGCTGTCAGTTCGATTTCACTTTCTGTGGCAGGCGAAGTAAAGGTCACAACAAATTGGCCGGCATCGTAGTTATGTCTACCCGTTTTGGTCCAGTCTTTTCTCAGCGGCTGCTCGTCTGTGCCTTTTATGACATAGGAGTATCTGATTTTTGCGCTGCGCACCGGTTCATACCGAGACGTTTTGCCAGTCCTGGGGCTGGGTGGGTTGCCGGCGCGATGCCATAGAGTGCCTTTGATCTGGTAAAAATCAGGATGATCTGGCTTGGGCTTGGGGTGGCCGCCCTTTTCCCACTCTATATAGTATTCCGGCGCTGGAATCGGTGGTTCACGAGGAACCAGTGGTGTCGGTCGGCCTGCTGTTGCCAGTTGGGCCAGCAACAACCCTGCTCCCGCCAGTGCAGCGCAGAACCGCCCACGAAAGGACATTTCATTCATAAACATACTTGCAGTGGTGGTTGCCCTGCCCGGTGCAGGGAAGGCTCAATATCAATACGTCAGAAAACAAGAATCTGCATCAAGCAAAACCTTGTGTGGCGTTTTTTATCCGACACGAGGGGGAGTCAGTCCTGCCGCATCCACGCGAGCATTGATCAGTAACCGTTCCGCTATCGAGTTGGTGCTTCCAGAAAGACTTTCCCTTCTGCGTGTGAGAATCCTTTGGCATTGTGTAGCAAGCTGCTGGTGGCTGCGCTTGCCACTGATTTTTCTCCCTATGACTATGCCGCCATGATAGTCACCAGGATCATCGTTCAGACTGCCGTCTGCTTTCACGGCATCCCGATGCCAGAAAAGGGGGAGTGCCTGCCACAGGCTGGCCCAGACCATCTGCGACCCTGGCAGTCAGATGCACTACCTCGTTCTCCTCGTTCTCCTCGTTCTCCTCGTTCTCCTCGTCCGGCTCGCCATGCCGGTCTTTCAGCATAAAGCCGCTGCGGGCAGAGCATGCAGTACCGGGAGTACCGATACGCTATTTCCCTGTAAATCACTATAAGCCCGTTATATACAGCGTTTGCTTTATGCACCTGTGCATATAAGGAACGGCTCTCATTAAAAAAAGCTGCGGCGGAGCGGGCGAAAACGGAAAGGCGACCCCGTATTGCTGCGCAGCCGAATCGTCCGCCATTGTCGCATGCGCAGCCAAAGCCAGAGCTGGAGGAGCAAAATTCAAACGCATCGTACTACTTGCTGACTATCTGACTGACCACTGACAATTGCCTGGAGAAAGGGGGCTGTCGGAGTTTGGTGAGTTAATTTTCACCTATGACAATTTAATACTGCGAATACCGGCATGACTGGCGTTATAGATGCACTTTGTCTTTTAGTCAATCTGGGTCATTCAGCAGTGTATGCCTTCTTTTTTATGCGTAAGTGCTCGTTGATTTTGGCGTCTGTGGTGCGCTTGTTGCCAGCAAGGGAGGGGTTTGTCCTTTGTTGCTTGTCTGTGAGCCTCTGGCTGCGTTTACGCAGGTCTCGCAGCTCTCAGGGGGAGGGCGGAGCACGAAAGCCTGTTGATCAGATTCGGGACAGGACAGCGTCAGCAACGGGAGCAGGCAAAAGATGGACTCTTCGATGGGTTACCAGGATTGTTTCAGGTGACTGGACCGACAACATCTGCTGGCACAGAGGGGGACGGCTCGGGGGGGAGGGAGAAAACAGGGTAGCTTGCCGATCCGGCTCGGGGCAGAACAATTGCGGCAGCTGGTTCAGAAAAAGAAGTCCTTGCTCTGTGGCCCGGAGTTGCATCCTGTCGTTTGCCAGCAGATCCTGTCGCCGGGCTTGTTCCAACACCGGTTGCAATGCCTTCAGCAACAGCCCGGTCCGGGCCTGGTACAGGTCTGCGGGCATGCCTTCAGACAGGCGCAAGGCGTTCATCACGAATTCCAGCGGCAGCTCCGCTGCCGGGAGTTGCTCACTATAACCTTTCTGCCGCCCGGCACCGCACTTCAATCAACACAGCTCCGCCCAGGCTGGCCAGCCTCGCTGAAAGCCTGAGCACTCTGAAGGGGGGGAGCCAGCAGCGAGTCTCGTCGGGCTGGGTTTCAAATCGGGTTATTGCCAGAGGCCCACGCAGAGCCCTCTTGGGGTGGATCCTCTTGGGGGAGATATCATCTCGCAGCAGGGTCTTGCCACCGGTATCGCCTTGCTGGATCAGCTGGGTGTAGATGACTGCTGCGTTCCAGAGATCCTCGGCGATCCTCGGCCAGACAGCCATTGCTTGTCTGTTTGAAATCGTCCAGCTTGCTCTTGCTAACCCCGGATTTGCGGGGCGGGGGTGCCCTTGAGGGCTCGGCTGACGGCTTTGCCACAGCAGCCCAATTTATTGGCATATCCTTGATATGGCAGCCACGGTTGCGCATTTCCTTTATCATGAGCCAGTCCTCTCGGTTGATTATGGTCGCTTCCCTGTTGTTTGGTCACTACAGGTATCGGCCGGGTTAATCGAGGAGGCATCTCAACCTGATGATTTTGAGGCATTAAGGACTGGAGTTAATAGCTGGAAATAGAAATCACAGAGTTGCGTGCTGTCCTCAAGGAAGAAGCGCAATTCAATAAAAGAGTAGAATTGAATATTTCGGTCAAAGAACGGCAAGATGCCATCAAGCAACTGGAACAAGATTTAGATGGAAACAAAGGTAAACACTATGAGTAACGGTGAAATGATCATCTACAAAACTGAGGATGGACTGTCTGAAATCAGTCTTCGGGCTATTGATGGCACTGTTTGGCTCACACAGATTGAGATAGCTGAATTGTTTGATACCACAAAGCAGAATGTTAGTCTTCACCTGAAAAATATCTTTGAAGATAATGAGTTATCGGAAAATTCAGTTGTCAAGGAATCCTTGACAACTGCTACCGACAACAAAAAATATCGAATAAAGATGTATAATCTGGATGCGATTGTGGCGCTGGGTTTTCGCGTGAGATCCCCACGAGGTGTTCAATTCCGCCGCTGGGCAAATACGGTATTGAAGGAATATCTGGTTAAAGGCTTTGCGATGGATGATGAGCGCCTTAAGCAAACTGAAACATGGGATTATTTTGATGAATGGCTTGCCAGAATCCGTGATATCCGTGCCTCGGAAAAGCGTTTTTATCAGAAAGTCAGAGATATCTATGCCACCGCTGTTGATTACGACAAAACATCAGAGCAAGCACGGCTCTTTTTCAAAAAAGTGCAAAACAAGATGCTCTGGGCTGTTACTGGCCAAACAGCAGCAGAGCTGATTTCTGATAGAAGCGATGCGAATAAGTCCAATATGGGCATTACATCCTTCAAGGGCAGCATTGTACGTAAAGGTGATGTTGGGATTGCCAAAAACTATCTGCTACAAGATGAGATTGATGAGTTAAACCGTATTGTGACTATGTATTTGGATTACGCGGAAGACCAGGCGCAAAAACGCAAAACCATCAGCATGGACGGGTGGGCTGATAAGCTTGACGCCTTCCTGGAGTTCAATGAAAGAGATCTACTGACACATGCCGGTAAGGTGCAGATGAAAGTGGCACAGAAGCTGGCCGCAGATCGCTATGATGAGTTTGACGACAAACGCAAAAAAGCGGAAGCACTTGCGGCTGATGAGGAAGATATCAAAGAGCTTGAAGCGCTGGAAAAAGTCTTGACCAAGAAGGACACGTAAAGAGAGATCAAGACTATGACAGGAGCAAGCATAGAAAAACCAGACGGCAAAAGCATGGATGTTGCCAGCAACACATTGAACAGCTTAAGGAACAGTCCCTGAAGTTTGACTATATCTCTACTACGAGTCCTGATCATTTCTGGTGCTTGAGGGCGTGAGAAGAAGGCGCAGGTCAAGGGGATGCAAACTGTTGGCCGATGTCGTGCAAGGCATCAGTGTGGAGGACAGTGTTCAAGGAGTGAGTGATGCGGGTCAGGAGGCCGCCTGACCATGCTCGCAAGCACCAGATGGGGCTCTCTCGTATTACTTGAATAATTGCAGCAGAAAACCAGTTTCCGGTAAGTCCATTGTCGTATCAGGGCACCAGGGCTTGTTCGGCGTTTCTGACAACAATACCTTCAGCTGGCCAGGCCATGTCGGATGGGGACAAAATTGCTGCATCAAATACCAAAGAACGATCATTAACCCATAGATTCTGTCGCAGCTTGTACAATGAGTCGCCTGAAGTCGCCTGGCTCCCTGTCTCAACAGGGAAGTCAGCGGATCATCAACAGGCTCCGCTGGTTGGCGGAGTGTCTTGACGCTATCATCGCTCATGGCATACCTCTCTTTTTTCAGTTGCAAGCTTGCGGAATGCTACTGAAAAGGTACGTCATCTATCCCCTCTCCAACACCAGAAATGATCATGGCCCGAGGGGCGTCCAGGGCTTCCTCAAGACCCGACAAATCAAATCTTTTGGCTACCGCGAGAGCATCCAGTAGCGTCTTGGCGAATCGTGCTTGACCTCCATGTTCACCCATCTTGTGCCGGGTTGTTGTCTTCATGGTTTTTCTTGTGCCTATGCCAGATTTAAATACCCCTCTCAGCGGATCAACAGAGGGCTTGTCGTCATACCTGCGCCCGCCTTTTCCCTGGGCTGATGATTCCACTGAACCAGATGCACTTACAGTCTCTGTGGATACTGTACGCCCGAAAAAAGGCTGTGGCGCTTCGGTTTCCGGCGTTGACGGGGGAGTGGTGATTTCAGCGGTCATTTCAATGGAATTGTGCCGGGTCATGGGCGAGGGGGGCTGGCTGCTATTCATGGTTCATCCTCCTTTATATCGTAACTCGATGAGCTTATAGCCAAGACACAGGTTGTACTATTAGACCAATGGTGAACACCATGGATGGCAATCAATAAAGAACATATCAAGCTGTTCGCATCCCAACAGCTCACTGACGAGATTGATGGTGGTGGTCGTGCGACCGGAAACAGGGTGGTCGATGGTCAGGTGAGCATATTGCGGGAGATTTCACGGATCGACCGGACCGGCGGCGATGGCGCCATGCGCAAGGTTTTTATCAGCGTCAGCACCGATAATCTTGATCCCTTCCCGAGTGCCCATGTGATTTTGACCGAAGCGCCGGAAGACGACCGGTGTGGTGCTGTTCAGCGTCGATTGCCAGACCGATCAGCGCCGTGATGCCCGGAACCGGATAGAGCCGGATAGAGAGTTATGTGGTATCTGCCGTGGATGCCAGTCTGGAGTTGTGCACTTGACGGGGAGTTCACGGTCTTTTAACTATCCAGCGGGAGGATCATCGGATACCGGAAATTGGTGCGGTGTACCGGCTGCTGAATGAGGCGACAGGTGATGAGCAGTATGTGCGGATGACCAGCGTCGAGGCGAGCGTTGAGCCATTTACCCATTCCGTCGGCGGCAGTGCTTACGGGGATTGTGAACAACGACGGGTGGCACTGGAGCTTTCCACCCTTTGCAGGCCTCGTTTCCCGGCGACATGCCACTCCGGCTGGTCGGCCCGTGGCCTCACAGGGACAATTTCTGGATCTCTGGATCTCTGGATTTCTGGATCTCTGGATTTCTGGATTTCTGGATTTCTGGATTTCTGGAT
>MKWU01004084.1_pt1 | contig 17850 bp, 12 predicted proteins | sample 809101 | NCBI WGS metagenome assembly MKWU01 (sample SAMN05860141, study PRJNA318959) | sponge metagenome | host: Aplysina aerophoba | place: Slovenia: Piran, Adriatic Sea, Gulf of Piran | collected 2013-05-07
GTCCGGCACGACCGGCTCGGCACAGCGCGGCCGCACCTTGTTGCAGGTATTGCCGCCGCCACGCACTGACGGTTTGCCGCGCGACCTTCAGCCGCCGAGCCGTTTCCGACTGATTCAGACCTTGCTCGAGGAGCCGCATGGCTTGGAAACGGCGCTTCTCCAGCGCCTCAAAATCCCGCTTCACACCTTTCGGGTTGCCCATACCTATATAGACGCTACCAACTACCAATAGGTGTCATAATACTTTGCGGGACTCAATAAGACCACTCTGAACTGCTTACTACCGTGAACCTGTCCAAATTGCATCCTCTCAGCAGGTTTCTGTCACGATCGCACCAATTAGCTTGAAGGAGGCGACATGAACGTTCGCTATTTCCTGTTTCTGTCACTTGGCCTGGAGCGCGAGAACAAGCAAGTGCAACAGTATAAAAGAATGGAAACCTCCGAGAAGCTGTTGGAGCCGGACGGGGCCAGAACCTGTAGACGGAACATTCTGGCGCTCGCGGGAATCGTGGTCCTGGCTGGAGTTGCGGGCGTTGACCCGTCCGATCTCAGTGTGTTCGGAGTGAAGCCCTCGGGTGGTCGTGGAGTTCTTGTCCTTGGCCTGGCGGTAATTCTGGCTCACGTGTACTGGTACGTCTTGAGGTACTACCATCTTATGGAAGACGGAGTGATCGAGCAGGACCCGTCAGTGAGCACCCATGGCCTTGGGAATCTTAGGATATTCCAAAACAACTTTCGTATTGTGCGGAAGAGAGCCGATTTGTTTGCGAATTACGCAGCTTTCATAATGACCATTTGTTCATGGTGTGTTATCGCGTCATGGATGATCGGCCAGTGATGCCGGTAGCAGAGTTTGGCTTGCGGGCGCAGGCCTATGGGCTCACCGTGCTGGAGGCCGCCCAGCGGCAGATGGATCACCGCCTGGCCAAGAACTGAGCATCGCAGTAACCATGCTTGCTGCAATGCTTACCCGCCAGTGCGACAAGTACTGACGGGTCGACCTGTTGGCGAACTATATTCCGAAAATTGGCTTTCTACAATGACCACAAAATTGACAACTCGACTCGATTCGACAACATGCTTTATTCGCAACTATTCAGAGTAGGATGCGAGTCGCGTGACGCCTGCGACGACTAGTGCATCGACGACTTTCTGCCAAATCTCTATGAGACCGGTATCGACAGCGACTGTCCGCATCTCGATCAGCCAAGTTGTCAGCATGAAGGCACGACCGGCGATGCAGCCAGGATCCGCCATTACAAGCTTGGCCACCCACGGCAATCCTGCACAGACTTGGTCCTCGGATGGAAGCACACCGAGGAAGCTGATGAGTTGCTCAACACATTCCGCTTTGCCTTGCGCGGCCGCCAGCCACAGCTCAACCTCGGATTTCAACACGAGTGGCTCCCACCATGTGATCGGGTTGCCCTGAAGCTCCCGGTAGAGGTATGAGAAGTCGGGGGCGGAGTTGGGGACGAGCGCGGCGAGTGCCAATGCACCGTAGAAGTGGTCCTGAAACGGCGCATGGCCCGAGTTGTTTAGCTTCAACACGTGGCGAACGACATCCGGCCATATCCGTCGCGCCGTTGCTGCTCGGTCCGGTGCTTCCTCCGCTGCAGTTGACAAAGCTCTCAGCAACTTGTGGAGCAAAGCCGAGTTGTCGGCATATGCATCGATGTGCTCGTAGATGGCTCTATCGTTTCCTTGCTCGGCCAGCGTCAGTAGAGCGCGGGCGCTCAGCAGGGTGTGCGAGTCTCGAGGATCCAAGTCGTGCTCGCAATAGAGTAGAGACCGCCGCTGAGCGGCGAGGAGAGTCAACAGCAGATCGCGAGCCCGCGTCGAGACGCAGACTTTGGCCATAACGGCTGGTGCGAGCGCTCGTATTGCCGCATCGAGTCGAATCGTAAGAATCGCGTCCGCGGCGGTGCTGGCAAGTGATTCGGTGATCGGTTCTTCGAGTGTGAGAACGTTGCGGCGTCCTGAATCGGGCTCCCTGACACCGAGTACGCAGTTGCGCATCGTCTCTATGGCTAGCTGCAATCCCACCTCGTGATAGCAAGGCTCTTCCTTTACGCACGGCGTTTTCCAGACGTGATCCAAGCCACGCGCAAGCTGGAGTCGTACTTCGTTCACCGTAGCGCGCGCAAAGTTGATTCCGGCAGACACGGCGCGATCGTAGGTCGGCGTACCATCCGCTTTGTCGATAACGGAGCGAAGTGGTGCGGCAACGGGAAGTAATAACAATGGGAGAGCCCTCGCGGCGCTGCGGTCGGCACCCTGCTCGAAGTAAGTCTCTGGGATCTCATGCTCCCGCGGCCATACCTCGCCATCTCCAATCCGAAGAACAGTGTCGGCAGAGAAAGTAAGGACCTCCTCTGGAAGGTCGGCACCATACAGGAGATGGGCTTCGATCACTGCCGTTGCGACCAAAGCTGCGAGATCCCAAGGATCATAGGCTCCGAGAGACGGTGGGTTCTCAAGCAGCTTCCGAGCAATGGCTACGTCAGATGACAGTTCATCGGGTCCAATGACTTTCTGGCAATTCTTCTTTCGCTCTTTTTGGTAACGAGCGACCAATCGAATCATCTCTTGCCCGAGTTCCAGATCCTCGTTTCGGGTTTGCAACGCTCTCACGACATCTCCTGGTGGCGTTGCCTGGACGTACAGACCTTCTCTAGTCTCATGAGCCTGGTACCTGTCGCGATCGAGGCTGCTTGCCCAGGCGCGGACTGGCACTAGCTGCTGTTCAATGGATTCGCGGTTAGCAGTCGTTACTCCCCCTAGCTCTTTCTCACGTGTTGACTCCATATCGCGACGCGCTTTTGCTATGAGCCTCTCGCCTACCTTGCGTAGCGCCGCAGCGCGTTCGTCGTTGGCTCGTACGACCATGAACATAGCTGCGTCACGCAGCGTCCACGTCCGTCGCTCCAGTGCTACGACTCCCTCGGAGCTAGCTGCGTATCCGGCGGCCTCACTCACGACTCGTTCGAACTCGTGGTGCCAGATTAGAGGTTCAGTGATGTAGGGGTCGAGTAGATCGCCCGCAGCCTCAAGGTGCCGTACCAGGAGTCCTACGACGAGGCTGACCATCGCAAGGCTCTCACAGCCATGGAGCAGTATCAAGACCAATGACCTAATCGGAACACCGTTCTCGATCAATTGGTCACACACTCGCTCCAGCGCTTGTAGTGCGCTAGAGCATGGATCTGGTCCGACTCCAGTTCCGCGGTACCAGAGCCATACGTGTCCATCGCCGACATAGAGTTGGCGCGCGCCGGTTATCTCGAGTTCGTTCTTGTATAAACCAAGAGCATCATTTTCGAGTGGTGTAGCCTGCGCGTTGAGACGAGCCAGTGTGCGCACACGAATACGCGCGGCATGGTTGAGCAAGCGGTTGAGTACTACGACGCCATTGCAGAAGTCAGTGTGCAACAGCGGCATGAACGGGCCACGATACCATGCAGAGCCCGCGACTCCACCGAAGATTCCAGCACGGTGACTGCGGATCCCATCATCATTGAAACCAGAACCGTCGGCCTCATCATCGAGGTAGTACGCTTCAGTAAGATGGGCCAATAACCCGCTGTGATAGCTGGCCAGTGCGCGGCCGGTGAAGATCTCCTCCACAGCAGGAGCAAGCCTCGACGGCGCATCTTTCGCTACCCGGCGAAGGATCGCCTCGCCATCGCTACCCAGGTCTGGGCCGAGCAAGCCTAGCAGTTCAAGAACGATCTCCTTGGTGATTTCATAGGGAACCTCGGGACGCTGTCGGCGTTGCCGGCCAAGGGATCTGATCTCAGAGAAGTGCTCGCGATGACTCTTTACGGAGTGGCGCTCCTGCTCGCCATGCTGCGAAATACGCACGGCAGTCACAGCTTCCCTATATTTGGCGATCTGCCGATCCGCTTCTGCACATGCTTCAGCGAGACGCTCGCGAAGCAGGATACGCAGCGGATGACCAGCACTGGTGTTCTTACAAATATGTCCACGTAACCAGTCTCGCAGAAGATTTTGAGCATACTCCCCGGAACGCCATGGGGCGTTATCTTCGAGCAAGAGCCTGACAATCGGCTCGACGACGTTGATATCAACGATCCCTTTGTCATCGCGGAGCCGCTGATCGACCAATCGTGCAACCCGTCGCAGACCTACAGCTTCATCGGCGAGCAATTCGGTCCATGCGTCCCGAAGCAACGCGTCAGGATTTGCAAGCGTTAACAAGGCTTCTCCAGGGACATCGCCCCATCGAGCTCCTTGACCATCCTCGACAAGTGCGTCAAATGACTTCTGTAATGCTGAGAACCTACCTCGCAACGGAGTATATGCTGTGTCAGCCTCTGCCAACAATTTCTGACATGCGAGTCGTGCAGCTGAGAGCGACCAGCGTGGAGCTCCTGCCGCCATGAGTCTCAACGCTGGAGTTTTGTTCTTCAGCAGGAGACGTGCGACGGCGTAGCGGCGCAACTCGTCGTGTGTGAACTCGGGACCGATTTTAAAAGGATTGTCAGACGACGTTCGCAGCAATCCGTCGCGGCGCAATCCGTCAAGGGCAGCGGGATCGATGTTGCTGTTGACGTCGAGGCGATCGCTGCCTTCGAGCTCTAGGTTGGCAAGTTGAAGAAGCGCCAACTCACGCGCGTCTGGAGTTCCTCTGTCGGACTGTTCTTTTTTGCGAACGAGTCCTTGCCATATGTTGCTCATCGCGTCGGCGTCAGTCAGCAGGTTTCCAGAAACACGTCCGCGAACGAGCAGATCAATCACCACCAGCCGACGCAGAAGTACGCGCGACCGAGGATTTGCAATGAGGCGACCCAACTCTGGAAAGGTTTCGACAACATGGTCTATTTCCGAGTCGGCTAGTGGTGGCACCACATGGTCCGCCACGCCCTTGGCAAATCTTTTACTGAGTGTTTCGCATACAACCTGCTTGCTTTCGATGGAGGTTACGGCGATTACCTTGACCTCGCTTTCGTGAGCTGAGTTAACCAGGTAGCGGAAAACCTCATGCCAGCCTTCGGCTACCGCGTCTGCGCCGTCAACAATGAGCATTCGTTGTGGTGCACTCAGTTCACTAAGAAGCACAGAGAGAGGGCAGTTTAGTACTTGTTCGAACTCGACAGTCATCTTGTGAACTTGCCGTAGATTGATGCAGAGCACTTGTAGGGTGTCCGGATCTGAAACGGCGGCAGCGTTTACAGACAGCAAGGCAAGTGCGCTCTTCCCTACACCAGACTCCCCAGTGACGACGACCCCTTCGGCGTCCGTAGCTGTTGCGACCAGCTTTGCTGCCGAGGCGCTTCGATCAAGTTGCACACGGCGACCGCCGTCGCTCGCGGTGATCTCGTCCCGCACTGACGTAAGCGCCTCGCGATGAAGATGGTCGAGTGTCCGCCAACCCTTCTGGTGACGCCGCCTCGTCGTATCGAGCTTAGTGTGCGCATCACGTCGCAACACTTTAAGATCCACTCGCGCCGATTTAGGCGAATACTCACTGGCAAGGGTGCCGAGGCGATCTCGAAGCTGGTACGCTCCCGTTAGATCAGAACTTCGCACTATCGGAATGAGAATATTCACCACGCATGACCAATCCGTCTCATCGGGTGTCTCCAGTCGCGGCATCGATACGGTAAGCACCTGGAGGATCTGCCAAGTGCACTGCTGTGCCATAGAATTTTTTGCTTCTGCTACCCCGAGGTCGACAAGCGCACGCTCCACGAGTCTCTCTAGATGATCGAGCCTGCGTCTGATCGCAACATCAAATTTGTGTGGCTTTCGAACGAGATCGAAGAAGCCGGGTGCGTCCATCTGGCCCATGGCGAGACTGGCAAGCTTCGCAAGTTGCTCGGCGTGTGGTTGTGGCCCTGCAACCACAATGCCCAACCGGTGTTCCGATCCGTCCTCAGGCGTGTTGATCACCGCACGGACGAATTGTCGGACAAGCGCCTGCGTCGACTCATCGCTCGCCACGAAACTCGGTGAACGTCTAATGGCTAGAGCGAGCACCAGCGATGGTTCTAACTCGTCAGGACGCGCCGCACTCACGACGAGATCGTCCACTGTATGATCGGGAGCCTGCTGGAACGCGACTTCCACAACACGGCGGTCGTCTCCGAGTTCGCTGACGCTGTCACCAGCGAGCAGATGGGCGAGATATTGAACTGCCACCTTTCGCTCGAATGTCACACCACCCCCTCCCGTCGCATAGGGGCTCATGCCGACCGGAGACGACGCCGCAAAACGGCCGTCGTCTCTTTCCTCTGGACAGTTGGTCTCCGCTGATCTGGCTTCGCTCATCTGCACACTATGAATTTTGACGGAACCGCATTCAAGGCTTAACCAAAGGTCGTCGCTCAAATCTTAGCGAGCTCGATCCCACTATTTACCACCAATCAGTCGGCCACCTGTCCACAAGGAATTTTATGCATGGGAGCACCCGCGGTCAGCGGACCGGCTTGACTGTCAGCGTGCTTGAACAACCAGACTATGCGGAAACCATCCTCACCGCAACGTCGCGGCACGACCTTCCGAAATGTGCACAAACGCACTCTTTTCCGCTGATCTTCAAGGTTGCGGTACTACATGCAATCGGTAAACTGTTTTCAGGGGTTACCGCGACATGCGCATCGGCTACGCCCGCGTCTCCACCATCGACCAGGATCCCAAGCTCCAGATCCACGCCCTCGACGAAGCCCGCTGCGAGCGCATCTATACGGAGCATGCTTCCGGGGCCAGCCGTAAGCGCCCAGAGCTCGAGCGGCTCTTTGATTCTCTTCGCGCCGGCGACACTCTCATCGTTTGGCGATTCGACCGGCTCGGCCGCAGCGTCTCCCACTTGGTCGACGTCGTCGAGCGGCTCCGATCCCAAGGCGTCGGGCTCGAATCCCTCACCGAAGGCATCGACACCAACTCGGTAGCCGGCGAGGCCGTCTTCACCGTCATCGCTGCCTTCGCCCAGATGGAGCGGCGCCTGATCTCCGAACGCACCCGCGCCGGCATCGCCGCCGCGCGGAAGAACAATCGCCCCTGGGGCAAGAAGTCAAAATTCCACGATCCCGAGACGGTCAAGCTCGTGCAGGCACTGCTGCGCGAAGGCAGCCTGTCGAAAGCCGACATCGCCCGTAAGATCGGCGTCCACCCCTGCACCTTCTACCGCTGGTTCCCCGGCGGTGAGGCCGACGTGTTCACACCCAACCCGTGGAAGAAACCCAATGAACAGACGGTGACCGCATGAAGCTCTCCGACGCCTGCGATGCCTATCTTCGAGACATGGAGGCGAGGAATTTTCGCCGCTCCACCCTGAAGAACTACAAGTCTCTATTCCGTGCTTTACAGAGCTACGCCAGAGATCACGGCCTTACCGATCTGACCAGAATCGACCAGGCCGAGATGCGCGCCTGGCGCGAATCCTGGTCTTGTAAGCCAGGCACGCAGCGATTGCGTCTTGGTCAATTACGAGCGTTCTTTACCTATGCCATCGATGTTGGATGGGTACAGATATCTCCAATGCTGAAACTGAAAGCCCCTCGATCGTCTGTTCGTCCGAGAATGCCGCTAACAAGAAACGAGGTCGCATCTCTTGTCAACACAGCAGAGGACTCAGGCAGGACGAAGGAAAAAGCCCTGATCCTGCTCATGCGCTATTCCGGTCTGTCGATCCGCGATGCTGTCACACTGCGATCAGACGCCATTGATGGTAACAATAACCTCACTCTGCGCCGCGCCAAGAGTGGGGAGCTTGTCATGCTGCCCCTCCACAGCTTGGCGATCGAGGCACTTGAGCGTATATACCAAGCGGGCCAGACACATTTCTTCTGGTCAGGAAAATCACTACCGATTACCGCGACGAAATACTGGCGAGATCGATTGCAACTCGTCGCTAGCAAGGCAGGAGTCCAGAACTTCACACCCCACCGTCTTCGTCACACTTTCGCCGTCGAGTTCCTGCTCGCCGGCAAATCCATGGAGGATTTAAGCACGCTTCTGGGACACAGCAGCGTGATCACCACGGAGCGCCACTACGCTCAGTGGGACGTGTCCCGCCGAGATCGGCTCAGCCAAATCGTGCGGGAAGTCCATGCATGCGATCCGTTGCCTGAACTACTCAACGGACGCATGTCTCGTAAAACAACTCGGGGGCCGCTGACACGGCCCCCGAAATCAGCCCCGGCACCACTCCCGGTGATGCGAAGCTCATCCAGCAGATGAGTCGATTATAGCATAGTCACTTCATGCCGAAGGGGCTTGCCGTCCAAGCCCAGGGACAGATTCTCCACCGAGAGCCGGGCCATCTCGCGGCGGGTTTCAACCGTTGCGCTGCCCAGATGCGGGACGAGCGTCAGATTGTCGAGTTGCAGCAGGGGGTGATCCCGCGGCAGAGGCTCCGGTTCCGTCACATCGAGCGCCGCGCCGCCGATCACGCCGGCCCGCAGCGCATCATACAGCGCTTGCGTGTCGACCACGGCCCCCCGAGCCACATTGACCAGCGTCGCCGTCGGTTTCATCTTGGCAAGCGTTTCCACGTTGATCAGGTTCTGTGTCTCGTCCGTAAGCGGGCACGTCAGCATCACGTAATCCGACTCACGGAGCAGATCGTGCAGCGGACGATACGCGACGCCCAAAGCCGCTTCGTCCTCGCGCCGGCGTCGGTTGTGGTAGAGAACCGTCATGTCAAAAGCCAGCGCTCGCTTTGCGACCTGGCTGCCGATGGCGCCCATGCCGATGATGCCCAACGTCATCCCGTGCACTTCACGGCCCAGCATGTAACCCGGGTCGTAGCACGTGAACTCCGGCGACCGCGCATGGCGGTCTCCTTTGACGATGAGGCGTGCGGCGGCCAGGAGCAGCGCCATCCCCATATCCGCAGTCGCTCCATCCAGAATGCTCGGCGTGTTGCCCACCGGGATCCCTCGGGCCGACGCATCCGGCACATTGATGTGGTCTACGCCGACCCCATAGTTGCTGATGATGCGGACGCCCGGCAGCCGGTCGAGCATCTCTCCGTTCAGCACGGGATGCCCGTACGTGTAGATCCCGTCGATCTGCTCGGACAAGCCTTCACGCGCGATATCCCAAGCCAGCAGTTCGAACCGATCCGCCATGAACCCGAGAACCGTTTCATCGAGAGGACCATCCGCTACAACCCTGGGTCGCTTCCGTTCGCCTGCGTCCGCCATCATCCCTAACCCCGATATCGTGTGCGCCATCGCCTATTATGGGCACGAGCGGCTTCGGGAGTTTGTCGCAATGACTCCCGGTAGAGTTGCATCAACGTCAGCCCGATTACAGCTACGGCAGAACGGAAGCAGGGTTTCAGGCAAGTTTTTCCTCTGCCGCTGTGCGGACCATACAAGCAGAAATCATCCGGTCAGGCATCAGCGCCGCTTGATCAGGGGGATGTTTCAGGTCAGTTTTCAGTTTTCAGTTTTTAGTTATTCGCCGCCCGTGCGCGGATCGTTCAAGCGGGAAACATCCGAACCGATGTCAACGCCACTTGATCAGGGGGATGTTTCAGGTCAGAATAGGCAATCGCGTGCTGCGCCCGGAGGCACCAGCGCTGGGGCTTTTCAACTTCATGGCTGAACTTGATCTTTCCTGGATCCGGGACCAATTTCCCGCGTTGCTTCTGGAAGTCAACGGCCGTCCGGCCGTTTTCCTCGATGGCCCCGGAGGGACCCAGGTTCCTCAGCGCGTCATCGACTCCATCGTGGACTACCTCGCGACCTCCAACGCCAATACTCACGGTGCATTCCTTACGGCCGAACGCACCGAACGAATGCTCGGCGAGGCCCATGCGGCGGCGGGCGACTTTTTGGGATGCAGTTCCGACGAGGTCGCGTTCGGCCCCAACATGACGACCCTTACGTTCGCCCTCAGCCGCTCCATCGGACGCGAACTGAAACAAGGTGACGAGATCATCGTCACGCAACTCGATCACGATGCGAACGTCGCCCCGTGGGGGGCCCTGGAAGAGTGCGGCGCCGTTGTTCACACCGCCGACATGCGCATCGAAGACTGCACACTCGACCTCGATCGACTCTACGCGTTGATCAATGAGCGAACGAAACTCGTAGCCGTCGGCTACGCCTCCAACGCCGTCGGAACCATCAACGATGTTGCCGCGATCACGAGAGCCGCTCACGAAGCGGGAGCTTTGTGCTTCGTTGACGCCGTTCACTACGCTCCGCACGGCTCGATCGACGTGAAGTCGATCGATTGCGACTTCCTGGCCTGTTCGGCCTACAAGTTTTTCGGTCCGCATGTCGGCGTGCTCTACGGAAAAGCGCAGCTTCTCGAGCAACTGCATCCCTACAAGGTTCGGCCCGCGTCCAACGAAATCCCTGACTGCTGGGAAACCGGCACCCAGAACCACGAGGGACTCGCCGGAGTGATCGCGGCCATCGACTACATAGCCGAGGTGGGCCGCCGGCACGTCCCCGAAGGCACGGAGAGCCGCCGCGATGCCCTCGTTGCCGCCATGAACCTCACGCAATCGTACGAGCGCGAGTTGTCGCAGAAGCTCATCCCGGCGCTGCTCGAGATCCCAGGGCTCACTTTCTACGGAATCCGTGACGCGAGCCGCTTCGATCGCCGCACGCCCACCGTTTCGATACGAATGGAAGACGGTTCCCCGCGCCAGCTCGCGGCCTTCCTCGGCCAGCAGGGTTTTTTCGTATGGGACGGCAATTACTACGCGCTGAACGTCACTGAGCGTCTCGGCGTCGAGGCCTCGGGCGGCATGGTCCGCATCGGCTGCGCACACTACAACACGCCGGAGGAGATTGAGCGCCTGGTAACTGCGCTGCAAGACTTTTCGCGGAATCGCTGAGCATTCCTGAGTCCCGCAAGGACCCTCGAGGGTCCTCGCGAACATTGGCTCATTGCTGGAAACGGCAGTGCCCCGACAGGCACCCGGAAACCCTCGATTTCGGCTAGGATCGGATTTGCAACGAAGTCCGGCACACTTCAGCCCGAGCTGTACATGTCGAACACACTGCTGACCCCACTCGATCTCCGGCTCTTGGCCGAGGGGAACCACTGCAAGAACTACGAAAAGCTCGGAGCTCACCTGGTTGAGGTCGATGGCGTCAAGGGGACCCGTTTTTCGGTATGGGCCCCGAACGCCAAGTCCGTTGCAGTGATTGGGGATTTCAATGACTGGAAGCGCGACTCTCATCCGATGAGGAATCATCCCGAAGCCGGTGTTTGGGAAGTTTTCGTGCCCGCAGTTGGGCGGAATACTCGCTACAAGTACTTCATTCGCTCACGCGCCGAAGACTACGAAGTCGAGAAGGCCGATCCCTATGCCTTTGCGACCGAGATACGCCCTGGCACGGCCTCGAAGGTATGGAACCTGGCGGACTACGACTGGGGCGATGCCGAGTGGATGGCATCGCGCGCGCCCAAGAGCGCTCACGATGCCCCCATCTCGATTTATGAGGTCCATCTCGGCTCGTGGATGCGCGTGCCGGATGAGGGGGGCTGGCTGACTTATCGCGATCTGGCGCCGCGGTTGGCCGACTATGCCGTGGAAATGGGCTTTACGCACGTCGAACTGCTACCGGTCACCGAGCATCCCTTCGACGGCTCGTGGGGATATCAGACCGTCAGCTACTACGCGCCCACTGCGAGATTCGGGACGCCGCAGGAGTTCAAGTTTCTCGTCGATACGCTTCACCAAGCGGGCCTGGGGGTTTTTCTAGACTGGGCGCCGGCCCATTTCCCCAAGGACGAGCACGGCCTCGGATACTTCGACGGAACCCATCTTTACGAACATGCGGACCCTCGCCGGGGCCATCATCCTGACTGGGACACATTCATCTTCAACTACGGCCGCAAAGGGGTGGTGGATTTTCTGATCGGCAGCGCCCTTTTTTGGCTCGATCAGTATCACATCGACGGCCTGCGCGTCGACGCGGTCGCATCCATGCTCTATCTCGACTACGGCCGCAAGGAAGACGAATGGGTTCCCAACCAGCATGGAGGGCGTGAGAATCTCGAGGCGATTGATTTCCTACGGCGGTTGAACGAGCGTGTCTATGCCGAGTGCCCGGGCGCGGTAACGTTCGCCGAGGAATCCACAGCATGGCCGATGGTTTCGCGACCCACCTCGATGGGTGGGCTGGGCTTCGGGTTCAAATGGAACATGGGCTGGATGAACGATACCTTGGCGTACATCGAGAAAGACCCGCTGTATCGCACGCACCACCACAAGAAGATCACCTTCAGTACGCTCTACGCCTTCACTGAGAACTTCATCCTGCCGTTTTCCCACGATGAAGTCGTTCATATGAAGGGATCGATGCTCGACAAGATGCCGGGCGACGAATGGCAGAAGTTCGCCAATCTGCGTACGCTCTACGGCTACCTGTTCACCTACCCGGGGAAAAAGCTGCTCTTCATGGGCAGCGAGTTCGGCCAGGGCAGGGAATGGACGCATGACGAGAGTCTCGACTGGCACCTGCTCGACTACCCCCGGCATGCGGGTCTGCGCCGATGGGTGCAAGACCTTAATCGCTTATACCGGTCTGAATGCGCATTGTTCGAGAGCGACTCCGACTCCCGTGGGTTTGAATGGATTGACGGCAACGACCGCCAGAGGAGTGTCATCAGCTTCCTCCGCCGCGCAGTATCGCCGAACGACGAGCTTGTGGTGGTCTGCAATTTTACTCCCGTTCCCCGTGAGGGCTATCGCATCGGCGTTCCCCATGAAGGCTGCTGGCAGGAATTGCTCAACAGCGATGCGGCGTTATACGGCGGAAGCGGAGTCGGCAACCTCGGAGGTCTGAAAGCCGAGACAGAGCCGACCCACGGCCGGTCCCATAGCCTGAATTTCACCCTGCCGCCCCTCGGCTGTCTCATTTTCAAGAGAACCGAACACTGATCTCCGTCGTTGACACCTAAAAAAACATGCCGATACGATGAGATCATCCTTGGAGTACGCCGGAGTAGCTCAGGTGGTCAGAGCGAGGGCCTCATAATCCCTAGGTCAGCGGTTCAAGTCCGCTCTCCGGCACCACTTCTTCCCCCGCCATTGCTTCGCGCCACGCTCGTCTTTACGCTGCTGCTCGCAACCACCGGGTTGCTGGGACTCTCGGGTTGCAATGGCGTCGGCGACAATGCGGCGGCCCAAAGGCCGAACTTTCTCTTTGCCATTTCCGATGACCAATCGTGGCTCCATACGGGTGCGATGGGTGACCCGAATGTCGAGACCCCGGCATTCGATCGCGTAGCACGCGAGGGTGTTCTTTTCACGCACGCATTCACCGCCGCACCTTCATGCACTCCCTCTCGCAGCGCCATCCTTACCGGCCAATCCATTTGGCGGCTCGAGGATGCCGGAGTGCTGATGGGAACCATTCCGTCGAAGTTTGCACTCTTTCCGCTGTTGCTCGAAGACGCCGGTTATGAGACCGGTTACACGGGCAAGGCCTGGGGGCCCGGCGACTGGCAGGCCGGGGGACTTGAGCGTTATCCCACGGGACGTGAGTTCGCCCGGCGCAGCTACGAATCCGTTCCGCCGGGCATACGGAACAACAATTACGCCGCCAACTTCGATGACTTCCTGGCGCAACGCCAAAAGGACATGCCGTTCTTCTTCTGGTACGGAGCGTCTGAACCCCACCGCGCCTACGACTACGACGCGGGCGTAAAGAAAGGCAAGTCACCCGAGACGGTTTCCGTCCCGGCATTTCTGCCGGATACCGACGAAGTTCGCCGCGACATCCTCGATTACTACGTCGAAATCGAATGGTTCGATGCGCATCTGATTCGCATGATCGAGGCGCTCGAAAAGACGGGTGAACTCGACAACACCATCATCGTCGTCACCAGCGACAACGGTATGCCCTTTCCCCGCGCGAAGACTACGCTTTATGACTGGGGCGTCCGCATGCCGATGGCGATCCGCTGGCCTGAGAAAGTTCCGGGAGGGCGACGGGTCGACGACCTCGTCGGTCATGCCGATTTTGCGCCGACAGTTCTCGAAGCGGCGGGCCTTCCCGTTCCCGAGATGATGACAGGCCGTAGCCTGCTCAACGTTCTCATTTCGTCGAAGGGAGGCCGAGTCGACCCCAGTCGCGACCGTGTGTTCACCGCGATCGAGCGGCATACATGGACCCGACCCAACGGCGCGCCCTATCCTAGCCGCGCCATCCGTACAGCGGACTACCTCTACATTCGCAACTACGAACCCGACCTCTGGCCGGCAGGCGACCCGGATCTGGATGCGGAGCCGCAGAGCTTCTACGGCGATGTCGATCGCTGCCCCACCAAGACCTTCATGTTGCAAGAGCCCAACAAGCGGAAGTTCGCCCGCGAGTTTGATCTGAGTTTCGGTCGCCGCTCCGCCGAAGAGCTCTACAAGGTCGCTGACGATCCCGGCCAGATCAACAACCTGGCGAATCATCCGAACTATGCCGACACCCGTAAAGAACTAAGCGAAGCGTTGGCCGCTCGCCTCGAGGAAACCGGCGACCCACGCTCCCGCGGCGAGTCCCCTTGGGACTACTACCCTTATCGCCGAAGAGGCAGGGTACAGGTAGCCGATCGTGAGTAGGGGAACCGCGCGACTAAGGCAGTTGCTATGTCAGCCGATTGATTTCAGCCATTCGGCCGGTTTCACCTGCGAGCCCAGTGCGAGGTGCGGCTTGCTCCGGGATGACCCTCTCGTCCAGGCTACCTGACACAGAATGCGACCTTGAAAACGGCAGGGCAGTCATCGCCCGCTTCTATCATGGACTATCGCTGAACGTCTCCACGACCATCTCATCCGGATTCAACGCTGCTTCCCGGATGCATCGATAGCTCCTTGCTTGGCGGAGGTCCGTTTTGTCTCGAAAGAAGGTAGAGACCGGTATAGACCTTCGGATCGACCAGAAATCCCTCGCCGGTGCGGGCGGCGATCCAGGCGTCGACTTCATCAAGAGGCACCAGATGCACCTTAATGTCCTCGTTGCCGACGCCTCCGCCTTCGCCCACTCGCACAAGGTCCTCAGCCTGGAGAAACGTGACGATTTCCGAAGACATTCCGCCCGAGGAAGGACCGTGGCCGATCATCCGCAGCCGCCCGGCGCGGCATCCCGTTTCTTCTTCGAGTTCGCGGTTCGCCGCTTCCAGAAGGTGTTCTTCCTCGAACTCGGGTTCATCACCTACAATTCCGGCAGCCCATTCGATCACGCGGGTCTGCACAGGCTCTCGGTACTGTTCGATCAAGACAGCCATGCCGTCGGTCGTGACGGCGACCACGACGACCACCTCATCGACGCCCTTGCGGGCGACGTATTCCCAGCCGTTCCGCTTGCGCAATTCAAGGAAGCGGCCTCCGCCGAGAATCGTTTCGCTCTGCTGTTCTCTCATCCGCTATGGCCGGTTGCATTTTCCGGAGGAAGCCGACGGGCCTGTACAGCCAGAGTATCTCGCCTCGCTATGGGGCGAGATATGCAGTCTGGTTTTTCCTCCGCCCGTGTTCAGATCATATATGCAGGAAACATCCGAACCGTAGTCAAAGCCACTTGATGAGGAGGATGATTCAGTTCAGACGTCATCGCTGGCTACGACCCGCGCGCCAGCCTCTCGCATTTCTTGGAACGCACGATCCACATCCCCAGGCTTCAGGTCGATGCCACGGCAACCATCCTCGATGACGGTCACCCGGAAGCCTTCTCCAGCGGCATCGAGCACGCTGAACTTTACGCAGTAGTCCGTAGCCAGCCCAAGCAGATAGGCTTCATTGACCTCCTGTCCGCGCAGGTAATCCGCCAGCCCGGTCGAACGTCGATGGGCATTGTCGAAGAACGTGCTGTAACTGTCGATTCGCGGATCCTCCCCCTTGGGAAAGACCTTGCCGATCGCCTGCGTGTTCAAGTCATGGTGGAATGCGGCTCCCCAGGTCTCTTGCACGCAGTGGACCGGCCAGAGCACCTGCCGGAGACCGGCCAACTCAATGATGTCTCCAGGTTGGCGACCCTCGTGATACGACGCAAAGCTACCATGATTCGGCGGATGCCAATCCTGACTGGCTACGACCCGGTCGAACCTCGGCATCAGCCGGTTCGCTACTGCTACGACCTCGTCGCCGTGCTGAACGGGCAAGGCTCCTCCCGGCATGAAGTCGTTCTGTAAATCGACGACGATCAGGGCTCGCATGCGCCTGCTTCTCATGGTAACCGAAGCACCCGGACCAGCCCGCTGGAGAGTATATGGGCATGTCAGCCGGAGGGCGTCTACAACGGTCGGTCAACTGCAGAAAGCTCTCCTTGGCGCGTGGACTTCACTCTCAGCTAGCCAAAAAATGTTCCTGAATGACTTCAATGCGGTCGAGGCCGATCCGAGCAAGTCACATACTGCATACCCCATGCCCCTGTGCTCCTGGATGTTCTCGATCGATCCCTTGTTGAAGGCCATGGGATCCCGCCTGGGTCCGCGCAACAGAAGGCGACCCGCGGCGGATGATCCCGTATGTCGAGGGCGCTTATGCCGTAGCCGCGACTCTCTCCCACCGGCCGCTCTCGCCAGAGCGAAACAGTGCGTCGAGAATGCTCATGTTGCGGACCGCGTTCTCCAGCGGGAATTCCAACGGCTCTCCTCTGCGAATCGCCAGCGAGAAGTCGTCTCCCTGCGCCGTATACTGATCGACGATCTCGAAGGTTTCCGTTATCGCTGACGAGGTCGATGGCGCGCTGCTGCCGTCATCGACGAGGATGCGGCACGGCCGGTCCGGCGGCGCGTTGAACGGAATCTCGACCTCGATCCGCCCGGCCGACCCGAACACCTGCATCCTTTGGTAGGGAACGAGTTGTGTCGAGCACACAAAGCACGCCTGCCCTGCATCGAACTCCAGGATCGCGCTAGCCAGCCGGTCGGTATTCATCTCGGAATCTCTCTCGATCAGGGCAATCACCCTGCTTGGTTCCGCTTCAAAGATGAACCGCGACATCGTAATGGGATAGCAGCCGATATCATAGATTCCCCCTCCGCCGATGTCGGCTTGATTGCGGATATTCGCCGGGTCGAGATTCGTGTAGCTGAAAAAGCCCTGCGTTGCCCGTAGACGACCAATCCGGCCCTCGCGAACCAAGTCCCGCACTCGCCTCCACTGCGGATGATGGCGAACCATGAAAGCCTCTTCGATCAGCACGCCGGTCCGGTCGCGCACTTCGACCAGTATTTTCGCCTCGCGGGCGGTCAAGGCCAGGGGTTTCTCGCACAGCACGTGCTTCCCCGCCTCCGCCGCCCTGGCCGACCAGGGGACGTGCAGGTGGTTCGGGAGAGGGTTGTAGATCGCCTCGATTTTCGGATCGTCGATCAATTCCTGATATGAGCCGTACGCCTTGGGGATATCCAGGTCCTGCGCAACCTGCCGCGCCCGCTCCGGATCGCGAGACGCGATCGCCGTAACACGGCTCAGCCGGCTCCGCTGCATCGCCGGAATGACCTTCTCGCGGCCGATCTTCGCCGTGCTCAGCACGCCCCATCGAACGGGCTCGTAAGCGACCGTCTCCATCATTAGCCAATCGCACCCTGCCGGGTAGAAAGGGAGTATGTTAGCAGGCCCTCCGGCTTTTTCTCCGTCAGAATATGCAGAGGCAGACCAGCGCGTCGCGCTGGTGAAGTCCGTTGTGACGGAAACCGAACGAAAGCCCCACTCTTCCGTACTGGGACGTCAGAAGGCCTTCAATCGCCGTACCCGTAACAGCGGATCACTCTATCTTGCCCACCGGCGTGTGGTGACCGAGGTCATTGTCTGGTTATCGCAAGTTGAGCGAAACCGCCTTTGTGTTCTGGGAGCCGGGAATGCCAATGATCTCGACCTGCCGGTCCTGGCCCAAGCCTTCGGGCAGATCCATCTCG
>MKWU01004085.1_pt1 | contig 17846 bp, 10 predicted proteins | sample 809101 | NCBI WGS metagenome assembly MKWU01 (sample SAMN05860141, study PRJNA318959) | sponge metagenome | host: Aplysina aerophoba | place: Slovenia: Piran, Adriatic Sea, Gulf of Piran | collected 2013-05-07
GTGAATTCCGAATTTGCCGACCCCTATTGCCGTCTAGGTGCCGTCCTAGAAAAGCAAGGAGAGCCAACAGAGGCCGCTTATCTCTACCAGCAAGCGCTCAAAAAAGATCCCCACCACATTCCCACCCACTACCGCCTAGCTCAGCTTTATCTCAAACAAGGGCACCGGGAAGAAGGTCTGCGGTTGTTGCGGGATTTCCAACATCTAAAGCAAACTGAGCGCGAACAGCCATAGGCTGAGCCGCACTTGCGATCGGCAAGACTTGACACCCGATAGACAAAAGGGATAGGTTGGGTCGCAACGACCGAAAAATGCGGCGATTTAAAGCGATATATGTTTAGCCCCCATAGGAGCGTCTAATGTCCCAGCAACCAGCACTCAAGCCCATCAAGCGCGGGGCCGAAGCCCACAGCAACGAAGGCATCGTGCCGCCGCTCTTTCCCCGCACCATAGGCCCCAATAGTCTAAAGTACGTCCAAGAAGTATTGGATTCGGGGCTAACCCTCGATTCAGTGGGCAAGTTCGAGCAGGCGTTCGCCGCAGAACTGGGCGTCAAGCACTGCATCGCCACCCCCACCTGCACCACGGCCATGGCCGCCTTGGCGCTGGCCTTTGACTTCAATCCCGGCGACGAGGTCATCATCAGCCCGCTCACCGATTACGGCACCGTGTACGGCGTGCTCATGCACAACTATATTCCCGTTTTTCCCGATACGGCCCCGGGCACGGTCAACTTCAGTGCCGAGACCATAGAGCCCTGCATCACCGATCGCACGCGGGCAATTCTGGCGGTACACAAATGTGGCCTGCCCGACGATATGGATCCGATCAACGAATTGGCCGCCAAACACGGACTAATCGTTTACGAGGACATCTGTCAGGCCATATTCAGCGAATACAAGGGGCGCGTCGTCGGCACTCTCGGGACGGCCTCGGCCTTCTCGCTGGATTCGGAGAAAACCTTCAGCTCGGACAAAGGAGGTTGCATTGCTACTGACGATGACGAATTAGCGGAAAAAGTGCGCTTCCTCAGTTCGGGCCGCGCCGGAGTGGATGTGCCCCACTTCGGCCGCACCCACACGGCCTTTGGTCATGCCTACGATATGAGCCGCATGACCGCGGCGCTGTGCCTAGGTCAACTGGAGACCATCCGCGCTCAGGTAGATAAGATCGACCGCACCGTGCGGCTGATCACGGAGAAGCTCTCCGCTATTGACGGCATTACGCCATTGCCCATTCCCGACTACGTCACCAAATATTCCGCCTGGATGTCCAGCTTCAGCATCGACCCAGAGGCCTTCAAATGCACGGGCGAGGAGTTTGCCGCCCAGGTCCTAGAAGCCGGAGTAAATGGAGCGGGCCAGGGCAAGTATTACCTGATGCCCGCGGCCCTCCCCTTTCTCCAGCAATACGTGGACGCCAACAAGTACCCGTTCTCGCAGCCGCCGGCCTCGCATGTGTACCACTACAGTTCCGCTACTTGCCCCACGGCCTGGGCTTTTCTCGAAAACTGGGTCCGCACCTGCTCGATTTCCGAAAAATGGGAAGACGAACACATAGAGATGATCGCGGCCATCGTCGCAGAAGTGGCAGACCGCAATCGGGTGGGATAGGTCCGATGGGTAAGACGCTTAAACTCAAGACTCGCCATTACCGCGCCCTGCCCATAGACAAAGCTGGCTACGCAGAGGACGTCTTCGAGTTGCCAGTGGAACGCACGGCGCTCATTGGTTTGCACTGCTGGAATGTGGGGCTGCCGGATGGCCCTGCCATCGACGTCAACTACGTCACGGGCATGGGCTGGCCTCAAGCCACCGAAGAATCCTGGCGCGTTATGAAAGAAGTGATCCGGCCGGCCATGGATATCGCCCGGCGGATCGGTATGCCGGTGTGCCACGTCGAGCCTGATGATTTTGACAAGCACTACCCCCAAGTGCCTTCTCGCCGCACCCCGGAAAACCAGCGCCGCGCGGCCTCTTTGCGGTGCCAGTCAGACCGCTGGACCATCGTCCGCACCGGCGAACTCCAAACCATCGAAAAAAGATCGACCGGCGTCGATCTGGCCAAATCGCCCGCTGCGCGCATGAAAAGGGCCAAAATCGTCGAGCCAATGGGAGACGAGCCCCTCGTCTTTTACACCGACCAACTCGACGCATACCTGCAAGAGCGCGGCGTCGAGACCCTCATCTATACGGGCTTTGCCGCGGATATGTGCATTCTCAACTCAGAGGGGGGAGGCCGCCCCATGCTGCGGGCGGGCTACCGCTGTATTCTCATGCGGGACGGCACGGTGGGCGTGGAAACGCCCGATACCTTTCCCGAGCGTCTGGCCACGCGTTATGGCATTCACCGCTTTGAAATAGCCGTAGGTTATTCCACTACATGGGCGGATTTCCAAGCCGCCGTTGCAACGCTAAATAAATAAAAAGGCAACAGGACTATGGCCCTGCGCATCTGCGACTGGAAATACGGCAAGAACTGGGTCTATTCAATTACCTACGACGAGGCGCTGGCCGATCTACACCGCTTTGCCATTCCCCATCACGAGGAATTCGGCATTCCCGGACACGTAGAGGTCGTGGGCCAGCAGATCGGCGAAATCCGCAATATCGGCACTTCGAGCTTCAACGGCTATCGGCACATGAATGGCGATGAACTCAAGGATTTGCTCGCCCGCGGCTGGGGCGTGGGCAACCACGGCTGGAGTCACCACTTTATCAGGCCCGATATGGTCGATCAGGAAATCCGCCTGTCGCGCGATGTTATAGAACAGGCTATCGGCGCTCCTGTGCTGCTGTACTGCGCCCCCAACGGCATTGAAAATATGTCCGACTACGTGCTGGACGCCTGTCGCCAACTCGGTTACTTGGGCGCCATGAGCATAACAGATGGGGTAAACGCGGCGAGCGATGAATTGTACTACCTCAATCGCACGCCGTTGCACGAAAGCTATGAGGAGCCTTTTTACAGCGCTTACGACCCGTTCCGCCATATTCTGCTGGCCCAAGAGGTTAGAGGCTGGATTATCGACTACTGCCACTGCCCGTTGGAACAGGCCGTTCACCCCAACAAAGACTGCTCACAAACGCAATTGCGCCTGCGTTTGCAGACGATCATCGCAGAGGGCGGTGACCAAGTCTGGTGCGCCGTGCCCGAAGAGGTCATTTCCTATCACTTGTGCCGACGGCACGCCGTAGTCGAAACCGTGGCCGAAACGGCTCGCGAACAACGATACCGAATCCGCTATGAGGCATTGCCTGCCCGGGTTGAGCGCCGGGAGTTGACCTTTGAAGTAGAGGTGCCGGCAGCCTGGTGCAATTTTCCCCGAGTGTGGGTAAACGGGGTGCCCCAGTCGGCCTCTGTGGTGCGCCCTCGCCTGCTGCGGACGACGGTGGAGGTGGAGGACGGGACGGAGTTACAGTTTCGTCCAGCTTTCTGACTGACGTTACGCACTGTAGGGGCAACCCTTGTGGTTGCCCTCGTAGGATCCCGCTAACTGAATACGCGGTGTCGCATGGACGCCCACAAGGGGCGCCCCTACGAATACCAAAACCCGTTTGATGCCAAGGATTGATTATGTCGCTGCGCATTTGCGATTGGAAATACGGCAAACGCTGGGTTTACTCCATAACCTACGACGAGGCCCTAATCGATTTGCACCGTTTTGCCGTGCCCTATCACGAAGAATTCGGTATTCCCGGGCACTTGGAAGTGGTCGTCGGGCAAATGGGGGAAGTGCGCCGGATCGACGGGTCGAGCTTCAATGGCTACCGGCATATGAATGCCGATGAACTCAAAGACCTGATGGCTCGCGGCTGGGGCGTTGGCAATCACTCGTGGACGCACGTCTTTATCAAACCCGAGATGGTCGATCAGGAGCTACGCGTGGCCAGGGAGGTTTTAGAGCAAGCCATTGACGCGCCGGTGCCGCTGTATTGTGCCCCCGGCAGCAACCGCAATATGGCCCCACACATTCTCGAGGCCTGCCGCCAACTCGGCTATTTGGGCGCGATGAGCATCAGGGAGGGAATCAATCGACCCGCGGACGAGTGCTATTGGCTCGACCGCAGTCCTCTGATCTACGAATACCCCCCTCCTTTCTTCAGCAAACACGATCCCTTCCCCCATATCCTCCCCGCCCGCCAATCCCACGGTTGGGTCATCGACTACTGCCACTGCCCGATCGAAGAGCCCATCCACATCAATAAGGATTGCTCCGCAGCCCAGTTACGCAAGCGCTTGGAGACAGTGCTTGCAGAGGGCGGCGACGAAGTCTGGTGCGCCGTGCCCGAAGAAGTCGTGTTCTATCATCTGAGCCGGCGTCACGCCGCCATTGACGTTGTTGACGACAGTGTCGATGAGCAGCGGTATCGAATTTCTTTTACCGATTTGCCCGCCGGCGTGGCTTGCAAGGAGTTGACCTTTGAAGCGGAAGTGCCGGCGGCCTGGTGCAACTTTCCCCGTATATGGGTTGACGGCGTAGCGCAGACAGCGGAGTTAGTGCGGCCCCGGGTGCTGCGAGCCACGGTCGATGTAGGAGATGGGGTCGAAGTGGGATTTCGCGCCGGATAACGCTCAAAACAGAGATTTGGCGAAGGCTATGTCTTCGGCGAGCAGTCGCTCTGTGGAGGCTGCATCGTGGTATTCGGCATCCATGCAGACGACACCGCTGAAGCCCCTTCGTTTTAGTTCCGCGACCGACCGCGGCCACGAAGCCAAACCCTGCCGTCCCGTGGTCCAATAAGGACGCCATTCCACGTTTTCTACTTCCGGTCCAATCTGCCGCCGCCAGTACGCATTCTTGAGCTTGAACTGGGATAGATGCGGCCAGACGATATCGATCGCCATCTCGGGAGATTCTCCGTTGAGAGCCGTGTGCCCGGCACAGGGTATGGCGCAGATATGGCTGGGATCGTAGCGGTCGATTAGGTGTTTAATGCCCATGGCATTGCACACCCATTGGCCTTCGTGATTTTGGATGCCCAAAGCCACCCCGTGTTTGTCGAGCAAGGGAATCAGAGCGTCAAAGGCTCGCTGGTGACCTTCTATGCTGGCCAAATACCCTTCAGAAGTGATAGCTGGACAGGTGCGAATGACCGGAACTCCGGCTGCACCGCAAGCCGCAATGGTTGCTTCGTCTGTCGGCCCGGCCACACTGGTAATGGCGACACCCAAGGCACCGAGTTCCTTTGCCGCTTGGGGCAAATCGCGTCCAACACTTTCGGGGGGCACTGGATAACCCGCACGCACGGGCAGTTCAATGCCGTCGAAGCCCAGATCGAGTACAAACTCTCCGAGTTCGGTTGGAGAGTTGTCCTTCCACATTTTGGTGAAAACAGAAAAGGAAACGCCTTTTTTTTGCATTTTTTGTTTTAACTCATGCTTGTTGTGGATCAATATGGGATCCCCCTTTGGAGTGATTGCAACTGGACTCAAATTCACAGCCAGCGCTAGGGTGTTCCTGATGGACGCCACAAACAGCAGTTCGAGCAGACCCGCTCATGACTTTGACGTGAATCCCGTACACAGCGTCATATCCTTGACTCAGCAACCAGATTCTCGAGCCGATCCCCAAAGACTTCGATCTGGGATTTATTGCGGTAGCGCAGGTCCAAGAGAAATTGGTGAAAAGCCCGATCCCGTTTAACCTGGCGCACCAAGGCGCGGGCTCTCTTCTCGACTTTTGCAAAAGGCTCGAGTTCGGCACCTATAGTCGACTCCATTATTTTGAACAGGCTATAGAATCGGCTTCCCGCCCCCAAGGGATCGGCGTCCACAATCTCCTCTGCCGCCACTTCCACCTCCACCGGCCCCATCAAGTCACCCACCTGACCGGCTTGGGCCGCTTCGAGCAAGGCCGCATGTCGCTTGTCAAAGGTGTGAATATGGAAGATGCCCTTCTGCCCTTTGCCCTGCCGCCGCAGGGTGTGCTCCTCAGCTAGGTCTGCCAAGTCTTCTCCGTGGGCGATCTGCTCCAAGAGCGCGCCGGCTTCCTCTTGAGACCGAAGCAAAATTTCCTGCACGGTCATAGCCTCCAAGGGCCGGAAAAAACGCGGGTATTGGTTGTAAAACTGATGTGCCTCGCTTTCGTCCACCAAGATATCGGCGACCGCTTCCCGATGCATCGCCACCAGCAGTTGCGCTTCCTCCTGCCGTCTGGATCGGGAGACAATCATCGCCTCATTTTCGATATCAGTGGCATTAACTCCCCACAATAACAGCACGCGGGGCACGATGACTTTGTTGGCAAACCAAGACACCCTCTTGGCCGTGTCAACGCCCAAGTCCACCTTAATCTCTTCGGCATAGTCGACAAATTCACCAGCGGTAAAATGGCCATCGCGCTGTTGATAAAGGACATCCTGGCGTTCGGTTTCCGTCAGCGTCTTGCCGCCCTCCAGCCTTTCGACCAAACGCTCTATAGCGTCGTCGTTGACAGAAAAATCCATCTCCGCCCGCAGTCGGTTCACCAGAGCTTCCAGCATAGGGGGTATTTTCTCTTTAAGCAGTTCGGCCGTCAGCAAATCCCGCACACTCTCAAGTCCCACCGGACTGGCGTCTATAACTTGATAAACCCCGTATTGTTCGTTGAATTCAACCGGCTCCGAGACTTCCCCCACAGCCAGAGGGAACACTTGGTCTTTTAGGATAGGCGGGTACATATTGTCTTTTATTAGGTATTTCCCGCCCTCCAGCAGCGTCGACTCGAGTAGGGAGCGCCCGGCAAAATCATCAAAGTCAGCTCCCGCTCTCAACGCTTGGATAATCTCTTCGGCCTCGCTTTGGGAAGCTACAACCACCCTGCGAACCTTTACCGCCCGGTCCCTCTCGGTGGCTAGCTGGTGGTCTTTCAACTCCTCGTCCGTTATTGTCACCTTATCGTATACTTCCCGCTTAAGGTAGATATTGAGCATATGCTCCCTCTTCTCCCGCGCCAATTTTTGGCGCAGCGCTTTGTCCTCGTGCAGCCGCCGCTGGCGGGCCTCCCTGATGAGTAGTTCCTTGTCGATGATATCCTGTAGATAACCTTGGTATTTCTCTACCCCAGTCTTTTTGCTCTTCAGTTTTTTTGGCAGGCGTTCTTCAAAGTGGCGTAGCTGGGCTGCAGTGATCTCGGTATCTCCCACTCTCGCCAACACCGGATCTTCGCCGTTGCCGCCACACCCACCCAAAACAACAAGGGCAATTCCCAAAAAAAAATACGCCATCATCAATTTCCCAATCCGGCTTGAATACTAATGAAAGAGAGTGCGCTGGTCTCCGGACTGTCTTTCTGCCCTAGCTGCTCAATCCGTCGCTTGTCTACTCTCAAACCTATCTGGGCCAACAAACGGTAGCCCAGATAGTAAGTGGTATTGGAGAGCTGTACGGCAAAGGAGGTCTCGTGATAATCCCCAGTAGGATCGCCCAGATTCAGGCCAGATGGGTCTTCTTCTATGGTGACCTCGGCCTGGACAAAGTCGCGAAAGACCATGCGTTCGAGACCAAAACGCAGCATCGAATGCTTCATAATGGGCGTTCTCAATTGCAGGGAGAGAATGCCGGTCCAATCCTTGCGCTCAGTTAATAAATTCCCTAATTGCTTCTCTATATTGTAGGGAGTGTCGTCCATAAACAATTCATGTTTAATTCGGGCTTGGAGCGAGAATCGGCCTATCCGCCGGAGGTATTCGGCTTTGTCAATGAGCCCGAAACGCCGCGTATGGCGCTTGATAGGTTGCCCATCCCGGTCCACTGCCCCTTTCTTGCGCTGCCGCAAAATTTCGTAAATCATCTTGTGTTCAGTATTGATAGCGGCGACGTTTATTCGCTCAAAACCCAATGCTAATTTATTTACCAAAGCGTCCCCCATCCCCAACGGATCGCGGATGGGTGTCATGGCACCGGGAGAATTGGCCGGCTTACCTAGTACCGGACGCTGCTGCACCCACTGCACCAAATCCTCGGCGATACCGTCTTCGACCAACTTGAACATATCATAGAACGTCAGGACACCCCAGCCGGGAAAACTCTGCTGCCAAGCCAGTAAACTGTAGGTGGTCTGGCTGAGCTTTCCGGTGGAAGGCTGGCGCACCCGCGCCTGCCCGAGAGTAAACTTGGTCTCTGGATTAATCGAGGCTTCTCCATAGACATTGTAGCCACGACGATCCCGTCGGTAGGGGTAATCGGGCTCGTTATCGTTTTCAAAACGGTCGCCCCAACCATTGTTGTTCAAGTCTAGGGCGAATAGGTACTCGGGCCGATCGACGCCGTAGCGCAAGAAGGGCTCTTCGTAGTCAGGGATGACGTTGGGTCTTATCGGCAAACTGTTCTGGTTGAAATCGGCTACAAAGTCGTTGTTCTCGTCCAGGCCGGGGAAAACCGCCTCATCAGCAAAACCGTCGGGCGTACGGCCGATGGGCCGCTCTTCGGCCAGCCGCCCATCATCAAAGCGGCGTTGCTGGTCGTTCTTGCGGTCGTTGTCGTCGTTGTCGTCGACAAAATCGTAGACATGGCGCGCTTTGGCCACCTCGGTGTCGGACCAATCGACCCGGCCGGCAGTATCGACAAAGCGCGGACTGGTATCGTATGCGGCGTCCATGCCAAAGAACTCCCCAAAGAACAGATACGAGAAAAACTGCCGGGAGACATTGACCATCCACCCCGCCGCTGCACGGTCCCCCCGTATGCCCGAAGAACTGGTGGGATTCTTGCGTGACTGAGTGGGATACTGAGTGAAATGGTGATTAATATTTAGCTCCGCATACACCCTAAAATCGGCGATATCGTCGGCTTCCAAGGTGAGTCCGACCACCTGGGTAGCCGTCGGCAAGCCGTAATCGAAAACCACTATCTGCTGGTTGGAATTGTCCTTGACGTTGCCGGACGCCCGTGCTACCGTGCGAAACTGGGGCTGTTCGCCGCCGCGGTTGTTGTCGGTCTGGCGATTCGATGTGACTTCGACCTTATAGTCGTTGCCCAACGTCAGGAGGAAACGCACCCGATTAATATTATTGACTAGGCCAGCATCTGGGATGATAGCTTCCAAATCGGCCACCTCAGGATCGGGGTCGGAGAAGACATACTCCATCAGGATCTCCCTAGCATCCCCTCGCCCCTCGGCCACTAGAAAGCCATCGCGCTTAGTGCCCCCTCGGATCCGGGGCAAAAAACCGATATCGCTGCCCACCAATACCGTGTCCCGTTCACCCAATACGGCGTGGATCTCGACATCACTGGAAAAGAGCTTGGCCCCCCCTGTCCCGTCTTCGGGCGAGTCGTCCGTTAGTCTCACGACGATGCGGTCAATGCGGCCATCCAACTGCCCCGTAGTCAGCCCTCCCTTGAAAGGACTAGCATTAAAGCGTTCTGCCCCCGTTCTGCTGTTGTGGGCGTTGAGGAAGGTGCCGCCAAGGCGCACGAAGTCGCCAATTTCCCAGACCGTCCGCGCCCCCACGATATTGGTGAAATTGCTCGAAAAGGAAGGGTTGAGGTCCGTGAAAATCACCGGCAGACTAACGCGCGACGCCAGTACAGTGGCCGAAACGCGGTCGGCCGCGTAATTGAACATGATCCCGTTGAAGGCAGTCTTGCGGAAGGTCATCGGTGTAAGCATGGCATGGATCTCATCACCGATGAGCACGGAAAAGCGGTGCTGCCCCCGGCTGTCGGAGCTGATCACCAGCTTGTTTAACCAAGAGCTATACTGGCTGGTCTTAAGAACACTGGAACCCTGAAAAGACGCCGGCTGGGATTGACGCCAATCATAAACCAGCCACCCTTTTTGCAAAAACCTGCCGTAGAGATCGTAGAAGTTATCGCCCTCCTGGCCGGGCTCGCGGTACGGCAGGTAACGCTCTTGGGCGTAGTTGGTATAATCCCACTGGTGCCGGTATGCCCCGGCTAGTTCCTGCGGTATATACCACTTCTGCATTGACGGATGAACAGCCTCCATTCGGATGTTGGTTCCCCCTGAATAGTAAACCGCCCCCCCGATCTCAGGCCTACCAAGGCGATTGCCGTAATCCTCCTGGGCCTGCAGCTGGCTTACCACAGCCAGACAGCACAAGAAAAACGCGGTCCGCACCCCTAGGCTCGTTGCGCCGCTCATTCGATTCCTGCGTAAACGGTTACGAAGCTGGTGCTAAAGCTGCTGATTGCACTTTCCTTTTTTAGTCCAGCATCTCCCAAACGAATAATCTCCTCCCAGCGCCGCGTGTAGCTGAAGCCGAATTGGGTAGTCAGCTTATACCCTAGGTACTCCCCCGAGGTGGTCCATTGGATGGCCAGCACCAAATTCTGGAAATCTTGCGTGGGCTGGGTCGGCCCGTTTGCTAGCGCTTCGTCCTCGTCCAGTTCCAAGTCCCGGAAGAGAGAAAACTCCACACCCCCCTCAAGTAACGACTGCCTCATTAGCGAGTGGCGCAGTAGCAGGGTACTAGTGCCTGTCCAGTCCTTGCGCTCCGGGCCATCAAGCACGAATGGCGTCTGGCGCAAAAACTCGCTCTTGAACTTGGGCTGCAGGATGAAACTGGCCAAATCGTGCGTGTAATCGATTTTGTTAATAAGGCCCATCAGGTGGGTCGTCTTCTCCAAAGCCGGCCCCCGCTCTCTGCGCTTGAACGCATCACCCTGCTGGGAATAGAAATCGTACTTGAACTTGTTGACCAGATTGATCCTCTCCGACGGATGGTAATTGACCTGCAGGTAGGACGAGTTCACCCAGGTGTCCCGGGCCGGGAGAATGTCGTTGACGATGGCCAAGGTATTGACATCGAGATGGGGTGTCATCTCACGCCGATCGTCGGCAATATTGTCTTTGACGCGCTTGAGCATGTCGAAAATCCGCACCCGCCCCAGCGGCAGATCGCGATCATAGGTAACCAGACCGTAGATGGATTGGTTGCGCCCATCGGAAGCCAAATTCTTCTCGTCCATCCGCCCCAGCGTGACCTTGGCGTGGGGGGTGATAAAGGCACCGCTGTAGATATTGTAGCCGCGGTGGTCGGTCCGGTAGGGGTAATCGGGCAGATCGTCGTTTTCAAAGCGGTCGATCCAGTTGTTGTTGTTCAGGTCAATGCCAAAGAGAAATTCCGGCCGGTCCGCGCTATAGCGGAAGAAGGGCTCCTCGTAATCGGGGATGCGGTTGCTCAGGGTGCGGCTGTCGTTTTGGTTAAAGTCCGAGACAAAATCATTGTTCTCGTCCCACCCGGGAAAAACGATATCGTCTCCGGCCCCTTGGTTAAGGCGAAACCAGTCGGGGATGCGATCTTGGTCGTCGTTGTCGTCAACCAACTCGTACAGCGCGGTGCGGGTCTCATCGTAGATCACGTCCCCAGATTCGTCAACGATGAAGGCCGTTGTATTATAATCGGGATCGAGGCTGAAGGCCTCACCGTAAAAAAAGAACGGGGCCGCCACCTTTGACGCGGTCACCATCCACGCCTGTGCATCCTCTGAATGAGTAGAAAGAGCACGGCCGGTCGTCTGACGTGCCGCATTGGGGTACTGGTCGTAATCGCGGCTAACGTCAAACTCGGCGTATATGTCAAAGCCCCACGCATCTGTCGTCTCCAAGGTGAAACCGTATATCAGCTTTGCCGACGGCAGTCCGTAGTCAAAGATAATTCGCCTCTGGTTGGAATTGTCCTTGACATTGCCATCGGCTCGGGCGACCTCGAAGAGTGCTGGGGACAGTTCGTCCACATCACCGCCCGACATCGGCAGGTTAGGCACGTCCCCCCGGCCGGTTTGGCGGTCGGACCAGACCTGGATCCGATAGTCGTTGGCTACGACCAAATCAAATTTGATGTCGACAATCTCGGTCGGCCTCGGTCCTGAATACGCAATGTCCGTGAAATCGTAGTTAATGACGACCTTCTCGTCCCCGTCGGCGGCCAAGGCTCCTTCGCGCAGGGCACCGCCGACAATGACCGGCCAACGAGCCGGGTCAGAGGCCACATCCCTGAGCCTGAATTCTATGCGCTGCCCGGTGCTAGCGTCTTCGGCGGTGATGATAATATCATGGGTGAACAGCGTGGCCCCGCCGCGGCCGTCATCGGGCGAGTCATCGCTCAACACCAAGGCAATGCCCGAAACCGGCGAGCTGCCCTGGTTGGCAGCCAGAGTGCCCACAAAGGGGTTGCGCTCAAAGGCATCGGCAAAGGTCCGCGAATTGCGCGCATTGACTAGGGTGGCACCGACCTTGACAAAATCGCCTATCTGGGCTGTTGCCCGGCTCGCCATCAAATTGGTGGCGTTGGTCAATTCGCTGGGATCGCGCGCCGGCGTGGTGCCGACGATGGGCCGACTGGCGCGCGAGAACAACACGGTGGCCTCGTACTTATCGGCGGCGAAGTCCAGTTGCACGCCATTGAAGCTCGGCTTGGAGAAGGTGAGCGGTGTTAGGGTCGTGCGGATCCGATCCCCGACGGTCAGGGCGTAGTAGAACTGCCCTTGGTTGTCGGTGCTGATGGTGACGGCGTTAAACCATTGGTTAAAGCGCGCGTCTTTGAAAATTGATGAACCGGCCTGCGTTGGTTGGTTCTGGGTCCAATCGTAGACTAGCCAGCCTCGGGTCAGGTAGTTGCCGTAGAGGTCGTAGAAGGGTTCGCCTTCGAGGGTAGTGTTGACATAGCGCTCATAGTTAACGCGCGCATAGTTGGAGTACTCTGATTGAAGCCATCCATAATCGGCGAACAGTTCCTGGGGCACATACCACTTTTTCAGGGCTGGGTCTAGGGCATCGAATAGCACACCCGATCCCCGCGGCTCGTAACTGATCTCAGCGCCCCAACGCCGTCCCAAGCGGTTATCCTGGCCGTAGGCCGAAACCGCGAGCATCAGTAGGAGCAGTTGGAGTATCACCAACCAACTCAGTGGCCAGTTTCTGCGCATTAGTCCCTCCCTTTAGGCTTCTAAGCCGCAAGCAAAAAATTGCTTATTTCAATAAACTAATTCGATCGCTCTGACCACTTCTTCGCCACCAGCGTCGCTGTCCAGATTCACTTTGTATAGATAGATCCCCGGCGGCAGCAATTCACCGCGGTCGTTCCGCCCATCCCATTCAACGGCAAAACCGCCACCCCCTTGTTGTTGCTCAAAGAGCCTTACCAAACGGCCTCCGAGGTCAAATATCTTCACCTTCAGGGGCACCGCCCCGATCAGGCGGCTCAGATCGTATTGGATACGGGTCACATCATTAACTCCGTCGCCATTGGGACTAAACGGCTTGGGCCTGGCCCTGACATTGACCAGTAGCGGATCGCCGAGGCTGAGGGGTATGTCCACCGACAAGGAGCGCTGGGTCACCCTGCCCACCGGCACTCTATCGTCGTCTGCCGGGTCCAGCAGGGCGACATTGCCGGGCAGCACTTCTTGGTCTATGCCCCCTTCTAAACTGTTGCTAGAGAAGCCGGAAAACTTGGTCCCAAAGCGCAGCACCCGACAGCGGAAACGGATCTGCAGCACGGGAGTACGGCCCGCGGCTAAATCACCTTCGGTAATAGTCGGAAAGCGGACGCGCAAACGCCGGTCCTCCACGGATTCGATGGCGAACTGCCCCGAGGCATCGGTAACAGGAAGGGCTTCTAAGTTGGCCGCCGAAAAATCTGCCCGCTCGACCTGCCCGTCCGCAAAGGTGACCTGGATCTCGTCGACGCGCTCCGCCCGCACTGGAGTGGCGATCTCGAAACGGTCGAAACCCGTATCCACACCCGGGCGTATCTGTGTCGGCATTACCGCATAGGTAAAGTCCACTGGCACCCCCAACGCTACTTGGCGGGGAAAGACCTCGCCAATGATCTGGGCGGCGACCGGCGGCGTGGATACGGTGAAGGCGAGCGGGCCAATACCGGTACCGGCTTCTAGGGCGTCGCTGGTAAAGTTGACCCTGAACTGGATATAGCGCCGTGGTCCGGGCGAAGTGATAGGTACACCCAACTGGTCGTCATCAATATTTTCAGGGCTCACCAAATCCTCGCCCAAGTCATAAGAGGAAGACCACGGACTCCAGGCCTCTAGGTCGTCCTGCACGTTCCCTCGGGTGCTGGAACTCAAGTTTTGATAGTCGTTCAGGGTTAGCGCGATCTCGTTTTTCTGCTGCAACGGCAAGGAGCTGTAAAGAGCCTTGGCCGTCTCCACATCAATCTCATCTAGGTTGGTCATTCCTGTTGCCGTTTCAATCTGGGCATCTCTTTTCCACGGCACCTCCACTTCATCGACGCCGACGAAAAATCGCCGCGTGAACACCAACGGGGAATCGTCCTGGCCCGTGCGGGTCCGTACTTTCGCGGCAGCAAACCCCTCGCGTCCAACGCTGTCCTCCACCCAGCGGATATTGCCCCACAAGCCCAGATCGGAGCCCAGATCGAAGATATTGGAGAGGTACTCGGCGCTAGGCACGAACCCGGTGCCAAAGACGCGAAGCTCAGCCACTTCAAAGCCCAGGGTCGTGCGCGACTGTAGGCGAACGAAGCGCACGTACTGGGGTGGGATGCGCAGGTCCACCACGGCCTGATCGTTTTGCGCATCTAACTTGAACGAGGTCAAGATAGGACGCCCGTCGATCTTGGTATCCTCTGTACCATCGTTGAAAAACAACTCGTAGGCCCGAATGAAGTCGCCCTCGAAGGGATGATCGGGCGCCGGAAAGTCAGGATGGGCATTACGCGGGAAGAATTGCACCCCGTTTACGCCAAATCGGGCACCCAAATCCAAATCCATAATCATACCGCGGATAACGGCGACATTCTTGCGCTCCAGCGCCGTCTCCCCGTCGCCATCGACCATTAAGGCTAACTGCTCTTCTATGCCTGCCTCCAAACTGGAGGAGGAGGATATGCTGCCGCCGCGCTCCAACAGGCCAAGGGCGATATTCTGTCCCTCGGCAACGCGCTGGGGGAAAATCCACCCCCCTCTGCCCTCTGGGTCGAACTGAATCACGCCGCCCGGCGTATTGCCCGTATCGACTTCTCTTGGGCCAGTCTGGAAGACGGCTTCTATCTGGCCGCCGCCACTGTTCCAAGCCAGTCCCGTCTGGCCGCCCATGACAATGGTCTGGATGTCGGCCCAACCGGTCTGGACCGGCAGATAAATCGAGAGGAGTACTGTTGCTAATAACAGCCGACAGGACGCGAGCACTAAGCCGCCTTTTCTAATAGGTAACATGGATTACCCGCTGCGCCACTGTGCGCTCCACTTTGGCGTTTGAATCAGTGTCGATGCCAATCTCTAGGAGATAAATACCGGGGGCGAGGATCTGTCCGGCCTGGTCTTCACCCGCCCAAGTGAGTGTGTATGCGCCACTTACTTGAGGGCGCCTCTCTACCCAGTGGCGCACTATTCTGCCGGCTAGGTCGAAAATGCGAATCTCCACATCCTGCGGCCCCGTCAGTTTGCTCACGGTAAAATTGAAGTTCATCCTGTCGTTAATCCCGTCCCCATTCGGCGTCACCACTGGAGGACTGACCTCTAGCGGGGAAAGGACGCGCTTGCCGCCGATGGGGCCCACCAGCACCAGGCTCTGGCTTGTCGCCAGTTCGGTGGCATCCACCGCGCCCGGCTCGTCCACCCGCTGCCACGAATTGTCGCTGGCTGAATTGCCTAGACTGACCTGGAACAGAGCGCCCGGGGTGAACAGGGTAGTGGCGAATTGTACTTCTAAGAGCTCTATAGCACCGGGAGCCACGGCTTGTTCCAGACGCAGCCAGAGGGAATCAGAGCCCGTAGGTAGAATTTGCACCTGAGTTGACGTTTCTACCTCGTCGCTGGCCCACTGGGCTTCCCTACCTAGGCGCAATTGCTGAAACTGCAAATCCATACCAGCAGGCGCGCGTAGGAGAATCTCATCGAAAGGCTGGGTCTGACCAATGGGTTTGACAAAGAGTGATAACACCTGCTCCGTCCCCAATTCTTCCACATTGCCCGGCTCCAGTTCGCCCAAGATCTGGCGGGCCAGCGGGGCGACGAAGTTTACCCGGATGGCGTTGAGGCTGGCCGCCTGCATGGGGTCGTCCGACAGCAAGCGGGCTCGCAATTGCAGGAATCGACGCGGGCTGGGCGAGGTGATTTCCGCACCCGAAGCCTCGTAGGGAGCGCTCCAGTTACTCCAGTCGTCCCCGGGTACTTCTAGCGTATCGATCTCCCCTTTGGTGAAGAAGCCCAGCTTGTCGTACGCCTCGGCAGTGATTTCCTTGCCGCCTTTGTCGAAATAGCGGAATTGCGCTGCCAGTTGGTTGCCCGTCCGCGTCTGGACTTCGACGACGGTGCTAGGCGGTGTGTCCTCGTCCCATTCGATCGATACCAGATTTTGCTCCGTCCCCAGACGCAAAAGCGGCGACGCCAGTTCGACCTCGGGCTGGAATCCCTCGCCGTAAAACTGCATTTCCCGCGGTATGGCCTCGCTGGATCTATTGGGCACATCCCAAAAGCTGAACTGCACGAAGCGGGCCTTCACCGGCTGAAAGCGATCGGCATCGTAAACAAAAAGAGTACTGCCGGCGACCCGGTTGCGCAGCGACGACTGGACCTGCCATACCAAGGTCCCGTCCGGCGCCCTAGTCCCGTCCGAAGTTTGCAGATCGTAATTGCGCCAGCGCTGGCGGCCTGCCTGTCCGGCATCCGTGTAAATGACGTGGTGGGTATCGAGCCAATAGACCCCCTGCAAGTCGAAGAACAGGGTGCGCACCGTACCGTCCCCTGCGGTTTGTATATTGATAAAGGTGTCGAACAGTCCGTCGCCAAGCACGCGCGCCGAGTTGCCGCGAAAGTCGAGGGCGACGCCTTTGCGGTCGATTAAACCCAAAGCGATATTTTCGCCCTCAGTCCATACTTCCAATTCGGCCAGACGAGGCCGCTCACGACGATAATTGCGTATGTCACCCCGATCCTGCACATCGAGGTTTTCGTAGGTAGCCTGACTCACCAATACTTCCCCGTCCGCCACCTTCTTGAAGTAGTCCACCGCGCCCTGATCTGCCGCGTCCAGTGCGGCGTACTCCGCGTCCGTGACCAACGCGGCACGGGTGCTGTCGCTCTCGGTGATTACCACCTGAACAAAGCGGATCATGTCGTTGTCAAACGCCGCATCGTCGTTGAGCCGCGAGGGTTCGAGCTCAATTTCAAAGAGACGTTCGTTCTTGTTGTCTTTCAGGGTGCGGAACGCCTGATTAAATTTCACGTCTTTGGAACTGGTCAAATCGCCGTCGGAGGTCAAAACGGCGAATTGCAGAAAGGGGTCGCCGGCACCGGCGGCGACAAATTTAAGTGCGATGCGCTTAGCCGATACAAGCCGCCCAAGATCAACCTGAAACCACCAGTCGCTTTGGGGCCGGTTCGCCTCCGGCTCCCAGTAGGTACTCTCGTCCCCGTCTAGGACATTGGTCACATCCGCCCCATTAGTTCCGGCGACAATCGCATCCAGCAGGCTCACGTCATCGGCACTCTTGCCACCCGGCGGATTGCGCTTGAGGTGGAAGACGATATCTTCCACCGCATTGGTATTCTTCGCCACAAAATGAGGTTGCACTGCTCCTTGTGGGGAAATCTCCACAGTGCCGCTGGCAAAATTCCACGCCTGCCAGTGGGCCTGACTGTCCACCGCCAAATGGTCGCCGCGAATCGCATATCCCTGTGCCCAGACCGCGCCGGACCACAGGAACAGCGCAACTAGCGCCCATCTCAGCATGCTCAAATCTCCTTGTGCCGCATATCGCAATTGGTGCAACCGCTTCATATCAATACGCCACCGAAATCACACCCATGCGCCTGGCCTCACCCTCTTCAGCCCCGGCCTCGATCCGGCAAATGTAGAGACCGGGCGGCACCAGTGCGCCGCTAGGCGTGCGTCCGTCCCAAAGCCGGGGATA
>MKWU01004086.1_pt1 | contig 17844 bp, 15 predicted proteins | sample 809101 | NCBI WGS metagenome assembly MKWU01 (sample SAMN05860141, study PRJNA318959) | sponge metagenome | host: Aplysina aerophoba | place: Slovenia: Piran, Adriatic Sea, Gulf of Piran | collected 2013-05-07
TTTGCCGATCAGTCGTGTTGCCGGGGTGATGACTGCACGATCTTCTGATCGCCAGAGAAATCGTAACGCCTTGTAATATAGTGGGTTTTCATACTGCTGAGGCCAAGTTTCTGGCCTCGTGAACATGTCGTCAACATGCTTCACGCCCAGGCCCAGCGGATCGAACGCACCGTCGACCGCATCGTTCAGCAGATGCGCGACCTCGAACGCGCACAGGACGGCACCGAGGTGAAGGCCGTCGAGCTCGAGCGCCTCACCGACCGCGCCCACGATCTCGGCCGGCGCCGCGACGCGTTCGAGAAGATGCGCGACTTCGCAGGAGACGCCTACCGCGTCGAGACCGGCCAGATCTGGCGCCCGCGGCACGGATCGCACACCTCGCAGACGCGCCGGCTCACCTCGGCCGCCATCGACGCCCGCGACTTCCGGCGCGCACGGAAGGACCGCGAGACCCAGGCGAACCTGCCGGACGGCACGCTCGTCGCCATCACGGGCGGGAAGACCGTCGCCGACGCGGACGCGGTCTGGACCACGCTCGACCGCGCGCGCGAGAAGTACGGCGACATGGTTCTGCTGCACGGCGGCGGCCCGGGCTACGAGAAGATCGCGGCGAGCTGGGCGGACGCGCGCGGCGTCGACCAGGTGGTCTGCCGCCCGGACTGGAACGCGCACGGGAAGGCCGCGCCGTTCAGGCGGAACGACGAGCTGCTGAACCTGCTGCCGAAGGGCGTTATCGCGTTCCCCGGATCGGGCATCACCGGGAACCTCGTCGACAAGGCACGGCAGCTCGGCATACCCGTCATGACCGTGAGCGCGTGAGCGCGGCGCACCTGCCACCCGCCAGGGCCGGTCCTTCGCTTCGGCGAGGGACTGGCCCCTTTTTTGCGCCGTGCCCGGTGTCGCGCATCGCGGCGCGGCGCTTCGCGCCGGCGCCGCTCGCGCTCCCGACGCCGCCACACCGCCATACACCACCAGCCCGGCCTCGCGTCCGGCTCGGCGCTGACGCGCCGTCGCCGGACACTCGCCGATCCTTCCTTTCCAGCCATTGTCCTCCGACCTCAGCGCGTCGGCTCACCGTTCTGCGAACGGCATATCGCCGCCGCGTTTCCAGCGCCGCCCTCGAACATTCCTCGGGATTTCTCTCTTCCCGATATCGCATTCAACTCCGCCAACAGACGATCGCTTGCAGCCTTGCATGGTGACTCCTCTCTGCCCTTAGAATCCGGGTCGTCCCCATAGATGGTGGAGTTCTTCCCGGTATCGTCTGCGGCTCCGGTCGGAAGGTAAGGGCGCCCGCCCGGTCCTTCGGACCGGTCGCCGGGCTCTATTCCGCCGGGCGCGGCTTCGCCCCGCCCGGCTCCACGAAGCCCGCTACGCGGTCTTCGCCCTTCGGGTGACGATCCCTGGCGCCTTCGCTCCCTTCGGTCGCTGCGCGCTACGCTTGCGGGTGCGAACGGCACGACCCCGCCTTCCCGCCGCCGTGCCTCGGTCGCTCCGCTCCCATCGCCGGCGGCTCTCTCCAACCACAGGGACTCGCGCATCGCAGCGCATCGCTTCGCTCCGCCCTTGCTCGCGCCCGCCTCGCCGCCCTTCGGCGGCTCGCCTTCCCCCCACGGTCTCGCAACAGGTTCGGCGCTCACGCGCCATCGCCGTTGCTCGCGTCCTTTCCCGGAATCGACCACGCGGCACATCGGCCACGGCTCATCGCTCTTCGAGCGATATCGCCCTCTCGCGCCCGGCGCTTCGCGCCATGACGCTCAGAGATCCCTGGCGCCTTCGCTCCCTTCGGTCGCTGCGCGCTTGCGGGTGCGAACGGCACGACTCCGCCTTCCTGCCGCCGTGGCTCGCTCGCTCCGCTCCCATCGCCGGCGGCTCTCTCCAACCACAGGGACTCGCGCATCGCGGCGCGTCGCTGCGCTCCGCCCTCGCTCGCGCCCACCTCGCCGCCTTTCGGCGGCTCGCCTTCCCCCCACGGTCTCGCAACAGGCTCGGCGCTGACGCGCCATCGCCGTTACTCGCATCCTCTCCTGGAATCGACCACGCGGAATATCGCCCAAGGCTCATCGCTCTTCGAGCGATATCGCCCCCTCGCGCCCGGCGCTCCGCGCCATGGCGCTCAGAACGGATCTCCTCCCGGTTCCGTCTCCGCCGCCTGCGCGACGGCCTTCGCCGTCTTGCGCCCCGGCAGCTCGCCCTTGTCGAGGAAGGCCTTGAGGCTCCTTTCCCCGATCTCGATGCCTCGTGCTTTCAGCACTTCGTGCATCTGCGCCACGGTGACGCCCTTGGCCCGTTGCTCGAGCATGCGCTCTCGCAGACGGTCCAGGACGTCTTTCAGCGACAGCTTCGGCGGCGCCAGCTTCGCCAGGTCCCCGTCTATGCCCTCGAAGTCGATATCCGTCTCGTTGAAGCGCCTTGCCGCCATTGTGTCTCTTCCCTTCTCCGTCCACTACATCTGGTGTGCCGCATGATCGCCCGACCGCCCCACCATGTCAACGGACAGCCCGTTCGGCGCCTGCTATGGGGCCCCACCCGGCGCGATCTTTCCTTGTCCCTGCCTTGGAACCCTCGCCTTGCGCGGAATCTCCCTTGTCGAAACCACGGAACGTAGAAAAAGCCTCTGCACACCTGTGCGGTCTACCGACCGCGGGTTGACAACAGGGGAACACTGTCGTCTGTTTGGGCCAACACCGAGTCCCGATTCATGGACCAGCGTGGGCATCGTGAGACGAAGCCGCTTGATGGACGGACCCCGGACGTGCCGACAGCAGTGAATCCTCGTTTTATCTCCACCGCAGCACTCTCCCGTAGAGACGGGACGGGGTCTTCATGGTAGCGACCATCGGGCAGATGGCGTCCGCCGAGTACTACCTGGAGAGCCAGCGCTCCTTCCGGCATCCCAACGAGTACTACACGGCCGGAGAGGAACCCGACGGGACGTGGTTCAACCCCAAGGGCCTGTTCGGCGTGCAGGACGGAGTCAAGGTCGACTCCGGCCAATTCCAACGTCTCTACAACGGCCTCGCGCCCGACGGTTCCGGCAAGCTGGTGCGCGGGGCCGGCGGCACGCACCGCTCCCCCGGCGTCGACATGACCTTCTCGGTGGACAAGAGCGTGTCCGCGCTCTGGGCCATCGCGGAGCCGGAGATGCGCCTGAAGATCGAGGCGATGGCGACGGCCGCCGCGCGGGCGGCGCTGGAAGACACGGTGCTCAGGTATTGCAGCTATACCCGCGTCCAGGAGCGCGGCAAGAGCCGGCCCGTCGAAGCTGACCTGATGGGGGCCACCTTCGTTCACGGCACCAGCCGGGAGAACGACCCGCAGCTTCACGTCCACTGCACGATCTTCAACGTCGCCCGGACGCACGAGGACGGCGAGTGGCGGGCGCATCACCAATACCCGGTCTACAGCTGGAAGAAGGCGGCCGGAGCGATGTTCCGGGCGAACCTGGCCTGGGAGCTGCAACAGGGTCTCGGGGTCCGGATGGAGCAGTACGGGCCCAACAGGGAGTTCACCCGCATTGTCGGCATGCCGGACGACCTCAAGGCCTTCTGGTCTAAGCGGCGCAAGGCCATCGTCGCGATGGCCGGTGAATTGGGCATTCCGTCGCTCGGCAACGCCTCGCGCATGGCGGGGATCAACAAGATCACGCGCGAGGGCAAGTCGCATGACAACGACCCGGAGGTACGCCACCGCCGCTGGCGCGGGGAAGCCGACGGATTCTGCGAGTGCGAGGAGCTGATCGCCTCCGTGACCGGGCACGAGCTCGAAATCAGCCGTAAAGCGATCCGGGAGCTGACGGACCGGCTCGACGATCTTCCCGCCCACCTCGCGCGCGAAGAAGCGGTGTTCCGGCGCCCGGACATGGTGGAGGCGGCGGCGAACGCGGCGGCCGGTCTGATGGGCCGGGAGGCGGTGGGCACGGCGATAGAGCGGCTGCGCCGCAACCCGGAGATCGAGCGGCTGGAGCCCAAGAAGCCGACCGCCGAATCTCGTGCCGGCATGGTCCACACCGAGGTCTATTCCACCCGCCACAACCTCGGGCTCGAGCAGGCGGTGCGCGACATGAGCGCATCCATGGCTGCCGATAGCGGCCACGGCCTGCCGGAGCAGGCCGTCAGGCAGAAGGTCGAGGCCCTGCTGGAGCAGGGCTATCCGCTGAGCCAGGAGCAGTCGCTGGCGATCCGCCACGCCACCGTGAAGGGCGGGCGCGTGGCGGTGATCGAGGGCGCGGCGGGCTCGGGCAAGACCACCACCTTGAGGCCCATTACGGACCTTCACAGGGAGCACGGCTACGAGATCGTGCCGACGGCGGTGGCCTGGCGGACGGCGGTTGCGCTCGGCGACGACTGCGACGCGCGCGCCTTTTGCGTCGACAAGCTGCTCAAGCTCGCGGCGAAGGGGCAGGTGGAGATCGGCAAGCGCACGCTGATCGTGGTGGACGAGGCCGGGATGCTGTCGACCCGGCAGGCACACCACATCCTCCAACTCTCGGAGCGCCACGGCGCGAAGGTGGTGTTCGCGGGCGACACTCGCCAACAGCAGCCGGTGGAAGCAGGCCCCGGATTGCGGCTGATCCGCGACGTGGCGGGCAGCATCCGCGTCGACCGCATCAGGCGCCAGAAGGCGGACCTCGAGGACGTGCTCGTTCATGTGCACAGGGAGACGCCGGAGAAGGCGCGGTTCCGGGCGGGGCTCACGCCGCCGCAGGAGCGCGATGCAATCCTCGCGGACTACGAGGAGATGGAGAGGAAGCCGGTGTTCACGCCGTGGCAGGTGGCGGTGTCGGAGGCGCTGAGGGACGGCGAGGCGGAGAAAGCGATCGAGGCGTGGCATCTGCGCAACCGCCTCCATCTCTGCCACGACGAGGAGAAGGCGCTGACCCGTCTGGTGGACGACTGGGAGCGCCATGTGCGCGCACGGCCCGGCACATCCACCGTCGTGCTCGCGCGCACGAAGGCGGAGGGCCGGGCGCTGTCATGGCTGATGCGGGAGCGCATGCTTGCGCAAACCCCCGACGCGAAGCGCGCCGTCATCGAGGTCAGCCGGGATCTGGACGGACGCCTGACGGAGCCGCTGGAGATCGCGGTCGGCGACCGTATCCGCATCGGCGCCACGCAGTGGGAGAAGCAGCTCTTCAACGGAACCGTGGTCACCGTCGAAGACCTCGAAGTGAGGCGTGCCGAAGACGCGGGGATATCGCGAAAGGCCCGAAACGGGCAGGCCGCCGGCCGGAGATCGGAAGCGCCCACGGATCGTCCGGGGCCCGAGTTCTCGGTTCATATCACCGCACGCACCGACGAAGGCAGGCGCGTTACGTTCCGCCACGACGAGATCCGCGACTGGCACGACAACATCCGGCTCGACTACGGCTACGCCATGACCATCGCCTCGGCCCAGGGATTGACCGTGGACCGGGCGTTCCTGCTGGTCGACGACAGGCCGGCGCGGGAGACCATCTATCCGGCCGCGACCCGGCACCGCGAGGCGCTCGACGTCTACGTCAACCGGGCGCCAATCGCCTTCGACATCGCGGAACACCGGCCCGAGGACGAAGCGGAGCGGCCGGTCCTGGACAGCGACGTCCGGGCGTATCTGGCCGAACGCTGGTCGCGCTCGCAACCCAAGGAGGCCGCTCTTGACTATGTCTCCGAGGGCGCGTGGCGGGATTCGCGGGAGAAGGCGCCGAGGCACGGCCGGGACGCAGGGGAGGCGCATCGGGACCCCGCGGAGGCGCGGGAGGCGGCCAATGACAACGCGCTGGCGCGCATCGCCCACGAGATTCGCCATGCGGTCAACGGCTGGCGACACGGCGCGGCGGTGGACGCGTTCGCGGCGGAGCGCAGCGAGGTTCTGGCGGCCTGGGACGAGCTGCGTGCCCGCGCGCGGGAAGAAGGCGACGCGGTCGCGCTCAGCCCCGTCTTCCGCGAGACCCTCGACCGCCACGGCGCGCTGATGAAGCAGGCGGCTTCGTTCAGGGCCCGCCCGCGGACCTTCGAGCGCCTGCTGGCCGACCGCGCCGGGATCGGCCAGGGCGAGATCGAAGAGTTCGGGGCAGTGTATGCCCGGGCGGGGAGCTACCGCCGCGCCGCCGCCGCGAGGGCCGCGCACGCGCGGCAGCCGGAGCCGGAGAGAGCGCAGGAGGCCGGCCGCGCAGTCGAGACGGTCGAGACGGTCGAAACGGCGGCGCGTCCTCCCGAGCGCCCCGCAGCGGCACGGCAGGCGGGCGAGACCGGGCCGCCGGCGGTTTCGCCCACCGAGTACAGCAACCTGCGCCTCGACTGGAGCAGGCATGCCGGCCGGGCCGAACGGGCCGGCCTCTCTCCCTACGATCTCGACGGGGCGGCGGAGCTCGTCCGGCGCATCGCGGCGTTCGCGGAGAACGAGCGGGTTCCGGCCGAACCGCGCCAGCGTCTCCAGGCCATGGTCGACCGTTACCGCGCGCACGTCCGGGCACGCACTCACGTGCAGGACTGGCTCCAGGCCGCCGAGGAGCACTGGCGGAGCTTCGACGGCCTCGCCCGCCAGGCACGCTCTCTCGACCTCCGCCCCGAGGACCTGCCTGCGTGGCCGGACTGGCTGGAGCGCAACGAGCGCCTGGTCCGCGAGGGCAGGGCGATCCTCGACGACCCCAGCACCTATGGCGTTCATCCGGACCGCATGGAAGGCTCCAGAGGAACCCTGCGCGATACCATGTCCCGGATGGAGCGGTTCACGGGGCAGCACCGCACCCGCTCGCACGGCCGCGACAGGGGGCCGTCCCGGAGCCTGTAGGGGCCGGAGGCGAGGCGACCGGCCGGCCGGGTTGGCGCGGCCGTGTAAGCAGACCCGGATGCCGGTGGAACAGCTCAACCGCACACCGGAGGATGGACAGGATCTCTATCCTCCCCCCATGCCGTGCCGAGGCAGACCGGTTCACCGGCGCGGATCGGCCACCGCGACGATGCAGCTCTCGCCGGGAGGGGTAGCCCGGATCGCCTCCGCGATAGCGGGTACCGCGGCGGTCAGCCGGGAAACGTGATTATCGTCGACCGCGCCGATGGCGATGGCGGAATGGCGCTGCTCACCCGCCATCCGCTTGTCGGTCGTCACCAGCGTCGTGAAGCCCTGCTTCGCCGCCTCCGCCAGCAATTGGTCGTCACGCAGGGCGCGCCACTCGTGGAACGCGGCCGTCTCCACGGCAGCGCCTTCGAGCCGATCCTGGAGCGGGCGCCGCAGGCGCGGCGAGACCGCGACGTCGAGAAGAACCTTCAAGCGCCGGGGTCAAGAGCTCCTGGCACAGCCTGGACTTCGAGCGGCCGCGTCGCGGACCGCGCCTGCGCCCGCGCGCAGCACGGCCTCCGCCGCCCTGGGATCGATCCGGAACTCGCGGACGAACCGGTCCAGCGCAATTCCGTCCTCGAGCCAGTCGAAGAGCTGCTGCACGGGCAGGCGGGTGCCCCGGAAGCAGGGGGCGCCGCTCATGCGCGCGAGATCCAGCCAGACCGCCTCTTCGAGCGACATGGGCGGCTCCGGCCCGGTCTTGGCAAGCGTCTTCATGGCCGTCGCCGTGTGCGGGCGGGAATTGGACCCGGCAAGCATACGCCCGGGCGTCAAGGTGTCAACGAATCCAACGGATTCCGCGCTCGGGAGCATCCAACGCCGTCATGCGAACACGTCAATTGTCATGGTCCCACCTAGTCCCGTCGTTCAATTGGAAAGTCTTCCCGCCTTGCCTGCTTCTTCGCTTGGCGCAGCTTCCAGTGAATGTATCCGCGCAGCTGTTCATATGCATACTCGGAACATGGCCGCTCTCGACCGATCGAGCACTTCCTCCGCACAGTGCCTGCAGAAGGTGGTCTAATCGAGGTTGAGGAGGCCTCGCAGATCCTGTGCTTCCCTGGAGCGGCGAGCCTGAGGACTGTTGAGAAGCCCGGGTATGACGACCTCCGTGGAGAAGGCGGTTCCCCGTATGTTGAGCAGATCGTCATTCGCACGAAGGCAGTGGTGGATCAGCAGGTTTTCCGCCCAGTCTGCCTCCCTCGCCCCCAACTTGCTCGCGAATCGTCCTGTCGGAGTCATCCGCGCCAGAAGGAACAGGATTGGCGTTCCCTTCCTTTCAGTGAGCACCTCGTTGTAGTGGACCAGTTTGTGGGGCGTGAAGCACTCCTGTCTGAAGGTCTTCGTGGCTTGTCCGACGTACCAGGGCTTCGCTCCCTTTCCCGCCCGGATCGCGAAAATGTAGCAACCGCTCGCCGAGGCCAGCCCTTCGTTTTTCTGGCGCAGCGTTTCCACCTCGTTCCAGAAATGCCTGAGACCTCTTCTGTCGACCCGCTGCCGATTCTCTGTACGCGGGATTTCGAACGGCCCGAACACATCGTATTTCCTATCCGGCATCGAATATTCCCTTCTTCTTCCCGGTCAGGTGGCTCTCCCTGCCGTCTCCCCAGCAGTGACGATTGTACCGCCCGGGAGGGAGTGGAGGCGTTCGAGCCGCCGAATGACCCAGGCTGCGGCATCCTGGCCGGTCCGCCGCGCCGCGCATCGCCTACCTCCCGGATCGGCCCGCCCCCGCCGCTGCCACGGTCCCACCGGGTATCCGATGCCGAATCGCCTTCTACGGAAGGAACGGAACGGCCGTCATCGCCGGCCTCCGGTCAGTGGACTTCGTCCACACTGACCACCAGACGCTTCCGGAAGCGGGCCAGGGCTAGCTCCAACCGGCCGATCTTGGTGGCGTGGCGGGGGTCGAGCATCCGGCGGACCTCGCTTTCCTGAATGCCCATGGCCACCGCGAAGGCGCTGTTGGATAGCCGTTGTTCCCGCAGGGCCTCGTAGAGGGCCGCCTTGGCGGCCAGGACCGCGCCGGGCACCGCCACTGGACGGCCCTCGGCCGGGCTCCCGTCCGGAATGTCCTCGCGCCGCGCCATGCGGCCCGCGAGGACCTGCTCCAGCCGCTCCCCGGCGTTTGCGGTCGCCTCGGCGAAGTTGCCGCCAACCGCGGAGGCCTCCTCAAAATCCGGGAAGGTGACCGAGAAGCCTCCTCCGCGTGCCCTCTTGAGGTCGATGGGGTAGCTGTACCGAGTTGCCATGATCGGACCTCCTCAAGGCTCGTCCGCTCGATGCCGGGTTGATTGCGCGCGCCGGAACGCCCGTCCATGGTCGGCACACTCGCACAAAAATGCGCGAGCGCGCTAGAGGTGCCGCGAACGGCCTCGTTCGAGCCGGTGAGGCCCGCGCTGCCGCAGGCTCGCCGCCTGTGGCGGCAATGCCGCGCCATCGGTGGCACCCATGCCGAGCGTTATCTGCACGTCAATCTCCCCGGTCTCCCGTACATCGTAAGTCATGCTCTTGACCGATCAGGCTGGCCTTGGGGTTCAAACCCCGACAAGCGCAGATCGAAGACGATCCGGTTCTCCGATCAAGAGTGGGAACTGGTCGAACGGGCTACCGCCCGACGCGCAATTCCCGCGGCCAAGTATGTCCGCAGCGCCGCGATCGTCTCTGCCGAAGGCAGGACAGCCGCCGTCGACGCCGAGAACATCGAGACCATCCGGCGGGTTTGCCGGGGCACCTACATTAGCGCCACGCTCAAACGCAATGAATTGCTGCGCGATGGACGCGGAGACGAGATCGACAAGAGGGTCGATGCGCCACGGGAGCCTTAGGCGTTGCTTCTCGGCGCCAGCTCCAAGTCCTCGGAGTGATACCCCGGCGATAGCTGCGCAATTTATATTTCGCCGACCGCGCCCGGCTGTTACAGCACGCTCTTCGCACCATCATCAAGGCAGATCATGTCCCTCCTGATCCGACATCTGCGATGCTTCGACCGCAAGGAACGGTTCGCGGTGCTCCGTGAGGCCATCGGATTCGACGAGGAAACGCCCTGCCTCGCCGGAAATTTCCGCAGTGCCCTCAGCGACTGCATCGGAGTTTGTGTGCCCGAGCGCGTCTTCCTCGCCACCGACTACCACATGGATTGGATCGAATTGGCACTCCACCGGGCGCGACATCCGGAAATCGAGTCCGGGCATGTTTTTGGAAACCCGGCTCCAGAACGGATCAACGAGAACCAGCAAGACGTCGACCTCCTCGTCGCGTTCGAGGGGCACCTTGAATGCCCGCAGGTTACGTATCTCGTGATGATCGAGGCGAAGGCCTACCTGTCTTGGGACAATCGCCAGCTGAAGCGCAAGGCTAAACGTCTCGGCAAGATCTTCGGCGACGAGGGTGCCTGCCACGACGCCGTCGAACCGCGTTTCGTACTCATGACGGCCCACGAACCGAGGAAGATCGACACAGTTTGCTGGCCGGAGTGGACGCGGAAAGGCAGAGCCCCTTTCCTCTTGAGATACGACCTCCCGGGCCGGCTCGAGATCACACGGTGCACGGAGGACGGGCACGTCTCCCAGGGGCGCTCCCATTTGTGCCTAACGCGCACTCCGCCGCGAAAGGCGCGATCCGAACGACCACAGTGAATTGCACACCCTTTTCCGCATTTCGGCCGATTGCGGAACTCCGATCCGCATTGGCGTGCACAATCCACCCGCTCGCGATTTGCCTCGTGCTCCGACCGCGCTCCGCCATGCCCCCGACCCCGGCCGTGCCCAGCGTTTCAGCCATAGCCAGACGTAGATCCGATTCGCCAACAAGGACTTCACGAAATGACCTGTACCGCGATCCCTTCGGCGGAATTCTCGATATCCGCAGGCCTCTTAGGCGCGGCCGCAGCCCTGTTGGGTGCCGCGTTAGGTGCATTTCTCACACATCGATTCAACCGAAACCGCGATCACCTTGAGTTGAAGCGCGACGTTCTCAGGCGATTGATGGGCTATCGCTGGCAGCTGACACAGGGTCACCAGCAATCCGAGGGCTTCTTTTTTACGGCCCTGAATGAAATCCCTCTCGTCTTCGCTGGCGACAAGATCGTTGAAGATGAAATCAACAGATTCCGTATGGTGCTTGCTTCGGGTTTCCAACCGCAGCATTTGCGTCCCCTTTTGGAGGCCGCTGCAAAATCGGCCAAAGTGCCTTATAAGCGGTGGAGCGACGAGATCCTCGAAAGTCCGTTCACCCCTCCAAGTCTCTAAAGGCCGGTCGGGCGTCCCCGACCATCGGCCGTTGCGTCACAAGCCGAGGTCCATACCTCCCCGGCTACGGTCCCGCGCCGACGAGTCCGCAACCGCGCGCCTAAAGCCGCATGGAACGCGCTTTGCCGCCGCCTCGGGCTTCGTGGGACGACGCGGACCGGCCGGCCTCCCGCGTCCGCTCCTCGGCCTTGCGGCGCGCCAGCTCGGCCGTGACGGACGCCGCGATGCCCTCCAGCCGCCGCATCGCCTGCGCCGGCTCGATCTCGGCGAGGTTGAACACCGGGATCCCGTGATCGCGCGCGACCCGGATCGTCATCCCCGTGCCGCCCGAGACCCGTCCCCGCTCGGTCCAGCAGACCACGGCGTCGGCCGGATAGGCCATGCCGCTGCCGAGGACCACCATGACGTTGCGCGCGTGCAGGTCGCGCACCCTCGGCGGGCAGCGCTCCCACGCCGGATGAAGGCGCGCCGCCGCCCGGCGCATGAGTCCCGATTCCTCCTCGCGCAGCACGGTGCACGCGAAGGACTGCCAGCCGTTGTAGCCCCGCCAGGGGACCCACACGCTGCGCTGTCCCGGGGGCGCGCCGCGGGCGAAGGCGTTGTCCGCCCCCGCCGCGCCGCCGGTGCGCAGATACCAGCCGGCGGCGGCGAGCTGCCGCGCCATGTCCCGCATGCCGGCGAGCACCGTGAGCGGCGTCCTGCGGGCGCCCACGCCGGCATAGACGGGCCCCTGGATCAGCCGTTCCTTCGGCTCGATCCGGTCGGGCCGCGCCATGTCCGCCGCGATCTTCGCACGCGCCCAGGCGGCGGCCTTCGCGAGGACGTCCCCGTGGCACGGCCGCGGGGCGCAATGGCATAGAAGCGTCTTTCCGTTGAGCGCCGCAAGATCCGCCAGCGCGATCTCGCCCCTCTCGATCTTGCCCCAGAGCCAGGCGCGGTAGCGCTCGATCACCTCGGCGCGGCTGCCGTGCCTGCCTATGAGAAATGGATTTCCCCAGCGGGTCCGGCGGTCGATCCGCACGGCGTCGCCGTGCTCGTCCGCGGCGTCGAGCGCCGCGCGCAGGTCCGGACGATCCTTCAGGTTGGCCACCGTGGCCATCGCCCCTGCTTCGCCCATGGCCGCCACCCCTGCCGCGTCACGGGCGGCGGACCACGAGCGGGCAGTCCACCTCCGCGTCCGTCCGTATCGCCTCCAGGGCGCAGGCGACGATGGCGAGGCCCTGGGTTTCCCAGACCCAGCCGCTCCAGCCCTTGCTCGGGTCGTGCACCGGGACGACCTCGAACTCCTTCTGCGACAGCAGGCCGAGCAGCAGCGCCGCCGGGACGGCCGCCGCCAGCGCCGCGGCCCACCAGCGCCGGCGGCGCCGGCTCCCGGCCTCCCCCGAGCGATGGAAGTCCGCGGCATGGACGCGCATCCGCTCCCTCGCCTCCACGATCGCCCGCGCCTCTCCCTGGCCGCACAGGTCGGTCAGCGTCTCCAGCGCGGACTTCGTCTCCGCGGCGTCCGCCGAGACCGAGTCAAGGGTCTTCAGCAACCGCTCGATGCTCTCCTCGGTCCACCCGGGGCCTCCGGGCGGCTCCGCGTTGCGGGCCGCTTCCGTCCCCGGCCCGGACACCTCTCCAGTCCCCGGCATCGTCTCCGCCTTGTCCTCCGGCGCACCACCGGCTTCCGCATCTCCCGGGGTATCCGCGTCCCCTCCCGCGTTCGCTTCCCCTCCCGCACCGGCTTCCGGACCAGTGCCCTCCGGCGCGGCGCCTTCCTCCCCCTTCTTCTCTTCGGCGGCCGCCTCCGGCCCCTCGGCCCTTGTCTCCGCCGTCGCGGGCGGGTGCGCCCCGCCGGCCTTTCCGTCTTCCGATGTCCCGCTCATGCCGGTTTCCTCCACAGCGTACGTGCCAGGCGAAGAGCCGCTCCCTCCCCGCCGCGCTCTTCGGCTTTTCTCTTGCGCAGCACGAAGGGGTTGGGATCGGCGAGCCGCCTCGAATCCGGGCGCAGCCAGTAGCGCGCGTGGTGCAGGTGGAGCGCGTCCTTCCGCATGTCCCTGGGCGAGGCGATGACGTACTGGCGGTCCGCCCCCAGCGTCATCAGGTCGTCCGGCGTCACCACGCGCTCGCGCACCTGGGTGCGCGATTCCCCGGCCTGCCACTGCGTGTTGGCGGTGACGACGCGACTCTCGGCGACGGTGCCCGAACGGCTCTCCGTCCGTCCCTCGAAGGTGGCCGTGCCGATGGCCTTGGACAGCGCCTCCGCGCCCTCGGCGTCGCTTCGGGGAAAGCCCAGGACCTGCACCACCTCGGCGAGGTCCAGCAGGGTCTTGCGGTGCTCCCTGCCCCAGGTGGAATCGAGCGCCGAGATCGACTGCGCGAAGCACCAGAAATGGACGCCCTTCCCGGCCGCCATGGTGTAGCCGTCCATCACCGGCTTGAGGAAGCCGATGCGCGGCATCTCGTCGATGACGATCAGCATGTCGCGCTCCAGCGGCGTCCGGCCGGCGACGGCGTTGGGGATGGCGACCCAGAGGCGGAGCCAGCCCTTGACGTGCTCGACCGTCTCTTCGGGCGCGACCACGAAGAGGTCGGTGTTGCCCTCCGCGAGCACCAGCGGATCGAAGGAGGACCTCGCGGTATTGCGCAGCAGCTCGGGGTAGTTGAGGAAGGCCAGCTGGTTGGCGATGGTGGTGAAGTTGGAGCCGCCCTCCTCCTTGCCCACCTGGGCCTGGCGCTCGACGGCTATCTGCGCCAGGCCGCCGGCGAAGGGTGCGGCCCCGGCGATCTCCTCGGCCAGGCTCTTGCGCCGCTCGGCGGACAGCGAGAGCAGCCGGTGCACGTGCTCCAGGGTGCGCTGGTGCGGCGGCTCGTGGAAGCGCACCCAGGCCATGTAGCCCGCGACGATGGCGCGGGCGGACTCGTAGAAGTGCCGCGCGTTCTCGTGGGCGCCGGGACGGGGCGGGGTGAGCAGGGCGTCGAGCAGCACGTTGATGTCGCGTACGGCGAGGCTGTCGTCGGCACGGATGAAGTCGAGCGGGTTGCAGGCCGCGCTCTCGACATCCGGCAGATGGCACGCCGGGAACTCCGTCCTGTGCCGCCTGGCGATGCCGAAGGGATCGAGCAGCACGACGCGGCGGCCCATCAGGCGGCGCCGGCGGGCGGCGATGCACCAGAGCTCGCCCCTGGGGTCGATGGTGACGGTCGAGCCGTCGAATCCCCTGTCCTCCGGGGAGAGCAGGTTGAGCGCGATCAGCGCGCCCTTGCCGGTCCTGGGCGGGGCGACGGTGATGGCGGAGCCCTCCAGGGACCAGCCGATCAGCGGCGCGCGCCTCCCCGCGCCCCACTGGCCCAGCAGGATGCCATTGCGCTTCGCGAGCCGGCGCAGGTGGCGGCGGCCGAGCAGGCTCGCCCCGCCCCCCACGTCGCGGTGTCCCGGCGCCGCCACCCCCGGCCGTGCAGATCGGATCGCGCGCGCCGCCTCCTGCCCGCGCCGGCGGCCCGCCTGAGGCCGTGGACCGCCACCTCGAGGAAGAGCAGGCCGAGCACGCCCGCGGCCACCGGCGGCGCCACGAGCATGACCAGCCGCATGCCGCCCAGCCCCTCGAGCCAGGCCGCGGCGGCGCCGAGCGAAGGCACATGCTGGAGGGGGCGCACGGCGCCGGTCCAGAACGAGGCGCAGGCCACCGCGAGGGCGCCGCCGTAGAGCCCCAAACGGAGCCAGAGGAAGGCGTCCCTGCGGTCGCCCGCGAAATACGCCAGCAACGAGGACCCGGCGGCCACGCCGAGACCGGCGGCGGCGATATCCACCGGCCGGTCGCCGGCGGTCAGCCAGGCGGCCCAGCCCGTGCCTGCCGCGAGCAGGAGGGCGCAGAGGCCCGGTTGGATGAACGTCATGGCGTACGGAGACCTCCCTCGATCGTGGATACCGCCGCGGCCCGGTCAGCTCCCGGCCCCGCCGCGCCTGGCACGGGCGCCGACGCGGACCGCGCTCAGGCGCGAGAACCCCGCCACTGCCGTTCCCCCGGTCCGCTCGCCCCCGTCGTCGCCCGCGCCGGCGCGCCCGCCGATCCAGTCGAGGACGGCGGAGGGCAGCAGGTCGATCAGCTTGAACGACGCGTTCATCAGCCCGTAGGCGACGATGACGTAGAGGGCGAGCATGGCGAGGAAGCCCACCGGCCCGAGCCCGGCGGAAGCCCCGGCGTCCCGCATCTGCGGCAGCCACACCTGGTTGAAGAGCCCGATGCCGGCGAGGAAGACGAAATAGCCGAGGATGAGGCCCAGCAGCATCAGCGCCGGGCGCAGCACGAGCGCGGGCAGGAACAGCCAGCCCTGGCGGGTGGCCTGGACGGTGAGCCGGTCGCCGTCCTCGCGGGTGACGTGGGCGGCGGCGAAGACGGTGACGGCGAGGACCGCGACCGCCACGTTGAGGATCCAGCCGAGGATGCCGAACAGGAAGCGGATGAAGGGGAGCGCGGGCAGCACGTAGGCCAGCACCGCGCCCGCGACGATGAGCAGTCCCAGCAGGGTCGAGACCAGGGCGTCGGAGACCTGCCAGGCGGACTCGAAGACGTCGAGGCCCTTGCCGATGAAGGGGATGGACTCGAGCAGCCCCGATCCGGTGGCGGCGCCCATGAGCGCGGCCGTGGCAGCGAGCGCGGCGTTGAGCAGGCCGTGGCCGAGTGCCGCGAGGTCGGCGATGGGATTGCCGCTGTCGGCGACGATGACGGAGTCCAGGTCGATGAACTCGAGCAGGCCCGAGACCATGCCGCCGCTCTCGCCGTCCGACGACGGGAGCGCGCCGGCGCCGGCGTTGGCGGCGCTGAGCAGCATCGGGTGGTAGCGGTTCGAGCGGGCGAGCTGCGCCGCCACCCCCTTGACGGCCGCATCCGCCGAGGGGACCCACTCGTCGAGGCTCGGCAGCGGGAGCGCCACCGAGGGCACGTTGTGAGCGGCGGCCTGGAAGAGGCCGACACGGTGGGCGATGGTGTTGAAGAAGGATGCCGCCGCCATCCAGGACGCCTCGCGCGCGTCCTCTGCCACCACCCGCGCCAGGGTCTCGCGCTCTTCCGAGGCCGCCCGCGTCAGCGCCTCGTCGAGCACGCGCGCGTAGGCACCGGCCAGGTCCTGCGCGGCGAGCAGCCCGTCGATGTCCGGGAGCGGCCGGCCGTAGACCGGGGTGCCGGGGACGTAGTGGGCGGCGAGGCGGCCGGCAGTGCTTCGGATCGCAGGCATCAGCGCGGTGAGCGCCCGGCGATGGCCCTCCGCCGCGACCCCGGGAGCCCCGTCCGCCTCCAGCCCGGTTAACCGGATGCTGCCGCACATGGCGTCCGGCATGCCGCGGCCATCGCCGTCGTAGGCGAGCGTCAGCGTGCCGTCGTCCTCGTCATCGTCGATCTCGACATACGGGTCGTCGCCCGCCTGCGCCGCGCTCTCGTTGGCCGCTCTCATGCAGGTCTCGGCGATGAGCGTGCGGGAGATCGCGGCGCGCCAGAGCGCCTCGCGCGGGCGCGGCACGATGGGGCGGCTCTCGGCCAGCGCCTCCTCGGAGAAGGGCTTCCAGACGGCGTTGGCGAAGTCGCCGCCGAGATGGGCGAGGCCGACCACCGCGTGCTGGGCGCCGTTGAGACCGCCCGGCAGCGGCGCCATCAGGGCGACGGCGGTCACGATGCGGACGATCGCCCAGGCGCCGAAGCCGAAACGGCCCTCCCGCGCCGTATCCACGGTGCCGGCGGCGGCGTGCCAGACGAGCAGGAACCCGGCGAACACCAGGACGCCCGCGTTGAAGGCGAAGAGCATGTCGCCCACGGCGGACGGCCCGTGCGCGCCCAGCCCGCCCAGGAATGCGATCGCGTCGCGGGTCGCGCTGTCGGAGTCGGCGAAGAGGCCGCGCTCGATCGCCTGCGCGGCGGCCGAATCGGGCGGGGGGATCGCGGTCAGGGCCAGACCGGCGGCCCCGAGCAGCAGTGCCAGCCACAGGACACCCTCGGGCCGGAGGCCGGAACGGGAACCTCCCTTCCGTCTGCCGGCCCGCGGGTGACGATTGGCGCTTGCGGCGCCGGCGCCCTCCTCCTGGCCGCCGCCTCCGTCCTTCCCGCCTTCTTCGCTGTCCCTCCCGGCGGGCGGCGGCCCCGGACGGCGCGCCGCCTCGATCAGCGTCCGCAGCACGGCCGCGGAACGCAGGGCATCCGCGACAGGGCGGCCGAGCTCGGGGGCGAACAGGAAGCGGAGGGGGCGCATGGCGCTCAGTTGGCGCCGGCCGCAGGGTTGGCGAGGCCAGGCAGGCGGCGCATCTCTTCCACACCGAGCGCCAACGCGGCCGCGTCCATGGCCCCGCGCCGCTCGTCCGTACGGTAGCGCTGCCAGTCGAGCATCAGCGAGACCGCCTGCAGCGTCACCAGCTCGCGCAGCAGGTTCTCCGCCGACATTGCCTGCAGGCGCACGAACCAGTTCGGGTCCTCGAAGCGGCGGCTCGCCAGCAGCTCGAGCAACTCGTAGCGGCTCACCGGACCGTCCGTGTCCGGCCGGACACCGGGCGCCACCTGCGCGGCCCAGCTCCCGAGCGCGGCGCCGGGCGCCCTCAGCGCGCGGGCTTCCCCGAAATAGTCCGCGGCCAGCGCCGTCCGCGCGTCCGCCGCCCCGGCGAGCAGAGCGGCGGGTCCGCGCCTGCGCGCGCGGCGTTGCAGGAGGTCGTGGCGATGCTCTCGAAGCGGGCGGCGTCGCCTGCAGCGGCGCCCGGGCGCTCGACCACGGCGCGGTCCCCGGTAATGCGCCCGGTCTCCGTCATGGCGGCGCT
>MKWU01004087.1_pt1 | contig 17842 bp, 16 predicted proteins | sample 809101 | NCBI WGS metagenome assembly MKWU01 (sample SAMN05860141, study PRJNA318959) | sponge metagenome | host: Aplysina aerophoba | place: Slovenia: Piran, Adriatic Sea, Gulf of Piran | collected 2013-05-07
AGGCTGCATCAAAGCTCAAAAGAGAGAAGAACAGCAGAGGCCCACTGAAGAATGGTGAGCAAGTAACAATCAAAAAGAAAAATCGTGTATGGAGAGCAGTTGTGGTATGGGAGGCGAGAAATCGTTGCATGCTCTTTATACTTCTGGATAGTTGTCCAAACTGTCTTCTTCGATATGCAAAATCCTTCTGTGGCAAGCACTTGGGACACGTTCCTGTAGGATACTCGTCTCTCAAAGTAGAGTTGAATAATGTGCTGTTTGCAATAAGCCGTCAGAACCAGCGTCGTCGAAATCACAGGTCACACTTGAAGTATATACGTAGCTATGGCGCTTTTCACGAAGTAACGGTTAACAGTTAAACAGTTAACCATTCTCGGTTAACGGTTAACGGTTAAACAGTTAACCATTCTCGGTTAACTGTTAACCCGACAATTGTTAACGATTCACTACCAGTTTTCGGTTAACGTTATGATTTTATGAACCGTAGCGTATGACTGCGCAGAATGGACGTGTGGCTATTTGAATGAATCTTCAAACAATCTATCACTCGTAGTACATATCTCCATTACTACGCGAAGAAAGTGCTCCTGTTCAAATCAAGGTGGCAGCACGGGGTGTAAAATAGGTACCACTGTCATTAATCCGGACCATTTTGTTCAACATATGACGTTGCATAGGAAGTCAAGAGAACATAATGTGATTCGGGCTGTGGAGGTGGCAGAATAAGTGGTGTTCGTAAACTGCCACCACACACCTCAGATCAAGGAAACGTTTCACAATGAAAAAAAATTTGGTAAGGTAAGGCTATTTTCTAAGTTTTCTATGTAACCACTTTTGCTACAAGGTTTCTGTTGTGTGTAATTCTGTGTAAACGTTTTTCCTGCGAAGAAGGACTTTAGATTTTGCGATGTAATGCACCAAAGTTTTGGTTTATCATCCGTGGATTTCCTCTCAGCCTGTCCATCAGCGCCACACAGCGATATAGTGTGTTTTAGGTACTCTCATCAGTGGCGATTCTCAGTCTTGGATGCAATCACTGAAACAACTGAAACACATGAAGCACAATAATGCAGTTTCAGTTTCATGCACATCTTGCTCTGTTCAGGCCTCATCTTTAGGAGAAAAGCGAAGGTCAATAATTGGTCATGCAAAGCCGTATTGTTTACATACGGTACACGTCACAAGTAACTTACACAATCTGACAAATTCCGAGCAATTCTGTTGCGGATTCCCGTGAACTGCCCGCAGTGAGCTGCAGAATGTCCGTGCTGTGTCCACGGAACATCCGTGCTCTGTCCTCGGAATGTCCGTCCTCTGTCTGCAGAACGTCCATGCTCTGTCTGCTACCTTCATCGAGGAAGACTGTGCCAGCATGTTAACACTAGATGGTTTGCACGGGCGACAAGAAGACCAGGTAGATTCGCCGAGTAGAAATCTCACATTGCTGTGGGTTCTCTGAAGTGGACATTTCTGTCCCCACGTTTGTAGCTCCAGGAAAGCAAGAGTGCACTTGTGACTATGACACCATAATATGTCATTTGAAGTTTACAGACATGATGTTCTATGTCAACTAAATGTGTCATTTTGCACTAAAGGGTTAAACACGTCATCTGTAATTACACACAATCAGTTTTATGCCGTGAAAACGCGTCATCTGAAATTTAATGGTTCATAGTGGATATGTGTGAGCTAAGCAAAGCTACTTAGTGGACCACTAAGGGAGGTTTCCTGAATTGTCCAGTGGTTGGAAGAATGCCACACATCAAAGTCAGCTGGGAACCCTGCATAGTGATGGTAGCACCTTGGTGTTTTTCCTTTGTAGAGGAGCTGAATTGGGAAAAAGGCATCAGCTACAGTGGCAGCAAAGGTGGCATTAATCATGCATTTGTTATCCTGCCCAACAACCTCGACCCATTCATCACCCATTTCCTCAAGGGTTCAATTTCCAGCTGGCACCAAATTGGTGCCTGTTTAGTCCCAGTTAAGTACTAGCTCATCTGTAATACCATGTGCTCTCACCATTCCTGAGATCTCCAGCAAGACCTTCTGTCATCTAAATTCGAACTGTTCTTTGGAATGTTTCCTAGTCTCAGTTGAGACTTTCCACTTGACGTCCCCCATTCACTGCCAAGAAAGAGTGCCTATCCTCTGGTGGGTGCAACGTGGCCTCCATTCTCTGTTAGCACCATTCTGCCCTTAGAGACAATGATGTCTTCTGCTGCTGCCAGAACTAGGCTGGAACTGACTGGCGTGCCTGCTAACCACGGTGCACGTACATACTTCTGGATTTGAGCATCCAGGCTTTTTTTCAACACTGGTGGTCATCCTCGAAGGGCAGTGATGTCGCTAGAATGGTCACTTTTAGCACGCACAGTAACGTTTTGTCCAGTTGCTTCTATTTATGAACAGTACTCTCAGTACTATCTCCTAGCTCCTTTTCGAAGTGCCTCCTTGCTGAAGCTGTTCCATTAATTGAAGCGTAATTCCCAATCTTCGCCCGAGCCTCCTCCGAGTGCGCTGTAGCCATAAGCTTATAAGTGCGTTGACCTAACTGCTGTCATTTGAGGACCTCTGCCACACATTTGTTGGCCTCTACAGTAGGTTTCTTTTCGATTCCTATCTCCTCCAGGGTTGGTACCAGCTTTGCCTTTGCAAAATATTGCAAGCTCATGGTCAAACTCTCTACTCCTTTCACACTTAAAGCTGTAGGACAACACGTGCAAATACCCGTGTTACACGGTCTAATATCTATGGTTGCAGTAATTACCTAATGGGAATATCCCGTGTGATATAATTTGTGCGCGTTGAGACCCTTTGCACGCATGATTTAGATGCACGCATGAATTTCTTGATTTACGGTATACACAAGACAAGGCAATGTTCAATTCAGAGGCCTGGCTGCTGGTCCAGAGATCATGTTCACACTATTTCGGTAAGGCTTATTACATTCTAATGTTGGATGTAGCATGTAGTGACTGGTTTGGCAGTTCAACTTGTAATACCCTAATGCTTACATGTGTCGACGCACCCTGTTTCAAGTGTATTGTAAGACTGTGTTTGCTTCCTTAGGCAATGTGATAAACTTACGTGGTCTGTGGAAGCCCACCTACAGCTTCCCAAGGCATGGGAGAGAAAGAGTTTGCAGTACAAATACTATGTCTGTGCCAGCAAACAACCCAGTGATGACAACTATGAACATCTTGCACACTCTGGTGGAGGCATTCATAATAGATGCCTGGTCCCAAACAGAAACTATCACTATGATGCAAGAGGTAACGTTTCCCTAATTAAGTGTATAGTTTGCTCTGCTGTGTTTTGTATGATTATTGCACATTATATATCTCTGTATGCAGATCACTGCTACCATCATTTTGATGACTTCATATGTCCCACACGTCCCCCAGATAGTTGGACTGGCAAACTGAAGAAATTCCTTGGCTTTAAGGATGTAAACGACTTGAAACCTCAAAGCTTGTTGGAGCACTTACACTGCTACTCTAATAATCCTACCCCTACCATAAGAGCAGTGCTTTGTCAGGATGTATCTGCAGCAGTTGAAGACATCACCCATAAATTTAGCGAAGTTTATGGCAGCTATTCATGTTCTCGCACTGGCCAACCAAGGTTAAATCAGAACAATAAAGTGCTTTCTGTAAGAGCTCTTTTGTGGTACCATTTGTAAATATTGTCTTGTGCTGTGATACAACAGGTTTCATTGCGATAGAATAAAGATTCATTGCCACGTCTGAAAAGGGATGATGTAAGGAATTTGTGAAAGTAAACCTAGTGGTAGACTTGTTCTGTAAAGCTACATGTTTGGCCTCAAGTGTTCAGTTGCAAGCAAAGCAACTCTGTGGTAATATTTATTTGGGGGTGCCTAAGGCATCCCAATATTTAACCCTTGGCGCACATGCGCTGCAGGGTTACAGTAGTTGGGTATGCTTGTGTGTGTGTCTGTGTCCAGTCCAAACAGTAACGAATCGGCCAAGAAGACCTATGGATCGCCTCAGCGCTGCAATCGCTTGATTTAAAACGTGTTGTTGTTTTTTTTTTCGTAAAACAGCCTCTTCGCGAAGATACGGAATTCGAGTGGCAGCCGTATTGGCCATTTTGCTTCCTCTCGCAGGCGCCCGAGCGTATATCCCTTCACCTGACGTTGCTCTCGACCACGTGGTGTTTTTGTTACAGGCTTTGCCATTGTGTTTGGCGCGATGCTATATAGTGCACGTGCGTATCTTCATCACTGGACGTTGACCTCGACTACGTTTGCCTGAAGGAAGGTATGATCCTATATAACTTCTAAATAACATAAGATTGGGATACTGAAACTTTCTATAATATAGCTATAGCTTCTTGCACCGAGGGTTTAGCACTTTAGTGCCTATATAGTGTTTTAGTTTTAACTTCTTATGCGTATTTGACTCGGCTATATAAGTATAGCCCAGTCAAATGTGGTAGAGAGTTTGGTGGTGGATTACCTTGGTGTCTATAGCCTTCGTGATCTTCATTGTTGGCCTGCATTTCTGTCAGAGAAGCGGGCAAGAGCATCAGGATCTGACAGTCAGTTCTGACTCTGAACTGGTGCAACCAAAGAAGCACCAGGGAAAGTGTGATGAAGGGAAAACAAGCAAGCTGTGCCTACATGCAACCAGAAACCAGTGAATGTCCAGTTGACATCCTGAATCTGTATCTTACCAAAGCTTCCACCAAACCCAAGGCTTTCTTCTTGCAGCCTTTTCCATTGAAATATGTTAAAACATATCTCTTCCCTATCCAAGTTTTTATTGTGTCCGTTCTCTTTTTCCAGGCATTTAAAGAATGGATGACAAGCATGGTTCACAGTCTTTATACCTTGGCTGGGAAGTCATCTAGTAACATAGAAGTAGTTGAACTTCAGCTAGCTGGATGTGTTCTAGTTACAGTTCTGGCACGTTTAGGTTGGTTGGATGCTAGAGGAACATTGGACAAGTTGGGTATTGACATTCTAATTGAACTGATGAATTTACTGAAGCTTCCACTCACCAACCCAACATTAATTCAGCGGTGGTGTACAGACTTTCGTGGGCGTATCACACCAGAAATTAGGTATGCTAAGTCAGTAGAGATACATGTCTTTACCCTGTATTTGCTATAATTCTATACACCCTTGAAGATATATATATATGTATGTACTCACCTTGCTTCTACCCAGGACTGAGTTGGTGCCTTCTCTGCAGATGTTTTGGGTTCACATGGCTAGGAGAGACAGACTGCATTTTGATGTCATTCCATTAATTCTTGAAGTAAGTGGGAAATCGGTTCCAGATGACGTATTTCATGAAATTGGATTTAAACAGAGCACCTTCTTGAGCTCTTTTCCAGTGACGAACATTAAAAAGTGAGTAATAAGAATCGCATGTGGCTGGACAATACGGAGTATACAAAGTGCGTGGTATCTTGCATATCACTTCATACAGTAGTGCAATACACTATATGCACTTTAATTATTTTTTTGAGGGGTTTACCTTTCCTGTTTTTGTGTATCAGCAGCCATCAGCGAACATTTTGACTGGATGGTAGCCATATGTGGTTAGTAAGTTGTATCCTCATAAAACTGCAAAAATGCCAACGTTTGCAGGACGACAACCTTGAATAGACAAATCAACACCATATCTGTGCAGGATATCACTCTGTGATGCTATGGAAAAAGTGGGCAGACACACAAGATTGTCCGTGGTACATGCCTGACACTGCAACAACATAAGGTCCTCAATGTTACAGCTTTTGTGAGCAGAATCAAGATGCTCTCGAACATAAGGAGTCCACACCTAGTGATAAGCATGAAAGCTCTCCACTTCATACATCGTTCTCCAAACTGTGAAAATAAAAAGTGAAAATCTTTGCTCCATGAAATTAAACATGCAAAAATCATGAAACATCGATCCACAAAAGTTTAACTCGGAAAAATTAAAGCATATATGGATTTCTTGTCTCGGAGCCTTTGTGTCTTTGCTGGTCACTTGCACTGTTTAATGTAGGTTCAAATGCTGAGCAATGGTATTAATTTGGTGATTATCTTGCACTGTCACTGTGACAATGCACTGACCCTGTCAAGATAGTGGGTCTGGAAATGGTAGAAACAACAACACTGTGGATATTTACAGAAGTTGCCATTGACCCAAGAGATACCCTATTAGTTTCCAAAGAGTGATTATCCTGAGGGTCGCTGTTTCCACTATATTCGTTCATACTCATGTAGCACATGACCACACTGCACGACCACGCTGCATTTTATGGCTTCTATTATTGATAGTTGCTTGTTGAAAATTGCCTGTTTCTCCGTGTAGAAGTATTATGCGGAGATGCTAATAACATAATGATGTAGAATGTGTCTATGGCTACTCAGTGGTGTGTGAGTAATAGATTCAGAATACTTGAGTAAAGGCACCGTTCGTGAAGTACCCATTTTTCCTTTAAACAGTCTGTGGATACTATCTAGACTAGTGAGGGATTTACATTGTCTCATGCACAAGAAGGTTATGTAACACTTCCATGTGGGGAAGTTTCAAACCGCTTCCCTAAAAGAGATATTGGCCAAATTGTATATTTATTTATTTGCCGTTGCTAGGTGGTTGCTATGTTTATTGAGTGACTATAAAGTGCTATTTGTTGTGAGAAGTGACAGTTTCCTATCAGACAGCGATTATATCTTATTGGAGAGCGATTATATCTTATTGGAGAGCGATTATGTCTTATTGGAGAGCGATTATATCTTATTGGAGAGCGATTATATCTTATTGGAGAGCAAGAATATCTAATCAGGTTCATGAAAATATCGAATTGGGTTCACTGTGATTCAATCAATTGCAACAACGCCTCACATGCATTCAGATCAAACATAAAGCAGTTCAATGAAGCATACTGTAACTAAAGCAGAAAGAATCAAAAGTCTTTCAGAAAAGCGTCCATATCAAAATTTGCCTGCTCTGGATGTGGCAAGGGAGGCTGTGGCAAGGAAGGCTGTGGCAAGGGAGGCTGTTGCTTCTGTGTTTTTAGGCACGTGCCTTTCAGACAGCTCCTCCTTGTCCTGATTGGTAATGAAGCTCCAACGATGAGAAGGCTTTAGCGACTTGCCGTTGGGGGGAAGGTTTCTTTTCTCGTCCTCGATACTGCTCTCTGTCCAGGAGCCCATTCCGAGGGGATTTTGCCGATGAACTTCTTTGGAGCGCTTGCAAGGAGGCTTCTTGAGCTTTAGCGACTTGCCTTTGGGGGGAAGGGTTTCTTTCTCGTCCTCGCTACTGCTCTCTGTCCAGGAGCCCATTCCGAGGCGATATTGCCGATGAACTTCTTTGGAGCGCTTGCAAGTCTTCACCAAGGAAGGATCTACTGCACCACCGTGTTTCGCTATGATTCGGAGACTAGCTGTTCTCAATACACATACTCTGACTCCTTCCGAATGACTAGCTATATAGCTAACTGAGCAAAGCGCCAACAAAATCAATTATCACACCTTCCTCTCCCTTTGATCGGCAAATAAATCACTTATAACACCTCCTTTTCAGGAAGTTATAACTAATACATAGATACCAAAGTGATGTCAGAAGCAATATCTCAAACTTTGAAGACTGTACACACTTCCACCACATGGAAAGGTTTGAGCATACCATAGTGATTTCTAAAATGCCCACAGTGGTCTTCTATCTGGCTTGCATGATCCCCACACAACAAACGAGTATCTAATCCATTGCCATATATATTGTGTAAACAACGGAAGTAATCAACGCATGATAATGCTAACTTCAAGTTGTATAGGACAGTAATCAAATGGATGCTGTTTGAAGCAGTGTGCAAAGCCAAAAGGTGTAGGTGAGTGGGTCTATATGGAAAGAGTGTTGGTAGGGGCTGCAATCCATCGTTTTAGCTCTCACAAAGCCGACAGTGTGAGTGTGAAATGATGTTGCAATATGGAAATTTCATTCTATTGCTTTTGTATTATCCTATAAACGGTGCATATATTGATGCAATACGTTGTTGTAAGTCAGTAGCAAGGGCAGCTTCAGGAACAACTCACAATTGTGTGCGTGACTACTAGTGCAATGTGTTCGCTTGTCAATATCACGGGATGTACTAGCGCTGCTCATTCTACCATTTGGGATCATCTCCTCCTCACGCGAGACTAATGTTGGACAGCCTTTTGTATTTGTACGAAAATGTTTGTCTATCTCTCTCTGCGTACCAAACGATGACCATTTAAATAATTTGCTTCGAGTAAATACTGAGTGTTCGCACGAATACCTGTTATTAGATACTTAGCGGGCTTCTCCTAAGGCAATGCGGACATGTCCCACATGTGTATCTGATAATTCAAAAAGGAAGAATGAAAGCAACAGAGAAGAAGCTATGCCATTGTGTGCATTACTGTAGTGATTGAAAGTGCTCAAGACGGAGCTATTCCCCTTGAGGGAGCTATGTATGTATTAGTGGTATTTGGCATTCTTTTAGAATCTCTGCGATCATAGCATCATTAGTTACTCTTTTGAAGCCTGAAAATTCAACTTCATTGACAACACATTATTATGGGTTTATGTGTTGCACCTTATTCACGGAAATTACAATTTCATGCCAAAAACAGTGTCATGTACTGTTAATTCCTTTGATTATTGCCTCATGATAATTTAGTTGCTTGGTAGTTTACTTTGCTTCATAAACACTACATGTGTTTCAGATTCCACATCTAAATCACCACTTGCGAGTTTGTGTTTTCACAGATGAATTGCTTTTGTTGTGTGTTAATTTCATCAATATTTTCCATCTATTACCAGATTCAAAACATCAATTGCAGAATGTTCCGCCTTGTGTCTATCCTTCCCTGCAATTGTTACGCTTGTACTTCATGGAATACCTGTAAAACATTGGCATGAATTGGACATTGCTGATCACATGCCTAATGATCAGTATCTGGCTCTGGCTCTCACTACCAAGATGAAACAATTGTCAGATGCAGATCAAGTCAGTGAACCTTGCAAATGTCAATTTTGATTACATTGAAATAGTAATGATTTGCATCTGTTGCAGGTGAAGTATGCTGGGTCCATTGGTCAGTTTCTTGTCACCTTGCTTGTCAATACAAATGGTCTTCAATTTTGGTAAGTCATTATTTGTTGTCAGTACCTGTGTATTTGTTGTATCTTCTATTATGTACATATGTCATCTAAGATGCACTTTGTTACAGCTTGGCTCTCTGCAGCTCTATGTATGCAAGAATACAGCATGTATGGCAATTTCATTTTCAGCTGTAGTATGACTTCATGTTTGTAAAAATACTATTTTGGCAGCCTGTTAGGTACATATGCTTCATACGTACATATCAATATCCTCTAGACTAAAATAATAATTCCACGTTTATGTATCTCAGGCGACTGAAGATCTTGCCTGCAGTAACATGCTAATTTATGCAGAAGACGCTGTACAGTGAAAGATGGTCTTAAAATTGGGACTGGGGCACTGTTAGGAGAGGTCTCTGATGTTCTGATGAACAGGGCAACAGTAAACTCTTTTGATGGATAGGCTCACCATATGCTATCTCATAGCCATGCTGTCATTTTGCACAGTGGTAGTCTGGCTTACAAGGCTGCAGTAGTTGATGGTATTGATGGTGTGTGGGTAAATACATTTGATCTTTGTATCTGAGCATCAAAACAAGGATAGAACTCAAAGCCAGCTTTCAACTGTGGCATTGGCGAGATTCTGTACGTTTACTCATAATTTGTGGAGAATCCAGCTTCGACCAAGTGGTAGCGTCATTCCCAGCCATCCCACGGTTAATAGATCGAATGCCCAATAATTCACGTGATGTATTGACGGGGCAAGCCACCATTGAAAATGGAAGTGATGTGGACAGTGTGGAATCACAACTACGAAGAGAAAGAAGTCAGCCACTAACTTTAGCTCTTTGTATAAAACAAGAGCAGGGACAGCACTTAACTACTGACTAGCCCATCATGTACAAATGCAAGTGCTAGTACCACAAGCATTTGTCTGGAAACACAAGCATCATCACCACGTAAGTCCCACAGGAAGTAGGACTGGGACAACAGCAGCAGCAAACTCCAAATGGCTTAGAAGAGACCCAGCCATCATGTTTGCCCTTCAACATGCTACTGCTTTCACTCTTTAGCATCTGCCCACCATCAAGTGTATAGGCAAGTTCCACCTACATTCCAACCAAAAACGGTTGCTGTTGAGCAACTAACTTGCAACCAGAGTAACTGCAGTTGCTGGTATATTCACCGCTGTAATCGCATTACAGCATTAAAGTTCCACGATGTGGTACGACGTAAGAAGGCCATCAATGCTGCTTTTGTAAAGCACATTATTGAGGCAAATTAGTTGCCGGGTGTCACTGCACTCGACCATGGACAGCAGTCAGAACCAGCTGCCACAGAAACTACATGTCTGCCATTCAGCGACTAGGCCATAGTGGCCTGGAAGTTTTTTGTGTTGGACTTTGTCTGCATTCAGAAAATGAGTATATTGCAGCTAGTCCAGACAGACTGGTGTATGACCCATCTGAACTTCATGCTCATAGACTTCTTGACGTTAAGTGCCTCTGGCACTATACTAGCAAGACCTCATATCTAGAGAAGCCTGTGGACAGGGTGAATCTTTTTGTTGCCAAGTGACTTCTGGCGAAGTACAACCAAAGAGTAGCCATCGTTACTACACCAAGGTGCAGGGTCAGTTGGGTATGACCGGTCTCACATGGTGTGACTTTATTATCTGGATAGGACCTGGTCAAATGTCCATCGAGCGGATTGACTTTACCTTGTTTTCTGGGAGGTTACTGTACTAATGCCACTAATTAATTTTTTCACTGTACATGGGCCGCATTCTAAGCAGGCAGCCGATTAATCACATCCACATGCATACAAATTTTTTCTGCATGGTTTATTGCACGTTCAACATGGATGCGTACTCGAGCAATTTGTGTTTTTAACAACCCTGCTTCCGTCAACTGCAACCCTGATTTCCTCGCTGGCACATAGAGCTTTAGACCAAAAGGAGCAAGAAGATCTTCCACATCAAATCCTCTGTCTGCCATGAGTGACCTGCCTTGGGAAACAGTCTCAAATAGTTTGAGCAATTCACTTTGCTCAAACAACTAGTCATCACTGATGCTCGCAGTGAAGAGCTCAGATACAAATGCTACCACACCAGATGGTACAATCCCAATCAAGCCTTTAAAAGTAGTGTGGCTCTTGTATGCGCTATAAAGTTGGGATTGTAGGGGCAGAGATGACGGTACTTCACATCACAGTGCAACTCGAAGCAATCAATAATGAGGAAGGTGTCAGGGTAACAAGTCCTGAAAGCATCAGGATGATGAGGATGACCATGTGGGTAAGCTGCCTAGCCGAAGGTATAGAAAGTTAATCCATGTGGCAAGAAGCCTACTAATTGTAAACTGGCTTGTCAAAGTAAGATCTGCCAACAGCTCCTCATGCATGCCATGCCTCAAATGCCCTTGGGTAATGAAGAGCTGTTCCTTCAATGGAATGTTCAAAACCTCCTCGAGATTGCTTTCATTGGTCATCTGGTAACTGTCTCACTGTCACCAGCATGTCTTCACCAGCATCTAGATACTCCCACACAACATCAAAAGCCTTACCATCTGGAACTCCAGTGTAAAAGGCCATCTTCTCCAGATTGTCTTTATACCGCTCCAGACTGAACTGCTTAACCATCGCATCCACACTTTCCAGCCTCTGTTGAAGGTCAACAACTTGCTGCTGAGCTACTTGGAGTTCGCTCTCCAGAAACTGCAGGTAGATGGGGCTCTTATTGTACGGTCACACATGCCGTCCATGCAAAAACATTAGGCACAGCGTCTTTCTTCAGGCCAGCACCGTTTGCTTTCAGTCAGCAATACTGGTTGTCTGTGAAATGTTCAGAGCACACACAAGTATCACGCAAAAGTTGGGCCCGACATCTCACCTGATTGCGTGAATCCACTTCTTTACTAGCAACTTATCTTTCGGCAGTGTGTGGAAAAGGACAAGTGACTCATGCTGATCAGATGTACACTGAGGTACACAACAATGATCCCCACCTGGCATGAAGAACGGATAGTAGCTTGTAAATCGATCGTTCGCTTCAATGCTGCACACTCTCAATACTGAAATGCTATTTTCCGCAGTGGCTTGTCCCATCAACTAGTCATGTGACTCTATTGGGCATTTGATCTATTAGTGCGGGGGGCAAGGACTGCCTGGGTACTACTGTTCTGGAAAAAACATATACTTCCGTAAAATGTACATAAAGATGGACACAGGGATGGGTGATTGGATGGTGAGTGAGTAAACTATCCGATGAATCAAAATCAGTACTTGCTGAAAATTCACTCTTACTCAGTCATCTACAATGATGTGGCATGGCAACCAATGAAAGTATATATGAACAAGTGCTTGGAAGATAACCTGCCAAGCTATTTCTGCAAACTAGTCAGAGACTTTTTGCTAAAGATTTTTGCGTAACTATGCTGCATAAGTCATAATGCTCCAAACACTCAATTACATAATGAATCTTGGACATGCATATACAGGGATGCCTAGGCCGCCCTTCTCGTGCCCGCACTAATTAACCCCAAACAGCTTGGAAACAAGGCTAGCAAAAGTGGCTACCTGAGTCAAAGTAATGCTGATGGACTTTACACAATCCTAAAATTTGACCCAGACAGACATTTTGGTGTAATAAAGAAGATGAGCGATGAGCTCCTCGTCTCCTTCGATGTCGTTGCGCTATTCACCAACGTTCCGGTACATCTTGCTACAGAAGTAGCACAGCGCAGACTCAGGGGTGATGCGGACCTCAAGGATCGTACCGGCCTGAGTATGGAGGAGGTGATGAAGCTTTTGGAGTTCTGCCTGTCAGCCACCTTCCTTGCCTTCCGTGGAGGTATCTACCAACAGACCTTTGGAACTGCAATGGGGTCACTGGTCTCGGTAACCATTGCAAACCTAGTCATGGAAGACGTGGAAGAGAGGGCACTGGCAACCACGGACATCCCCCTGAAGTTGTGGAAGCACTACGTGGACGACACCTGCGCAGCACTCCCTGCCTCAAGTGTGCAGCAGTTCTTGGACCACCTCAATGGGGTGGAACCCAGCATACAGTTCACAGTTGAGTTGGAGTCGGATGACAAGCTCCCTTTTCTGGATGTCCTCCTCCAACGGGACCCAGATGGCTCCATCTTAAAAACTGTATACAGGAAAGCCACCCACACAGACCGCTACCTCGACTTTAGGTCCCACCACCCACTGGCCCACAAACTTGCAGTGGTCAAGACACTGCATGGCAGGGCAGAAGCAATCTGCTCAGACGTGACCGCAAAGGACCAGGAGACCAGGCACATTAGGCAGGCCCTTATCAACAACGGGTATCCCAGAGGGGTGCTGCAGCATCACACTACACCAGCCCCCACTAGACCTGCAGATGACCATTCACGAGGTCCAGTGATCACCCTCCCATATGTGCGTGATCTGTCTGAAGCAGTGCGGCGAGTCCTGACTCCACTAGGACTGAGGGTCTCTTTCCGTCCCAGCACCACCCTCAAACAACTATTAGTGAGACCGAAGGATCGGACCACCACAGAAGAACTGGCAGGAGTTGTTTACCAGGTCCCATGTGCAAGTTGCCCAGCTTCGTATGTAGGCCAGACAGGCAGGTGCCTGGGTAAGCGAATGAAGGAGCACCGGAAAGCTGCGGAGTCTGGAGACTGTGCAAATTCAGCACTGGCGAAGCACACATGGAGCCACCACCACCCTGTGGACTGGGATAAAGTCACAGTTCTGGAGCAGCAACCCCGCCTCTACCATAGGCTTACATTGGAGTCAATCCACATTAGGTCACACCCTCACACCTTAAACAGAAATAATGGCACATTGTCCCCAGTTTATAACTCCTTGTTTTTTTGTTAGATACCACTTCTGTACCCTACATATTGCCTGATCCCACCATCCCAGCCCCCTTAAGTTTATTCATCACCTGTCACCTCACCTGTTGTCACTCACACCCACATTTAGCGCCTTTTTCCATGCATTGTAGCCTATATAAAGCGAGTCACCCTCTGTTTTGTACCGCCACTGATGAGACAACCGCATGGTTGTCGAAACGTTTGGCAATTATCAATCAGTTTTGGCTAGTGAAGTCCGGTAATAGATTTAACACGTAATAAAGAAGCTCTATAAACGAACCAGAGTCGACACCACATGAGCTCCTTAGCTTTTGTTGTGCAGGACTCATCTCAGGTAGTAGCCCATATACCCCAGTTGGTTGGAGAGATGCATGTCAGGTTCTTTGATTGGTCACAGTTACTTTCAAAGCACTTCAAAGTGATACCAGCAATTGCTCCTAACACATTTTCCCAAAACATTGGACATTGAATGACAGTGGTACCTTCACAAGAAATTATTTGGCCATTTGTTCTTGCAAGCTTGCAGCAGATATCACTTGCAACAAACCAACCACACTAAGGCCTTGCCAAAATTCCGAACCCAATGAAACCGCAGCTGCTGACTCACCTGTGAGAGTTACTGGAACCAAACGGTGTTTATGTTCTGCATGCAAAATGAACTGGTCATAATATATCTTGTCCCAAGTTACCTGCTTAAATCAATCCGCCATATGCTTAGAGTGCAATTTTATACTCTCTTAGTCTGTCATTGCATGCGGAGAAGCAGTTCAGTGTAGGATATGACTGTTGTATGTATTCTTTTGAAAGGTGTACCAACCCATGAATCTATGTATTGCCAATTTGAATATTGTTAGATAGGTAGTTATTGCTGTGTGTGTTGGGAATTGGAAAGAATCTGAGCATTTCACAGCACGGGGAACCCATTGGACAGGGGTGCCCCAGGTCCTAAGCTGGATAGAGATAATCTAATCAAAGATAATCTGGGCCGTTACTATCCGAAGACCTTTGAAATGGCAATTGGAAAGAAAGAAAGGTGGTGCTACCGGGAGTCAAACCCAGGGACTCTAGCTTAAGCTGCCTGTGCTCAGCCACTGACCTACGACACTCAATGACCACCATTAGTTCCCTTTTGCCATTTCAAAGGTCTTTGGACAGTAACAGCCCAGATTATCTTTGATTAGGGGATTGCTGCAACACTCAGTATATATATGGGTGCCACAAAGTAGCCTCTGGCTAACGGTTCCCCAGGTAAAATAAGATTACCTGACCTGACCTGACCTGATATGTGAAATATTCCTTTAGTCATGATAAGGACACTATATTAAAGATATCGTCTTTCTGTAGCACCTTCACTAAAGACCAGTTGAAGACATTGCAGACATCATGGTGTACAATTACCCCGAGTTGGCTGCGCAAGTCTAAAGTTCCTCTGGATATGAAGGTCGTTGTGCTGAGAATGTGTTTCTGTGTGCTAACACAGGTGAAGTTGAATCTCAATGTTGCTGAATTTAAAGATGTTTTAATATCAATGCGCGAGGCAGTAAACGAGGGAATCAAGAATGTGATCCTGTCAAGACCATATGATATGAAGCGGGATGATTTACTTGGTTTTGGGATCAATGTAACAGAGGAACTAAAGGTGTGCTTGGTTGTTTAATTTTTAACATACACATGCAAAGTTGTAGATTGGAACTTGTATATCCTTAGTACATGTACATTACAGGTATGGAACTGCATGCTATCAGATGATGTCTTCGTGGCTGCTGAAGTATGCCAAGATGCATGGACTGACATCTGCTGCCAAGCGATAAAACAAAGAGTAGACCCAGTAAGCATCATACATTAAGATAAATGCACAACCTGTCTGGTTGTCAATCACTGACTTGATTTTAGTGCTGGATTAGTTTTAAACACAACCTTAATTCAAGAAAACATCTTCCAACAGTCAACTGTTTGTAAAAGAGACTGCAAACATTTAAACATTACCAAGGTGTAGCTAACAGGCCAAAGATGCCCAATACTGTAACCTATACTACTTGTAAAGGGTGCATGGCTTTATATACACTGGTATACTTCTGTCACTACCTCAATAACTTGCATACTCTAGATGGTGATGGGCCTGATTTCAGTGATAATGTGTTTATTTTGGAAGCTGATGACTACAAAACTCACCACTGCCACACACCCTTACATGTTGTTGAATTATTTTGGGCCATGATCAGCTGCTCCTCATTGACATTTCTCTTATGCGTATTGCATTGTATTTGTGCACTTGGCCAGTCGCATGTGGGATATGTCCATGAAAATGCGTAGGCGTCGAGTTACCACATTTGTGATGTGAATGCTCACGTTTACTCGCATTGCGTGTGTCATCACTAACCACAATGGCTGCATTTCAGGAAGCACTACTTGGTGAAAACATGTCAATTTTGGTGCAAATACTGAACAAATTGCCATCTTCAGCAAACACAGGGTGGACTAAAGCAGCGCTATTAATACCCATAATCATCGATAGCTGTGAATGGCAGTCAAATTTGAAAAACAAGAGACATTTGTGAACTGTCAGTGTGTGCTCCTACTTATGCAACAGCTCGAACTTTACTGGTGCATGTGGTACAGTTTTACCTTTGTATGAGGAATCATAAGGCGCTCAGATCATTGATCTAACAGTTATATGCCACAACGAGTTATACGGTGCCAACATTGTCTCTGTGAACAATGTATTTAGTTTCTTGCTGTTACTCAGCAATGGATTGTCCAATCCAAAATCGCAGCATGGACAAGTGAGATCATAAGATTACCTATCGATCTATGCTATATAAGTGCTGTTCAGGTTTTATTAGTGCGACATTTAGTGCAATTCATTACAGTGAAATTTCTCAATATAGGAAACTGGCTTTGGTTCAAGCTAACGCCGACAGGATGGTACAGGGTTGTAGGTTCCCTTTGATATCAAGCACATGCTTTGTTTGATGTATGAAAGCCATATTAGTGCTACGCGGACGTATCCCACATGTGGTAATTGATCAATCTTAGGTCAGCTGCTAGATCCAAGACAAACTACTACACTCCCGAATGAAACTGCATACACATTTGGCCCAAATTGTCAAGCAGTTCACTTTCTATCATCTTACCAACAGGTCCCGGCATATTGAACACATTCCACTATTTATCTAGTGCTTATGTGCAATTTGTTGTATACATTTTTAAAATTCAACTGTTGTATATACTCCTTTGTTACAGCTAACATTGCAAGCAAAGTTTGACAGCCTAGAAAAACTGGAGAAAATTCTGCATCATGTAGAAGTACTTGAAAAGATTTTGCTAGACAGTGCCATGGAAGCATTCAACTCTGAATTGCATGTAAGTTGGAGCCAACATGCTATTTGGTTTGCTTTGGTGCCCCTATATTGTTTTTCAGTTTTTTTTTGTATGGCTGCATGTTCTTAACTATATACGTACAGTGGAAACTACATATTTAGGAAACACTCGAGACCAGATTGAAGTGTCCTGATTATGGAGGTGTTCTGAGTTTGGACGTTTGCCATAAAGTGTAGTAATTGAATTCATATGCGATGTATCATGGCAACAATTGATGCTACTGTCATGTTACATTACTACACTGAACTGGTTTTGGATAACTTCGTTCCTTGATCAGGAAGAATCAGGAGCAATCGCAGCATATGGCATCATGGTTTGTAGAAAATAGCAAAAGAGGCAGAGGATCCGAAAGAAAGATGGAGCTGCCCGGAGTCGAACCCAGGGTCTTTGGCTTACCATGCTAGTACCATGCCACTGATCTACAGCTCCCACCTGCAACCACCCTTTGTCTTCCAGCAGCTTCACCTTTCTTTCCTGCCTCTTTTGCCGTTTTAAAAGGTCTATAGGCCA
>MKWU01004088.1_pt1 | contig 17838 bp, 9 predicted proteins | sample 809101 | NCBI WGS metagenome assembly MKWU01 (sample SAMN05860141, study PRJNA318959) | sponge metagenome | host: Aplysina aerophoba | place: Slovenia: Piran, Adriatic Sea, Gulf of Piran | collected 2013-05-07
AAGAGAAAAACCCATGGGGTGCTTGGCGGTACTCCCCGGGATCCCAAGATGCAGACACAACCGTCGCTGGCACCGTGTTGATGGGCATACTCGGCGCGCGAAACGCCGGTATTGAGGTCCCTAACGAAGCCATTGATAAGGCACTAACTTTCTTTCAAACCTGCACGATGCGAGGTGGCAGTGTCTCTTACCAACCGATGAGCAGCCACGGCGATGGACTCACCCGGACAGCGATCGGAACACTCGTTTACGCAATCGGCAAGCGGAAGGACACCCCAGAATACAAATCCGCCTCCGAGTTTATCAAGCGCAGAATGGACCAAAATAATGTACGCAGCGGGTACACCTTCTACAATCTCTACTACATGGCGCAGGCACTCTTCCAAAGCGATCTCAAAGCATGGCAAGTTTGGAATCAACGGATCATTGAGCGGCTCCAAGGGATGCAGCAAGAAGACGGCAGCTTCACGAGCAGCTACGGCAGTGCCTACTCGACCGGAATGGCTGTTCTTACTTTGGCATTGAATTACCGCCTATTGCCCATTTATGAAAGGTAGAGTAGTTTTCAGAAGAATGGTTATAAGTTACAAGTTACAAGAGGGGCTCGTTAAACCAAAACCTCTTAACTGACAACTGAAAGGTTTTTTTGAAAAAAAAACCGTACTGACAACTGACAACTACTAAAAATGGAGAAAAACAATGCAGTGGCATCGAAAAAAGATCCTTGTCGCAATCGCGGCACTGTCAATATTGTGGCTTCCTTTGACACACGCTGAAGAAACAGAAACCGTCCTGCATTGGGAAAATGGGGACACGCTTCCGGGGCAACTATTAGAAAGTAAACCGACGGAAATCCACTGGTCATCACCACACTTTTCTGATGATTTGATTGTTGATATCAATGTATTGGATTCAATCGTTTTCCCTAAAAAATCTGCTGAAGCACGCGACCACGATGATCGAGATCGCGTGACTTCAGAAGTGTCAGCAACACAGGCGTTTCGTGTCGGCACTGTATCGGGCGACATCTGGATGGCTAACCTCATCGGTTCAGACAACACCACGCTCCACTTTTCCAGCAAGCGGCACGGCAAGTTTCAAGTGAATCGGGAGATGATTTATACGCTTGAGAACCGAGAACATTCCAATCTACTCTTTGACGGTTCCCAACTATCAACTTGGAAACTACCCGATCAAACTAAAGACGATGGCGCACTTCTACTATCCCAAGACGTTCAACCAAGTTGGCATGCGGATCGCGGCGGTCGTCCACAGACAAATACCGCTAAAGCGAATATCTTCTACGCGTTCGACTGGCCCAAACGTTTTGAGATCGATCTGGAGTTGGCATCCACCGCACGGCCTCCGAGCTTCGTTTTCGCGCTCGGCAAAAACTTGTACGAGACAGTCCGGTTAGAAACCTGGGTCAACGAACTCGTCGTCGTCCAAGGCACACTGTTTGAGCCTGTGTTAACAATTCAACCCGATCGCCGAAATTTTCGTTTGCGGATCGCCTATCACGAAAATACGGACGGTGAAAACAGCGGTGTCCTGAAAGTGCTTGATGTGAACGGCAATGTACTGTTGAAATTAGATGGTGTCAAACCGACTACTGAGGCATCTGGAATCTACATTTATAACCGCGGGCAGGATCTAACTGTCCGAAGGTTAAGGGTCTATCGGAAACCACCGACCGAGATGACAAACCCGCAAATCGATGCCGCCAAACCCCGCGTCTACATGATGAGCGGAGAGATCGTTCCCGGTAAACTATTTTTTGAGAAAAACCGAAGCTACGTTCTTGATACAGATGGAACCCAACGCGATATCAATGTGCAGCAGATTGATCGCGTCGTTCAACCCGGTATCACATTGAAGACAACCCCTCAACCTACGACCTTGAATTATGTTGACGGAACCGTTCTGCGTGGGCAGATTGCACAATTGAATCCTGATAGCATTCAACTACAGACCGCATTCACGGACGAGCCAATAACATCCTCACTTGCAGGTGCTTCACTGCTTAAGTTCGAGTCAACAACCAAAACACAAAAACCCGTTGAAGACTATGACAAACTGTTCTATGCGTCTGGAAGTCTCCGAGGTCATATTTTCTTTGGCGGTAAAGATGTTACCAGTCTTCGATGGCAGCCTGTAGGGGTATCTGGAACCGTCCGACTCGCAACCATCCGAGGCACACGGGTAGAGAGGGCTTTGCAACGCGTATCAAAGCAGAAACCTTTTGACACAACACAGTTTCCGCACCTATTGCACCTGAAGAACGGAGAAGTCATACCATGTCAAATTTTGTCATACAATGAAACGCGCATCGGTTTTCAATCGCCGTTTATCAGCGTACAGCACATAGATTCGGTGCACGTGAAGGGTATTGAGTTCTCTGGAAGAAAAACACACGCGAGAACAGAAAACCGAAACCCTATTACCATCACAGGTGGGAAAGGTAAACATCGCGTTATACTCGAAGATGGTCGAATTTTGAATGCTGTAACGCGTAGAACTAAAGATGGTAACGTCGAAATAATCATACTTTCGGATAAAAAAGAGGAGCAGCCGAAGTTGGTAAAAGTTGAAGGCGACTTTGCTGTAAATGATGCCGTTGCGCTTAAGCGTGGCGTTGAACTCATCTTTGATCCGCTTGAAACAAGAAGTAGGAAACTCGATGCGAAATTGGAACGGGCGTTAACCACGCCGCGTTTCAACCGGGACGATCCACCGAACCACATCCTTGTCGCGAGTAACGGTGATTTGAAGCGAGGGAAACTCTTAGGCATCAACGGCCAGACAATCCAATTCGATTCAAAGTTGCGGAAATTCTCCGTTCCGATAGATCATGTAGCACGAGTCGTTGATGTCAGCAATGACAGCAGTCAGCAGTCAGCAGTCAGCAGTCAGTTACAAAAGGTTATCGGTTCATCAGATCTCTCTTTAACTGAAAACCAACAACTAACAACTAACAACTATTTCGCTGAGATACGTGTTACCTTGACTGACAACCCAATTTTAATTTTTGAACCGCTTGAAGTCAAAGATGGTAAATTATTCGGACGCTCGTCAATCTACGACGAAGTATCCGTGCCTGTAGATAGCATCCAATATCTCCATTTTGGTGAAAAGGCAAAATCATTCAAATCTGTCTATGAAGAATGGGTCGTCCGTTCAGCGAAGGAACCGGAGTACGACAACAAGCCGTCGCCAAGCCAGAATCAAAGAATCAATAACCGGTGACCATTATACCATTTCTAAATAAACGCCTGTCATTAACAAAAAACTGGCTCGTAGTAGGGCAATTCATTGCCCGTTATTGACTCGTGGACGTGCGATAAATCGCACTACTACGAACCTACCCTCAAATTCAAAGTTGAAAGACTATTAGGAGGCATCCGATGCAGTGGAACCTAAAAAAGATACTGATCGCGGTCTTAGTCGTAATGGTGTTATGGTTTCCAACGGTCCAGGCTGAAGAAACAAAGACACTGTTACGCTGGAAAAATGGCGGCAGCCTTCCCGGTCAACTACAGGAAAGCAATTCAGGAACAATCCGTTGGGCATCACCATACTTTTTGGACGACCTGGTGCTTGATATCAATGTATTGGGTTCCGTTGTTTTCCCGAAAACGTCTAACCCCACAACGGAGACCTTTCGCGTCAGCACTGTATCGGACGATGTCTGGATAGCAGACCTCATCAGTTCAGACGACAATACCTTCCTCTTTTCGAGCAAGCGACACGGTCAATTTCGAGTAAAGCGTGCGGCAGTTCGTAGCCTTGAACATCGGAACCACTCTAACCATCTTTTTGACGGTTCCCAACTGACGCATTGGAAATTATCTAAACCTAAGAAAGATATAGATGATCCTGCGTTTCTGATTTTTCACGAACCCAGCTATGATTGGCATCGGGATAATGAAGGCCATCCACAAACACATCGAAACAGAGCAGAACTCTTCCACGCGCTCAAGTGGCCCAAGCACTTTGAGATTGACTTAGAATTGGCATTTACCGAGCATCCGCCAAGTTTTGTTTTCGCATTCGGCAAGAACCTGTATCAGGCGTTACGATTGGGAGTCTGGAGTGACAAACTCGTGGCAGTGCAAGGCACACTGTCTCAACCTGTGCTAACAATTCAGCCCGAACAAGACAATATCCGTTTGCGCCTTACCTATGACGAAAGTACTGGTGTGCTGAGGGTCTTTGATTTCGCTGGCAATGTGCTACTGAAATTGGAGGGTGTCAAGCCGACTGCCCAAGAATCAGGTCTCTACATTCAAAATCGAGGCAAAAATCTGACGGTGCGAGAATTAAAGGTATATCGCCTACCCGTTTCCGAACCAACAACGCAACAAGTGGATTTTTCCAAGCCGCGCGTCTATATGATGAACGGTAAAGTCGTTCAAGGCAAACTATTTGTCCAGAAAGACAGCGTCTACGTACTTGATACAGATGGAACTCAGCACGATATTGATCTACAAAAAGTCAGCCGCGTCGTTCAACTGGGGATTCCATCAACGGCGTTGGACGTAGGGACTGGGTCACCCAGCTCCCACATAAAATATCCTGATGAGGTAATTTTGCACGGCAAAATTACACAAGTGAACTCAGAGCGTGTGACCCTCCAGACGGCTTTCGCTGACGAGCCAGTAACTTGTTCGCTCGCCGGTGCCTCACGCCTTCATTTTGATACAAACCATAAAACCGACGGGACGGTTCAAAATACGGACATGTTGTTTCATGCCACCGGAAATCTACGCGGACGCGTTCTATTCGGTGAAAACCGAGGTATATTGTCCATACAATGGGAATCCCTGGGGGCGTTGAAACCCGTACAGTTAGCAAACAACCCAGCAGTTCACATCAGACGGTTTTTACAACCTACATCGAAAGTATCCCAACACTTTGACACTATACAGTTCCCTCACGCCTTACATCTGCAAACTGGAGAGACCTTTCCGTGTCACATCACAGATTACGATGGAAAGTCCATCAGTTTTCAATCGCCGTTTATCACTGCTCAGCACTTGGATTCGGCAAATATGAAAGCACTTGAGTTCTCCGATAGAACATCGGTGTCAAGCATCGACATCACGCAAACAAGCCGCCCGCATTCCGTTAGCTTCATTTTGGAAGAGGTAAACGGGCTACAAAATCACAAAATTGAAATATTCGAAATTTCAAAAGATGGAAAAAAGCAATCAATCAAAGGTGATTTTAGGGTAACAAAGTTGGAAGATGGCAGGATAAGATTAATAATAAAAGAACTTGGGAAGGCACCAAACCAAGATTGGATGGAACTCACCACTGCATTACATGAACCCAAAATTAACAAGTTGGACGCGGAATTGGAACGGGCGTTAACCGTGCCGCGTTTCAACCGCGATAATCCGCCGAACCATATTCTCGTGGCGAACACCGATGATATGATGCGGGGTAAATTTTTAGGTTTCAACGGACAGATACTTCAGTTTGACTCAAAATTACGGGAGTTTTCCGTCCCGATAGACCGTGTGGCACGGGTCGTTGATGTCAGTGTTGCCAGCCATCAGCAGTCAGCAGTCAGCAGTCAGAAAAAGTCGCCACCTCATCAAGACTTCCTTTCTCCGACTGGCAATAACCAGCAACCAACAACCACTCAAACTGAGGTTCGTGTCACATTGACCGACAGTTCAATGCTGATTTTCGAGCCGCTTGAAATTAAAAATGATAGAATGATAGGACGTTCATCAGTCTACGGAGAGGTCTCAGTACCCGTGAGTAGCATCGAATATCTGCACTTTGGAGAGAAAGCGAAATCGTTCAAGGCTGCCTTTGAAAAATGGAGCGTCCGCCCAGCGAAAGAACCCGCGTACGGGGATAGTCCATGAAGAGTTATCAATCATCACCATAAGAGACAGTTGAATCCAGCGGATAGACCGGACGCCTTAACCTCTGGTAATCGTAGTTGAAGAGATTTGGGCTGTGAACACCGGGGGTATCCACTTCCAAAATCTGGTGTGCAATCGGTGTGTAGTCCGCTCGGAAATGCACAGCGGATTTAAGAGCGATGAGTTTGCGCGTCTGCGGTTCAATTCCAACACTCCGAAGTACTTCAGCATCGTAAGGTTGAATCCGTCTTTCCGTCAAGATAATCTCAACGCCACCGACTTGAATGACAGCTGTCCTACCCATGTTCCCGACAGTGCCACGTCCCATGGGACCCTTGAGAACAAATCTGCCGTCAGAAAGCACTTTGACATATCCTGTGAGTGCAACGGGTGCACCGTGTTGTGTGTCCGTTTTCCCACCGACGTTTAATTGGACATTGTTTCCCACACCTGCCTCGACTGCTTGGGCAACCGATTCGGGGTCTGCGATCACCGCGATTACCGCATCTTGAACGTCTGCTGCTATAAACGTCTGTAGAATCGTTGTCCCGTCACAGGGACCGCCACCGCCGGGGTTATCCGCACCATCAGCAAGGACGATCGGTTTACCATCTGTCTGATTGGCCATCTCAATTGCGGCTTCAACAGTATGTAGATTAAACGTGAACTGTTCGCGCATCTCCCAGATATCGGACGCAAACCGGTCAACGCAGGTTTCCGCCAGTGCCATGTCGCCGTTAGTGGTAACGAGTATTGAAACGCCTGCATCCGTTATATCAGCAAACGGGAAGCCCATAGAGAGGGTCGCTGTCACAACGCCGCGTTCGGTTTCAAGCGCATGAAGTGCGTTGACGACTCCCGTCATTGGAGATTTCATTGTGCATTGTGCAGGGGGCGCGGTTAGTAAAGGGAGTTGCCGATATGCCATCGTCGGTTGAATCTTGCCAGCATTTATACCAAAGAGCAGTTGTCCGGCTTCAAACCCGCGTTCATAGCAATCTACGTGCGGATAGGTATCAAATCCGATGATAACATCAGAGTAGTACGCCATTTTGGCGGTAATATTCGCGTGCAGGTCAAGCGTCGTGACAATCCACGTTTCACCGACTACCTCACGGACAGCCTGAATTAAGTCGCCTTCTGCATCCTCAAGTTCATCCGTCACCATTGCGCCGTGTAAGTCAAGGAGTACGCCGTCAAGCGCTCCGGCATTCTGCAAAAGCGTGAGAAACTCTGCCTTAAGCGTCTGATAAGCGGCATGTTTGACGATGCCAGAGGGCGTCGCAAATGTCCACAGCAATGGGACAGGTTGTAAATTGAGTTGCTCTGCAACATCAAGAAAACCGCCGGTAATTGTTCGAGTCCCTCGGAACGCGGCGATAATTTCGTCCCCGCGGTGGTAACTCCCTTTCTTGAAGTTATCAAGGGTTGTCGCGACTGGTGAAAATGTGTTGGTTTCGTGCCCGATACAGCCGACTGCGATGCGCATGGGCTATCTCCTTCGCTTTTGGATGCTTCGTGGATTTTATAGTAAAATCCGAAAATAAATGAACACTTGGAAGAAGATAACCCCCCTAACCCCCCTTATCAGGGGGGAATAAGATGGGAATCGCTTCGATTTGATGTGTTTCAATAATTATGGGCTTTACTATAAAACAAATATACCACATCTTTGTCAGTGTGACAAGCGGAAATTTCCAGATTTTTGTTAATCAAAAAGCCAAGATTTGGTAGAATGGTTACAGAAGTTCTTAGCTGCCAGATTTCAAGGTTACCAACACCAACACAATCATAGGAGAAGTCGTTATGGAATATACCTATCTCGGTCGGATAGGACTACGGGTAAGTCGTCTCTGTCTCGGCACCGTCAGTTTTGGTAGGCATACGTCCGAAGAAGAATCAGTTACCATCCTGGATCGTGCACTGCAAGCCGGAATTAACTTTTTCGATACCGCCAATTCCTACAATGAAGGTTTAACGGAAACGGTTGTTGGAAACTGGTTGTCGCAGGATAAAAGTCGGCGTGATCAGATTGTTCTGGCGACCAAAGTGTACAGCCAGACAGGTGAGGGACCCAATGACGGTCGTCTATCGGCGTATCATATCCGTCGGGCGTGCGAAGACAGTCTACGTCGTTTGCAAACCGACCATATAGACTTATACCAGATGCATCATGTTGATCGCCGTACGCCGTGGGATGAAATTTGGCAAGCAATGGAGCAGTTAGTGCGTGAAGGTAAGATTTCATACGTCGGCAGTAGTAACTTCGCTGCGTGGCACATTGCACACGCACAAGGTATTGCCGCCCAACGCAATTTCCTTGGGCTTATCTCAGAGCAGAGTATATATAGCCTTCGCAGCCGGGCAATCGAACTGGAAGTACTCCCGTGTTGTCGAGAACTCGGTTTGGCGGTGATTCCGTATAGTCCAATGGGGAGTGGAGTACTCTGCGGTATATTGGACAACCCGACTACTGGACGACGCGGCAGAGAATCGCTCAGACAAACGATCGAGACGCACCGATCACAGTTAGAAGCGTATGAGGAACTCTGCACATCAATAGGACAACCACCCGCTAACGTCGCCTTGGCATGGGTTCTCAACAATCCAGATATTACAGCACCGATCATCGGGATACGGACAGTCGAACAATTTGAGAATATTTTGTCCGCCTTAGCATTAAAATTGGACGATGACACCCTCGCAAAGCTTGATGAGATTTGGCCGGGACCTGGCGGTGAAGCACCAGAAGCATACGCGTGGTAAGATTCGGTGCAATGATAACCCTATAAAACCCGCAAAAAGGAGCAAAGATGGAAAAACGCCCAAATATCCTATGGTACTGTACAGACCAACAACGTTTCGACACCATCGGAGCGTTAGGAAACCCGCATATCCACACACCAAGACTCGACGAGTTCGTTCAACAGTCGGTCACATTCACGCACGCCTATTGCCAATCTCCCATCTGTACGCCTTCCCGCGCCAGTTTCATGACGGGTATGTATCCGTCAGCTGTGAGTGTTACCGGCAACGGCAACTCGGTTTTTCCTGAGCACTACGAAGACCGATTAATCACGCACGCACTCGCGCAAGACGGCTACGACTGCGGATTGATTGGTAAACTCCATCTCGCGAGTGCTTATGAAGCACAAGAAAACCGGGTCAACGACGGCTACCGCTACTTCCAATACAGCCACGACCACGGAAAACCGAACGCACTCGGACACGAATACGCTGATTGGCAACGCGCACAAGGTGTTGACCCTGCAGCGTTGATCGCTGGAAAGGCTATCTCCCAAAAGTATCCGAATAGAGCCGGACGCGTGCATGCACCGACACCCGATCGAGATAACATCCCGCCAGAACTCCACCAGACTTACTGGTGCACCGAAAAAACGATAGAATTTATTGAGAAAAATCGGCGAGAAAATCAGCCATGGATGCTGAGCCTCAATCCGTTTGATCCACACCCGCCGTTTGATGCACCCTGGGAGTATTACCGGCGATATGACCCAGAAACGCTGCCCGGACCGCACTTTCAGGAAAGCGATATTGCCTTTCAGTCGAAATTGACGGATGCCGGAATTGATTTCCAATCTCAGGCGAAACCCCCCGCCGAATGGGACGACAAGCGGATGCAAGCCTCTTATTACGCTATGATTGAACAACTCGACCACGAATTCGGACGCACACTTGATTATCTTGATGCTGAAGGACTTCGTGAGGACACTATCATTATCTTCACATCCGATCACGGGGAAGCACTTGGGGACCACGGCTTAGTATACAAAGGGTGTCGTTTTTACGAAGGATCGGTGCGGGTGCCACTCATCATTTCATGGCAAAACCATTTCTTGCAGGATGTCCAAAGCGAAGCACTCGTTGAACTGCTCGATATTGTCCCGACGTTGTATGATGCGCTCGGTGTAGACCTCCCTTACTATGTACAGGGCAAATCGCTCGCGCCCCTCTTACGCGGCGATACGCCTGCCAATGAACACCGCGAGGCCGTCCGTTGTGAATTTTTCGACGCAATCTCAATGCCTGACCAGACCCACGCCACGATGTACCGAGACAGACGCTGGAAACTTGTCGTCTACCATCAAAAAGGTGTATGCGAACTCTACGACCTTGATAACGACCCTTGGGAACACAACGACCTTTCCGAGCATGCCGATTACCAAGCTGTCAAGTGGGAATTGATGCAAAAAAGTTTCGATGCCACCGTCTATGCACACCCGCAGATGATACCTCGTGTCGCTTCGCATTAGGGCTTTGGAGGAAATAGTTATAAGGCCGGTAGGTGCGGTTTTGCGGCGTACACGCCCAGATGCGATCTGCATCGCAACCGCACCGGAGACTACGCGAATACCTTCAGAGGCAGCGTTTGCTAAGCACGGATTCCGCTTAACTTACAACCTCTTAACCAACCACTTATAACCCTTAAAGCGAGGTGAGGAACAGATGAGCGTGAGAGCGATTTTGATCGGGTTGGCACTTGTTATCGTTCAAACAGCCATCACCCCTTATAACGACTACTATCTCCAAGGAACAGACATCTCTGGGAATCACTTTCCTTTGGGGGCAGTCTTTACGCTGATTTTTCTCACCTTAGTCATCAACCCTATTTTAAAGAAAGTCCTTCCGCGGGCGGTGCTAAGTCCGGCGGAGTTGATGGTCGTATGGGTAATGATGGGGGTGAGTTCAGCGATTCCATCAAAAGGGATGATAGGGTACTTACTCCCATATCTGGCGGCACCCGTCTATTTTGCGACGCCTGAAAACGAATGGGCAGAAACCCTACACCCACATTTTTCCGAATGGCTAATTGTGTGGGATACGCACGCTGTTACCGACTTCTATGAGGGTGAATCGCTTGTGCCTTGGTTACTCTGGGTAAAACCGCTTTTGGTCTGGACGGTTTTCATCCTCCTGCTCTATTGCCTGATTATTTGCGTATCGATTGTAGTACGGAAACAGTGGGTGGAACGCGAGCGGTTCATATTTCCGCTCGTTACTATCCCAGTAGAGATGGTTCAGCAGGCATCAACACATCGTTCTCTGGACGGCTTTTTTAGGAATCCACTCGTATGGGTAGGGTTGGGGATCGCCGCCGCATTTCATCTGCTCAACGGACTGCATGAATATGTGCCATCGCTCCCGCGCATTCCGAATCGGTACGACTTGTATACCCCGTTTACGGAACGACCATGGATTGTGATGGGGTGGTGGCCCCAATTCCGATTCTTTCTCTATTTTTCAGTTATCGGTATAACCTATTTCCTCGCGATGGAGGTATCCTTTAGCTGCTGGTTTTTCTTCCTATTCTTCAAGCTGCAATACATCATCATTAACGCTTTTGCGATTCCTATCAGTCCATGGATATCAGCGAGAGGGCAGACGATGGCAGCCTATGTCGTCATGGTCCTCGCCTTCCTGCTTAACAGTCGCTCACATATCAAAGACCTCCTACGGCGAACATTTCTGGAATCCGCTGCGTCCACAACGATTGATGACTCAGATGAAGCGTTGCCGTATAGATGGGCAGTTCTGGGGACGATCTTTAGTTTCTTACTGCTTGCGGGTCTCTGTGTCTACGCTGGCATGTCGCTTTGGGTCGCTTGTAGCATTATCCTACTTTTCTTGATTGCTTCTACTGCACTGACGTGGATGGTGGTCAACGGTGGAATGCTACTGATCCAAGCACCGATGTACCCCGTGGAGTACTTTGAGATTATTGCGGGTTCAAGGATCATAGACGCAAGCAGTCTGTCCCTCTTAGGGTTTCAGCGGGTGATGATGCGCGACTGGGGTGGTATCTTGATGCCGAGCGTTTTGCACGGATTAAAAGCGGCGGACCCGGTTCGAGTAAACCGGAGAAGTATACTCGGTGCGATGGCACTCGCTATTGTTGTTGCTATCGGTGTTTCCTACGCTGCATCACTGCCCTTGATTTATGAAAAAGGCGGCTTAAATCTCCAAAGAGGTCCCTTCATCGGATCGCCGAGGTACTTCAATCACATGGTTTCGCTGATTCAGTACCCAAAAGACATGAAATTGGACGAGGCATACAGCATGCTCTTGGGTGCCGGCATCACCGGATTTCTACTGATTATGCAGCGTCAATTTATGTGGTGGCAACTTCACCCGATTGGGTATGTGATGGGTGCGGTCTATTCATCCTATTTCCTCTGGTCGTGTATGTGTGTCGGTTGGTTTTTGAAGTATCTCGCACTAAAATCAGGCGGCATCGGATACTATCGGCGATTCCGCCCCCTCTTTATGGGATTAATCATAGGCGAATTCGGCATCGTCGGATTATGGATGGTAATCGGGATGTTTACCGGTGTCAATTATCAAGGCGCGTTACCCGGCTGATTTTCGTTTTTTTAAAGAATTATGCACGTTATCCTCCAAAAATTGTGTCATTAATTTTAAAAGAGGATAAAATTATGCAACGCAATAAGTTTTCTTTAAAAAATGTTCGCGGTACCTTGGCTGCGGGTTTTTCATACTCAACTGTGCCTGTCTGTATTGTATCATTGGTTTTCGTGGTTTTGACCATTAATTGCGGTTCGTCAACGAAAGGGCAGTACTACGTCCCTGAAACGGCAACTACCACTACTGCTGCGAAGGCGATGCCAACAGATTCAAGGAACACCGACAGTAGTTTGCCAAAAGCTGCTGCTGTTAATTTACGCGAGTTGCCTTACGTCAGGAATGTTTTTAAAGAGACTCCGGACATTAGTAGAGGTGGACTTGATGATTTCTACTTGACGACCCGCGGGAAAGCACAGCATGTCGCTATTGTCTCCAACTGTTCGTTTGATGTCCTAAAGGCATTTGTCGCGAAAGGATGGGCACCTATTGTAATGGTTCAATTGCAAGGACGGAGACCGGAAATTTTGCCGATGTCTCGTTACGATGACCGAGCCGGAGAAGTGGTACTTCAGCACCTTGCCAACTTTGGTGAGCGTCGTGTAAGCTACAAGAATTTTGAGAGAGATTGGACGAGTTCACGGAATAAATGTGTTTTAATTACGCCACAGCAACTCTCAGAAGCAACTGTTCGGAAAGTTCTGGCGAGATATCTACCTATAGGAACATTCAAAGAGATTCGTGTGAAAAGCCGTTAATACCAAATTGTGTTTATAGTAAATCCCGAAAATATATTCACACCCCCTGGTAGGCGCGGTTCCAAACCGCGACTACTAAAGTGTAAAGTTAATTATGGATTCTACTATAAATAGACACTTTTCATTTAACAGAAGACAGTTCGTAGGGGCGAGGTTTCCTCGTCCGTCTTTCAAGATGTGTCCTATTATTTTTAGATGTCACTATCGTTTCTTTTTTGGAGCATTCTGATGATTCACAACGATGTTCAACTGATTCACGGAATTTTGGATGGCGACGACAAGGCATTTACCACCTTGGTCCGAAAATACCAAAAGAGTGTTCACGCACTCGCGTGGCGGAAGGTCGGTGATTTCCACGTCGCTGAAGAAATTACGCAAGACACTTTCCTCCAAGTCTACAAAAAACTCGTGACACTGAAGAACCCCAATCAGTTTGCCGGATGGTTGTACGTCATTGCCAATCGGCTTTGCCTTAATTGGATCGAAAGGCGCAAACCTACCATGCAATCGCTGGAGGACACATCTATGGAAGAGATAGAAGAATCTTCTTATGCCCATCACATATCAGCGGAACGCGAAACAGAAGCAACCGAGCATCGCAGTACAATCGTTAAAAAACTGCTCGCAAAACTGCCGGAGAGTGAACGCACCGTCGTAACGCTCTACTATCTCGGTGAAATGGATACGAAGGAAATAGGTAGATTCTTAGGTGTGTCGGTGAATACAATTACGAGTCGGCTGCAGCGGGCACGGAAACGTTTACGGACGGAAGAGGAACTTTTGGTTCACGAGGTACTCGGCAGCGTACAGTTACCTACCAACCTAACCGAGAACATTGTTCGGCGAGTCACTGACATAAATCCCACATCGCCGCCAACTGGAAAACCCGCGCTCCCGTGGGCAGCTTTTGGTGCAGCTACGGTATTGGTTATACTGATGCTCGGTGTGAGCAGTCAATACATTGCCCGTTTCCAGAAACCATATAGTTTCGAGGCGCAATCTGAACCCACGATTGAAATTGTTGAGGCACCTATAGTACTTGATACTACGTCGAAACCGGATATCCAGAATAGGCTTGGACGTGCTATTACGCCGGGTAGAAATGATAGGACCGGTTCACAAGTGTCTGAGACGGTTTTAGCATCCAATACATGGGGCGATTCCAATAGGTTTTCTGGCTCAGAGTGGACGCAGGTGAATGGACTTCAGGGCGGTGCCAGTATTAAGCTCTTCTCTATATCTGACGGCGGACTCTACGCTATTACTGCAACAGGTCTCTACAGATTGGCAAATGATGGAAACGCGTGGTCCCTCATCAACACAAGTCTACCGACTGAAGAATTTTTACCGATTACGGAGCATAGAGGCACTCTCTACCTTGCTTCTCATAAAATATTCACTTCGACGGATAGGGGTGAAACGTGGAACGAACTTGGTGATTTCTTACCGAGAGGATATCCTACTGGATTGGTTATCACCAATGGAATACAAGCGCAAGGCTCACAAGCCCCTATTATAATGTATCTCGCCCTTCTTGATAAGGGTGTTTTCCGATCTACGGATGCCGGTAAACAGTGGATACCTATCAACGATGGATTAACAGGTAAAAGAATTTATGCGATGACTGCCGTTGAAAACACTGCTGAAGCACGCCATCACGATGATCGTGATCACGTGACTTCAGAGGTGTTTGCTGGCACAAACCGAGGTCTCTACCGTCTCAATGCAGGTGCCTGGGAGCAACTCCCTATGGGCACTGCCAAAGCGATTTACGCTTTAGAAGTCTTTGAGAAGAATCTCTATGTTAGAACAGGTCCTGATCTGTTCACAACGACAAAGACTGCTGAAGAAATAACAAGCGATGACAACGCGAGTTTAAACAGTATTTACCATTCAACCGATTTAGGAGCATCGTGGACAGATATAACACCTAAAGATAAATCTGTGTTAATACGGACACCATCCGGTATAAGGTTTTTGCCTGTTGATGAAACGTTCTTAACACAAAATGCCGTCAAACCCTCCTACACAGATGGTGAACAGACGTGGACAAATTTTGAATCAGATCTGAGTTCATTTACGCTGAACAAGCAGCCACTTGTGGCGGTAGACGAACGGACGTTTTACAGAGCGGGGATATTTGGTGTTCACCGTACAACTGATGCGGGGAACTCGTGGCACTCATTTACGAACGGGATGGCAGGAACGACGACACTGGATTTGGTACTTTTTAACGATAGGCTCTATGCACATACCAGTGAAGGCATCTTCCAATCGACAGATGGCGGTGTGTCGTGGGAAAGCGTGTACGAAAGCCTTTACAGCGGTTTCTTTGCATTTTCAAAATTAAAAATTGTTGATAATGTACTCTATGTAATTATGGACGAAGGTGCCAACCTGCGTGTTTTACGTTTGTCTGCAGATGGCAATATGCTCATTCCAGTTGAAAACATACCTGATTTTGATGGTGAAACACTGGTCATGGAGTTTTGGACAGAAGCACATTTTGAAGAACTGAAGCAGGCGAGTTTGGCTGCAGGTCGTCCGGTTATTAAAAACGTACCCGCTTCATTATACCTGCTTGACGTATATGGTGGCATCGGCGGGTTCGCAGTCAGTGATGAGACGTTCTACATAGAATTCTTGGGGCGGCTTTTCAAATGGCAACCCGGCGACCCTGAATGGACGAATACTGGACTGGTAGATATCGGTAAACGGTCTCATACCGGATTGAATAAAGGGTTCAAGTTAGCAGTTTCCGCAGAAACTATTTACGTAGGCAAGCGGAATGGCGGGCTGTTTCAGTCTTTTGATGGTGGAGAGAGTTGGAGAGACGTTACGTCAAACCTTCCACTCCGCTATAGCAGTTTTAAGGAAATAATCTTTGTCGGTTCAACCGTTTACGTCGCAACGGACAAAGGAGTTTTAGCTTCACAAGCCGGCACACACTGGCGCGTCATAACCGATAAAATGGGGGCGCATGTCGTCATTGACAAATTCGCTGTGGATGGCACCACGGTTTATGGTATTGGCGATACTGGGGCCTATCGTTTAGATAAGCGTAGCAAATGGCATAAAATCTCTCCAAGTGCTCCCAAAAAAGTTATACCTCTTTTCGCCAAGAACAGTGTGCCATGGGAGTTTGACCCACACGCAACGGATAAAGTTGTTTCCCTTGTCGCCAAGGACGACAGATTGTACATTGCTACTTTCCAACTCGGGGTCTTTCATCTCTCGCTTGAAGAAGAATAGATGAACACCACATTGGTGCTAAAAGAATAAAGCAATAGGAAAAAGTCAATAGTCCTGTGGAGAGTTATCGAATAGAAAACAAGACCAAAACCTCACTGTTAAACGTTTATGTGAAAATTTTCCAATGGAGAAAAAAATGAGAAACCAATCGAAACCAACGACTTTGCAAAATAAACTCCGAAAACGTTTTGTTGTTTTTGTGCTATTGGGGACTGCTGTATTGATCGGTCTGATCCTTGGTGCTGAAGCGCAAATCGCTTTTACGTCTGGTACTCCTGAAAGACAAGATATTTATGTGATGGATTCTGACGGTAAAAATGTTAAACAGTTGACCCAAGACGAGTTCTACGATGCGGAACCGGTCTGGTCACCGGATGGAAAACAGATCGCTTTTGTATCAGATCGGGGTGGATTTTTCTTTGAAATCTATGTAATGTCTGCAGACGGAGAGCAACCGATTAACCTAACCCAACACCCTGTTGATCACGGTGGTCCCGCGTGGTCTCCAGATAGAAAACGAATTGCTTTTTCATCATTTCGGCATGGGAATCCAGAAGTTTATGTGATAAACGCCGACGGCACAAACCTAACACGACTCACTGATCATCAAGGTGCGGATATCTATCCGGCGTGGTCGCCGGATGGAAAACAGATTGCTTTTGAATCAACCCGTGTTTTTGGATCGGACATCTTTGTGATGAACGCTGATGGTACGAACATCAGACGAGTTACTACCTCACGATTTTGGGACACAGATCCGGCGTGGTCTCCGGATGGCACGCAGATCGCATTTGCATCCTGGCGCGACAAAATCTGGGACATCTATATCATTAACGTGGATGGTAAAGCGGAGACGAATCTAACCGATAGCAGATCCGAAGATACACATCCGACGTGGTCGCCAGATGGGAAACAGATTGCCTATTCATCAAAACGTGACGGCCTTTACGGCATATACGTGATGAACACTAACGGTAATGCGGGTGTTGCCATTGCTGAGGACTTACAATTGGCTCTAACTCCAAATTGGTCCCCAAAACCCTTAGCAATTTCTCCCAAAAGAAAATCCTCAACCTTGTGGGGAGCTCTCAAAACCAAGCAATAATGATAGTTCAGTGATATTTAAGGATCGATTTTCCAAAGAAGCACCGAGCCATCATCACTGCCGCTAACAAGGGTTTTGCCATCCGAACTGAACGCAATACTCCTGACCCAATCACCATGACCCGTCAGTGTTTTCTTATGCTGACCTGTGTGCGGATTCCATAGGCGGATGTCGCTATCTACGCTCCCACTCGCTAACGTTTTACCATCCGGACTGAACGCCAGACTGAACACCCAATGCGTATGTCCGATGAGTGCTATCTTGCTTTTACCTGTCTCTACATCCCATAGATGAATAACGTTATCACCACCGCCACTTGCGAGGGTTTTACCATCCGGACTAAACGCCACACTCTTGACACCTTCGACACTGGATGGACCGTTATCGACACCTTCAAACTCACCGGCATGTCCGGTAAGTATTTTCTCGGTCTCACCAGTGTCAACACGCCATAATCGGATCG
>MKWU01004089.1_pt1 | contig 17835 bp, 7 predicted proteins | sample 809101 | NCBI WGS metagenome assembly MKWU01 (sample SAMN05860141, study PRJNA318959) | sponge metagenome | host: Aplysina aerophoba | place: Slovenia: Piran, Adriatic Sea, Gulf of Piran | collected 2013-05-07
GACAAAGCACGCTTGTCTTGCCGGGGACAATGCCAACACCGGTCGGTGCTGCACAACGCGTTGCGCTTATGCCAGCAAGGCCAGCAGTTTCTGTTCTTTTACCCGCCAGTATTGGTCTTTTTCCAGCCGTAGTCGGTGGGGGGCGATTTCATCGGCTGTGTCAAAGAGAAACCTTGCTGTTGCAAGGAGTGGCCTCACCTTTCGGGGGGCAAGGGCGCGTTCTTGCAACAGCACATGCGGCCAGTACGACAATAAACGAAGACAATGTCCCAGCTGACTGATGCAGGAGGCATTCATGAAACCGCTGTCCTCGACGGCAAGAGTCGCATAACGCAGCGCTTGTCCCAGCAGCCTTGAATGCGCGGGCGACATGCGCGGGTTCTTCACCAGCTCGCGAAAGTTGCGCACACTCAGACACAAATGGAATTCAAATCCTGGAAAATGGCGGGTTTCGAGTTGCAGTGCATCAAACTCTGGCCACATGCCCCGTTCGATGAAATGGCCCGCTAAAGTCAGTTCAATTTCCGGGTCATTGCAGGAGGTGTTCTCTTTGCCTTGCGCCGCCCGGCTGCGCAGCCTTGTAAAGATAGCCAGAGCCTGTTCCAGATTGTCTGCTCCCCCCATGATCTGGAGATGTCTCCCAAGGGTCAGCTCAATATCCTTGTCATTACAGGGGGTGTTGGCCTTTCCGCTGGCCCTGCTGCGCAACCGGGTGTAGATTGCCAGGGCCAAGTCCAGATTGTCAGCTCCTCCCATGAGCTGAAAAAGTCTGCCAAGGCCCAGCTCAATCTCCTTGTCATTGCAGGGGGTGTTTGCCCTTCCAGCGGCCCGGGTGCGCAGCCTTGTACAGACCGCCCGGGCCTTTTCCAGATTGTCTGCGCCCCCCATGATCTGGAGGTGTCTTGCAAGGGTCAGCTCAATATTCTTGTCATTGCAAGGCGTGTCAGCCTTGCCGCCGGCGGCCCGGGTGCGCAGCCTTGTATAGATCGCCAGGGCCCTGTCCATATTCTCAGAACCCCCCATGCGTTCAAGAAGTCTGCCAAGGCCCAGTTCAATCTCCTTGTCATTGCAGGGGGTGTTTGCCCTTCCAGCGGTCCGGGTGCGCAGCCTTGTACAGATAGCCAGGGCCGTTTTCAGATTTTCAGTCCCACCCAGAAGCTCAAAATGCCTGCCAAGGCTGAGCTCAATGTCTTTGTCATTGCAGGCGGTGTTTGCCCTTCCGGAGGCGGCCTGGATGCGCAGCCTTGTATAGATGGCCAGGGCCTTTTCCAGATTGTCAGCTCCTCCAAGGCGCTGGAAATGCCTGCCAAGGGCCAGCTCAATGTCCTTGTCGTTACAGTGGGTGTCGGCCCTGCCGGCGGTCCGGGCGCGCAGCCTCATAAAGATAGCCCGGGACTTTTCCAGATTTGCAGTCCCACCCATAATCTCAAGAAGCCTGCCAAGGGCCAGCTCAATATCCTTGTCATTGCAGGCAGTGTCAGCCCTTCCGGCGGCGGCCCGGAGGCGCAATCTGGTGAAGATAGCCCGGGATTTTTCAAGATTGTCTGCTCCCCCCATGAGCTGGAGGTGTCTTCCAAGGGCCAGCTCTATCTGCTTGTTATTGCAGGCAGTGTCAGGCTTCCCGGCTGCCAGGGTGCGCAGCCGGGTATAGATGGCCAAGGCCCTTTCCTCGTTCTGGATGCCCCCCATAAGCCCAAGATGTCTGCCAAGGGCTAACTCAATATCCTTGTCGTTACAGGGGGTGTTGGCCTTGCCGGCGGCCTGGGTGCGCAGCCTCGTATAGATGGCCAGGGCCTTTTTCAGATTGTCTGTTTCCCCTGTGTGCTGGAGAAGTCTGCCGAGTGCCAATTCAATTTCCTTGTCATCACAGGGGCTGTTGTGCCTGCCGGACGCCGCCCGGGTGCGCAGTTGGGTATAGATGGCCAAGGCTTGTTTCAGATTGTCTGCACCTCCGATTTGTTGCAAAGCCCTGCCCAGACCCAGACCATGCACCCTGAAATCCTTGTCCTTGGTCGTGTGTTTCTCATAGAGATGTCGAAAAAGCGGCACGGCCTCACTGAAAAAGCCCTTGGCTTGTAACGCCCGGGCTTTGGTCATCAAAAAGGCTTTATCATTGCGTACCCCGGCTTTCAGGGAGTTGATGAAAGCGATGCAGTCATCAGCTTTGTTAAGACAAAGAAGAGCTCTGGCTTTTAATTGCACAATCTGGATGTAGAGTGCGGGTTGGTCACCGTATTGCCCCAGCAGGACTTCGGCGGCAGTCAACGCACGCTCAGGGTCGGTACGCAGGCTGTTGAAAGCCTTGGCAATCTGGTCTCGTGCCGGCACCGGAGGCTGTGCCGGGTCGTGCCGACGCAGGCTCGGCGGCCGCTGTTCATAATCGCTGTCTTGCCTGTGCGTGACAGCATGTCGTCCACCAGGGGCCCCAGACTGGGGACGCCCCGGCCGGCTGTGTCTGTCCAGTAAAGGAAAAGCATGGCCTCGGCCCCTGCCGCCCCTGTAATGTCCAGTTGGGTTCATGGTCGTGAAAAACCTCTTTCGGGTGTGCGCCAGCAGGCGGCTGCGCCTGAGAAACAATGGGAATCTGGATCTCAAGGCGAGATGGCGCATTGGACCTCAGGAGAGACAACTGTGTTCAGATGTTAGTCAGGGCTGTTGACACAGTTGCCAGACCTGCGGATGAGAACGGCTTGTTCTTGTGGGCAGGTATCAAGACGCAGGCAGACAAAGCACGCTTGTCTTGCCGGGGACAATGCCAACACCGGTCGGTGCTGCACAACGCGTTGCGCTTATGCCAGCAAGGCCAGCAGTTTCTGTTCTTTTACCCGCCAGTATTGGTCTTTTTCCAGCTGCTGTCGGCAGGGGGCGATTTCATCGGCTGTGTCAAAGAGAAATTTTGCTGTTGCCAGGAGTGGCCTCACCTTGTTGTGGGTAATGGCACGTTCGTGCAACAGCAGATGCGGCCAGTACGACAATAAACGAAGACAATGTCCCAGCTGACTGATGCAGGAGGCATTCATGAAACCGCTGTCCTCGACGGCAAGAGCCGCATAACGCAGCGCTTTTCCCAGCAGCCTTGAATGCGCGGGAGAAATGCGCGGGGTTGTCACCAGCTCACGAAAGTTGCGAACACTCAGACTCAAATGGGATTCAAATCCTGGAAAATGGCGGGTTTCGAGTCGTAGTGCATCAAACTCTGGCCACATGCCCCATTCAGTGAAATGGCCCGCCAAAGTCAGTTCAATTTCCGGGTCATTGCACGGGGTATTCTCTTTGCCTTGTGCCGCCTGGCTGCGCAGCCTTGTAAAGATGGCCAGAGCCTGTGCCAGATTGTCTGCTCCCCCCATGAGCTGGAGATGTCTGCCGAGGGTCAGCTCAATCACCTTGTCATTACAAGGGGTGTTGGCTTTGCCGGCGGCCCGGTTGCGCAGCCTTGTAAAGATAGCCAGGGCCAAGTCCAGATTGTCTGCTTCTCTCATGATCTGGTGGAGTCTGCCAAGGGCCAGCTCAATCTCCTTGTCATTGCAGGGGGTGTTTGCCTTGCCTGCGGCCCGGGTGCGCAGCCGGGTATAGATAGACAACGCCCTTTTCAGATTGTCTGCTCCCCCCATAAGCTGGAAACATCGGCCCAGGGTCAGCTCAATCTCTTTGTCATTGCAGGCCGTGTCAGCCCTTCCACTGGCCGCCAGAGTGCGCAGTCGGGTAAAGATGACCAGAGCCTTTTTCAGATTGTCTGCTCCCCCGATGAGCTGGAGACATCGGCCCAGGGTCAGCTCAATCTCCTTGTCATTGCAGGGGGTGTTTGCTCTTCCGCCGGCCGCAAGGCGCCGCAACCGGGTATAGATGGTCAAGGCTTTTTTCTGATTCCCAGTGCCCCCCATGAGCTCAAGATGCCTGCCAAGGGTGAGCTCAATGTCCTTGTCATTGCAGGGGGTGTTTTTTTTTCCGGCGGCCGCCTGGCTGCGCAGACGGGTGTAGATGGCCAAGGATTTTTTCAGGTTGTCTTCCCCCCCCATGAGCTGGAGACACCGGCCCAGGGCCAGCTCAATATCCTTGTCATGACAGGGAGCGTTTGCCTTTCCGCCGGCTGCCCGCATGCGCAGCCTCGTATAGAGGGACAAAGCCCTTTTCAGATTGTCTGTTCCCCCTATGCGTTGGAGAAGTCTGCCAAGGGTCAGCTCAATATCCTTGTCATCACAGGGGGTGTTGACCCGCCCTCCCGCCGCCCGGGTGCGCAGTCGCGCATAGATAGCCAGGGCTTGCAGCAGATGGTCTGCGCCTCCCATCAACTCGAGATGCCTGCCGAGGGCCATTTCTATTTCCTTGTCATTACAGGGGGTGTTTGCCCTTCCGCCTGCGCTCCTGGCGCGCAGTCTTGTAAAAATAGCCAAAGCCTTTTCCCTGTTGTCGCCCCCCCCCATAAGCTGGAGGTGTCTGCCAAGGGTCAGCTCAATATCCGTGTCATTGCAGGGCGTGTGAACCTTGCCGCCGGCTGCCCGCGCGCGCAGCCTCGTATAAATGGCCAGCGCCTTTTCCAGATTGTCTGCGCCTCCCATGATTTGCAGATGTCTGCCCAGGGTCAGCTCAATCTCCTTGTCATTACAGGGAGTGTTGGCCTTTCCGGCGGCTGCCCGGGCGCGCAGCCTTGTATAAATGGCCAGGGCCTTTTCCAGATTGTCTGCGCCTCCCATAATCTGCAGATGTCTGCCCAGGGTCAGCTCAATCTCCCGGTCATGACAAGGGGTGTTTGCCTTTCCGCTGGCTGCAAGGCTGCGCAGCCTTGTATAGATGGCCAAGGCCTTTTCCATATACTCAGTGGTCCCTATGCGTTCAAAATACCGGCCCAGGGTGAGCTCAATCTCCTTGTCATCACAGGGGGTGTTTTCCCTTCCGGCGGCAGCCCGGCGGCGCAGTCGGGTATAGACAGCCAAGGCTTTTTCCAGATTGGCAGTGCCCCCCATCAGTTCCAGAACCCTGCCGAGCCCCAGACCATGTATCTTGAGATCTTTGTCGTTGGACGTGTATTTCGCATAAAGATGCTGGAAAAGCGGCACCGCCTGGCTGAAACAGCCCTTGGCTTGAAACGCCCGGGCTTTGGTCACCAACAAGCCTTTGTCATTGCGTATTCCGACGTTCAGGGAGTTGATGAAAGCGATGCAGTCGCAATCTTTGTTGAGACCAAGAAGAGCTCTGGCTTTTAATCGCACAATATGGATGTAGAGCGCGGGCTGTTTACCATATTGGCTCAGCAGGAGCTCAGCGGTGGCCAGGGCACGCTCAGGGTCGGTACGCAGGCTGTTGAACGCCTCGGCGATCTGGGCTTTTGCCAGCACCAAAGGCTGTGTGGGGTCGTACCGACGCAGGCGCGGCGGCTGCTGTTCATACCCGCTGTCCTGGCACCGTGTGACAGAATGTCGTCGGCCCGGCGCCCCAGGCTGGGAACGTCCCGGCCGCCTGTGTCTGTCCCGTAAAGAGAAAGCATGGTCTCGGCCCCTGCCGCTCCCGTAATGTCCAGGTGGATTCATGGTCGTGAAAAGCCTCTTGGGGATGCGTGCCTGCAGGTAGCTCAGCCTGAAAAACAATGGGAACCTGGATCTCAAGCCGAGACGGCGCGTTGGACCTCAGGAGAGATAAATGTGTTCAGACGTTAGTCAGGGCTGCGGACACAGTGGCCAGACCTGCGGATGAGAAAGGCTTGTTTCCGTGGGCAGGGCTCAGGACGCAGACAGACGAAGAACGCTTGTCTTGCCAGGGACCATGCCAACACCGGCTGGCGCTGCCACAAGGCTATTGTGCTATGACAGCAAGGCCAGCAGCTGCTGCTCTCGTTCTCGCCAGCGTTGGTCTTTTTCCAGCCACTGTCGGCAGGGGGCGATTTCACTGGCTGCTTCAAAGAGAAATTGTGCGGCAGCACGCAGTGGCCTCACCCTTTCAGGAGTAATGGCGCGTTTGTGCAACAGCACATGCGGCCAGTACGACAACAAACGAAGACAATGTCCCAGCTGACTGATGCAGGAGGGATTCATGAAACCGCTGTCCTCAACGGCAAGAGCCGCATAACGCAGTGCTTTTCCCAGCAGCCTTGAATGCGCGGGAAACATGCGCGGGTTTTTCACCAGCTCACGAAAGTTGCGAACACTCAGACTCAAATGGGATTCAAATCCTGGAAAATGACGGGTTTCGAGTCGCAGTGCATCAAACTCCGGCCACATCTCCCACTCGGTGAAATGGCCTGCCAAAGTCAGTTCAATTTCCGGGTCATTGCACGGGGTGTTTTCTTGGCCTTGTGCCGCCCGGCTGCGCAGCCTTGTAAAGATGGCCAGAGCCTGTTCCAGATTGTCTGCTCCCCCCATGAGCTGGAGATGTCTGCCAAGGGTCAGCTCAATCATCTTGTCATTACAGGGGACGTTTTCCCTGCCGCCGGCAGCCCGGGCGCGCAGCCGGGTATAGATGGCCGAGGCCCTTTCCTTGTTTTGAGTGCCCCCCACAAGCTCAAGATGCCTGCCAAGGGCCAACTCAATGTCCTGGTCATTGCAGGGGGTGTTTGCCTTTCCGGCAGCCCGGGTGCGCAGCCGTGTAAAAATAGCCAGGGCCAGGTCCAGATTATCTGCGCCCCCCATGATCTGGAGGTGTCGGCCAAGGGCCAGCTCAATTTCCGTGTCATGACAGGGCCTGTGTACCAGCCCATTGGCTGCCCGGGCACGCAGCCTTGTAAAGATAGCCAGGGCCTCTTCCAGCTTGTCTGCGCCCCCCATGAGCTGGAGATGTCTGGCAAGGGTCAGCTCAATCTCCTTGTCATTGCAGGCAGTGTTCGCCTTTTCGCCCGCCGCCCGGGTGCGCAGCCTTGTAAAGATAGCCAGGGCCCTTTCCAGATTCTCAACACCCCCCATGCGTTCAAGAAGCCGGCCAAGGGTCAGCTCAATCTCCTTGTCATTACAGGGGGTGTTTGCCTTTCCGGCTGCCAGACTGCGCAGCCGGGTATAGATGACCTGGGCCTTTTCCAGATTTTCTGTCCCACCCATAAGCTCAAGAAGCCTGCCAAGGGTAAGCTCAATGTCCTTGTCATTGCAGGGGGTGTTGGCCCGCCCGCCGGCTGCCTGGGTACGCAGCCTCGTATAGATGGCCAGGGCCTTTTCCAGGTTCTCAGTGCCCCCCATGAGTTGAAGATGTCTGCCAAGAGTGAGTTCAATGTCTTTTTCAGCGCAGGGGGCGTTGGCCCTGCCGGCGGCCCGGGTGTGCAGCCTTGTAAAGATAGCCAGGGCCAGGGCCTGGTTGTCTGGGCCTCCCCTGATCTGGAGGAGTCTGCCAAGGGCCAGCTCTATTTCCTTGTCATCGCAGGGGGTGTTGGCCCGCCCTCCGGCCTTCCGGGTCCGTAGTCGGGTATAGATGGCCTGGGCTTTTTCCATGCGGCATTCGCCCCCCATGAGCTGGAGACACCTGCCAAGACTCATTTCAATCTCCTTGTCATTACAGGGAACGCCTGGCTTTCCGGCGGCCTGGCTGCGCAGCCTCGTATAGATGGCCAGCGCCTTTTCCATATTGCCTGTTCCCCCCATGCGCTGGTGAAGTCTGCCGAGCGCTAATTCAATTTCCTTGTCATCACAGGGGCTGTTGACCCGGCCGCCCGCCGCCCGGCTGCGCAGTTGGGTATAGACGGTCAGAGCTTGTTCCAGATTGTCTGCACCTCCTATTTGCTGCAGAGCCCTGCCCAGACCCAGACCATGTGTCTTGAAATCCTTGTCGCTGGCCGTGTATTTCGCATGAAGATACTGGAAAAGCGGCACGGCCTCACTGAAACGGCCCCTGGTTTGTAACGCCCTGGCTTTGGTCATCAACAAGCCTTTGTTATTGCATACCCCGGTTTTCAGGGCGTTGATGAACGCGATGCAGTCGCCAGTTTTTTTGAGAAGAAAAAGTGCTCTGGCTTTTAGCTGCACAAGCTTGATGTAGAGCGCGGGTTGTTCACCGTATTGTTCCAGCAGGACTTCAGCGGCAGCCAAGGCTCGCTCAGGGTCGGCACGCAGGTTGTTGAAAGCCTTGTCGATCTGGTCTCGTACCAGCACTGAAGGACGTGCCGGGTCGTGCCGACGCAGATTCGGCGGCCGCTGTGCATAGCCTCTGTCTTGCCTGTGCGTGACCGAATGTCGTCCGCCAAAGGCCCCAGGCTGCGGACGCCCCGGCCGGCTGTGTCTGTCCCGTAAAGAGAAAGCATGGCCCCTGCCGCTCCCGTAATGTCCAGGTGGATTCATGGTCGTGAAAAACCTCGTTCGGATTTGCGCCAGCAGGCGGCTGCGCCTGAAAAATAATGGGAATCTGGATCTCAAAGCGAGATGGCGCATTGGACCTCAGGAGCGACAAAGGTGTTCAGACACTCGTCAGGGCAGCGGACACACTGGCCAGACCTGCGGATGAGAAAGGCTTGTTCCCGTGGGCAGGTCTCAAGACGCAGGCAGACAAAGCAGGCTTGTCTTGCCAGGGACAATGCCAACACCGGTCGGTGCTGCACAAGGCTGTTGTGCTATGACAGCAAGGCCAGCAGCTGCTGTTCTTTCTCCCGCCAATACTGATCTTTCTCCAGCCGTAGTCGGTAGGGGGCGATTTCATCGGCTGTGTCAAAGAGAAACTTTGCTGCGGCAAGGAGTGGCCTCACCTTGTTGTGGGCGATGGCGCATTCTTGCAACAGCACCTGCGGCCAGTACGACAATACGCGAAGACAATGTCCCAGCTGACTGATGCAGGAGGCATTCATGAAACCGCTGTTCTCGACGGCAAGAGCCGCATAACGCAGCGCTTGTCCCAGCAGCCTTGAATGCACGGAAGAAATACGCGGGCTTTTTACCAGCTCGTGAAAGTTGCGGACACTCAGGCACAAATGGGATTCGAATCCTGGAAAATGGCGGGTTTCGAGTTGCAGTGCATCAAACTCCGCCCACATGCCCCATTCGATGAAATGGCCCGCCAACGTCAGTTCAATTTCCGGGTCATCGCAGGGGGTGTTCTCTTTGCCTTGTGCCGCCTGGGTACGCAGCCTTGTAAAGATAGCCAGAGCCTGTTTCAGATTGGCTGCGCCACCCCTGAGCTGGAGATGTCTGCCAAGGGTCACCTCAATCACCTTGTCATTACAGGGGCTGTTTTCCCTGCCGGCGGCCCGGCGGCGCAGCCTTGTAAAGATAGCCAGGGCCAGGTCCAGATTGTCGGCCCCTCCTGTCATCTGGAGGAGTCTGCCAAGGGCCAGCTCAATCTCCTTGTCATTGCAGGGGGTGTTTGCCTTTCCAGCGGCACGCAAACGCAGCCGGGTATAGATGGCCAGGGCCTTGGCCAGATTGTCTGTGCCTCTCATGATCTGGAGGTGTCTGCCAAGCGTCAGCTCAATATCCTTGTCATTGCAGGGGGTGTTGGCCCTTCCAGCGGCCAGGGTGCGCAGCCTTGTAAAGATGACCAGAGCCTTTTGCAGATTGTCTGCTCCCCCCATGAGCTGGAGACAGCGGCCCAGGGTCAGTTCAATCTCTTTGTCATTGCAGGCAGTGTCAGCTTTTCCGGCGGCCGCCTGGCTGCGCAACCGGGTATAGATGGCCAAGGCCTTTTCCAGATTGTCCGTACCCCCCATACGCTGGAAAAGCCTGCCGAGTGTCAGTTCAATATCCTTGTCATCACAGGGACTGTTGAGCTTTCGGCTGCCCACCCGGCTACGCAGTTGGGTATAGATAGCCAGAGCTTGTTCCAGATTGTCTGCACCCCCTATCATTTCCAAAGCCCTGCCGAGGGCCAGACCATGTATCTTGTTATCCCGGGCGTTGCCCCTGTGTGTTGCGTAAAGACGTTGAAAAATCAGCAAGGCTTCATGTAAACAGCCCTTGACCTGCAAGGCTCTGGCTTTGCACATCAACAAGGCTTTGCCAGTGCGTATTCCAGATCCAAGGGAATTGATGAAAGCGATGCAGTCGTCAGCTTTTTTGAGACCGAGAAGAGCTCTGGCTTTCAATTGCACAATATGGATGTAGAGCGCGGGTTGTTCACCGTATTGCTCCAGCAGGACTTCAGCGGCAGCCAGTGCACGTGCAGGCTGGGTACGCAGGTTGTTGAAAGCCCTGGTGATCCGGTCTCGTGCCAGCACCGAAGGGGGGGCCGGATCGTGCCGACGCTGGCGCGGCGGTCGCGGTTCATAACCTCTGTCTTGCCCTTGTGTGACAGCATGTCGTCCGTCTGGTGCTCCAGGCTTGAGGTGTCCCGGCCGGCTGTGTCGGTTCCGTAAAGAGAAAGCCTGGCCTCGGCCCCGGCCTCTCCCGTAATGTCCAGGTGGATTCATGGTTTTCAAAAGTCTCCTGCTGACAGACTGGCCTGGCGCAGGCGGCTCAGGCCGGGACACACTGGGCAGGTTGGACCGCAAGGGAGGTAAAGTTGTTCGCCGGTGAGTCAGGCCGGCGGTTGCAGCCGTCATCCCTGCTGACAATCACTGTTTGTCGGGAGCGATAAGGTTCCCGGGTGCCGGGAGAACAAGCAATGCCTGTTGGGCAGATGAAAGTGCCAACACCGGTGGTGGGGCAGCTCATTGACATCCTCCCCGCCCTGAAAGACGGGGCTTGTCGCGCACCAGGTCAGCGGGCGTCGTGCGCTGCGCCTGTGCCAACAACAGTCTGTTGCTGCGCCAGCCGGGCCAGCAGCTCCCGCTCCCTGGCGCGCCAGCACTGGTCTTTTTCCAGCAGCAGGCGAGAGGGCGCTATGTCGCAGGCCGTATCAAAGAGAAATTTTGCAGCGCTGGTCAATGTCCTGACCTCGCCCGGTTGAATGCCGCATTGTTGCAGGGGAGCGTCCGGCCAGCACGACAAAAAACGCAGACAATGTGCCAGCTGACTGATGCAGGAGGCATTGACGAAATGACTGGACTCTATCGCAAGAATGGCCGCGTTCATCGCCTGCCCCAGAAGCCTTGAATTGGCGCAAGAAATGCGCGGGGTTTCCAGCAGCTCATTGAAGTAACGCACACTCAGACACAAATGCAGCTCGAAACCTGGACGAAGGCATTTTTCGACGTGAAGCTCATCAAACGGCTGCCACATCTTCAGGGAAACCAGACAGCTTGCCAAAGCCAGCTCGATTTCCCGGTCATCATTGTGCATCTTGCCGTGCGCTGCTCGCGTGCGCAGGCGGGTGAAGATGACCCGCGCCTGTTCCAGATTATGCCTGTCCCCCTCCAGCTGGAGGTGCCTGCCGATGGCCAGTTCAATCTCCCTGTCATCACAGGGCGTATCGGCCCGCCCTCCGGCCTCCCGGGTGCGTAGCCGGGTCAGGATGGCCAGAGCCTGGTCCCTGTTGCCGGCCCCCCCCATGAGCTGAAGATGTCTGCTGAGGGTTAGCTCAATATCCTTGTCATGACAGGGCGTTTGCTGTTGTCCGCCGACGGCCCGGGCACGTAGCTGCGTATAGATAGCGAGGGCTTTTTTCATGTTCTCCTCTCCCCCCATCAGCTGCAACTGCCGGCCAAGGGCCAATTCAATTTCCTTGTCACCACAGGGGCAGTCTACCCGTCCTTGCGCCGCCTGGCGGCGCAGCCTGGTAAAGACGGCCAGGGCCTTTTTCATGGAGGCCGCGTCCCCCATCAGCTGGAGATGGCGGCCAAGAGCCAGCTCAACATCCTTGTCATAGCAGGACAGGTTCCCGCTCCGGTCCATCGTCCGGGTGTGCAGACGGACAAAGATAGCCAGGGCGCGCTGTTGATTGGCGCGTCCCCCCATGATCTGGAAAACCCTGCCAAGGGCCAGTTCAATATCCTTGTCATCACAGGGGGTGTTTTCCCGGCCCCCTGCGCTCAGGGCGCGCAGTCGGGTAAAAATGGCCAGGGATTTTTTCAGATTGTCTGCGCCACCCGTCAGCTGGAGAAGCCTGCCAAGGGAAAACTCGATCTCCTTGTCATTGCAGGGGGTGTTCACCGGCCCTCCTGCCGTCCGGCTGCGTAGTCTGGTAATGATCGCCAGTGCCCTCTCCAGATTCTGTTCTCCCCCCATGAACTGGAGATGTCTGGCAAGGGCCAGCTCAATCTCCTTGTCATTACAGGGCGTATTGATACGCCCTCCGGCGGCATGGGTGCGCAGCCTTGTGAAAATCGCCAAAGCACGCGCCATATTGTCCCGGCCCCCCATGATCTGCAGATGTATACCCAGCGTCAGCTCAATGTCCTTGTCATCAGAGGGAGTGTTTTCCCGGCCGTTGGCCAGCCGGGCGCGCAGGCGGGTAAAAATAGCCAAAGCCTGCTCCATCCTGTCCCGGCCCCCCATGCGCTGCAGATGCCTGCCCAGCGTCAACTCAATGTCCTTGTCGGTGCAGGGGGTATTGACGCGCCCTCCGGCCGCCCGGGTGCGCAGCCGGGTATAGATCCTCAGGGCCTTTTCCATATTTTCAGCTCCCCCCATGATCTCGAGATGTCTGCCAATGCTGAGCTCAACTTCCTTGGTATGACTGGGGGGGTTGGCCCGCCCGCCCGGGTGCCAGCTGCGCAGCCGGGTAAAGATAGCCAATGCCTGCTCCATGTTGTCCTTGCCTCCCAGCGCCTGGAGCAGCCTGCCGAAGGACAGCTCAATATCCTTGTCATTACAGGGGGTGTTGGCCCGTCCCCCCGCGCACCAGGTACGCAGCCGGGTGAAAATCGCCAGGGCTTGCTCCTTGTTGTCCTTGCCTCCCATGCGCTGGAGAAGCGTGCCAAGGGTCAATTCAATATCCTTGTCATGACAGGGACTGTTCTGCTGGCCTGCTGCGGCCCGGGTGCGCAGCCGGGTATAGATGGCCAGTGCCTGGTGTAGATTGTCCTTGCCCCCCTTGCGCTGGAGAAGCCGGCCAAGAGCCAGCTCAATATCCTTGTCATCACAGGGCCTGTTTTCCTCGCCTGCAGCGGCCCGGGTACGCAGCCGGGTGAAGATGGCCTGCGCTTGTTGCAGGCTGCCTTTGTCTCCCATGAGCTCAAGCTGTCTGCCAAGGGCCAATCCGTGGATCTTGTCATCCCTGGCGGTGGCTCTGTGGTTTGCATAAAGGTATTGGAAGAGCCGCAAGGCTTCACTGAAATGACCCTGCACTTGTAGTGCTCTGGCCTTGGCCATCAAGAAGCCTTTGTCCTTCTGTACGTTGGGGTCAAGAGAGTTGATCAGAGTGATGCAGTCGTCAAGCCTGTCAAGCTGAAACAACGCTCGGGCTTTCAGTTGCAGAACAGGGATAAAGCCTGAGGGCTGTCCACTGCTGCTGCCCAGCAAATCTTCTGCTGCATCCAGGGCACGCTGAGGATCGGTCCGCAGCATGCGGAAAGCCTGGTCGATGTCGTTTTGTGTCAGCCGGCGAGGCTGTGATGAGGCCTGCCGGGGAGCTCTTTGGCTCAGGGGACGCTGTCCATAAGCTGCCGGGCTTGCCTGGGTGCGGGAGCCGCGTTTGGCTGGCGCCGCAGCGGCTTTCCCCGGCGGGCTTTGACTGCCGTGCCAGGTGGGAGCGCGGTTGCTTCGTCCACAATACCCTGATGGATTCATAGTCTTACCATAAGCCTGGTTTCGATTGGCGGCAGCAGGATAGCCGCGCCGGTAACGCAAGGGAGCGTTGGACCGCAAGGGTGAAACCTCTGTTCGGTATTTGGCAAGGGCTGTGGGCACAGCCGTCAGACCCGTCGACAACGCAGAACCGTTGGTGCAGGGCCTGTTCCTGGGTGCCAGGAGCGACAGCCAGGCACTGGCTGACAGGAAAAAGTGCCAACAGCTGTCAGTGCCAACCAGGACAGTGGGCCAGGTTGTGCGCACAGTTGTCCACAACAATGATGGATGCCCGTGGCTCCTGGCCTGTTTATGTAGCCCGGCTCCAGCGAAGCAGGGCGCGAAAGCCCTGTCTGTCTCACTGGTGAAACTTCCAGGGCCGACCGGTGCGTCAACTCAGATCGCCGGTCTCGTGCACTGCGCTGCTGCCAACGGACGCCTGTTGCTGCGACAGCAAGCTCAGCAGTGCCTGCTCCCTGGCGCGCCAGTACTCCCCCTTCTCCAGCCAACGTCGGCAAGGAGAAATCTTGCTGGCCGTCTCGAAAAGAAAGTTTGCCGCCGTTGTCACTTCCTGCATGTCTTGCTGGTGAAGGCCTTGTTGTTGCAACAGGACGTACGGGCAATACGACAATAAACGCAGACAATGCCCCAGTTGACTGATGCAGGAAGCATTCATGAAGCTGCTGGCTTCTACCGCAAGGGAAGCAAATCTCATTGCTTGTCCCAGCAGCCGCAAGTGGGCGGGAGACATGCTCAGGTTGTCCAGCAGCTCACTGAAATAGCGAATGCTCAGACACAGGGGCGCTTCAGATCCTGGAAAAAGCCGGGTTTCGAGTCGCAGTTCATCAAACTGCGCCCAGCTTCCCATATCCGTAAGGCAGCCAGCCAGACCCAGCTCGATTTCCTGATCATCGTTGGGCGTATTCGTTTTGCCGTGCGCCGCCTGGGTGCGCAGCCGCATATAGATAGCCAGGGCCTTCTCCAGGTTGGCGCGGCCCCCCATGAAGCGGAGGTGCCTGCCGAGGAACAGCTCAATAGTCTTGTCATCACAGGGCGTATCGGCCTTTCCGGCGGCCGCCCGGGTGCGCAGGCGGGTAAAGATGGTCAGGGCCCTGTCCATATTGGCCGCGCCTCCTGCCTGGTGGAACAAAAGAGCGAGGGCCAGTTCTATGTCCCTGTCGTCACACGGGCTGTTGACCGCCCCCCCGGTGGCCCGGGTGCGCAGCCTTGTATAGATAGCCAGGGCCTGTTCCAGATGGGCTTTGCTTCCCCTGAGCTGCAAGTGTCTGCCAAGGGCCAGCTCAATGTCCTTGTCATCGCAGGGGGTGTTGTCGCGCCTGCCGGCGGCCCGGGTGCGCAACCTGGTGTAGATAGCCTGGGCCTGTTCCAGACTGTCCCGGCCACCCATGAGCTGGAGCAGCCTGCCGAGGGCCAGCTCAATGTCCTTGTCATCACAGGGCCTGTTCACCTGTCCGGCGGCCCGGGTGCGTAGCCGGGTAAAAATGGCCAGGGCCTTTTTCAGATTTTCTGTTCCCCCCAGCAGCTGGAAATGTCTGCCAAGGGCCAGTTCAACAGGCTTGTCATTACAGGGGGTATTTGCCCGGCCCCCGGCCGCATGCGTACGTAGCTGGATAAAAATTGCCAGGGCCTTTTCCAGATTGTCTGCTCCCCCTATCAGCTGGAGATGTCTGCCAAGGGTCAACTCAATCTCCTTGTCATGGCAGGGGGTGTTTGCCTTTCCTCCGGCTGCCCGGGTGCGCAGTCTGGTGTAGATGGCCAGTGCCTGTTCCTGATTGCTCATGCCTCCCATGCTCTCGCGGAGCCTGCCAATGGACAGTTCTATGTCCTTGTCATTACAGGCAGTGTGAGCCTTGCCCCCGGCGGCCTGCATGCGCAGCCGGGTAAAGATAGCCAACGCCTTGTGTAGATTGTGTGTTCCTCCCAGCAGCTGCAGATGCCGGCCAAGGGTCAGCTCAATATCCTTGTCATCACAGGGCGTGTTTTTCCTTCCGGCCGCCCGGGTGCGCAGCCTGATGTAGATAGCCAGAGCCTTTTGCAGATTGTCCGCTCCCCCCATGATCTGGAGGTGTCTGCCAAGGGCCAGCTCAATGCCCTTGTCGTTACAGGGCCGGTCCACGCCTCCCCCCGCTGCCCGGGTACGAAGCTGCGTAAAGATAGCCAAAGCCTTTTCCTGATTGTCCGTTCCCCCCAGCAACTGCAAATGCCTGCCGAAGGTCAGCTCGATATCCTTGTCATCACAGGGAACGCCTGGCCGTCCCCCCGCAGTCCGGGTGCGCAGCTGGGTAAAGATAGCCTGGGCTTCTTCCAGCTTATCCACTCCATCCATAAGCAGGAGAAGTCTGCCAAGTGCCAGACCGTGCACCTTGTGTTCCTGGTAACGGGCTCTGTAATTGGCATAAAGGTGCTGGAACAGAGTCAGGGCTTCGTGGAAACGGCCCCTGGCTTGCAAGGCTCTGGCTTTGGTCATCAAAAAGCTTTTGTTGTTTCGTAGCGGCGTTTCAAGCGAGTCGATGAAAGCAATGCAGGCGTCGGGTTCGTTGAGATAAAACAAAGCCCTGGCTTTCAACTGCGCAATCTGGAAAAAGAGGCTGGGCGTGCCACTGTATCTGCCCAGTAGATGTTCCGCTGTCTCCAGAGCGCGCTGAGGATGGGTGCGCAGGTCACTGAAAGCCTTGTAGATTTCATCCTGTGGCAGCACACGCGGCTGGACGGGCTCCTTTCGCGGCGTTCGCAGGCCCAGTGGCTGCGGTCTGTCAGCTCTTCCCTGGCTCCGGGTGAAGCCGGCACCTGTTTCAGGTGCGCCTGCGGTAAACCGCTCAGACTGACGCTGTCTGCCGTGAAAGGAGGATGCGCGGTCGTAGCCTCCGCGCCTCCCGTAGTGTCCTGATGGATGCATCGCTTGAACAAGCCTCACTCTGGTTTGCGCCAGCAGGTCACAGGCGCCAGGGAACATTCGGGTGTGTTGGACCGCCATGGAAAGCCACTTGTTCCGAAGTTGGTCAGTGCTGCGGCTATAGCTGCCCTGCACGCCACCAACCGATGTCTGTTCCTGTAGAGCCTGTCCACAGGGAAACCAGACGAAAAGCCATGTTTTTGTACAGGGGCAAGAACCCGTGCCAGTCAGTGCCTTGACCCAGGACCTTTGACCCCGTGTCCGGCGTGCTTGTCAGCCTGAGTCTTTGGTCGTATCAAAGAGAAATTTTGCTGCGGTTCACCTCCTGCATCGCTTGGTGTTGAAAGCCTTGTTTGTGCAACAGCACATCCGGCCGGTACGACAGCAAACGAATACAATGCGCCAGCTGGCTGATGCAGGAGGCATCATCTTCTGAATAATTGCCTCTTGCATCTCCTCGGGATAACGAGCCATTACAGTCTCTTTCAATCAGCTCGCAGTCTTGAGAGATCGTCATCAAAAGAGGCGACAACTATCCTGACACAGCGGGGGGCTGCCTTTTTTGGTGAATGGAAAATGAGCATTTGGTACTGCATCAGTCCGCACCACCAAGTTATTTTTGATAAAACACCGCCAACCAGACTGTCTCAGACTCGGGATCTGTCCAGCTCACTTTGTGTTTTGTATGGGCAGGGATATGCACGTGGTCCCCGGCCCCCAGTTTCACAACTTCACCCTGTTCAAAAGTCAGCTCCGCAGCTCCCTTGAGGACCACCACCCATTCATGCTCAGCCTGATCGTACCAGCCTCTCTCGGGTGAGGTTTGTCCTCGGGAGACAATCCTCTCGATTCTGACCAATGAGGTTTTGATCAAATCCTCGAAAACTTCACCGCTGCCGGCATCTGGCAATGGATAAAAAAGATTGCCATGTCTGAACATGTCTCATGCCTCCTGTTCCGAAAATCACTACTCTGACGTGTATTCCCCAAGGGGAGATACAATGCTTTACTCTCTCCTCCATTGAATAACACCCATGGACAAGACCCGTAAGACAGTGGACGCAAAAAAAACGCCAGGATTGCCCCTCGCTGGAAAAACTCGCAGCCACTCTCTGGAATCAGGACAATACCTTTCCTGGCGCCGCAGTTATGGTGGGAGTGGGATGTAGTAGACGACGGAAGATGTTTTCCGCAGTTGCTGAAGCTTTGTCCCCCACATAGGCTCTTAACACAGCGGCCAGACGAACTGACGCGGGCCAGCTTCTTTTTTTCACGAGTGTCCAGGGCCGCAGAGAAAAGAACCATCACCCATCAATGCGTTAATTCAGGGCAGCCGGTCGCGTGCGCGGTGCGCTCTGGCCGGCAGCAGCCCGTTGCTGTGACAGCAAGGCCAGCAGCTTCTGCTCCCTGGCGCGCCAG